>JADMIO010814459.1_pt1 | contig 91734 bp, 74 predicted proteins | sample 8958161 | NCBI WGS metagenome assembly JADMIO01 (sample SAMN16585339, study PRJNA669376) | soil metagenome | isolation source: Crop rotation soil | place: USA: Cullars Rotation, Alabama | collected 2011
GCGCTTGCTGATTTGAATCGGCGCTTGCTGATTTGAATCGGCGCTTGCTGATTTGAATCGGCGTTTGCTGATTTGAATCAGCGCTTGCTGATTTGAATGCCTCCAGGAAAGAGGGGCCGCCCTCGCTTTCGCGAGAGCGGCCGATTGAGCGAACTACTGAGCGACAAGTGTCACCGAATCACTCCAGTCCGAGTAACCGGACGCAGTGACCGAGCGAGCCTGAAACGCGTACGTGGTTCCCGGCGTCAGACCTGGAACAACCGTTGCCGATCGAAGATTGACAACCGGGTGAATCGTCCAGTCTGTGGGAACACCACCGGCAGGAACCGGCGCGAAACGAATTTCATACGCTCCGGCTTTCGGATCGGCGACCAGTTTGGCCGAAGCCTGTCCACTTTTCGGACCAGACTCGACATAACGGATCGCTTCCGACGCCGTCGTCGCTTGTGCCTTCGTCGAAGACTTCGCCTTGAAACCAGACGTGAGGAAAGTCGTGATATCCCCGTTGCAGTTCGCCTGAACATACACAGCGAGCTGGTCCAGAATATTCACAACCACATCCTGACAATGGCTTTTCAGAGCGATAGCCTGCTTGCTTCCGTCCAGAGCGGCCACATTGGCTGCGGACAGCGCCTGGTTAGCGGCAAGCAACGTCGGCAGATCGAACGGACTCGGCGGCGCCGAAATCTTATCGTTGCCGTTGAGCGCGTTGTAGATCGCTTGCGATGTGTTGAAAACAGCCTCGGCCGTCATACGACGGAACCCCGTTGCTGCTTTGATCATTGATTTTTTCATAAGCCTACTTCCTCTCTGCGGGACCAATCCCGCTATTGAATTTCGGGAAAGAGCTCCAATCGGACGCTCTCTTCTCCAATACGGTAGACTTTTCGTGACATATTGCCCGCGCTGAACTATAACAGCCGCAAAATGAGCGAGTTAGAGCTAAAAAAGCTTTAACTTATAAATCCTGAGTTCTGAAGGCCACGCGGAACATATCAATCCCCGACGCAACGCGCGCTGGATTGATGCGCAAATCGAAGCTGGAATTTTTCGGAGCTTCGGGCGTTTGTTACGTTGAATCAGGCGAATCGTTGCGGCAATCGGCCACGTCGTCGACGCATTCGACATTCCTGTTTCGGCTATCGACCCAATTGCCTCTGAAGCATTCGGACAGATGCTTGAAACAATCGCACCGAATTGTGTAACAGCGGCGAGACGCTCGAAGCCGGTTTCGGGCTGGAGTTGAGAACGTATCGAGGCTTCAAAGTCGTCGAGCATGGCGGCGACCTTGCGGGCTACCGCGCCAGTACAGCCGCTTTCCGGAACGGCGGCTTTCGGTGATCGCGTTATGCAACGTCAGCAGTGAATGTTATCTCACCGTTGCTCATCGACCAGCCGATAGCTTGCAACGATGAGTTCACGGATTTCCGGCCACTTCAGCGGGGCGGCGTGAAGGCGCAAAGACACCCAGCCCTTCTTGCCGATATATGGCGTCAACAGGAAACGAGGGTCTTTCAGAAACAGGTCCTGGTGCTCCAGCGCAACACGGATGCACACGCACCACTCACCTTTGAACCTTTCATAAACCGCAAAAGTTTTGCCATGCACTTTGAAATTGGGATGCCCCCACGACGTCGTCTCTTCAGCATCCGCCAGTTTCAAGCAGATGGCGCGAACCCTTTTTAGGATTTTGTCGGAGTCCATGGGTGCGGGCCATTATAAAGGACAGCAGCCGCTCGCCAGAGGATGGCGGGCTCTTGCGCGAGCAACCGGATTTCGTGACACGACATTTAATCCATGCCGTCGTCTTAGTTTATGTTAAGGAGGTCGCCATGCTGCGAACCCTTCAGGTCCTTGCCGGGATAGCGATTCTGGCGCCCATGGGATTTGCTCAATCCGTTGAAAAAACGCCCGTATTCGAAGCGTCCGACATTCATGCGAGTGGTCCGACGTCGCTGCAGGGGATCAACGGTTCGATTGAGGCACGGAGGGCACGGAGGGCACGGAGGGAAAATCGTAGAGTCCGAGAGCCAACGGCCGCTATCTCTCCGTCCTCCGTGTCTCCGTGGTTCAAATGGCCTTCAAGCCCTCGACTTGACGCGCGGGATCTGCATGTCGATCTTGGGGGAACCCTAGAATTTTGAGCGCGAAGCCCAAACGCCTCAACGGCGCTCATCCCTATGTGCACCAACCAACAATGCCTTCTGGTCCCGAGCCCGATCCATTGTCTTTTCCTGGCATTGGATGTACTTCGCGTCGCTTATCTGAAAGCCGTCCGTGTGGATCACCAAGTCGCGGGGTTGCGCGATCTTGATGTGGAGTTCTGGACCGGCGGGAATCGTCGAGAGATAGATATGCAGTCCTGCGCCGAACGCAAAGGTGCGATGGAGAAGGAATGTTGTTTTGCCGAATGGGGCCAGTGGACGGCCCGAGACATAAACGTCGACCGAAGTGCCGATTAACCGCCGAATTGGCGCTACAAATTCATAGGTGTTCGGAAACAGCAGCCCACCCATGACAAACAGCGAAAGCGCCACAAGCGGCACGTACATCTGTCGCGCATAACCCGTGATCGTCCCGAGAGCGAGGAAGAGTCCACTTGCCATCAACAATCGAGACAGGATCGTCCGACGCTTACGAAATAGAGTAAGTGGTCTCCGGATCCAAGCTGAGGCCAAAGCGGTAACCATCACAAAACGATGGTTACCGCGAGCCTGTCAATACTTCGGACGAGCTAACCAATCCATGGGGGCATCACCAATCGGGGCGCCCGGGGGTGCATCCGGCGCGTAGATCGGTCGTGCGAAGTCTGCGGGCCGTTCCAGGAATCGCTTGATGTTCGTCGTCAGCTGCGAGTGGTGCGCCTGATCCGCTTCGCTCTTGCCGGTTTCCGCCTTCATGCGTGCGGACAGTTTCGACAACTTTAAAGAGGCGATCGCGCGAACCTGCGAGTTCGGTGACCCGGAGGCCAGCCACATGACGCGATCCACAAGTGCATTTTCTTCGACACGCCGGACTTCTGCTTCGTAGGAGTTGGCGGTGACCGCATCGAACGTTGCTTTCGTCAAGCGATCGATGATTTCTTCGAGGCCGGGTAACGTGGAGTCCACCGCATGTTGTGAGACGATCCGCGCCGCACGATCCAACTCGAGGGCGAACCCGATCGTCACGTCCGACGCGATGGAAGCCGGAGCCAGAGGATCAAAAGCATCACCCGTCGTGCGAGGGAACAACTCGCGATGACGACCGTATCCCGGTGGACGTGGTGGTATCGAATCCAGAATCCGCTTCGAAAGCGTCAGCACGGATGGCTTCAGCGTCGCTACCAAAGCATCGATCGCCGCGCGTTGCTGTTGACCCGAAACCCATTTTGTTGGAGTACGACCGTCGCCTCGGATGGCGTAGATGTACTCCTGACCACCAAGCATGGATGCGGTCGATTCCACGGCATAACGGTGGTACATGTACACCGGAACCAGCGGCTCTTCGATCGTCGCCATCGGTTGTCCGTTTCGAATCGTTTCCGCTCCGATATGCTCCAGTGCCGTAGCGCGGACCTTCATTATTCGGTTCAGCTCATCCGCCTGATTGACTCCATTCGACCACCAATCGACGCGAGGATTTACATCCATGTCCTGGTTGGTGAAGTAACGGATATCCTGGGCCCAGGAATCATCAAGGATTTTCCGAAGGGCAGCCTTCTCGTCGGTGCCCGCAGCAAATTGCCGGTATCCGTAATTGATGGCAACCTTATCCCAATCCCCAATGCGCTGCGGATAAGCGTCGTTCAAATCGATCGTGCCGTCTTCCCGTAGTTTTTCGAGGGGATGCGGATAATCCATAACCGACTGCCAGCCTTTGCTGCTGTCATAAAAATTGTGGCCGAGTCCCAGGGTGTGTCCGGTTTCATGGGCCGCAAGCTGCCGAATGCGCTTGAGTGCAGCCTCATAAAGGATCGAAGGCTTTTCGTCTCCGTCACGATAGGGAGACAGGAGTCCTTCGAAAATCATGTAATCCTGACGATCCCGCAAAGAACCCAGCGTGACGGTGGCTTTGATGATCTCGCCTGTCCGCGGGTCGGAAATGGATCCGCCGGTACTCCAGCCGCGAGTGGAACGATGAACCCAGTTGATCATGTTGTAGCGGATGTCCATCGGGTCAGCGCCATCGGGCAGGACGGCAACTTTAAACGCGTTGCGGAATCCCGCTGCTTCGAAGGCCTGTGCCCACCAGCTCGCTCCTTCGATCAACGCTCGCCGGACATCCTCCGGAGCTCCTGGATCGACCCAGTATTCGATTGGTTTTATCGGATCACTGATTTCGGCGTTCGGATCCTTCTTTTCGAGACGATGACGGCGAACGAAACGCTGCTGTATGGATTCCCCAATTGGAGCGCTGTAATCGAGGTAGGTAAGTCCGCCATACCCGGCGCGCGGGTCATCGATGCGCGGTTTAAAGTTACCGTCCGGTAATTCAACGAGCGAGTAGTGTTCGCGAAGAGTGACCGAATCTGCCGTGGGCGTGACACTTCCGACGCTTCCGGAAAAGAGGCCGCCGAGGGCGAGGCGTGAACGGCCGCCGCCGTCGCCGATCGAAACGGGACCTTGTGCCGGGCCTGCGCCACCACCACCGCCACCGGGTGCGTCATTGCCGAAGGTCAGTGTGACTTCAATCTCGGTGTTTTTGGGGAATGCCTTTGTTCGTTGCATGTAAACGGCGCTTCGCACGCGGTCTACCCGGTAGTTACCGGGCCGAAGGGATCCTGCGGCGCCGAATCCATCGCGAAGAACAAAATCGGTCGCATCGACGAGGACGCGACCATTTCCTTCGGCAGCAACCGTGAAGCCCCACAGGATGGATTTGGCGAAGGAATCTTCTACGGATTTGCGCTCTGCCGGATTGGGGCTGGAGGACCTGAAGTTTTGATTCATCTGAACGAGCAACACCTTGGGTCCGACCCGCTCGAATCGGACGACGCGGCCGGCTCCTGAGATTCCGCGATCCAGGCCGATGTCGTTGGAACCGAGGCCTTCCGCCAGGCCGGTTGCCAACAGGAAATCGCTATCGAAGCGCGGGACTTCCAGCCACAAGGTGCCGGCTCGCTCGTCCCAGTACAGGGGAAAGAACCCATCGAGCTTCTGCATGCCCGTGGTCCTTTCCGCAATCGTTGTCTGAGCCCGTGCCGCCGGCGCCTGCGCGTGGAACGACGCGGCAGAAACAACAACCAGCGAAAGGGCAGCCACGAATGACGTGAATGATTTGCTCATACGGTCTCTCCTCGCGCGGAATTGTACTTCCGGAGGATCGAGACGTTGAGAATTATTGATTGATAGATCGATAACGGCGGCGAACAAGCCAGAAGGTGACTACTATCGCGACCGCCAACAGCACGTTTCGTTGGATGGATAAAAGAATCCATTCGGCTTGAGGCCCGAATACATAACCGAACGAAACGCAGATCACGGATGAGATGACGGCGCCGGCAAAGGCGAACGGAGCAAAGCAACTCAGGCGCAACCTGGATGCACCGGCACTGAGTCCGGCCATGTTGCGGATTCCTGGAATGAGATAGCCAAAGACGAGGGTCCAGCGGCCAAATCGCTCAAAGAAGCCTCGCACACTGTCGAGACGGCCTTTTGTGTCGACACGCTGCAGAAATGTGCCGGAAAGACGTCCCATCGAATAACTCGCGAGAATGCCGCAAAACGTGCCGAGGATGGCGACGCCAACTGTCGGGCCCAAGGAGAGGACATTCTTGAAAACGAGGTAGCCGGACAGAATTAAGAGGAACTCGTCGGGTATCGGCAGTCCGACAATTCCGAGAACGAGACAGGAAAAGATTCCGAGATAGCCATACTGGCTGATCCATGATGCTAAAAGTTCGCGATACAAAGGGGTTAGTCAACCTGTTGGAACCCACGCCGGACGTGGGTCTTGGAATCTGGTTTCATCAGTTTAACGTGGGTGCAATCTGGCGTCCACGCCTGAGTTCGGAGACCCAATTGCGCTGGTTTCTCTTGTGAGGGCGCTGCTTTCTTCTTTTGTTTTCACAACCTGGGGAGTTTGCATCCTCGGAGCGCTGGATTCATCCCTGCTCTTCTTCCTGCCATTTGCGGTGGACGTCGGGATTGTTCTGCTGGCTTCGAGGCATCCGGATTTGTTCTGGACCTATCCCATTCTCGTGAGCGTCACATCTCTCATTGGGACGGCAACAACGTTCTATAGCGGACAACGACTCGGTGAAGCGGGTTTGTCCCGGTTCATTAGCCGGCACAAACTGCAGCGTGTTATGGTTCGGGCTCGCAAAAAAGGCGCAGTGGCAATTGCCGTTCTGGACTTCGTTCCTCCGCCATTTCCGTTTACAGCATTTATTCTCGTCGCGGGCGCGTTGGAGGTAAATGCCTGGCGGTTCTTCGGCAGTTTGTTTTGTGTTCGTCTCGTCCGTTTTGGGATCGAAGCGATATTCGCGGTTCGCTTTGGGTCGCAGGTTATCGGATTCATTCAATCGCCCGTCGCGGAAATGATCGCCATTGGGTTTATTGGTCTGATCGTGATTGGTTCAGTTGTGTCGTTGACCGCGTTTATTCGCAGCTCTCGTCGTCAACCGGAGGTTCCTTCTCCACGCCGGGCAGCTTGAGCGATTTGCTAGAATTCCTCGCATGACGCTCTTCGAAGCGGATTGGATTTGTCCGGCCTCATCCGCTCCGATACCCAATGCGGTGATCGGCGTCGAAGGCGGTCGTATTGTGCGCATCGATTCCGCGGACCGAATATCGGAATCATCGCGAGTCCGCTTCGACGGATGTGCGATCGTCCCCGGCTTCGTTAATGCCCACGCCCATCTGGAACTCACAGTCCTGCGTGGATTCCTCGAGGACCTGGAGTTCATTCGCTGGATTCGAACCGTTACCACTGCGAAGCAACAAAAGCTCACTCGCGAGGATCTTCGGACATCTGCCCGATTGGGGGTTGTGGAGTGTCTGGCCGCGGGCGTGACCTGCGTTGGTGAAGTGATGGATGTGGGAACCTCGTGGGAGGCGATGCTCGAGTACGGACTTCAAGGCGTTGCTTATCAGGAGGTGTTCGGTCCGGCGGATATACACGTCGAGGAGTCTCTGGCGGGTCTGCGACGCAAGGTCGATGCCATGCGGCCGCAGCAAACCACGACGCAGCGCATCGGTGTCTCCCCTCACGCTCCGTTTACGGTAGCTCCCCGGCTTTTTAGAACTGTGAAGGAGTACGCTCGCTCGGAGAATCTTCCCGTAACGGTTCACATTGCCGAGTCTGAGGACGAAGAGCGTTATGTGCGATTAGGGCAAGGCCCATTTGCCGATCGAAATCGGGAGCGGCAGTTTGTGGTGGAGATTGCCGGGTGCAGTCCAGTGGCTCACCTGGAGAGATGTGGGATGCTCGACCCTGCCACCCTGCTGATCCACGTCATTCGTACGGAAGATGGCGATATGGACATTCTTCGACGCACCGGAGCGGCTGTCGTTCATTGCCCGAAATCCAACGCCAAGTTGGGACACGGCGTGGCCAAGGTTGTCGAGATGTATGACCTCGGTGTGCGAATGAGTCTTGGAACGGACAGCGTTGCCAGCAACAACGTCGTCGATATGTTCGAAGAAATGCGCGAAGCCATTTTCATGCAACGGGCGCGAACCAGCCGCTTTGACGCAATGGATGCATACCGTGCTTTTCGAATGGCGACGCTTGGAGGAGCGGAGTGCTTAGGGTTGGATTCAGAACTTGGCAGCCTGGAGATTGGTAAACGTGCGGATTTTGCGGTGGTTGATCTTAAGGATCCGGCGCTGCATCCGATATATGACCCGGTCCAAACGATGGTTTACTCGGCGTGCCGGAAAAACGTGATCGCGACCTATCTGGCAGGTGAGGGCAGCAGAATTGAAGCCGGCCCGCTGATGTTGCAGGCCGGTGAGGTGGCACGAAAACTAGTCGCAGCCTCGCAATAAGAAGACGACAAAGAGGAGACTTGCCGGAACCCCCATCGCCCAGAGCAGCATGTAGCCAACAGCCCCTTTCTGCTCCTGTTGTCTGTAGAACTCCATCGGTGTCCTCATCGTTATTCCTCCCGCATACAGGAGTGCAATCGATGTACCTCAACAAGTTCTTAAACTTTGGAGAGAAGGTGGCCGAGCTTGGTTTTCTTTGTACGTAAATAGTTTTCGGTGCTGTCGGAAGGCGCGATTTCGATCGGAACACGTTCGGCGATTTGGATTCCCGCCGATTCCAGAGCGGAAAATTTCTTAGGATTGTTGGACATCAGCCGCACGCGCTTAACTCCAAAATGGCTGAGTACAGCAGCGCACAGATCGTAGTTGCGATGATCGGCTTCAAATCCAAGATGGTGATTGGCCTCAACGGTGTCGTGGCCTTCGTCCTGGAGTTGATAGGCCATGAGCTTGTTCATCAATCCGATGCCGCGGCCTTCCTGCAGTTGGTAGATGAGGATTCCGTTTCCACTATCCGCAATGGCAGTCTGGGCGAAGTCCAGTTGATCCCCGCAGTCGCAACGGCTGGAGCCGAAAACGTCGCCCGTCAGGCATTGAGAATGGATTCGGACAAGCGATGCATCGACTTGCGCGGGATCGCCCATCACGAGCGCCAGAACGTTTTCAGTCTTATCGGGAGATTCGAATCCGTAAATCCGAAAGGCGCCGAACTTCGTGGGCAAGCCCGCTTCGGCGACCTTTGTGGCCTTCATGGGCTCCATGATAGCACGGTCGATTCAGGGGCGTGGCGTGGCGCTGCTGTCGAAGAAGATGTCGTCCGGCGTGCCCCAGCGTCCATCGCCACCTTTTGAAACGATTCGAAACGTGGCTCCCGAGGCGTTGTATTCGAGCGTCTGTCCCCAGCCGTCCACACGAATAAGTTCTGACGTGTACACAGGATGAAGGATGTCGTTCAGTTCTTGAACGTCCTTGGCTGCCGGTAACGTCCCATTCTTCGCCCGGTAGTTTTCGATGGCGGCTGCGAGTCGTTTCAGCATTGCTACCGTTGCTCCACGTCTGCCTTCGTTGAGGGTCGCGAAAAGGTCGACAGTGGGAATCCACTCCCGATCGCCCAATCGTGCCGCTTCGATTCGCCATTCCGTGGGTCTGGCAGATTTCAGGAATCGGAAACCCATGGACACAGTGCACTCGACGATAGCGCGGACATCGTTGTCCGAAATGACGCGACGGACTTCGATCGCATCGGGAACCAGAGGTGATGAAGTGATGTCGAGCATCATCCGTCGCTGCTTATCGAAATCGCTGGAGTTCACATGAAAACGATCGAGTGGGCTGACCGGTCGTGGATTCGAGGTGTTTAGCGAGGCAACAACAGGTGGTGGATTCCCGTGATAGATCGCGCGGAGCAATTCGGTCATGTCCAGCCAGTCGCGATCCCCGAGACGCACCGCATCGACGACCCAATTGCCGCCTTCGTTTCGGCGAAACTGGAACGCCAGCGTAATTGTTGTCTCGGCCACGGCTTCCGTATCGTTGCTGGTCGTGATTCGCCGGATCTCGATCGCGTCCGGCACCAGCTTCGAGTCGACGAGTTCAGAAATCCTTTTGCGGGCAAGATCACGGGACAGCTTCGTTGCAGCGAAAGCGTTCACGGCAAGCAGAATCACAGCAATTGCAACCAGTCGACGCATCCAGAATCGAGTCTAACACTGTGCTAATATCGCTCCAAATGCAGGTCCGCGTGCTGTTGTTCGCCTCTCTCAAAGACATTGTCGGTTCGCGGGAACTTCACCTGGAGACTCCTGAACTTATCACCGTGGGCGACCTCATCAGTCAACTTGAAGCGACTTATCCGCGATTCAAAGACTATCGATCGATCCTGCTTACAGCCATAAATGAGGAATACGTCGACAAGTCTGCGCCCGTCAGCGCTGGTGACGAGGTCGCAATATTTCCACCCGTCAGCGGAGGCGCGCTTTGATTCAGCGGCCCGGCGAAATGTACGTCATCACACGCGAACGTATCGACGCTCAGGCCATTTCACGGCAAATGCTGCGCGAAGCGGATGGCGCAATCTGTGTTTTTGAAGGCGTGGTTCGCGATCATTCAAAAGGTAAGCGAACGCGCTATCTTGAGTATGAAGGTTACGAATCGATGGCATTGAAGAAGCTGGAAGAGATCGGCGGCTTTGTCCGATCGGCATGGGAAATCGGGACTGTGGCCATCGTTCATCGGCTTGGGCATATGGAGATCGGCGAAACCAGTGTCGCCGTAATCGTGACGTCATCTCATCGCGGGGCGGCTTTTGACGCCTGTCATTACGCCATCGACAAACTCAAGAAAGTAGTACCGATTTGGAAGAAAGAATTCTTCGAAGACGGGGAAGTGTGGGTCGAGGGTCAGTCCTGAACGGTCGCCGGCAGCTCGATGACGAACAACTGCTCTCGGGGTGGGGCTTCGAGCAGCCGATTCTTTAAGTCCGCGGGACGCATGCGAAGCGGAAAAGAAATCGTGATCGCGGACAGTGTCTGATCGTGTTCACAGGTGATGGGAATCATGGGGATCTCACGAGGCTCGGAGTAGCGGATCATCAGATCTTCCGCATCCAGCCTGATGGAAATAGATCCGGATTTCCGATCGGCTGAAATGACAATGATCTCGTCGGGCATTGCGGAAACGATCGTCCCCTTCAGCGCGACGGTCCACCCGTTGAGACGCCCCATACAGAAGACAACCGTGTCGTCGTCTTTCAGCTTCTTGAAGATCAGATAGGCTTCTTCACGCGTCATGGACTTCGGAATCTATTCCCGTTTCCACCTCAATATCGGCTTTCGAGCCGCAGCCGCTTCATCGATGCGGCCGATTCGCGTGGAGTGTGGAGCCTTTTTCACCAAATCCGGATTTTCTTCAGACTCTCTCGCGATTTCCCGCATCGCCTCAATGAACGCATCGATCTCTTGTTTAGATTCGGTTTCCGTCGGCTCGATCATGATTGCGCCCGGAACGATCAATGGAAACGACACGGTTGGCGGATGGAAGCCGTAGTCCATGAGGCGCTTTCCAATGTCCCCAACGTGGACATCCTTTTTCGCCTGATTCCGATCGGAAAACACCACTTCGTGAAGCGTCGGCGAGTCATAAGGCAGCGCGTATACATCCTTTAATTTGGCGCGAATGTAATTCGCGTTGAGGACGGCCATTTCGGAGACTTCCTTCAGTCCTTCCGGACCGTTTGCCAGGATGTAGCAAAGCGCGCGGACGTGCATACCGAACTGGCCGTTGTAAGCCTTCATTTTGCCGATCGATTGCGGGCGATCGTAATCAAAGAAGTACGATCCGTCCGTCTTTTCGCCGACCGTTGGATAAGGCAAAAACGGCTCAAGGATCTTTTTGATCGCGACGGGGCCGGCGCCCGGGCCGCCGCCCCCATGAGGTGTCGTGAAAGTTTTATGCAGGTTGATGTGGAGGACATCGATCCCGAAGTCTCCGGGCCGCGTAACGCCCATCATTGCGTTCAGGTTGGCACCGTCCATATATACCAGTGCGCCGTGCGAGTGCATCACTTCAGCGATAGCGCTGATTTCGCTTTCGAATACGCCGAGAGTATTCGGATTCGTGATCATGATCCCGGCGACATCGTCGTCGACGACTTTCTTGAGTGCTTCAAGGTCGACGGTGCCGCGCGCATTAGAGGGAACGTTCTGGACGACATAACCCGATATCGTGACGCTTGCCGGATTTGTCCCATGCGCCGAGTCGGGGATCAGGATCTTGTGCCGCGGCTTTCCGTTGGATTCGTGATACGCGCGAATGAGCAGAATCCCGGTCAATTCACCATGCGCGCCCGCAGCCGGTTGAAGGCTGACGGCATCCATCCCACTGATTTCCGCAAGACATTTTTCGAGACGCTTCTGAACGTCAAGCGCACCTTGAATAAGTTCGGTGGGAGCGAGCGGATGAGCAAAAACGAAGCCTTCCAGGCGGGCCATCCGTTCGTTAATCCGTGGGTTGTACTTCATCGTGCAGGAACCTAGCGGATACAGACCAAGGTCGATGTGGTAGTTCCATGTCGAGAGTCGGGTGAAGTGACGGATCACGTCCATTTCACTGAGTTCCGGCATACCTTCAATGGCGTCGCGCAGAAGCTCCTTGCCGACAAGGTCCGCAACGTTTTTGGACGGAACGTCCAACGGAGGGAGGTCGAAGGCGCGACGTCCGGCAGATCCTTCCTCGAAAACAAGCCGTTCGTTGAGTTGGAAGTGATTGCTGGTCCGTTTCTCCCCGGCGCTCATTGAAGCTCCTTTACAAAAGCGTCGATTTGCTTTTTCGTTGTCGTTTCAGTCACGCAAACAAGCATCGTGTTTGAAAGATCGGGATAGAAACGCGAGAGGTCGAGGCCCGGAACCATCCGATTCCGCAGAAGGCGCCGGGCGCGTGACGCGTAATCGTCCTTGAGTTGGATGACGAACTCATTGAAACGGGGCCCCGAAAAAAGGATGCGATGAGGTGTCTGACTCTGGATCTGTTCGACTGCGTAGCTGGTTTTAAGGATGTTGTGCTCGCAGGTTTCCCGCAAGCCGGCGGGGCCCATGGTCGAAATATGAATGGTTGCCATCAACGCGCATAGCGACTGATTGGTACAGATGTTCGAGGTCGCCTTTTCGCGTCGGATGTGCTGTTCGCGTGTTGAGAGAGTCAGAACAAACGCACGACGTCCGGAGAAATCCTGCCCAAGTCCGACGAGGCGGCCAGGCATCTGGCGAACGAATTTATCGCGCGTTGCGAGAAAGCCGACGTGCGGTCCACCAAAACTCATGGGGACACCGAATGACTGGCCTTCACCAACAACGATGTCGGCCTCGGATGGCGGCTTCAGAATGCCCATCGACATGGCTTCCGCAATGTTCACGATGCAGAGAGCGCCGTGCTGATGTGCGAGTGCCGCCAGTTCATTGGTCTGTTCGATCGTTCCGAAGAAATTCGGAGACTGGATGACGACTGCCGCGACATCATCGGTCAGGCGTTTCGTCAAACTGGAAACATCGACACGCCCGTTTTCGCTATAGCCGATTGTCTCAACCTGAATTCCGAGGTTCTTGGCATAGGTCGCAACAACTGCCTTGTACTCGGGGTGAACGGTGGCCGCGAAAAGGAATTTGTTCTTTCGGCTGACCCGCTGCGCCATCAGAACGGCCTCGGCTAATCCCGTACTTCCGTCGTAGAGAGAGGCGTTGGCCACTTCCATGCCGGTGAGTTGAGTAATGTAGGTCTGAAATTCAAAGATGGCCTGCAGCGTTCCCTGAGCGATTTCGGGCTGATAGGGCGTGTAGGCGGTGAAAAACTCCGAGCGTGAAATCAGCGCGTCGACAATTATCGATAGATGATGGCGGTAGATCCCCGCACCAAGAAACGACGTGTAATCGGATGCATTACGCGCCGCTCGCTCGCGGAAATACTCGATGAGTTCAGGTTCCGTCAACGCCCGCGGAATATCCAGAAGACGGCGCAGGCGGAGACTTTCGGGGATACCGGCGAAAAGCTTTTCGATCGAATCGACCCCGATATCCTGAAGCATCAGTCGTCGATCGGAAGTTGAGCTCGGGATGTATCGCACTATCGGCCGTTACTCCTCATTCTTGGTGTATTCGTCATATTCTTCAGCCGACATCAGTTCGGTGGTTTCGGATGGATCCTTCAGGCGAATCTGAATGAGCCATCCTTTGTTATAGGGATCTTCATTGAGGATTTCAGGGGCGTTTCCGAGGTCCTCATTCACCTCTATCACTTCGCCCGTGCAGGGAAGGAATAGTTCGGAAACGGCCTTTACCGATTCCACGTTCCCGAATGCGTCGCCCGTCTTGAACTTGTCGCCGACTTTGGGAAGTTCGACGTAGACCACCTCACCGAGTTCCTTTGTGGCAAAGTCCGTGATGCCGACGGTGCCAGTGTTGTCCGAAACCCGAATCCACTCATGCTCTTTCGTGTACAGCAAATCATCAGGACTCATGCCCGTTATCTCCGTTTATAAAATGGCGTTGTTACAACCTGTGCATCACACATGCGGCCGCGGACGGAAACCTGAAACAGGGAACCGACGGCGGACGCTTCCAAGGGCAGATAGGCTAAACCAATGTTCTTCTTCAAAGTAATGGAAGGAGAGCCGCTCGCGACGTGGCCCGCTTCGGCGCCGTTGATAAAGACCGGATAATGTTCGCGCGCGATATCTCTTCCCAGCATTTCGAAACCGACGAGCTTCCGTTTCAAGCCCGCCTGTTTTTGGCGAAGGAGAGCGTCACGACCGATAAAGTCACCCTTGTCGAACTTGACTATCCAGCCCAGGCCCGCCTCCAGAAGCGTTGTGGTTTGATCCATGTCGTTACCGTAGAGCAGCATTTTTGCTTCAAGACGAAGCGTGTTTCGCGCGCCAAGACCCGCCGGAAGCAAACCCTGATGGGATCCGGCTTCAAGCAGTGCATTCCAGATTCGTTCCGAATGTTCGGGAGAAAAGTAAATCTCGAAACCGTCTTCTCCGGTGTATCCGGTGCGGGAAATGATTGTATCTGCTTCCAGTACCTTGCCGCGCGCGAAATGGTAGTACTGGATAGGTTCAAGCGAAACCTTTGTGAGGTTCTGCAGAATCGAGAGAGCTCGGGGGCCCTGGATCGCCAGGAGTGAAATGCGCTCGCTGATATTATCGACCTTCGCGTTGAACCGATTGTTCGACGTAATCCAGCTGTAGTCCTTCTCGATATTGCCGGCATTCACCACGAGAAAGAAATGATCGGCACTGTGCCTGTAAATCAAGAGGTCATCAACGACGGTACCTTCAGGATAGGGCAGAGCAGAATACATCGCCTGCCCGTCGACCAGCTTTGAGGCATCATTCGATGTCACAGACTGGATCAGTTGCAGCGCGTCCGGTCCGCGCACTTCAAACTCACCCATGTGGCTGACATCGAACAGTCCGGCGCTTGTGCGAACGGCGGCATGCTCTTTCGCAATCCCTGAATATTCAACGGGCATCTCCCAGCCGCCGAACGGAATCAGGCGTGCACCCATTCGTTTGTGAACATCAAATAAAGCTGTTTTCTTATTGTCGGCCAAAAATCCTCCGGGCGATTCGATTTTGCCCAAACAGCATAGCGAGCAAAAATGCGCACCGCAATCACGACCATTCCAGCGATGATGTTGGCTTCAACGGATCTCTTCCCAAGAGAAGATGCGTTCTTGTCGAAAAAGAACGGCAACTGGGAAAAGACCTCGACCAGCAGTTTCGTCCGACAAGTGGAAGAGTTGTTCCACGGCCTTCGCGCTCTTGGCATTCAGGCGGGGGATCGCGTCGCGATTCTTTCGGAGAATCGGATGGAGTGGGCAATCGCCGACTACGCAGCTCAGACATTAGGTGCAGTGGTTGTGCCGCTTTACGCAACACTCTCCAACGCTCAAATCGAAACCCTGTTGCAGGATTGTGGCGCCCGGCTTGTGTTTGTGTCCTCGCTCGAGTTGTTGCAGAAGGTAATCGGGCTGCGAAAGCGTCTTCAATCGCTGAAATATCTCATCGCATTTGATCCGAAGATCTTTCAGGCGGGCGTGATGCGACTCGAAACCGTTCTAAAGATCGGTGCCGAAGGCGCAACGGAACATCGTGGGGATTTTCGTAAAGAGGCGGGCTCCCGGAAGAGCGAAGAGACTGCCACAATCATCTATACATCGGGGACGACCGGAACACCGAAGGGTGCGATGCTGACCCACAGCAACCTGGTTTCGAACCTTCTGGCCACGTCGGACGTGCTGTCCATAACCCCTGCTGATCTCGAACTCTCATTTCTTCCGCTTTCGCATGTATTCCAGCGGCACGTCGATTACGCCGCGGTGTACGGAGGGGCTGCGATCGCGTATGCAGAGAATCTCACGACGGTTGTCGATGACATGGCACAGGTTCGACCGACCTTTGCGGCGGGTGTGCCACGGTTCTTTGAAAAGGTACGGTCATCGATTCTCGCAAAAGTTCAAGCGGAGTCCGCCACCAGACGCCGAGTTTTCGACATGGCTCTGTCGGCCGGTAGTGAATCTGTTCGATCCGGCCGCCGAGGTGTGGCATGGTCGTTAGCCGACAAGGTTGTTTTTCACAAGGTCCGCGAGCGATTCGGTGGTCGCATCCGCTGGTTTGTTTCAGGAGGCGCGGCTCTCGAGAAGGAAGTGGCGGCTTTCTTTTTTGTGCTCGGCTTACCGATTGTCCAGGGATACGGTTTGACCGAGACCTCTCCGGTCATTACGTTAAACGATCCGAACGATGCACGGCTGGACTCGGTTGGTAAGCCCGTGGGCGATGTCGAAGTGCAGTTGGCAGCCGACGGCGAGATCCTTGTTCGCGGATCGAACATCATGAAGGGTTATTTCGGAAAGCCTCGCGAAACCGCTGACGTGCTTCGCGACGGCTGGTTTCATACCGGCGATATCGGTGTGCTTGGCGCGGACGGACACTTACAAATCACCGATCGGAAGAAGGATTTGATTATTACTTCCAGCGGAAAGAACGTCGCGCCCCAGCCCATCGAGAATCGACTGAAGCTGGTTCCGTACTTCGATAATGTGGTGCTCATTGGCGATCGTCGCCACTTCATAACGGCATTGATTGTCCCGAACGTGGATGCGATGGCTGGATATGCCCGAGCGAACGGTGTTGCATTCACGAATACAAAGGATCTTTTGCGGACGCGAGAAATCCAGGAACTGGCGATGAGGGAAATCGAAAATCGAACTCCGGATCTTTCCAATTTCGAACGGATTCGCCGAGTGGCTTTTGTCGAAACTCCATTTTCAATCGAAGGCGGCGAGCTAACGCCGACGATGAAGGTTCGCAGAAACGTCGTTGAAGAGAAGTTTCGGGAACGGATCGCCGAACTCTACGCCGCCTGATGCGTTACTTTACGTATTGTTTGGCAATCGGCTGTTTCGGATCCAACTGGAGCGCGATGCGATACCAGCGCTGAGATTCCGCGCTCTTTCCCGATTGCCGGTATGCCTCGCCCAATCCCACAAACGCCTGGACGTTTTCGGCATTCAGATCGATCGCCTGCCTGAACTGCTCGATTGCTTCGGGAATGCGCCCGCGTTCGGTGAGGTATAACCCGTAATTGTTTAACGTGAGAAAATCGTCGGGCGCGTCCCTAATAATTCTTTTAAATTCGGCGTCTGCAAGATCGTGTTGGAAGGTCTGGCCGTAAACAATGGCCAGAAGATTACGGGCACGAATATTGGAAGGATCCTTGGCGAGCGAGCGTTTGAGGAGTTGAATCGCTTCGTCAAATCGCTGCTGGTAAAAGCGGATAGTTGCCAGTTGGTATGAGCCGACCGCATTTTCCGGATCGATGGCCAGGAGCTTGTCTATCGTAGCGGTCAGTTCCGTGTTTCCTTGCTCTACCTGGACGTTGCTGAGCGCTTCGAGCGCCGGCACATTCTTTGGATCGTTTGCCAGCACAGATGAAATGAGTGCTGCCGCCTTGTCATTGGCGGATTCCTGCGAGTAGAACTCAGCCGCTGAAAGACGGGTTGTTTCGGAGGGGTGTTTTTCGACGATTTCCGCGACGAAGGGACTCACCATCGGCCGCGTGTGTGGATCGCGCGATGCCTTGAGCAGGCCGCGCCAGGATTCATGATCGTCCGGATCTAGAGCGAGTGCGGTCTTGAACTCTCCGATGGCGTCCTGAAAGCTATCGGACGTCATGTACATCGCGCCCTTATTCCGATGATTCGCTGCGGTTGCCTGCGCCTTCAACGTTTGGACAAGTGCCGGCGGCGCAACTTTCTTCTGGATTCCTGTCAATGCGGCGAAATTGTCATCGGTTGTGTTGGCGTAAATGAAACGTGGCGCATGAAATTCGAGTACAGGGTGGGAGTCGGTATTGAGATTGGCGCCGGCGGCAAAAGTGTCGAGATCGGCATCTTCGAGCAAATAGAGCGAGCCGACACTGTACAAGTCCACCAGTCCAATCGTCTTAAGGTCCGTGGCGACGCTCTCGAAGTTTTTCCCCAGGACATCCATGGTGACGTCGATCCGGGACGGTGATCCGAGAATCAAAAAGTCGTTCTGGTTCAGAGTCCACAGTTGCGTGTGGGGAAATACGGAGCGAAACGTTGCAATGATGGACTTCAGGTCGTCCGTTGCCATGTTGTAACTGTGGAACCACTGGCAGTGGATTCCTTTCGGAGTCAGTCGTGCGAGCGACTCCTGAAAGAATTCGCGGCTGAAGAGGGAAGCCATGCCCGACATCCATGGGTTGGAAGGCTCGGAGATGATGACGTCGTAAGACTTGCCGATGTATCGAAGATGGTTACGACCATCGCCAATGATGAGATGTGTTCGTTTATCGGCAAGAACGTCATGATTCACGTGTTTGAAGAACCGGGAGGCTTCCGCCACCTCGGGTGAAATTTCGACAACATCTACCGACTGCACCGAGGGGTGCTGCAGGGCCGCGCCCGCAGTGACGCCGCTTCCCAGGCCGATAACGGCAACGTTCCGCGGACTCTCGGTCAAGAGAAGTGGAAGATGCGCCAGCATCTGCTGTGTCGTCATGTCACCGGAGTCTGTCGCATCCACTTTCCCGTCGATCGCCAGAAAAACGTTGCCACGTTGCCGCTTCGCGGACACCGTCGTGGTGGCGCCTTCCTTGAAATAGATCAACTCTCCGCTTTTCAGCATGGATTCCAGATCGACATGACCCACGTAGTAGGGGGCGTACTTGTAAGCTCCTGAACTCATCAGTTCCGGATCCCACCGTGGAATGAATATTGTCGCGATGCCAAGCACAACGACAGCGGCGATGGGACTCCACTTCAATGGCGGGGAAGCCAGGACGATTGCGGCAAGTCCGTTAACGAAAGCGGCAACGGTCAGTGCGTACTGCGTGCCGATATACGGAATCAGCAGAAAGCCTGCGACTAATGATCCGAGAATTCCGCCGAGAGTGTTGAAGGCATAGATCGCTCCGATCTCCGTGCCGAGCAGGGAATCGGACCTGGCATAAAGGCGTGAGGCAATCGGAAAGGACATGCCGAGGAAAGTTGTCGGAACGAGCATGAGGCCAAAGAAAATCAGAAACTCGGACACCTGGATCATCGAAAAACGCTCGACGTACTTCGTGACGAGTTCACCGATCCAAACGGGCATCCGCCCAAATAACGGCACGATGGCGAGAGACGTTATGGCGACCAGGATTTCGATTCGGGCAAACGTGGAGACGGATACATTCCGTTTTGCGATGCGAGACCCCAACGCGGCACCGATGCCGAGGCCCGCGATCATTGACGTGAGCATCAGCGTAAAGGCATAGGTCGTGGGTCCGACGACGAGACCGAGTACCCGTGTCCAGGCGACTTCGTCGACCAATGCGGCAAAGCCGGACAACATCATCGCGACAAGAACGATGCGCGGACCGGTTGCGCTGTCTGCATTCGGTGTGGGCTGAGACGCGGCGTCCTGACTTCGAGAGATGACCCAGGCTCCTGCAGCTATCAGCAGATTGGCGCCAACCGTGGCCAACAGAGTGCTCGTCACTCCGATGTACGGTACGAGGACAAATCCCGCCAGCATCGTTCCGGCGGCGGCTCCCCAGGTGTTTGCGGTGTACACGCGTCCCGCTTCATGGCCGACGCCGGAGATGTTGTCGACGTAGAAACGGATCAGGATCGGAAGTGTCGCTCCCATCAGCGTTGCCGGCACGATCAGGATCAGCAGAACGAGCACAAGACGCGCGGCCGTTAGTGCGATGAAGGAGTCATAAGAAGTGGAGTAAAGCGCTCCGAAGATCGGATTAGCTGCCTTCAGCAGAGCAGGTAACGCGAGGTTATAGATAGCGATTCCCGCCTCAAGCAGCGCGTACGTCCGAACCAGAGGAATCGGCTTCCGGTCGATAAGTTTTCCAGCGAAGCGGCTACCCAAGGCGAGTCCGGCCATGAAAACCGTAAGGATGGCACTGACCGAAAAAACCGTGTTTCCGATGACAACTACAAAAAGTCGCGTCCAAACGACTTCATAAACGAGTCCACAAACACCGGAAAAAAAGAATAGTAGAAGGAGGAGTCGTGATCTGTTTCTCAAAAGTTTTCGGATTTTAACAAAGCTGAGGCGCACAATCACTACCGGATCAATCCGGGGCCGTGTGCGGGCGAATCCGGGAAAGGAAGAGGGACAGACTTGCCGAAAGGCGACATCAGCTGGAAGCGTCGAACGGAGTCGGGCGAACGGCTGGAGATTTTTGCCCGGCAGACCGGCGATCGCTGGACCTTTTACTCAAGGACGGGCCGCAATGAGCGTTGGACGGTTTTAGCCGATCCACCACGCGAGGATTGGATCGAATTGCTCGACGCCGTGCAGCGACGTGTCGATCGTCAGCTCATGCGGCCCGAAGAAGCGGCAAAGCTGGCGCAGTCCATCCGTGCGCGATCGGATGGTACGGAAGTTTAACGGTTTAATGTACAGCAGCTCGTCCGCATCTGATCTAATGAGGAAACCATGGTGAAGAAGTGGGTGTTCGCATCCGTGCTTGCGGTGATGGCAGTTGTCTGTCCTGCCAGGGCTGCGACGCCGGACTGCCATCGTCCTATCGTCATCGCGGATGTGGACGGCGATCAGGATCTCGATCTGGTAGTGACATCGTGGCCCCAGAGCGGTCATGTCCGTATCTGGATCAACGATGGAACCGGCCGTTTTGACGAAGGCGATGCAACTCTCTACAGCGCGGCGGTCTGGTTTGGCACGCCGATTCTGACAACAGGTGATGCTCCGGACAACCATGCGGTGAACCCAAAACGTTCGCTGGTCCATCACGGCGTCTCATTTCGTCCGGTTCGGATCCGTCCCAACAGGGTATTGGATTGGGGCGTTCTCGATTCAGCGAATGTTTTCTCAGTTCTTCACACTTCAGTTCCCGGTTTGAGAGCTCCTCCCCTTTTCCGCGGATAACCATTCGCGATTTTCGCCGTCCTACGGAGGAGTCTAACTATGATCTCCAGGAAAAATCTTTTTAGCAGGGCTAGTCTTGCGATTGTCGGACTGTCCGTTACCGCAATCCTGCTCTTCGGACAATTGGAAGACCCACCTGTTGGTGATCCACAACCGGAATTCTATTTCACGCGACTGATGTACACCGATACCCGAGGTCTCGGCCCGGCACCCGGCCAATCGATTCCGACGGATTTCGAGCACGGTCACTCGTTAGGCGATCGACTGTCCCGCTTCTACGGCGCATGGCTTACGGACACCTGGGATGCCGACTATCAATACATGTGGGGAATCCAGCGTCTGACCAATACTCGCGTTTATTTGCGGCCGCATCCTTTGCCGATTATGTCGCCGGAGCTCTTCAAGTATCCGTATGTCTATGCAGTCGAAGTGGGACAGATGGAACTTTCACAGCAGGAGGCGGACCGTATGCGCGAATATCTGCTGCGGGGAGGCTTCTGGCATTGCGACGATTTCTGGGGGCTGAGGCAATGGGATCAATTTGCCGAGCAGATTCATAAGATTTTCCCGGATCGGGAAATTGTCGACCTACCGCTGACCCACGAGATCTTTCACACGTTTTTCGACATCAACGAGATCCTGCAACCGCCCAACGACGGAAACGCCCGCTTCTATACCTATTCCGGCGGCCGCACCCCGACCTGGGAGCAGCCGGATGATACCGAACCGCGCGTGCGCGCCGTGCTGGACGACCATGGCCGCGTCATGGTGCTCATCACGTATAACTCCGACTTCGGCGATGCCTGGGAATGGATGGACGATCCGGAATACCCCTCGAAGTTCACGACCTATGCGTATCGCCTTGGCTTGAACTCCATCATTTATGCGATGAGCCATTGAAATCCGTCGGCCGGAATCGCCACATCGTGGCGTTGAAGCCAAACCCGGCCACGCGGATGCTTCCGTCCGGAAGGAATGTTGGCCAGTGGACATCGAATGAAGGGTCGACTGCAATACGATCCATCTTTCCCGTGTCCGGATGAAGTAAGCCGAGTCCCCAGTTGAAATCACCGAACGCCAGGGTTGCAATGATCGCGCCATCCGATCGAATTGCGTTACCGGTTATTGAGTTCGCCAGATGGACTTCAGGAAACGAGAGCTGCGTTTCCGCTCCGCCATCCAGAGGCACGCGCACAAAACGGACGGTTTCCTTTTCCGTTAATTGCACGATCAGGTATTTTCCGCCGGGATCCACGGCCATGCTGTCACCCGGGCGGATCAGGTGCGGCTCGCCGTCGGCCGAGGGTACGCTCCAAATGTTTTTGCCGGACTGGTAATAGATCGTTCTGCCGTCCGGCGAACTGGCCAGGAAGTTCACGCCAGCGCCATCGATCTTCTCGAGGCGGCGAATGATTCGCCCGTCGTTGACGGACGCCACCGCAATTCGACGCGTCATGCCGGAGCCAATGATGAAGGTGAACTGATCGTCGCGAAGAGGCGCAGCGGGTACCGCCGTTTCTTCGGTCGTCTGTAAGAAAGGAAAGGCGCTTTCCCCCGGTTTTGCGATTCCAAGGTGACTTCTGCCGTTGCGATTGCCCTGTACGATCATTCGTCCGTCAGGAAGCGTAACGATTGGCGCGTCGGGTACTGGAAGGGTGGTACTGAAGACGGTTTGTGGAGTTGTGTCGCTTCGCGTGAGGGCAAGAACGCCAAATGGCCGGGAAACCTGGTCTACCACGATCGAGCCATCGTGCGCCGCGTCGATGTAGTTAAAGGGGTTCGTAGTCGAGATGACGATTTCCGCCGAGCCGCCGGCTCGCGGGATCTTCACAATGTCGAACAAATCGCCATTCTGGGCTTCCGCCAGAATGAACTTATCGTCGGAACTGATCGCGATGGTAGAAGTCGTCAACTCGGCAGGCAGAGACCTATCCAAAACAATCCGCCGGGTCTGTTTGGATTCCAGATCGATTTCATAGATGTAGTAGCTGGAATCCTCTGGCGCCTGTTCTGCGGATCGTCCCAAAAATGCCGCTGCCTTTCCATCGTGAAAACCACGCGCAGCGGCAAAGTCCGATGCAGTTGGAAACGCCGGCAGCGCATCGATCTTGCCGGTTTCCGGCCAAAGCCGATAAATCTGACTGCGTCGATTCTCATTCGTGCGAATGAAAAGGAGGCTTCCATCCGGAAGCGCTTCAGGTGCCTTGGCATTTTCCAGCACCAGTCGCTCCTCGCCTCCAAGTGCCGGCACGCTGAAAATGCCGCGTGGTACGCCGTCAATGCGACCGTAATAAATCTTTGTTCCGTCGGAAGACCAGCAGACATTCGAAAGGTAGCCGTGGGTCTTATCGTGGGTGAGGATGGTCCAGTCTCCCGATTCCGGATTCATGACTGCCACCTGATTGGTCTTATCGACCCATGCCATGAATGCCACAAGATGCCCATCGGGAGAAATCCGCGGTCCCAATGCGGCTCCTGGTCCTCCAAGCATGCTTCCGGACCACGTGAGATTCGGTGGTTGGCGCGTTAGAACGAGTCCAACGTTGACGGCCGCGAGCACCACGAGCAGTGCCGTCAAAACCAGGGCAGTGGGGAATCGACGGGGCAGTTCCGATGTGATGCTTGTGGGAATCGGCGACGCGGAACCTTTCGCGATCAGGCTCTCGATTTCAATCCGCGCATCGCCGATATCGCGCAACCGGCGGACGGGATCCTTCTGCAGGCAGCGCATGATCAGGTCGCGAACCGGTGCGCCGATGCTCGCCGGTAGTGCCTCCCAATTGGCATCGCGCGCAAGGATCGATGCCATGACGTCCGACATCGTTTCGCCGGCAAACGCTTGTTTGCCGGTCAGCATTTCATACAACACACAGCCAAACGCCCAGATGTCCGCGCGCTTGTCCACCGGTTTGCCGCGAGCCTGCTCCGGGCTGAGATAGGACGGGGTACCGATAATCATGCCAGGCGCGGAACGGCTCATCAGCGTGGGCGACTTCGACATGTCGCCGGCGTCGCCGGCTTCAAAAACCTTGGCGAGCCCGAAATCGAGAACCTTAACTCTGCCTTCCGTCGTGACTTTGACATTAGCCGGCTTGAGGTCGCGGTGAATGACCCCTTTTTCGTGCGCGGCTTCGAGCGATTCGGCGATCTGCCGCGCTATGGTCAACGCCTCATCGAGCGCAACAGGGCCACGGCGAATCACCTCTTCGAGCGTTTCTCCTTCGACCAGTTCGAGCACCAGAGCCTGAGTACCGCTGTATTCTTCAAACCCGTATATGCCGGCAATGCCGGGATGATTGATCGATGCAAGCACCTCGGCTTCGCGCTGAAAGCGAGCCAGCCGATCTGTATCGTGCGCAAACTGATCGGGAAGAATCTTCAGTGCTACGTCGCGTTTGAGCTTGGAGTCACGTGCCCGATACACTTCTCCCATACCGCCGGCGCCAACGAGCGCGAGCACTTCGTAGACTCCGATCTTCGTTCCCGCGGCGACAGTCAAGGTTCCTCCAGGCGGCGTCACGATACTCTAAATTCGAACCGGGTCCAAATTCGGGATTGGAACAAACTCCGTTGGTGCTTGCCGGCGCTGGAGGGGACATGCTCTCGGTCACGGTCGAACCCAATGGTCCCGGCTTGAAGTTTGGCGCCCCTAGGGTGCTTTTCGATTCGAAGTGGGCCGGCAACCCGCACCCGGGCAACACCAATTTCTGGACCTACGCGGTCAGTCCGGACGGTCAGCGCTTTCTGATCCCTCGTTTGGACCTGAGCCCGAATTCCGCGGACCGACCGCAACCTCTGACGGTCGTGCTGAACTGGTAAGTAGGTTCTTACAATTCTGTAAGTTTGATCAGGGCGAATCCGCAGTCAAGGTTGCCCGGCGTCGTTCGGAGAGTTACTGGAATGTAATAAAGCAGGACGCGATTGTCTTTTTCATCATAGTGCGCGGCAACAAGGCCGGCGTCACGCAGGATTCGAAAGTGTTTCATGACGCCGTCGATTTGCAGGTCCACAATTGCAGCCATTCTGGTCGCTGAAACTCGTTCACCATTCATCATGATTTTGATCATCGTCAATCGCGTCCGGTTTGCGAGAGCGGAGAACACCGCTAAGGAGTCCAGTTTTGAGACAGAGTTGGCTGAGTGGCTCATCCGACAGACATTTTCAGCATCCGGATTGCTCGCGCAAGAGAAATAGTTTTCCATTTGGTCAGGTAATCCGACCGTGAGACGGAAATGGTTTCCCAGTCGATAGACAATTTGTTCGCGAATTGCCGCTACTTGGATTCATAGACCGGACGACCCAAGAGATTGCCCCGAATGGTTTCCGAGTTGGGAAGACAATCCATCACGTTGGCGAAAATACTTTTCCAAAAGATCTGCTAATCGGCAGGAGAGGCGCCGATGGTTGCACGATCGATCAAGCATTCTCAGAAATCGTGCCGAATACTTTCAGGAGAGGGAAATGATTCGTTCGGAAAGCATCGTTGGCTCAAGGGAAGAGTTTGTACATACGCTAAACTAGTGTCCGTGGTTGTAATTACGCGCCCTATCTTCGATGAAACCGTGCGCACCCTTAAGCAGCAAGTGGAGGTGCGAGCAAACGCCGAAGACCGGATTCTGTCGAAGAAAGAACTCATCGAGTATTTAAAGGATGCCGAGGCGGCCATCACTTTGGTGACGGATCGGGTGGATCGTGAGGTGCTGCAAAACGCACCACGTCTCAAGATTGTGGCGAATTTTGGCGTTGGTTATAACAACGTCGATGTCGAAGCCGCCACAGAGCTCGGCATTGCGGTTTCCAATACGCCAGGAGTTCTTACCGAAACCACGGCAGACCTCGCATGGGCTTTATTGATGACTGCCGCGCGGCGTACGGCTGAAGGCGACCGGTTCGTGCGTGACGGAAAATTCGATTATTGGGGACCGAAGATGCTGCTTGGCTACGACGTCTTCGGTAAAACACTTGGAATCGTCGGTCTGGGACGCATTGGTCAGGCTGTAGCTCGAAGGGCGCGCGGTTTCAACATGCGGATCCTTTTTCACAACCCTCGTCCAGTACCGTCGGAAGTCATCCGTGACATTGGTGCGGTTCCCGTATCACTGGACAACATTTACACAGAATCCGATTTCATTACACTTCATGTGCCGTTGCTTCCGGAAACGCATCATCTGTTAAATGACGAATCCTTCGCCCGAATGAAACCGAGTTGCATCGTTATCAATTCTTCTCGCGGGCCTGTAGTTGATGAAAAAGCATTGGTGCGTGCTCTTCAGGCCAGGAAGATTGCAGGTGCTGCCCTGGACGTCTATGAGCGGGAGCCTCAGATTGAACCTGAATTGTTAACCATGGCCAACGTCGTTCTGGCGCCGCATGTCGGCAGCGCTTCTCACGAAACGCGCTTCAAGATGTCGACCATGACTGCGGAGAACGTCCTGGCTTATTTGCGTGGTGAGGTTCCACCCAATATTGTGAATCCATCCGTGTGGGAGCGGCGGCGAAAGTAATGGACTGGATCAAGCCTCCCGCATTGCAGCCCGGAGACACCATTGGTGTTGTTGCGGCCGCAAGCAACGTTAAACCGGATCTGTTGGAACAGGGAGTTCACGAACTAACGCAACTTGGGTTTCAAGTCCGCTATCGACCGGACATCTTCGCCAGCTACCGATACCTTGCCGGTACTGATGACCGTCGTGGTGCTGAATTCCTTGAGATGCTCACGGATCCGCTGGTTAAGGCGATCTTCTGTGCTCGCGGCGGCTACGGCAGCGGCCGTTTGATTCCGCGCTTTCCGGCGGATTTGCTGCGCGCGAACGCGAAGGTCGTCAGCGGCGCGAGTGATATCACCATTGTTCTTGGCGCAATGCAGCAAGCGCGCGTTGTCGCATTTCACGGGCCGATGGTCGCAACGACGATACGCCAGGGGCCCGTGGGATACGATCGCACGGTTTTGCTGGACATGCTGCAAAAGCGAAGTGCCGTACGGTTCTCATTGGATGGAACGAAAACTCTGTGTCCGGGTCGCGGTGAAGGCCGGCTAACGGGTGGCTGTCTATCCCTGGTTGTGTCGGCAATTGGAACGCCTTCAGAAGTGGATACTGCCGATTCCATTCTCGTTCTGGAAGATATCGATGCCAAACCCTATCAGATTGACCGAATGATGACGCAAATGCGCCAGGCCGGAAAATTCCAGGGCGTTCGCGGCATCGTGTTTGGCGAGATGCTGAATTGCATGCAGCATGCAAATCAGGGTTATACCTTGGAGGAGGTCCTGACCGATCTCGTGGCGGACCTCAATGTTCCGGTCCTTTTTGGCTTTCCAACTGGTCACACTACACGGCCAAACATCATCGTTCCGTTTGGTGTTCCTGCCCGCTTGTCCCTGGGCGACAATCCGGCGTTCGAACTTTTGGAGCCGGCTGTGTCATGAAGATTTATTTGATTGGTATTTGCGGTACTGCGATGGCATCGCTCGCAGGGATGCTTCGCGAAAAGGGCTATGACGTGTGCGGATCCGACACGGACATCTATCCTCCGATGTCGGATTTTCTGGATCGCCTCGGCATCCCCGTATTTAAAGGTTATCGGCCCGAGAATATCCAGGCTCGGAAACCGGATCTCGTTGTTATTGGCAATGCGCTTTCGCGCGGCAATGCGGAAATCGAGTACGTGCTGGATTCCGGCATTCGCTACGCTTCGATGGCCGAGACGGTTAAGGATCTGTTTATTCGCGGAAAGAACTCGATCGTCGTTGCCGGAACTCACGGAAAAACGACAACGACGGCAATGCTGGCGTGGATGCTGCAGGTTGCCGGGAGGAATCCGTCATTTCTCGTGGGAGGCATTGCCGAGAATTTTGGCAAAAGCTTTCAAGTCACGGATGGGCCGGACTTCGTGATCGAAGGCGATGAGTACGACACGGCCTTTTTCGACAAAGGTCCGAAGTTCTTTCATTACCTTCCCCGAATTCTCGTACTGAAAAACATCGAATTCGATCACGCGGACATCTACGCGGACTTGGATGCCCTGAAGCTCGTATTTCGGCGGCTGATCAACATTGTGCCGCGCAACGGCCTGATTGTCGCGGGAGTCGACAGCCCCGTTGTTGCAGAACTCGTTCCGGCTGCTTTCTCGCGAGTCGTGAAGTCTGGTATTGGATCCGGAGATGTTGAGGCGACGAAAATCCGGTCGACGGAAGCAGGAATGACATTTGAAGTTCAAGAGCGGGCGTTTTCCACACCGCTTCTTGGCACCTTTAATGTGCAGAACGCCCTTCACTGCATTCTGGTTTGCCGGGAACTCGGCATTTCGGATGACGTGATTCAAAAGGGGCTGTCGTCTTTCAAGAGTGTGAAGCGGCGTCTCGAGTTACGAGGCGAGATTGATGGTGTTCGTGTTTACGATGATTTTGCCCATCATCCGACGGCGGTGCTCGAGACGTTAAAGGCGATTCGCGAGCGATTCCCGTCCGATCGTGTTTGGGCGGTCTTCGAACCCCGCTCCAACACCTGCCGGCGGCGGGTTTTCGAAGAGGCGTTCATCACCTCTTTCGATCCCGCGGATGAGGTTGTTCTGGCACGGGTGTTCGGCTCGTCGAAGCTTCCGCCAGAGCAGACATTGTCGCCGGATCGCGTGGTTGACGGTGTCCGGAAACGCGGCAAAACAGCGAATACATTCGAATCGACGGACGAGATCGTGCAACATGTAGCACGCAATGCGCGGAAGGGCGATCACGTGGTGATTATGTCCAACGGCGGTTTCGATAATATCCATAACAAATTGCTCGACAGGTTAAAGGCAGGAAAGTGAAATGCGAAACGCGCAGCTGATCTACAGCATCGTTTGCGATGACGTTCGAATTGAGATGGGAAACAAGCTGTCTTTGATGGGAGTGTTTGAGAATGTGTTTCTGCCGACCTTTCCATCGATTCTTTTGAAGTTTGCAATAGTCAACCACTGGGAAGGCGACGGGCAGTTCGAAACACAAGTGAAGGTTCTCAATCCCGAGCGCCGTGAAGTGGTTGCCTCCGTACCTTCCACGTTCAAGATTGAAAACCAGGGATACGCTGACAACATTACGTTCTTCACGAACGTCGCTTTCGATCGCGCCGGGCCCTTCACAGTTCAGATCATGATCGATGGGAAGTCTGTCGCGGAGAAACGGATATTCGTGCATCACGTGAATCCGCCGGTTCAGACGCCGCCGCAAAACTCGTCCTCAGTGAACTGATGTCGAAAACGGAACGGCTGTACTATAACGATTCACTTCTACTCGAGTTCGACGCCAGCGTTGTTGCCACGGAATCGTTGAAAAACGGATATGGCATTGTTCTGGATCGAACCGCGTTCTATCCCACATCCGGCGGCCAGCCAAACGATCTGGGTACTCTGAATGGCGTCTCCGTGCTCGATGTGTATGAAAATGAGTCCACCGGTGTGGTGACGCACGTTGTCGAAAAGCCGTTGGAAATGGAGCGGGTTCATGGAAGCGTCGACAGGCAGCGGCGTCAGGATCACATGCAACAGCACTCCGGACAGCATGTCTTGTCGCAAGCATTTGTGGAGTTGTTCCAGTGGCCTACAGTCAGCTTTCATCTCGGCGCCGTCATGAGCACAATCGATCTTGCCGTCGAGTCGATGACTTGGGACCACGCGGTGCGCGCGGAGGCTCGAGCCAACGCAATCATTGAAGAAAACAAACCCGTCGCGGTTTGTTACTTCGACTCACAGAATCTTGCGGAAGTCGGTTTGAGGAAACCCACGGCGCGTTCGGGAGAAGTACGAATTATCGATATGGGCGGTTTCGATAAATCCGCCTGCGGCGGGACACATGTTCGGTCGACGGGTGAAATCGGACCGATTCTCATTACCCGCATTGAGCGCATGAAGAAGCAGGTTCGACTGGAGTTTTTGTGTGGTGGACGTGTTCTACGCTATGCGCGGCAGGCGAATCGAACTCTCGATTCGATCAGTCAGGTCGTCTCGGCGCCACCATTGGAATCGGCGCCGGCGGTTCGCGCTATTTGGGACGACTTGCAGCGAAGCCGGAAGCAAATCGCGGATCTCGAATCCAGGCTGCTGGACATTGAGGCCTCGAGTTTTCCGGTCACGGACGGGTTTGCAATCGCTGCCTTCAAGAATCGTGGAGTCGAAGCGATCAAGATGCTTGCCCTGAAAATTTCGGAGCGGCCAGGGCTTGTGGTTTTACTTGCCGACGAATCGGACCAGATCCGAGTCGTATTCGCACGATCCGCGGATCGTCAGACGGATGTCGCGGCGATTCTTAAGGTAACGCTGGAAAAATTCGGTGGGCGAGGTGGCGGGAAGCCAACTCTGGCTCAAGCGGGTGGACTGACAGCGGGAAGCGCCTCAGAAATCCTGGAGTTCGCGCGTTCCCACGCCTAATGTGGGGACGGACACCACTTTCGCCGAAACCTCATTCGCTCGGATGTATCCAACGGCTTCAGCGATTTACGGACGTATTTTGGTGTCCGTCCCCACATTTCACTAATTTCCTATTGGCCGAGACGGACCTCAATCGAGGTGTTCAGGGGCAAGTCGATGTCCTTGCCGTGACCAATCAGATTGGAATAGATCGATCGGCCGACGTTGAATGCACCGGTCGACAACCCGAGCGGTGGAAACATTCCGGCGGCGACACCGGCCGGTAGCCCAAAACCGGAAGAACCTCCGCTAATCCTGCCCAGAATGTTGCTGCCATAGGCTTCTGCGAACGCATTGCCAAGACTGGGTGTCGCGACACCCGAGATGGGCAGAGATCCAGCAGCAGAGAAAGCCGGCGCAAAGAATCGTTGCTTTGAGTTCGTCATGCGCATCGCACCGTCGACGTCAAATTGAAGCTGGGACAGATCCACTGCGGTTTGAACACCAACCATGCGTGCTTCGATATCCAGTGCTTTTGCTGCGGGCAGCATTACCATCAGAGGCGGTTCGATTTTCGTGAACTTCAATGCAATCTCTCCGCCGTGGTTCCAGCTGCCGGCGCGTTTTGTCGACAAGACTTCTCCGAACAACGTGCTGCCAACTGGAAACGAAATGCGACGATTCTCGGAAAAGAGGGGATATGTCAGCTCGGCTTGAACAAGCGTTCCCGGCTTTGTGGTTTTGGAATTCAGACTTGTCAGCAGCCGGGCATAGACCACGCTCCCTGATTGTGGCTCTGCGCCTACGTCAGCCAGCGTTGAGGTGCGAACGACAGCGCTTCCAAAATCCAGTGGCTTCTGCAGGGTGGCTTCATAGGTCATGCCTGCCGGAATGGATTGAGGGCGGTAGGGTGACAGGCTCCAAAGCATGTCATGCATGAATCCGGGCCGTTCCTGCGGTGTCGCGGAAAGAGTCTGCATTTTGCCCTTGTTCAGCCGACGCACGACGCTCTCCCTGGAAACGACGGAAGTTTCGATGGGGATGCGGGTGCCATCTTTCAGGATGAGGGTGTCGAATGTAATTTCGGCCTGACGAATGGGGGTAAAGTCACCGCGCAGCATCAGAGAGGTGCGCTTCCACTTACTCGATTCCTTAAAGCCGGTGATCTTGCCAAGCACCTCAGTGCCGGACGGAATGACAACCCGATCAAATGCGTAGACTGGATAAACCGTCTTGCCGTGAACGGGCATATCGAGTCGGGATGGCACGGAATCAGTCAGCAGAATCTCAAGAGGAACGCCCTGTTCGACTTGAAATGGAACGATGGCGATATTCAAGGGATCGAACTGGGCGAATGCGGACAGGGACAGACACACGAATAACCCAAAGAAAACACACGTTTTGCGGAAAAACATAAGAAACCTGCCTGGTTAAATTCCTAAAAGGGACGGGATAATTACTGTCGATTATACCGGGATGCAGGTTTCCGTGCTGGCCTTGTTTTTTATGTTAGAGTGCGCCCGAAAGGAAGACGAGCAATGGCGACTTCGAATTCGCAGGTGCCTGGGAGCCTGGGACTGCCAGTAGTGGGTGAAACGTTATCCTTTTTGAGCAACATTTACCGATTCATGGACGATCGGCAGAAGCGTCATGGAAACATCTTCAAAACGAACCTGCTTGGCAAAAACATCGTTTTCCTTGCCGGTGTTGACGGAGCGGAAGCGTTCTACAACACGGAAAACATCTCTCGATCGGACGCCCATCCATTTCCTCTGGTGGATCTGTTCGGTGGGTTCAACATGGAGATGTACGACGGGCCTAAGCACTTTGCTCTGAAATCCATGGCTCTGACGGCATTCGATCATGCAGCGATTGCGGGCTATTTGCCCGATATGCAACAGGTGATCGAATCGGCCCTGACGCGATTCGCAGGACGAGGTGAGTTCTCGGCGATCCAGGAATTCCGGCGTATTGCCATCGAAGCAATATGTCGAAACGTCATGGGCTTGCCTTCGGGTGCCGAAACGGAAGAGATGATGCGCGACTACGCCCTGGTCGTGCCCGGCTTGTCAGCCATACCGGTTGCGATTCCCGGAACGACTTATGGCAAGGCTCGAGCCGCACGGGATCGCGTACTGGCTCGGATTCGCCGAAAGGTTGCAGAGCGTCGCGCCAAACCGGAAACGGACGGACTATCGCGCCTGCTGACCGCAAAAGCTGCCGACGGTCGCGTCTACACGGATGATGAAGCTGTCCTCGAAGTGCATCACATGGTTATCGCCGGCTTCGTGGTTTACGCGTTAATGGCGGAAGCAGTGCATCATCTTGCCGAACAGCCGCAATTGCGCGAACGTTGTCAGACTGAGATTCGCGAACACGCGCCGTCGGGCCCACTGACGATGGAGACGCTTGCCAAGCTGCGGTTCACGACGACCATCATTCTTGAATCGAAACGTTATCCGCCTCTGGTCCCGATCGCCTTCGGGCGTGCCAAACGAACGTTCCATTGCGGCGGTTTCGACGTTCCCGAAGGATGGACAATTTATCTCGCACTTTACCTGAATAACAAGGATGCAACGATCTATACGAATCCCGATCGATTCGATCCCGATCGGTTTAGCCCTGCTCGTGCCGAACACAAGAAGCATCCGATGGCCTTCATTCCCCAGGGAGCCGAGCCGCCCACCGGCCATCGCTGTCTCGGCCTGGACTACGCAACGTTTCTCGGCGTTGCATTTCTGACTCTTCTCGTCCGCAGTTTTGATTGGGAGCTGCCTGCCCAAAACCTGGATTGGAACTGGAAGGCGTTTCCGCCACAGCCCCATGATGGTTTGAGGGTACGACTACGCCGGAAGGCCTGACGAATAACCTATTGCGGAATCCGTTCGTAACGTATATTTCGGCAGAAAAAGGGGAGGGAATCATGTGGAGCAGACGTTCGTTTCTCCGAATGGCCGGCGGCGCGACGGGCGCAGCGATGGCGAGTTTTCGTTCCTATGGAATTGAGCAGGTTGCTGCGGCCACAGCGGCGGTGGCGGAGCGGAGTCCGCAAGAAGTCGCGGCGGATGAAACCTATTGGCGGGAAATTCAATTCGCGTTTTCGCTGGATCGCAGCGTCATCAATCTGAACAACGGCAATTCCTGTCCCACTCCTACCGTTGTGCACGAGGCGGTGAAGCGGTACATGGACTGGTCCAATCAGGCGCCCGTGTATCACCGCGGCATGATCGAGCGAAATATCGAAGTCGCGCGGCGGCGGCTTGCTGAGGAGTTCGGTGCGGATCCCGAAGAAATTGCGATCACGCGCAATGCGAGTGAGTCGCTGCAGATCGCCCAAAACGGTCTCGACCTGAAAGCGGGAGACGAGATCATCACTACGGAACAGGACTATGGCCGCATGCTGACGACATGGGATCAGCGGGCCCGTCGTGAAAAGATCAAAGTCACGCGTCTGGATTTTCCCTGTCCCACGACACAGGCCGATCTGCTCCAGCGCTTCCAGGCGGCGATCACGCCACAAACGAAAGTTCTGCACTTCTGTCACATCACGAATCAGTCCGGACAGCTGTTCCCGGTGCGCGATCTGTCCCGGCTGGCCAGGCAGCGCGGCATCACCACAATTGTCGACGGTGCCCACGCTTTGGCACACTTCCCATTCAAGCTGCGTGATCTGGAAATGGATTATTACGGCGTCAGCTTGCACAAGTGGCTGCTGGCACCGCTAGGCACAGGCCTGCTTTACGTGCGGAAGGATCGAATCGCCGGAACATGGCCGATGCAGGCAGCGCCGGAGCGAAGTAATACGGATATCCGTAAGTTCGAAGAGATCGGCACCAGTCCCGCCGCAACGAAGGCGGGCATCAACGAGGCGATCGCATTTCATCAGGCAATCGGCGTTGAACGCAAAGCGGCCCGGCTGCGTTACCTGACGCTGCGCTGGGCGAATGAATTGAAAAAGGAGTCGAAGGTCCGATTGCATTCGAGCCTCGAGCCCGGACAGACTTGGGGCCTTGCCGTTGTTTCGATCGACGGTGTCGATACGGCAAAGCTCGTCACTCATCTCTGGGACAAGTGGCGCATCATCGTGACTACCGCAGGTCATACCAACGCGAAAGAACCGAACCTGAGTTATCGCGGCCTGCGTATTACTCCGAACATCTATACGCCACTCGAGGAAATCGACACATTCATTCGAGCGATGCAGGACGTTGCCCGAAACGGACTCCCCTCGTGAGTTGGTCGATGAAAATTGTTCGTTTCGCCAGCGGTGCGGCGATTCTGTGTGCAACACTTCTCGTGCTCGCTTCCCAAGGTCCCCAGGCTCCATTCAACTATCGGAAGGTCATGATTCCGATGCGGGACGGAGTCCGGCTGGAAACCGTGATTCTCACTCCTGTGAACATGCCCGGTCCTTTACCAATCCTGCTTCGCCGGACGCCCTATGGTGTTCCGCAAAGCGGAAATGTTTCGGTGAATGGTTCGTTGAAAGAGCTCTATCGCGACGGCTATGTTTTTGTAGTGCAGAACCTGCGGGGACGCTTCGGCTCGGAAGGAACGTTTGAGCTTTCATCTAAAGTGAACCTGCAGGATCCGAAAGCAACGAGTGAAACCACGGATGCCTACGATACGATCGACTGGCTGGTAAGGAACGTTCCCGACAATAATGGCAAGGTCGGCATTTACGGTGTCTCCTACGATGGGATGACTGCCGGCATGACTCTGCTTAAACCTCATCCGGCGTTGAAAGCGGTGTCGGAGCAGGCTTCGCCTGTCGATCAATGGATGAACGACGACGATCATCGTTACGGCGCTCTTCGCCTGAGCTACTCGTTCGAGTATGCGGTCTATGAGCAGGCCGATAAAAATGCCAACACGCACTTCGAATTCGAGACCTACGACACCTATTCCTGGTATCTGAATCTCGGGCCGCTGTCGAACATCAATGAAAAATACTTGCACGGCAAGATTCCATACTGGAATTCGATCGTCACGCATCCGGACTACGATTCGTTCTGGAAGGACGAAGCTTGGGTGAATCAGCTTCACAACTCGCCCGTCCCCAATTTGAATGTTGCGGGATTCTGGGATCAGGAGGATCCCTGGGGGCCGTGGCAGATTTACAAACATTCGGAGGAAAGCGATCCAAATCGGTTCAACTACATCGTCGCCGGTCCCTGGTATCACGGGCAGTGGCACGCCGCCAATGCGACGTCGATTGGATTAATCTCGTATGGCGGTCACGATACTGCTCTTGAGTTTCGCGAGAACATCGAGTCTGTCTGGTTCCGATACTGGCTGCATGGCAAGGGTGAGAAGTTCCCGTGGAAGGCTTCGACCTTTCAGTCCGGGTCCAACACCTGGAAGACTTACGCGTCGTGGCCGCCACCATCGACGGCAACGAGGTTTTATTTGCATCCCAATGGCGTCCTGTCGACGGATGTGCCGATGGCAGCGGATACCTACGTCCAATACACATCAGATCCCGCGAGTCCGGTGCCGTATCGCACGCGCCCGATCTCACCCACCTATCCCGAGGGCGATTGGCGCCGTTGGGAAGTGGCGGATCAGCGCTTCGTGGACAATCGGCCGGACGTCGCCGTGTGGGCAAGCCGTCCACTCGATCGCGACTTGACGGTGAGCGGCGAACTCGCTGCAAATCTGTTTGCATCGACCAGCGGGTCCGACAGTGACTTCGTCGTGAAGTTGATCGATGTTTATCCTGATAATGCGCAGACCAACGCATGGGCGGCCGCGGCCGGCCCGCCGGCAGGCGAATATGGAAAGTCGCTCAACGGGTATGAATTACCCATTGCGATGGAGATCCGGCGCGGACGCTACAACAAGAGCTATGAAAAGGCGCAGCCCATGACGCCCAACCGGCCGGAGGCATTTGCCATCTCGCTTCGGAATCACGATCACGTTTTCCTTAAAGGACATCGAATCATGGTCCAGGTCCAATCCACCTGGTTTCCACTGATCGATCGCAATCCACAGAAATTCGTTCCGAGCATCTACTCTGCGAAAGCGAGCGATTATCTGTCTGCGACTCAACGGGTTTACGTGTCGACGGCGATGCCGTCGCACATTGTGCTGCCGCTCGTGAACTGACTAGCACTTTCATTGTTCTAAAGTCTGCGGTGGGTTTGCCGATACGGAGGCTAGGAGTATCCGTAATGCCTACGCGAAGTGTGCCCGCCGTTCTGTTTGTCGATGATCAGCCGGATGTGACGAGCGCTCTCGAAATGGCATTCCACCGCAAGCCGTTTGCCGTACATACGGCGAATTCCGGATTGGCCGCTCTGCAGATTCTTGCGGGCACTCTCATCGACGTCGTCGTTTCCGATGAGCACATGCCCGGGATGTGCGGATCCGAGTTGCTGACGATCATTCGCAGGCAATACCCCGAAACAATCCGCATTGTCCTTTCCGGGCAGGCCGATCTGAAGGCAACCTTAGCTGCTATTAACGAAGCTCGGGCTCACCACTTTCTGATCAAGCCGTGTACGCCGGATGATATTGCCCTCTGTCTGACGAAGGCTTTAAGCGAACGGGAAAAGGAATCATGTTCGGCAGGACTCGAATTGCCTGAGCTGCAACTGCCGGATCGAACGGCCAGACAATTCAAGTCGGCATTGAATTCCTTGTGGATAGCGTTTCAGCCGGTAGTGCGGCCGGGGACGAATCAGATCTTCGCTTATGAAGCGCTTCTGCGCAGTCATCATCCCGAATTGAATACGCCTTTGGAATTGTTCGCGGCTGCGGAGGCGTCGCGGGCCGTTACGGAACTCGAGCAAAGCATTCGGTATTTGATTGCTCAGCGTGCTGATGAAGTGCCGCAGGACGTTCATATCATGGTGAACATTCTTCCGCGCTCTCTGTGCGACAGCGATCTGTATTCTGCGGATGCGCCGCTCTACAAGCATCGAAATCGAGTGATCTTTGAAATCACCGAACGCGACAAACTGGAGCATGTTCCGGATGCTTCTGAAAAGCTGGCCAGACTCCGCAGTCTGGGGTATCGGGTTGCCGTCGATGACCTGGGTGCGGGCTACTCGGGCTTGAACTCATTTGCTTCAATTCTTCCGGACATTGTGAAGTTCGACATGGAATTGATTCGCAATATTCAGTTGTCGCCGGCGAAGTGCAATCTGGTTCGACTGATGACACAGCTCTGTAAACAAATGAATATCCTGACTGTGGCCGAAGGCATCGAGAGCGAAGCAGAATACAAAACACTGACCGAACTGGGATGCGATCTCCTGCAAGGCTTCCTCATCGCGGAACCCGCCGCTGAACTTTGTACGAATTCAAAGTCGGATGATCAGCGAACGCTTATGCCCGTCGGCGAGCCGTTTTCCGAATAGAACAGGATCAACCCACCAGAGGCCCTGGTCGTACTGCTGTACACGATGAATTGAGTCGTATATCCGCCGCCATTCACGAAATGTGCGAAGTACTTCTCGACAGTGGACTGGGCGGCTGACTCCTGGACAGGTGGCGTGGTCGTAATCAGAAAGTCTCCGCGCTCATTGTAGCGTCCGCGCAACCCGGTCACGCTGAGAGGCGTCGCGCTGGTGATGCGAAGCACTCCACGAAACGGAAGTTTCAAACCTTCAAACCCAGGAATATGGCTTAACAGATCGCCGATGTGACCGTACGCAGGAAGCGATACGGTTGTTCGAGCTGCGGAACTGCCATCGAGGTTCGTCAGTTCAAGCGTCACAAGCGCCGAGCCGTTCGAGGAATTCGCAATCGCGACACCGGATTGGATATCACCGGTTTCGGAGGATTCGACATACACGCGAAACGCGGTTCCAGTGGGGATTCCGGGAACCCCGGCCTCCGCGACACGAACGCCTCCTCTTACATATGAAAAGATCACCGCTCCTGCCGGAGTTGCAGATTCGCCGGCTGGCGTGATCAGCACCGACCCGGAATTGAGAGTGGATCCCGTTCCCGACGTTTTCATGCGAGTGGAACTTCGCGGAGCAATGGTGTAACTCGACGAGGACTGAGATGTTCCATCGATGCCGCGAAAGAGGAGCGTTCCAGTAATCGTGTTATCTGTCGGATTTACCAGAAGGATTTGCGTTGCCCACCCGTCGCCATCGGCGAAATGCGGAAATAAAAGTGGCCCTTTCGTTATGGCCGCGGACATGTCCGTAATCGGCAGCGTCGTTAACAAGTATTCATCGCGCTCGTTCGAGCTACCGCGCAATGCCACAACAGAAAGAGGTTGCGCTGCGGAAAATGTGAACGTCCCTGTGAAATTCGAGGGTCCGAGGAAAGGATCCTCATCCAGAAACTTTGAAATCTTGCCGTTCGCTGGTATCGATGTCGTACCCGTTCTAACACTGTTCCCGGTCGAGTCCGTAAAATAGAAATTGACGGATACGGGAGTAGATCCCGGATTTGCCATTGCGATGCCGGTATTCAACGGACCGGCAATCTCTGCGAAAAGTCTGCCGCCCGTCACCAGCGGGGCAGCCGCCACAGCAGTTTCGCTGACGAGGATGTTGTTCTGACGATATCCAAAAATGGCAATGCCTTCGGGCGTCGGATTATCGGTTTGTGGTGTGAGCCGCGCATAACCTCGCGTTGCGGAAGGGGCATCGCCGGTACTGTTGATGGCAAGGCCACCACGATCTCCGATGGTATATGGCACCTGGGTCATGGATCGGGCGCCCGGATCGGTGACCGCCAGGAACGTCAAACACATTTCGTCGGTTGTTCGTTCACCCCAGCGAACCGTGATCGGTGGAACATTCAGATTGCGCGGATTATTCGTCGAATTGTCATACCACGCTTTCAGCGTAACGACTGACCCAGCCGGAAGGGTTACAGGATTCTTAAACGTGTATTCCGCCTGCCACTGAAAATCCCAGTCGGTAATATGAACAAGTTCCTTCGTTGTTCCATTCGGAAAGCGCACTTCGACTTGCACTTCCTTTCCAAGGAGATGCATGTGCGGCGTAATTGCAGTCAAGTCGACAGTTGATGAGATGGTGGTGCTTGCTTGCACCAGATATCTGGAGTTGCCGGCTGGAATCGCGAACAGAAAATTGACGACAGGGACATAGGTGACCTGCCGAAGGGGCATTGCCGAAAGAAATAAGCCGATGCGTGTCAGGTCTGGCGGTGGCGGTCCAGCGTCGGTGTGCGTGTGCGAAATGTGTCCGAGCGGGCTGTAATGCACCTGCATGACGAGTCGCGATCCGGCCGGTATTTTCACGCCGATCCCAAGAGGAAACATCTCCGGCCGCATGCCCGGAACCCATCCGCCGAGGGCACCATCTGGGAGAAAACCGGGATCGCCAAAACAGGAATAGCCTGGACCGGGGTCTGCGGCGTCCAGACTGGCAGAAACTCCAGATCGATCGATGAAGAGCAGCACGTGATGAACGATCTCTCGATTTCCCGGAAGCACCTCATATCCACGAACATTCAGGTCCGTTTGGGAATTAACAGGCATCGAGAAGCAGCGATAAACCTCGCCGCCATTCGGATCGAGCGTGTACGCGTTTGACGGTTGAACGACCCGATCCGGTTCGCTGTACGTCCACTGCTGTGGAAACGCAATGGGTTCGGGAAGATCCGAAGGCGAACCTTCTGCGGTTCCGTCATTCACCCATTGAACGATGGTTTGGATTTCCGAGTCGGTCAGCGTGCGTTCGTTATCGAAAACTCCATGCGCATCGACAGGTTTCCAGGGAGGCATCTGCCGGGTCTCCACCTGATGCTTGATAGAGGCCGCATGGTCAACGGCATCGGAGTAACTGAGCAGGGAAAACGGCGCAATGTTTCCAGGCCGATGGCACGTCTGGCACTGCTGTTGAAAGATCCGAACAATCTGGTTGTTGAAAGTGATTGGCGGATCCGCAGCAAAGGCCGTTCCCATGAACAGAAAAATGCTCAGCAGCAAGCCAACGCCCCTATATTTCACGTCGCTAGTCTACAACTGAGGCGTACCCACAACAAAGGTTCGAGCAACGCATGATGTATCGCCGCGATAGCAAAGCCGGGAAAGAATCTGTTCGGGTGAGTCGTACTTCGTGTCGCGGATAGGGATGGCCCTTTGGTAATCGACTACGACAAAGTCCGCATCTTTACCTTCGTTCAGGCTACCCACTGAGGCTTCGAGACCTAAAGCTTTCGCCCCGCCCAATGTAGCGAGATAAAACGCACCTGGAACCGAAAGGGTCTGCGCTGCTGCGTTTGCGGAATTGAGTGCCTCGCCCATCTGGCGAAGCATTGAAAGAGACGGTCCTCCTGCAATATCTGTTCCGAGCCCGACGCGGATTCCTGCCTGATGCAACTGTCCAAACGGCATCACGCCGCTTCGGAGAGTTCGATTCGAGTAAGGACAGAAGGCAGCGCTCGTTTCGCTCGCGGCGAGCATGGAAATCTCATCGCTGTTGAGGTGAATGCAGTGTCCCATGACTGTCCTGGGTCCAAGGATTCCCGCGTCGCGATAGACATCGGTGTAATGTCGATGAGCCGGGAACATCGATTGAATCCAGCGAACCTCATCGACGCTTTCGCTCAAGTGGGATTGAACAAAGGCCCCTCGATCGTGTGCGATCTTGCCGACACGCTGCATCAAAGACATAGAGCAACCTCCGGCAAATCTTGGTGTGAATACATAGCGGAGGCGCCCGGAGTTGGCGCCATCCCACTTGTCGTGGAGTCGAGTGCTTGCCGCAATCGACTCGTCCGGAAGTTCGATCAAGGATGCCGGAGAGTTCGAATCCATCATCGTCTTGCCGATGAAAGCGCGGATGTTTCTGCGGGCAGCGCCTTCGAATGCGATCTCGGTCGCACTCTCATGGACGGAGCAGTAGATGCATGCGGTGGTTGTCCCATTGCGGATAAGGTCGTCAAAGAACAGCCCGGAGATCCGCGTCGCGTAGTCGGGATCTGAAAATCGGGATTCTTCGGGAAAGGTGTAATCGTTGAGCCACTCCAAAAGCGTGCCGGACCCGATTCCCATGATCGCGAATTGTGGAAGGTGGACATGGATGTCGACGAACCCGGGAAGAATGGCGTAGCTGCTGAAGTCATCGAATAATGCAGAAGGGAACTCGGGCCTGGGATCCACCGACGTCAAGCGCTCGATCCGGCCATTTTGAATGACAAGGAAGCCCGGATTGTAGAAATCAGTCCGGTCGATCGAGACCGGATTCATCAGCAGACCTTTATATATATGCCTAGTATCGCGAATAGACGTCATACCGCGGTCGCGGCGCGAAAGCGCGTAAAAGGATGATGCCGATGATGAATCCACCGACGTGCGCCCACAACGCCACACCTCCGGTGTTGGCGGATGTGCGGACAGCGAGTGAGGCCGTTCCTTCGAGCAGTTGCATCAGGAACCAGAAGCCGAGAACGATGAGAGCGGGGATTTCGATGATCTGGATGAAAACGAAAATCGGCACGAGCGTAAGCACTCGCGCTGTTGGATAGGTAACCGCGTAGGCTCCCAGAACACCTGCGATCGCTCCACTCGCTCCAACCGTCGGAATGGCGGTGTTCGCGTTGAGAATTGTGTGAACCATTGCCGCACCAAGCCCGCAAAGTAAGTAGAAAATCAAATATCGGAAATGACCGAGCTTGTCTTCCACGTTGTCGCCAAAGATCCACAGATACCACATGTTCCCGATCAGATGAAGCCAGCCACCATGGAGAAACATCGAGGTGAAAAAGGGAACAACCAGCGCAGCCAACGAATCATGCAGACCGGGCCAGGCGAAAACGTAAGCGGGGACCACGCCAAAGGTCGCGATCAGCGTTTCCAATGTTCGAGGACGAAGCGTCACCTCGAACAAAAAAACCAGCACGTTCGCAATAATGAGAAGAACTGTAATGATTGGAAAGGTCTTGGAGGGGATGTTATCCCTGAACGGAATCATACGACCTCAAGCGTAACATCCTTGCGCATGGTAACGACTGGTTTGTAGTGGTTACCACGCGAGCTCCCTTGATATCCTCCCGGGATGCATCGATACCTTGCTTTTGCTTCCTTATTGGTTGTGATGATCGGAATGGTTGCCGCTACTCCACCGCAAGCACCGCAGACACCTCAAACTGCTCCACCGGCGACCGGCGGTCAGGGTCGTGGCGGACGAGGCGGTGCGCCGATCACCATTCATGCAGCTCGAATTCTCGATGGCAAGGGTGGTGTCATCCAGGATGGCGTCGTGACTGTGCAGGGAAATCGCATCACTGCGGTCGGCAAACGGACTCCGGACATGACCTCGTTCACTTACGACTTGGGCAACTCCACTGTGCTGCCTGGCATGATCGACGTGCACGTTCATCTCAACTGGTACTTCGGTGAAAACGGCAAGTATGGGCAAGGTACCAACCCTGCAGGCTGGGTTGCCAAGGCCGTTCAGGAAAACGCTGCGGCCACATTGATGGCTGGGTTTACCACCGTTCAGTCACTGGGGTGGGCTCAGGACAAGCAACTGCGCGATGCCATCGCCGCCGGTTTGATTGTTGGCCCAAGACTTTTGAGTTCGCTCGATCAGATTCAGCCTGGAAACAATACGCCGGATCAATTACGGGAACGAGTCCGTCGCGATAAGGCGAATGGCGCGGACGTGATCAAGCTGTTTGCTTCCGGGAGTATTCGGGATGGCGGTAAGATGAACGTCACAAAAGAGCAGATCGAAGCGGTGTGCAGCGAAGCCAAGGCGCAGGGATTGCGTACGCTAGTGCATGCCCACGATCCGCAATCGATCATTGCTTCCGTGAATGCGGGCTGCAGCCAGATTGAGCATGGCTTGTTTGCAAACGACGAGGCGATCGCGGCGATGAAGAAAGCGAATGTCTTTTTTGATCCGAATATTGGCCTGGTTCTGCAGAATTACCTGGAGAACAAGGATAAGTACATGGGAAGCGGAAACTTCAACGCCGAGGGATTTGCCTCGATGGAGGGTGCATTACCGCTCATGCCGGCCATGTTCAAAAAGGCTTTGGCGGCCGGCCTACGCATGCCCATGGGAACGGACGCAGTGGCGGGTGCGCACGGACAGAACGCCCGGGAGATTGTCGCTCGAGTCGCTGCCGGGCAGAAGGTGATGGATGCCATTATGGGAGCTACATCGGTTGCAGCCGATTCGCTCAACCTCGGTACGACGATAGGAACGATTGCCCCGAACTTCGAAGCCGACATCGTTGCGGTGCCCGGCGATCCAACTGCCGACGTCGCGACGCTTCGTAAGGTATCGTTCGTTATGAAGGGCGGCCAGGTTTTTAAGAAATAACCCGCCTAGATTCGTGTCCATGAAAGTTGTATCCTCTGCCGTCAATCGGACTTCTGAGGAGGACTTCTAAAAACTGTGGCGAGCGAGAGAATAATTGTTGTCGGCGCCGGTCTCGCCGGCCTCGCTGCGGCACGAGCACTCAGCGACAGAGGCCATAACGTCATCGTCCTTGAAGCGCGTAAACGCGCGGGTGGCCGGATCCACACGCAGTATCATGTCGATCTCGGTGCGCACTGGATCTATGGCACCGAAGGCAATCCCATTACAAATCTGGCCCGCCAACACTCGCTCGACACAGTATTTGTCGGGGGAGACAGCACCTATCGTGGAGGCTGGGACGCCATAGAGATCTGCCGTGAAAACTTCGGTCGAATGACGCGTGAAGACAAGTGGAAAAGCATTCTTGTGGCCGACCGTTTACGCGATGGTCTCGAAAATCTGCGGCGAGATGCGGCTCGGCAAAATCGCCCGGATTTTTCCATCGGCCAGGCGGTTTCAGAGTTGCTGCCGAAGCTCGGACTCGGAAGTGAATTTGATACGGAACTGGCATGGCACGTGGCGCTGTTCGCCCGTGACGATTGCGGGGCGACGCTCGATTCGCTTTCGACGCTTTCGTGGGATGAAGGTTACGAAGTCTACGGCTATGGCGACAGCGTCTTCGTAAACGGTTACGGCAGTCTGATCGCGAAGTTGGAAAAGGGACTCGATATCCGTTATCAGGAAGTCGTTACTCGAATCGAATACAGCCCCGATCCTCTCGGCCGCGTGCTCCTGCAGACACAGACGGGTGAAATGCGCGCGCACCGCGTGATTGTTACCGTCCCGCTCGGTGTTCTGAAAGCGGGAAAGATACAGTTCAGGCCTCTCCTGTCGGATCTGAAACTCGGTGCCATTGACAGACTTGGTGTTGCTGTCCTGGGCAAGATTGCACTCTTCTTCAAAGACGTGTTTTGGAATCAGGATCAATATGTTTTTGGCTATGTGAGCCACAACACACCGTTTGAACCGACCCATATCCTTAACCTCTGGAAGACGCATCACATTCCGTGTCTCATGATTCAAGCCGGTGGCGCCCTTGGGAAGTGGATTGAGCAGTCTGCAATCGCTGAAGTTGAAGAGTGGGCGATGCGCATGTTGGAAGGCTGTTTCAGTGAGAAGATTCCACAGCCCATTCGAGTCCTGCGCTCCAACTGGTCTCAGGATGAGTACTCGCTGGGTTCTTACAGTTTCATGAAAGTCGGTGCGACACCGGAAGATGCACGAAAGCTCGCTGAACCGGTTGGTGATTGGTTGTACTTTGCTGGCGAAGCGACAAATCCGTTTCAGTGGGGATGTACTCACGGAGCGTATACATCCGGCCTGCGGGAAGCAGCCCGAATTACCGGTGACGCATCCACCCTGCCGGTGCGACACTTCAGCGAGAATCGACGGTGGCGGGAAATGATGTTGCGCTCGTCCCGGTTCTTCAATCAGCAGATGCGCTTGATGGACGAGCCGAGCATGCGTAAGCGTCTGACCATTCTTTCCGGGACAGAGATTTTCAAGACGGTTCCGACCAATGAGTTGCGTTTACTGGCTTCCATGTTTGAAGAAAAACGTTACGCAGCGACCGACGTGATTTGCCGAGTGGGCGACAAGGCCGAGGAAGTGTTCGTCGTATCCGAGGGCGCTGTGGAAGTCTGGCTCCCGGGAGGACGCAAAGCCGTGGAAACGGCAGGACCGCGAGCGGTTGTGGGTGAATATGGAATGTTTACGGGCGCAAAACGAAACGCGACTCTGATTTCTTCAGGCACCACAATTCTGCTTTCCCTGGACTACCATCGCTTCGAACGATTCCTGCTGGCGTTTTCGGAATCGACACTGCAACTTTTCAAGCAGACCGTTCAGAAGTTTATTGCCCAGCAGCAGCTGTTGAAGAATCAGGATGCGATTCGAAACACAAATGTGAGTTGAGGGCCAGTCTCAGGCGTAGACCTTCTGCGCCTTCCTGCCGAGTGAAAAAAGAAGGCCTTCCAGGTACGCCTCGAGTTCCGACTTTTCTGCGTTCTTTCGTACCGTGGTTGACAACTCGGTTTCGGGATCGTCGACAATCTTCACGATTTCCTCAATCAGCTTCTCGACTCGTCGAATTTCTGAGTTAACTGCACCGATGTTGGTTGTACCTTGGTCCACCGTTTCGGTCGCGCGGCCGGGAGGTGGAACGGCACCGCGACTGGAATCCAGTTGCTCCAGGGACTGACTCCTCTGCTTGGTGAGTTCCTGAATCTTGTTTTCGTAATCGCGGCGCATCTGCTCAACAAGTTCATCATCCTGAGCCCGAAGCTCGGTGACTGTTTGCTGGAGTTGCCGGATTTCTCGCGTAACTCGTGACAGTTCCGATCCGGATTTCATCGCCGCTTCGTGGTACTTCTGGATATCGGTTCTGGCTTCTGTTAATTGTCCTTCGAGCTCGTGGATTCGGACTTCTTCCGGAGACTCTTTTCGGCCCTGAATTTGGGCAATTCGATCCTGAAGTTCGATAACCTTTGCCGGAGCGAGCCGCCGCAATTTCAGGATTTCGGCAGAAAGCTCCTTCTTTTCTTCAGACCAAATGGCCTTTGCGCGCAAATACTCACGTTCCAGTTCGAGCCGCTGCGTATTCGCTTCCATTAGTTTAACTTCGAACTGGTCCTTGATGGACTGGGTGGCGCGCATAGGATTGCTCGATCGTTCGATCGCTTCCGCGACGGATTGTTCGAGTTGTGCGTTCTTTGCGATTAACTTGTCGCGTTCCGCGGCCCATTCCGCCGAGGCCTGACGAATTTTCTGATCGAGTTGTGGTTGCAGCTGCTCCTGAACGCGTTGTTGGACAATCTTTTCGATTTCCTGAGGGTCTGCTGTCGGCGCATCGCCCGGTCGGGACAGGTTTTTAGAGTGAATGACCCCTTCGAGCCTGTCGATCTCGGCGTTCAGGTGGCGACGCTCGGAACGCCAGCGCTCGGACGCGCTGTCGAGTTCTTCTTCGACCTGACTCTTCTGTCGTTTAAGTTCACGAATTCTGGACTCGAATTGCTGTTCGAGTTCTTCGAGGATCTGTTGTCGGGCGTCCGCTTCCATAGCGCCGAGATTATAGCGCGGGATAGATTAGCTGCAAGCTAATGGTACAGGCCAAGTTTTGCTACTGCCGTTTGGCTAGTTCGAGGGCGTCCGGAAGTGCAGGAATTCCACGCCGAGCGCCGATCGTGGTGCATTTCAGAGCAGCTGCGGCGTTGGCAAAACGTGCCGTGTCTTCCAGGGCCCAATTCTGCAGTAGACCGTAGATGAACGCACCGTGAAAGACATCGCCTGCGCCGGTTGTATCGTTTACGCTCACCTTGAAGGCGGGCGAGCGAAAGACTGCCGCTGAGGACGAAAAGACGGCGCCTTGATCACCGAGCGTTATACCGACAACAGCACAGCCGAACCTGGATCGAAGCTCCCGCGCCGCATCTTCAGGCGGTCCGGAGCCGAGAAGGCTTTTGGCAAATTCATCGGCAGCAATCAGATAGTCCACATGCCGAAGAAGTTCCGACGTGGAATCATCGTAGAGTTCGTCGATGTCGATTGTCACTGGGATGCCGGACTCCCGGGCCCATCGAGCGGCTTGCAGTGCCGCCTCGCTATCACAGCCGTCGAGGTGCAGAACCTTTGCCGACGTGATTAATTCACGGGACAACTTTGCGGCGGGATAACTCAAGAGAGGATCGTGATGCCACAGAATAGTGCGCTCGCCGACGCCGGCTTCGAGAAGGATGATCGCGAACTGAGTTCGCGCGCCCGGAACAATTCGGACGAAGGCGGTATCGAGGCCTGATTCCCGAAGACTGCGGATCTGGGCTTGTCCAAGGTCGTCATCACCCACGGATCCGATGTAGCGGGCTTTCAGACCAAATCGTGAACAGGTAGCCATCGCCGTTGCGACCTGGCCGCCCGGTTCAATGCGAACGTTCTGTATTCCCGTCTTGGAGTTGGGCTGCGGAAAGCGATCGATGACGCAAATCGTATCCATTGCGTTAAGCCCGAGACCCACAACGTCAGCAAAAGATCGCATCCCAATGGGATAATGACTCGCTCATGCCTGTTTTGCAAAGCGACGCCATCATTTTGAAAACCTATCCGCTAGGCGAAGCGGACCGGATTGTTGCGTTTTTCAGTCGTGAATTCGGCAAGGTTCGCGGTGTTGCGAACGGCGCCCGAAAGATGAAGAACCGATTCGGCGCGTCCCTGGAGCCGTTAGCGCATTCCCGTGTGATGTTCTTTCAGAAGGAGAATCGCGATCTGGTCCGAATACAGTCGGCCGATCTCATCGATTCACCGATGAAGCTTTTCGCAGACTACGATCGCGCCGTGTGTGCCGGTTATCTCATCGAACTGGTGGACCGATTCCTGCCCGAGCATGAGCCGCAGGATCCGGTTTACCGGTTAGTCCGAATGACTGTCCGAGCTCTCGAACAGGGCTGCCCATTGGATTTCGCATCTCGGTACTTTGAAGTCTGGATGCTTCGTCTGGCGGGCGTCTTTCCAGACCTGTTCAACTGCTCGATCTGCGGGAATGCCCTGGGCATGGAAGTTCCGCGATTTTTTGCGGCCGGCCTGCAAAAAATGATCTGTGACTCGTGCAATCACGGAATCAACGTTTCCATTCAGGCGGACGTCCCACCGCTGCTGTACTGGATCCTGAAAAACAAGCTGGAAAACCCACCGGAGGAATTCGAACGTGGTCTCAAGAGCCTTTATGAACTGAATCAGTACTGGATCCGGCATTATTCGGAAAGATGAGCGTCCCGCTTTGTAGTGGTTACCACGTGTTATATTCGAAGCTTTCTATATGGACAAAATTGTCTCCCTTTGTAAGCGACGCGGATTTCTATTTCAGGGCAGCGAACTGTACGGCGGACTCCAGGGCACATGGGATTACGGCCCGATGGGGGTCGAGCTTAAAAACAACGTCAAGCGAGCGTGGTGGCGCGCCAACGTTTACGAGCGCGACGATATGGAAGGGCTCGATGCCGCCATTCTCATGAATCCATACGTACTCCGATATTCGGGCCATGAAGCCACTTTTTCCGATCCCCTGGTCGATTGCCGGAAATGCAAGAAACGTTTCCGGGCAGACCAGGTGGAGCCGGGCGATAAATGTCCCGAAGGTGGTACACATGATTACACCGAGCCCCGCCCTTTTAATTTAATGTTCAAGACCACCGTCGGGCCGGTGGTTGACGACGACAGTATTGCGTACCTTCGCCCGGAGACGGCGCAGGGCATCTTCGTCAATTTCAAGAACGTCCTGGATTCGACGAATCGGAAACTGCCTTTTGGCATCGCCCAGATCGGGAAGGCGTATCGGAATGAGATCACGCCGAAGAACTTCATCTTCCGTGTCCGTGAATTCGAACAGATGGAGATTGAGTACTTCGTCATGCCTGGTCAGGATGAGGATTGGCATCAGCGATGGATCGCCGACCGTGTTGCCTGGTACCACAAGTACGGGATCAAGCCGGAGAATCTGAAGCAGTACGTTCAAAAGCCGGAAGAACTGGCTCACTACGCCAAGGCAACCACCGATCTTCTATATCGCTTTTTTCCGGAGCGCGAAGAAGGCAAGCAGTTCGATGAGGTTGAGGGTATTGCGAATCGTACCGATTACGATCTTCAATGCCACACCAAGGGAGGCAAAACGGTTTTCAAGGACGGCTCCGCACTGGCGAACGAACATGCCGTGCTGAAGCAAACATATTTCGATCAGCCATCAAACACGCACTTGTTCCCCTACGTCATCGAACCCTCTGGCGGTGTTGACCGAATCACACTCGCTTTCCTGATGGATTCGTTTGAAGAGCAGAAACTGGAGGGCGGCAAGGAGCGGACAGTTCTTCACCTCCATCCGGACCTCTCGCCGGTAAAGGTGGCAGTCATTCCATTGGCGCGAAACAAGCCCGATATGGTGGAGATGGCTAAACGCATCAAACGCGATCTGCAGGCAACCGGTCGGCTGCGATCATTGTTCGATGACAGCGGCAATATTGGAAAGTGTTACGCCAGACAGGACGAAATCGGAACTCCATTCTGCGTAACGGTGGATCATCAGTCCCTGGAAGACCGGCAGGTGACGGTTCGTCATCGGGACAGCATGTTGCAGGATCGCATCGGCGTCGATGCACTTGAACGGTATTTGGAAGAACGGCTTCAACAATAGGAGAAGAGATGGAGAAACACGTTTATTTTTTTGGCGGCGGCAAAGCTGAAGGAAAAGGCGACATGAAGGACACCCTCGGAGGCAAGGGTGCCGGCCTCGCTGAAATGACAAACGCCGCATTGCCGGTTCCCCCCGGATTCACGATCAGCACGGACGTATGTCGTATTTTTTATGAAAACAACGGAAAGCTCGGCGACGACATCCAGAAGCAGGTTAACGAAGCACTCGGCCGACTGGAGTCCATAACCGAACAGAAGCTCGGTTCCTCCGACAAGCCGCTGCTGGTGTCCGTTCGATCGGGTGCGAAATTCTCGATGCCGGGAATGATGGATACCATCCTCAATCTCGGTCTGAACGACACCACAGTAAAGGCCATGTCCACGCGCACCGGCAACGAGCGCTTTGCCTGGGACAGCTATCGCCGCTTCATTCAGATGTTCGGAAACGTAGTGCTGCAGATTGAAAAGCACGCTTTCGACGAGATCTTCGATCACAACAAAGAGAAAGCCGGCGCAAAGCTGGACACCGATATTTCCACGGCCGGTCTGCAGCAGATTGTTCGTGAATACAAAGAGATGGTGAAGGCGAAGACCGGAACCGACTTTCCGCAGGATCCGCAACAACAGCTGCAGATGGCAATCAATGCCGTTTTCGGTTCATGGAATAACGCGCGCGCCGTTCACTATCGTCGCATGAACAAGATTTCAGAGGCGCTTGGAACGGCAGTCAATGTTCAGGCCATGGTGTTCGGAAACATGGGTGAGACTTCGGGAACGGGCGTTGGTTTTACGAGGAATCCGTCGACAGGTGAAAAGGAATTCTACGGTGAGTTTCTGATGAACGCTCAGGGCGAAGACGTCGTCGCCGGCATTCGTACTCCCGTGCCGATCAACGAACTGAACAAGGTCATGCCGGACTGCTACAAGCAGTTGCGCGAAATCACGGATCGGCTTGAGAAGCATTACCGTGATATGCAGGACTTCGAGTTCACGATTCAGGAAGGCAAGCTCTACATGTTGCAGACTCGCAACGGTAAGCGGACCGGCAAGGCGGCTGTGAAAGTTGCTGCAGATTTGGTCAAGGAGGGATTGATCCAGCCTGAAGAAGCCATCATGCGCGTTGAACCGTCACAACTGGATCAGTTGCTTCATCCCATCCTTGATCCGAAGGCCAATGCCAAACCGATGGCGCAGGGACTTCCGGCATCGCCTGGAGCCGTCAGCGGCCGAATTGTTTTCACAGCGGATGAGGCTGTCGAGATGGCGCCAAAGGGCAAGGTTGTGCTCGTTCGAAAGGAAACCGCGCCGGACGATATTCATGGCATGGAAGTCGCCGTTGGAATTCTTACGTCTCGTGGAGGTATGACGAGCCATGCGGCCGTCGTCGCTCGTGGAATGGGGAAGTGCTGCGTGGTCGGTGCCGAATCGATTCAGATCGATGAACGCCGCAAGACGCTCACGGTTGGCGGCAAGCAGCTTAAGGAAGGTGATTGGATCACCCTCGAAGGCGGCTCCGGGAAGATCTTCGAAGGACAGGTGGCGACGGTGGAGCCCGATCCGAACAGCGGCGACTTCGCAGGGTTCATGGCGATGGCCGACAAAATCCGGCGCCTTCGCGTTCGCGCGAATGCCGATATTCCTCGAGATGCGAACGTTGCCCGGAAATTTGGCGCCGAAGGTATTGGTTTGTGCCGGACTGAACACATGTTCTTTGCCGAAGACCGACTGCCCCACGTCCAGCAAATGATTCTCTCGAACACGGAACCGGACCGGCGAGCGGCATTGGCAAAGCTGTTGCCCTTTCAGCGTGCAGATTTTGAAGGCCTGTTCCGAGAGATGGACGGCTTGCCGGTCACAATTCGCTTGCTGGATCCGCCGCTACATGAGTTCCTGCCCAAGCGAGAGGAATTGATGGTTGAAGTTGCCGTCCTCAAGGCCAAGGGCGGCGCAGCAAAAGAGATTGAAGAGAAGGAAAAGCTGCTGGATCGCGTAGAGCAGCTTCATGAATTCAATCCGATGCTGGGACATCGCGGCTGCCGGCTTGGAATTGTCTTTCCTGAGATTTCAGAAATGCAGTGTCGCGCCATCTTCGAGGCGGCGTGCACGGTTCAGAAAGAAGGGAAGACCGTGAAGCCTGAAATCATGATCCCTCTGGTCGGAACCCCGAAAGAATTGGCCGAACAGAAGATAATCGTCGACCGCGTAGCCAAGGAAGTGTTCGAGCAGCGTGGCGTTAAGGTGGAATACAGTACAGGGACGATGATCGAACTGCCTCGCGCTGCCATCGTTGCCGATAAGATCGCGGAGGTTGGCGAGTTCTTCTCGTTCGGAACTAACGATCTGACTCAGACTGCGTTCGGCTACTCGCGCGACGATGCGGGCAAATTCATTACGGAGTACATTTCACGCGGCATTTTGAAAGTCGATCCGTTCCAGGTGCTCGATCAGGAGGGCGTTGGCGAATTGATGAAGATGGCGTGCGCGAAGGGTCGAAGCACGCGCAGCAACATTAAACTCGGGATTTGCGGCGAGCACGGCGGCGAACCGTCCTCGGTAGAGTTCTGCCATCGCATCGGTCTCGACTATGTCAGCTGCTCTCCCTACCGCGTTCCGATCGCGCGTCTTGCTGCGGCTCAAGCCGTAGTTGCAGACAAGTCCTCAGGCGAACGCAGCCGCACGGTGTAACGTTAATTTTGGAGGCCCGAGGTAGCCACCGCATTGTGGTGGTTACCTCGCCCGCCCTTATAATTCCCTCAGTCTAATGAAGCTGCTTGTCTCATATCTAAAGAATTACTGGCCACTCGTAGCCCTGACAATGCTCCTGGCCGCAATAAATCAGGTGTTTTCCCTCCTCGATCCCTACATCCTTCGCTACGTCATCGACAACTACGCGACAAAGTATGAACAGTACACACGGTCCCAATTCTTTCAGGGCGTCGGAACACTACTTCTCGCAGCAGTCGGTGTTGCGTTTGTCTCGCGGGTCGCGAAGAATTTTCAGGATTACTTCCTGAACGTCATCACCCAACGTCTCGGCGCCGAGGTTTATTCCGACGGCATTCGTCATTCTCTGGAACTCCCATATTCCGTCTTTGAGGACCAGAGAAGTGGGGAAACGCTCGGCAAGCTTCAGAAGGTACGGCAAGACGTTGAAAAGCTGCTCAACGCATTCATCAATATTCTGTTCACGTCAGTGGTTGGTGTGATCTTTGTGACGATCTACGCATTCAGCGTGCATTGGATCATCGCCCCGGTTTATTTCATGATGATTCCGCTTCTCAGCACGCTCAGTCTGGTACTCAGTCGAAAGATAAAAAAGATACAGAAGATCATTGTTGCTGAGACAACGGCTCTCGCTGGAGCGACGACAGAGTCCTTGCGGAATATCGAGTTGGTTAAAAGTCTTGGTCTGGCGAAGCAGGAAATCGATCGGTTGAACAAGACAACGGACAAGATCCTCGGCCTCGAACTCAAGAAGGTGAAGTATCTGCGCAGCCTCAGTTTCATTCAGGGAACGTCGGTGAACGCCATGCGGACGAGCATCATGCTCCTGATGATGTACCTGATTTTCACGCGTGCGATTACGGTCGGTCAGTTCTTTACGCTCTTCATTTACTCGTTCTTTATCTTTGGCCCGCTTCAGGAGCTTGGGAATGTGATTAACGTCTATCGTGAAGCTGAGGTTTCGCTGAAGAACTTCGAAGACATTCTTAATACGCCAATGGAACCGCGACCGGTGAATCCGGTATCGGTGGGATCGGTCACTCGGGTGGATTTTGAAAATGTGGCCTTTCAACACCAGTCTGCGTCGACGCGTGCTTTGGATGAAATCTCCTTCAGCGTCCGGCGGGGCGAAACGATCGCCTTTGTAGGGCCGTCCGGTTCCGGCAAGACGACGTTGGTGAAGCTTCTTGTCGGACTTTATCGTCCGCAACACGGGGATGTTCGCTACGACGGCCGTTCCATTCACGACGTGGATCTCGACGGATTGCGCGAACGCATAGGCCTGGTGACTCAAGACACCCAATTATTTTCTGGAACAATTCGCGAGAATTTACTGTTCGTGAATCCCCATGCGACAGACGCCGAATGCATGGATGTTCTGAAAAAGGCGGCGTGTCAAAGTCTACTCGCACGAGCGGATAAAGGCCTGGACACCCTAATTGGTGAAGGCGGAGTCAAGGTATCTGGCGGTGAGAAGCAACGACTTTCGATCGCACGAGCATTACTTCGTCATCCGAATCTCCTCGTATTCGACGAGGCGACCTCTGCGCTGGACTCTCTGACTGAAGAAGAAATCAATGAAACGATCCGCGATGTGTCGGCGAAGAGCGATTTGATCACGATCCTGATCGCTCACCGCCTGTCGACGGTAATGCACGCCGATCGAATCTACGTCTTGGAACTCGGCAGAATCGTGGAATCCGGCCGCCACGAAGATCTACTCGCACTCAAAGGCCTCTACTACGCCATGTGGCGTCAACAAATCGGCGAACGCAGTCGCACCCCAGCCTTGGCCGGCCGGTAGTAGACCCTTCTTTCTGAATCCGCGTAATCCGTGTAATCCGCGGCCTATTTGCTTTGCTTCTCCACTGCTTCGAGACGTTTAAGAAGTTCCGGGAGGCGTTTGAAGACGGCAGAGCTCTTGAGCCAGGTTCTGTTGTCGATGGCAGGGTAGCCGGAAACGACGGCCTTGGCATCGACATCATTCGGGATTCCGGTTTGTGCGGTGGCGATGGCGCCGTCGCCGATGGTGAGATGACCAGCGACGCCGACCTGTCCAGCCAAGACAACGTCGCGTCCGATCTTCGAACTGCCCGCCAGTCCAACCTGGGCGCAAAGCAAAGTGTTTTCACCGACGTCGGAAGCGTGGCCGACCTGAACGAGATTGTCGATCTTTGCACCTCGGCGAATGCGTGTTTCTCCAATAGTCGCCCGATCGATAGTGGAATTGGCGCCGACTTCCACGTCGTCTTCGATCACCACAATTCCCGACTGGACGATCTTGTAATAGCTGCCATCGGCTTTCTTGGCATATCCGAAACCATCCGTGCCGATCTTGACACCGTCCTGGAGAATGACGTTATTGCCGATTCGACAGAATTCGCGAACGGAGCAGTGGGCGTAAGCCTTGAAGTTGTCTCCAATGATCGCACCGCGTGAGATATGAACGAAGGGAAGGATAGTCGCATTCGCTCCGATCACGACATCGTCCTCGATAACGACATGAGGTCCGATCGATCCGCCGTGGCCGATCTTCGCCGTAGACGAGATTCTAGCGGAGGAATCGACGCCGGGTGCTGATGGTGGAACGGCATAGAAGAGTTCAATCGCACGCGCAAAGGTCAGGTAAGGATTGGATGTGCGGAGAGTGGAGATCGAAAGCTCGGGAAAATCCTGCGACACGATAATTGCACTGGCAGTTGAAGTCTTTGCCCGCGACGCATATTTAGGATTCGAAACGAACGTGATGTGTCCAGCCCCTGCGTCTTCAATTCCGACCACCGCGGTGATATCCACATCGGCGCCCCCCATGACGCAATCCAGGCGCGCTGCAATTTCCGATAGCTTCACGTCCACCCCCAGTTATGACGTTCCTCGTCAATGGTACACTTTGCTTCGTCGATGAGCGAACACCGGCATCTGCTCCGATCCGCATCCACGATCAGCACGCTCACCATTCTTAGTCGGATATTTGGTTTTATTCGCGATTCCCGAATTGCGTTTCTTCTCGGCACCGGTGACATTGCCGATGCCTTCACCCTTGCCTTTCGAATTCCCAATCTGCTTAGACGTCTGGTTGGCGAAGGTGGTGTGAATGCTGCAGTGGTCCCGCTGTTTTCGGGCTATCTCGCTTCGAACAACGAATCGGAGGGTTGGGACTTCATCAATCGCTTAATGACGATTGCGACGATCTTCATGACGTTCGTTGCGATTTTCGGAATTGTTTTCTCGCCATGGATCGTGCGTCTTCTGGCGAGTGGATTTGGGGAAACGTCTGGAAAGCTGGAAGTGACCGCCTACCTGAATCGCATCATGTTTCCATACATTGCTTTGGTGAGTATCGCCGCGCTCTGTATGGGTGTTCTGAACAGTCTGCAGCGCTTTGCCGCCCCTGCATTTTCGCCGGTACTGCTGAATCTCAGCATCATTGGGCTTTCGTTCGCTGCCAGTCAGTTCTCGAGCCCCGCGAAAGCGTTGGCGATCGGCGTGGTCGTTGGAGGCGTTCTGCAAATCGCCATTCAAATCCGTCCGATGCTTGCGAGCGGCTGGAAACCCGAGGTTGTTTGGGATCTGTCGCATCCGGCAGTCCAGCAGGTCGGTCGAATGCTCGGTCCGTTGTTGTTTGGCATTGGGATTCTGCAGATCAACGTTCTTGTCGGTTTGGAATTCGCGTCACGGATGAGAGAGGGCAGTGTCGCATCCATCAATCTGGCGGATCGGGTAATGGAGCTTGTTTTGGGTGGCTACACGCTTGCAATATCGACAGCGATTCTGCCTTTGCTTTCCAGACACGCGGCCACGAGTCGATTCCTGGAAATGAAGCAGGCCTTGAACCTGGCCGTGCGAATGATTCTGTTCATCACGATTCCGGCAACGGTTGGTCTCGTCCTGCTGCGGCGGGAAATTATTGAAGTCTTGTTCCAGCATGGTCAGTTTGACCGGCAATCAACCGAATTGACGGCCTACCCGCTGATGTTTTTCGCGCTCGGATTAAGCGTTGTCTCGATGGTGAAGATTATTGTTCCGGCGTTTTACGCATTGAAGGATACAGCGACGCCTGTCAAGGTGGCCTTTGTGTCGATGCTCCTGAACATTGGATTCAATTATGCGTTCATGCGTCCCTTGGAAAACGGTGGTCCGGCGCTGGCAACATCTCTTGCCGCGGTTTTCGATTCGACCTGCCTGATGCTGATCTTTTACAAAAGGTACGGTTCCATAGGGTGGCGTGACGTGTCGAAATCGCTCTTTCGCTTTCTTCTCGCTGGAACCGCGATGGCAGTCATGATCATGATGGTGATGCGGTTCCCGGGATTCTATGCAGGGAACTTCTTGCACCGGGTTAGTGCATTAGCCGGCACGATTGTCATCGCAACCACGACATACTTTGTGGTTTCGCATTTGATCGGGACTCGTGAGGTAAAAGAGGTCTGGGGGATGTACGGTGGACAATCATCAGTGGATTGACCGTTACATCCGTTATCTCAGAATCGAAAAAGGGGTTTCGCAGAACACCGTCGATGGTTACAGTCACGATCTGGCGATGTATGCCGAGCACATCGGTTCGACCAGCCTTGTCGACATCCAAAGTGCAGAAGTCTCCAGCTTCATTAAGTTCCTTTACACCCGCGGTCTGAAACCACGCTCGGCTGCAAGAGCGATGAATGCGGTGCGGGGACTTCATCGTTTCTTGATCCTGGAAGGTGCTCGAAAGACCAACCCAACGGCAACCGTGGATTCGCCGCGATGGTGGAATCCTTTACCGAATGTGCTCACCCTGGAAGAGGTCGATCGGCTCCTGGCGGCTCCGGATACCTCGACTCCCGATGGAATTCGAGACCGCGCAATGCTGGAAGTGGTTTATGCGACCGGCCTTCGCGTGTCGGAACTGATCGGTCTGAAAATCGGTGGTATCCACATCGAGTCTGGCTTTGTGCGATGTGTTGGAAAGGGAGATAAGGAGCGTGTGGTCCCACTGGGAGAATCGGCTGCGGAGGCTGTGGCACATTACATCAAAGCAGCGCGGCCCCGCGTTGCGAGTGAGTATGTGTTTACGCGTCCCAGCGGCCGGCCGTATTCTCGGGGGGATTTCTGGGCTTGCGTACGGGAATACGGCGGCAGGGCAGGCATCAAGAAAAAGATCTCACCGCACGTGCTACGGCATTCATTTGCAACGCACTTATTGGAACGTGGAGCAGATTTGCGGGCGGTGCAAATGATGTTGGGCCATGCCAGCATTTCCACCACGGAGATCTATACCCACGTTCTCAAGGAGCGGTTGAAGTCCATTTACAAGGCGTTCCATCCCCGTGCCTGAATCCGGCGGTTTCGGGTCGCGCCAAGCGCATAGTTGGGATACGATGGTTGGCCGCCATTATTAGGAGGAGCTTACAGTGATTCGAGGTCGACATTTATTTACTTCGGAGTCTGTGACCGAAGGCCATCCGGACAAGGTTGCCGATCAGATATCCGACGCTATTTTGGACTACGTGCTTGCGAAGGACCCCATGGCCCGTGTTGCCTGTGAAACACTGGTCACGACAGGCGTCGCTGTTGTCGCGGGCGAGATTACGACGACATGCCACATTGACTATCCGAAGATCGTCCGTGAAACCGTCGAAGGGATCGGTTACACCGATGCCAGTTATGGTTTTGATTTCAAGACCTGCGCTGTGATGAGTTCGGTGGACACCCAGTCGCCGGATATCGCAATGGGTGTTGATACCGGAGGCGCTGGCGATCAAGGGTTGATGTTCGGATACGCGTCGGATGAGAGTCCGGAACTGATGCCGATGCCGATTCTCCTGGCCCATAAGCTGACGAAGCGTTTGGCGGAAGCACGGCGAGCCGGCACACCTAATTTTCTGCGGCCGGATGGAAAATCGCAGGTTTCAGTTGAATACGAGAACGAAAAGCCGGTTCGTATCGATACCGTGGTTATCTCTACTCAACATTCTCCGGACGTTAGTGCTGCCGAACTGCGTGAACAAGTCATTGAGCACATCATCAAGCCGGTTCTGCCGGCGAATCTTCTCGACGGCAAAACGAAATATCACATTAACCCTACAGGCCGGTTCGTTGTTGGCGGGCCCCAGGGCGATTGCGGCTTGACCGGACGCAAGATCATTGTCGACAGCTACGGTGGAATGGGCAGGCACGGCGGCGGCGCGTTTTCGGGCAAAGATCCGACGAAAGTCGATCGCTCCGCTTGCTATATGGCGCGATACATCGCGAAGAATGTTGTCGCCGCAGGTTTGGCAGAACGTGTCGAAATCCAGCTGGCATACGCAATCGGCGTAGCCGATCCAGTGTCTGTCGCCGTCGATACGTTCGGTACGGGCAAGGTCGACGAAACGAAGATCTCCACGCTGATTCGCGACAACTTCCAGTTGACGCCGCGCGGTATTATCGAATCGCTCAACCTCCGCAGACCGATTTATAAAAAGACCGCGAGTTACGGTCACTTTGGGCGGAACGAACCCGAATTTACCTGGGAACATACCGACAAGGCCGACAAGCTTAGGTCGCAAGCCGGGTTATAGGAAAGAGGTGGTAACCACCACAATGCGGTGGTTACCACCGGTGCTGGATTCCGAATGCAGTACGAAATCAAGGACATTCAGCTTGCCGATAAAGGCCAGCAGCGCATCGACTGGGCCCGCCAGTCGATGGGCGTTCTCGAACTTATCCGAAAGCGCTTCTCTAAGGAGCGGCCTCTCGATTCCATTCGCATCTCCGCCTGTCTGCACGTCACGGCCGAAACGGCAAATCTTGTTCTTGCCCTAAAAGAGGCGGGCGCACATATTCGGCTCGCCGCCGCGAATCCCTTGAGTACACAGGACGACGTCGCCGCAGCGCTCATTCGTTTTCATGAAATCCCAACGTTTGCAATCAAGGGTGAAGACAACGCGACTTATCTTCGTCACATTCAATCGATTCTGGATTGGCATCCTCAGATTGTTATGGATGACGGCGCAGATCTCATCTGTGCGCTTCATGCGGATCGCGATTTACTGATTAGCGACGTTCGGGGCGGAACTGAAGAAACGGCGACCGGTATCTCCAGGTTGCGCAGCATGGCGCAGAACGGCGTTTTACGATTCCCCATCGTCTCCGTGAACGATGCCGACACGAAGCGACTTTTCGATAATCGATTCGGCACAGGACAGTCGACGCTGGACGGGATTATACGCGCGACAAACCATTTACTGGCGGGCCTCGATGTCGTCGTGGCGGGGTATGGCTGGTGCGGAAAGGGTATCGCTGATCGAGCCAAGGGGCTGGGCGCGAACGTCATCGTTACGGAAGTGGATCCGGTCCGTGCCTTGGAGGCATTGATGGACGGCCATCGCGTCATGTCGATGGATGAAGCGGTCAAACACGGCAACGTCTTCATCACAGTAACCGGCAACAAGACTGTTATTGGTCGGGAACATTTCAAGCGGATGAAGACTGGTGCCCTCTTGGCGAATGCGGGCCACTTCGATGTCGAAATTGACATACCGTCTTTGGAATCCGAGGCAGTGAGGGTGAGTTCACCACGCGAATCCGTCAAAGAGTTCCAATTCGCTGACGGCCGAAGACTGTTTTTGCTGGCAGATGGCCGTCTAGTAAACCTTGTAGCAGCCGAAGGACATCCCGCACAGGTCATGGACATGAGTTTCGCCAACCAGGCGCTCTCCGTCGAGTATTTGAAGAACTACTACATGCAACTCGACCGGAATGTCTCAGCCGTGCCGCCCGCAATTGACAAAGAGATCGCCCGACTCAAACTGGAATCGATGGGTATCCAGATCGATTCCCTGTCGCGGGAACAGGAAGACTACCTGAACCACTGGTAAAACAGCCCCTATTTGTTAATATTCGGGCCATGCGAACCCGGACCCTTGCTCTCCTCTTTCTGTTTCTGTTGCACACCGCCGAATCCAAAGCGGCGGACAAGTGGACAACTGTCCGATCCACAAACTTCACGTTGGTCGGAAACGCATCCGAATCTCAAATACGCACGGTAGCTGTCGAACTTGAGCAGTTCCGGGATGCGGTCTCGCAGGGACTCTCGGCCAGTTCCAAAGGCGTTGCCGTGCCAACCATTGTGGTCGTCTTCAAAAATGAAGAGACATTCCGACCTTTCAAACCGCAGATCGATAACAAGCCTTTGAGCGTCACCGCCTTCTTCAGTCCTGCCGAGGATGCCAACTATCTTGCCGTAACCGCCGGCGCGGCGATCCCGGCGTCTGTGTACCACGAATATTTCCATCAACTCACGCGAGAGATGCCAAACACCGTTCCGCTTTGGCTAAGCGAAGGTCTTGCGGAGTTCTTCAGCCGTTTTGAGATTGCCCCGAAGGAGAAACAATTCGTACTCGGCGCCCAAGTTGTCGAATACGTGGATGCATTGAAGAAGAATCCATTCGTTTCTTTGGAGGACCTCTTTGCCTTCGACCGATCGTCTGCTCAGTACAACGAGCGGGACCGAAAGGGCGTCTACTACGCGCAGTCCTGGGCCCTGGTGAATTACATGATGATCGGCACGAACGGCTCGCGACAGCCTGAACTTGCGAAATTCATGAACTTGCTGACCGAAGGGAAGCCCGTCGCAGAGACGTTTCAAACTGCGTTCAAGACGGACTACAAATCGATGCTGGGTGAGTTGGACTATTACGTCCGCGACAAAGCCAAATGGGACACCCGCGGAATCGACCTGAAAGACAAGGCGGCGATTGATAAGGATATCAAGACGCGAGCGCTGAGCGATGCTGAGGCGGAATTCTATGCTGGAGATCTCCTGCTGCACATGGGACGCGTAAGCGAAGCGGAGCCGCATTTCAAACAGGCCACAACGTTGGATCCCAAACTTGCCGCTGCGCAGTCCGCCATGGGAATGGTCCTGTTTCGTCAAGAAAAGCATGCTGAAGCCGTCCAGTATCTAAAACGTGCAGTCGATCTGGATGCCAAGAACTATCTGGCGCAGTACAACTATGCGTATGTTCTGGACAAGAACTCCGTCAGTCCTTTGGATGATCTTGATGACAAGCGCTCGGCATTAGGCAAAGCCATCGAATCGGCGCCGCAGTACGAACCCGCTTACGAACTTCTCGCCTACGTGAATTTGACAGCGGATATTGATTACAACGGAACTATTGAACTTCTGCAAAGCGCGTACAAGATCTCTCCAGGAAACGCGAACATCAAGTTTCTGCTTTCCCAGGCACTGGTGAAGAAGGAGGACTTTGCACAGGCCGAGAAAATCCTTCAGACGATCGTCAACAACAGCGCCGTTGATCTTCCGATCCGGGACGGTGCCCGCAGTTTGATTAACCTGATAGCGCGGAAGCAGGCCGGCGACGACAAAGATCGCGACCCTGAACCGGTACCCACCAAGGAGCCTGCTGCAAAACCTGCGGAAACGGCCATAGTTGCGACTCCAGTTGAGCCTCTGCCGCCAGCCAACGTTCCTGCGACGCCGGCAGCTACGCGTGCGAAGAGCGGGGAATTGGTGGCAGTCAATCCGCAGAAGGTTCGTCCGGAAGGTCCACAGATAAAAGGTATGCTGACGCTAGTGGACTGCCGCGGTGGTTTGACACTAACGGTGAAGTCTCCGACCGAAACTCTTCGACTCCATTCCGACGCACCCGATCAAATCCAGTTTGTCAGTTTTGTGCCGACGGTGAGCACGTCCATTTCGTGCGGACCGGCGCCTGGCGCCGGAGTTCCGGTTCTAATCATCTATCGGCCGGCCACGACACCAGGTGCGGCGCCCGAACCCATTTATGTGGAGTTTGTGGAGCAGTAGTGGAGTACTTTTTCACCTGCCCGTACTGCTGGCAGCGAATTTCGATGGTGCTTGACACCTCGGTTTCCTCACAAACCTACGTCGAAGACTGCGAAATCTGCTGCAAGCCGATTGAAGTTCAATATGCAGTGGAAGACGACACCATCGTGGCATTTGAGGCCAATACCTTGTGAAGGGGTTCCCGCGGCTTGGTCCGTGGATGCTGTGCATTGCGCTATTTATTTGCGGATGGCGCGTGCAAAACCCGTTTAGAGAATTGCCGGCGTCGGGAGATGCACTTGAAGTCATTTGGGGCATTGAGTGGTATCACGACGCTCTTTTTGTTTCCCATCGTTCGCCGCTCTTCGATCCGTTGATTTTCCACCCGACAGGTTGGCACACGGCAACGCTGGCCCATACTCCGGCGCTTTTCCTGGTTGCCCAGCCGTTCCGGATCATTGGCGGGCCCGTCTTTGCGTACAACGCGCTGGTAGTTCTTTCGTTCATTGTTGTCTATGCCGGGTGTCTTCGTCTGTTCCGTCTCTTTCATTCCTCTGCAGCGATCATCGCGGCGGGCAGCGCCGTGTACACATTCATGAACTTCAGATGGTTTCGCATCAGCGGACACCAGAATGTCCTGTGGGCGTCGGCATTGCTTCCTTGGTTCATGTATGGCCTTGAGCGGATTCGACGTAAGGAACCTCCGGGAATCTCGGATGTGGCCTTCGCCGGGGTTATATGGGCGGCCATGATCCATGTTTCTCTCTACAGTGTTTTTCTGGCCCCGATTGCTTTTGTTGGCTGGGGCCTGGACCTGTTCGCGTGGCGACGGCTGAAAGTGGCACTAGCAGTAGGTCTCGTGGCGCTGATCATCGCAGCGCCGACATTGATTCTTTATGAAGTTGGGAAACGCGCCGACGGTATGGAGAGTTTTTCCGTCCAGGAACTCGTCACCTGGAGTGCAAGCATAAATGCACTGCCGCTACCCAGTGTATTTCATCCGCTCACACCGATCCGCAGACTCGGCGAATCGGGCTACAAAGGCCCTCGTGATGAAACGGGACGGCTGAGCTTGGGACTATGTACGGTTCTGCTGGCAATCTGTGGCCTTGTCGTGGTGAGTCGATCGCACCGACAGTATCTGAGGATCGCCGCTGTGTCCGCTGCTGGTCTCGTGCTGTCGCTGGGGGTGTTTGTACGATGGAATGGCGATGTTGTCACCGTCCCGACTTTTGGCGCTGTGGATCGCCTGCTCTGGAGAGCCGGACACGCCTTGAAACCCGACGTGTTTGTGTCCGCTGAAGTGCCGGCTGAGTTTCAGAGTGGGTTGCCGCTTCCGGGATATGGGCTGGCGATCCTGGTTCCATTCTGGGAGGCCGGACGAGTCGCGGCCCGGTATGCGCTCGTGGCGGAGCTTGGACTAATCGTGCTGGCCGGTTTCGCTCTTCGCGCCTTGCCGCGGCCCGTACTGTTTTGCGTACTGGCGGTCTGGTTGGCGGAGTCATTACCTGAACCGACGGAGCGCGTTGTTTTACCCGCCACAGCGCACCCCGCACATCAATGGCTGGCGGCCCAGAAGCTGAATTCATCGGAAGGCATTCTCGATTTGGACTCATCAGGGCTCATGGTCGGACCCGAAATCGGCCTGGGTACGATTTACGACCAAACGGCGACAGCTGCGGGAATGGGATCCTCACGACCGAGCCACATCCGCATGCTTGCTGAGAAGCTGAAGGATCCTGTCGACTGGAACTCGGATATGTCTAGATTACTTCGTAATGAATACGGAGTACGCTACCTTCTCGTTCACATGAGAACCGGGAACGAGTGGGAATTCTGGAGGAGGATGGGGACCAGTTCAGCCCTTCGTCCAGTGGAATGTTTTGAGTCGAAAGGTACTCCGTTGTGGACGTACCCGATGTGTATCGCAGAAGTTCGACCGTAATTGTTATGATTCGCGTGTCATTATGCCATTCCGAGTGTTGATTGTTGACGACGAGCCCGACCTTGAATCGCTGGTGCGGCAACGTTTTCGAAAGAAGATTCGCGACGGTGAATTGGAATTCGTCTTTGCCCGCCACGGTGAGGAAGCATTACGTCATTTGACGGCCGATCCGGCACTTGACGTCATCATGAGCGACATCAACATGCCCATCATGGATGGCCTCACTCTCCTGTCGAAGCTGCATGAAATCAATCGCGTGGTGAAGGCAATTATCGTTTCTGCATACGGTGACATGCCCAATATCCGCGCGGCCATGAATTTGGGCGCCTACGATTTCCTGATGAAGCCAATCGATTTCGATGACCTCGAAATCACTCTGAACAAGACTATTCAGGAATTGGACAACATCAAACGCGGCATTGAAGCACGCGAGCATCTGGCGGCGACTTTGGAAGTGGTCAGTGATCTTTCGTCCGAACTTCAACTTGGACCCCTTCTAAGAAAGATCATCGCGACGATTACGCGAATGCTGAATGCCGAACGCTCCACGCTCTTCCTGTATGACGAGAAAACGAAGCAACTTTACACAGAGGTTGGCGAGGGCTTGAATCGAGGCGAGATTCGCATTCCGGCGGATGCCGGGATCGTCGGTGCAGTCTTCAGTTCGTCAAAGCCGCTGCGATTGATGGATCCGTACAGCGATCCCAGATTCAACCCCTTGGTGGATCGCAACACCGGCTTCGTCACGCGATCGATTCTTTGCGTGCCGGTAATCAACAAGCAGGGAAAAACGATCGGCGCGACGCAGGTCCTGAACAAGATTGATGGGACATTCACGGCGGCAGATGAGGCCAGGCTGCAAACGTTTACGTCGCAGATTTCCATCGCGCTCGAGAATGCCCGCCTCTTCAGCGACGTTCAGGCGATCAAAAACTATAACGAAAGCATTCTGGAGGGAATGTCTTCAGGCGTACTGACCGTCAACGATGCAGGATTGATCGTTACATGCAACTTCGCCTGCTGCAGAATTCTGAATCTCGATGCTGACGAACTCCTGTCCAAATCGCTTGAGGTCGTTTTTAGCGGGCAAAACAGCTGGATTGTCGAGAAGGTGAAGCAGGTGGAATTGACGAACGAGATCAGCGTCACTATGGATGGGGAACTTCAACTGTCAGGGAGAACTATTCAGGCGAATGTTACCGTCCATCCTCTTCAAAGCGTCGACGGTATCGTTTCCGGATCCATAGTGATGATCGAGGACATCACCAAGGAGAAGCGGCTGCGATCCACGATGTCCCGATATATGGATCCAGCTCTTGTGGAACGTTTACTCGAATCAAGTGATTTGCTCGGAGGGCAGAGTAGCCTCGCGACTGTCTTGTTTTCGGACATCCGAAACTTCACAGGTATTACGGAGAGTCTGGGCGCCAGTGGGACGGTCACGCTTCTGAATGATTTCTTCACGGTGATGGTCGATTGCGTTCAACAGGAAGGCGGCATGCTCGATAAGTTCATCGGAGACGCCTTCATGGCCGAATTCGGGATTCCTCTCGCCCGTGTTGACGATGAAGATCGCGCGCTTCGTGCTGCAATCCGAATGCACTCCGAGTTGCGAAAGTTCAATGAGCAGCGCGTGGCCAGTGGGCTGGCTTGTATCTCTATCGGAATCGGAATCAATACAGATGTGGTTGTGTCGGGCAACATCGGCTCGCCGAAACGCATGGACTATACGGTAATCGGCGACGGTGTGAATCTCGCTTCACGTCTGGAAAGCGCCTGCAAGGAGTACCACACGGGGATTCTCGTCAGCGAAGCGACCTTTGCTCGGGTGAAAGGATCTTATAAAAGCCGTGAGGTCGACCGTGTGGTGCTGCACGGCAAATCAGAACCTGTATGTGCAATTGAGATTCTCGACTACCATACCCCGGAAACTTTTCCGGAAATGGAAGCGGTCCTGAGTTGTTTCAAAGACGGGCTACAGTTTTATCGCGATAGACGCTGGGATTCCGCGGCACTGGCTTTCGAGAAGGCCCTGAGTCTGAATCCGGGTGACCGAACCTCGGAGATGTATCTAAAGCGTTGTCAGTATTTCAAACAATTCCCGCCGGCTAATGACTGGAACGGGATGTGGGTGATGAAGTCCAAGTGATCTAGGGGAGGCATCGAATGAAGCGACTGCTCATGGTGTGCGCGTTGTTGTTGCTGCACGCCTCATTGGTTTCGGCGCAACGAGGAAACCCACCGGATCAAACGCAACTGATCCAAACGTTGATCTCGCGGATTGATCAATTGGAAAAGCGCGTTGCTGAGCTTGAAGGCACCAAAACGGCCGCCGCTGTTCCGGTGACCGCCGGCGGGGCGATGGATATGGCATCCATGGGTGCTCAGGCCGGCGCGCCCTCCGAATCGCATCCCGCGCTGAATATCGCAGGTTTCAGCGACTTCACGTTCAGTGGAACCGATCAACCCGGGGCGAAGAGCGGTTTTACCGAAGGCCAGTTTATCCTTCATCTGAATTCAAACCTCTCCCCGAAAGTTAGTTTCATGGGAGAAATCAGCCTCAGCGCGCGAGCGGATGCAGGGACCGGAACACCGGCTGCTACCGGTTTTAATGCCGAGGTTGAGCGAAGCATCATTCGCTTCGAGCACAATGACCATTTCAAATTGTCGTTCGGCAGATATCACACTCCCATTAATTACTGGAATACGGCATTCCATCATGGACAGTGGCTGCAGACGACGGTCAGCCGTCCTGAGATGACACAGTTTGGTGGTCGCTTCATTCCAGTGCACTTTGTCGGCGGACTTCTGGAAGGAGCTACTTCGGCAGGCGGCCTGAACTTTAATTACAACGTAGGTGTCGGAAACGGCCGTGGTTCGGTAATCAGTCGAGGCGGTGACGCCGGCGACAACAACAATTCGCGGGCGTGGCTGGTGAACGCCTTCATTCGACCGGACCAGCTGTACGGATTACAAGTTGGAGCGTCGGCATACCGGGATAAGGTCACAACCAACGGCCGGGATTTTAACGAGTGGATTACGTCGACTCACTTTGTTTGGAATCGCGAAAATCCGGAAATCATTGCCGAGTTTGCGAATGCGCGTCATGAGAACCTGACGGGACCTTCGCATATCTGGAATAGTCAGGCGTACTACATTCAGACCGCATACCGATTGCCGATTGCTCAGAAACAATGGAAGCCCTATTACCGCTGGGACTACATCCATGTGCCTCGCACAGACCTGATGTCTCAGCCCATATCCAATCTGGCCGGATCCACGGCCGGATTGCGATACGACATCTCAAGTTTCGCCGCCATCAAGTTTGAGTACCGCAATCAGCGTCGGGTTCCGAGCGCGACTCGAATCAACGGTGGCTTTATTCAAACCAGTTTCACTTTCTAGGAGGGCCGAATGAGCAGATTGATACGGTTGTTTGCCATCGTCGGCCTTTTTATAGCGCTGGCGCCGGCACCTTTACAGGCATCGGATGTCGCGGTAGTTGTGAACAAGGATGTTCAAATCGATAACCTGACGTTTGCCGAGCTTCGCAAAATCCTTCTTGGGGATCGACAGTTCTGGTCCTCCAACGTCCGCGTGACGCTCCTTGTGCGTGCCCCTGTGGCGCACGAACGAGACGTTGTCCTGACCAAAGTGATGCAGATGTCGGAAGCGCAATTCCGGCAGTACTGGATCGGCAAGGTGTTCAGAGCAGAGAGTTCCGCTGCGCCAAAGACTGTCTACAACAACGAAATGGCCGCCGCGCTGATCAACAGTATTCCGGGCTCGCTTGCTTTCATCGAAACGGGCCAGATTCCAAAGGATATGAAAGTGATTCGTATTGATGGCCGGTTGCCTGGGGAGAAAGGGTACCCGCTCAACTGAGTCATGACCATTCGCAGGCGCCTGACGCTGGCATTTACCGTTATCGTTTTGTTGTTCGCGATAAATCTGATTATCTATTTTTGGGGAAATCAGAAACGTCAGGCGACCATCGAAGGGCTGCGGCGCGCTGTTTCGAGTCAGGCGCTCATTTCGGCGATAAATCAGAACCTGAACGACATTCAGAAGCAGGTCATTCTACTCAGTCAGGTTGCCTCGGAAACGACTGCCAGCGGTGCAGATCCTACTGAGGTGGCGCAATTCGGAAGGCAACTTCTCGTCGTCGAAAAAGACATCACCGATCTTCGCGATCTGGCAGAACCTTCAACCCGCTCGAACATCGATGCGTTCCTCATCGCATTCAAGGAACTCAGCACTTCATGGCGCGTGTTCTTTGAAAACTTCGGGGTGGACCAGACAAAGGCCATCACGGAGTTGGCGGTCAAGGCGGAGCCGCTGGCCCAGGATATCCTGAAAACTCGCCTACCGCAGCTGCAGCGCGATGAAAATGCCCGAGTGGATGCCGCCAGCACTAATTTTTACGATGTTGCGCGCTTGACGGATCGTACGGCCATCATGATCTTTGTGCTCTCCGCGGGAGTCGCGATTGGGATGGCATTTATCGTTTCCGGACGGCTGACCAGGGGATTGACAACGCTAAAGGAAGGCGCCGCGTCCATTGGTAGTGGCCAGCTGGACCAGCGCATCGAGGTGAAGGGCAGCGACGAGTTATCCGACCTCGCGAAGTCCTTTAATGAAATGACGGAGCGCCTTGCGTTAGCTCACGATCAGCTGACTCAGGCAAACGAGCAAGAGCGTCAAAAGAGCGAAGAACTGACGGGTGCGCTGGATCAGCTGCGCAAAGCACAGGATCAATTGTTGGTTCAGCAAAAGCTTGCTTCACTCGGCTCGCTCACAGCAGGCATTGCGCATGAAATCAAGAACCCTCTGAATTTCGTCACGAACTTCGCCGAGGTGTCCGTCAGCCTCGCCAGCGAACTCCGTGATTTCCTCCAGGAGCAGTCGGCGAAGTTTGAAGCCAAGGATATGAGCTACGTGGGCGAGATTCTGGACGACCTGCAACAGAATGTTTCCAAGATCCAGGAGCATGGCAAGAGGGCGGATGGGATTGTCCGCAACATGCTGATGCATTCGCGAGGCCAGTCGGGTGACCGCCACCTGACAAATCTGAACACGTTGGTTTCCGAGTACGTCAAACTCGCTTATCATGGCATGCGCGCTCAGAATCAAAACTTCAATGTCGGGATACAGGAGGATCTGGATTCGTCCATACCTCCGATTATTGTGGTGTCGCACGATCTCAGCCGCGTGTTCCTGAACATCGCCAACAACGCGTGCTATTCGGCATTTGAAAAGAAGAAGCGGCTGGGCGACGGCTTTGCGCCGACAGTAAAGGCGACAACAAAAGATCTGGGAAATAAGGTTGAAGTTCGTATTCGCGATAATGGCGAAGGAATTCCGGAAACGGTCAGGAGAAGAGTTTTTGAGCCTTTCTTTACCACGAAGCCGACCGGCTCAGGGACAGGGCTTGGTCTTTCGATGAGTTACGACATCGTCGTTCAGCAACATAAAGGTGAACTTCGCGTCGAGTCCGAACCCGGAGAATTTGCGGAATTCATCATCACACTACCGAAGGCGTCTTCTTAAAGGAACAACGATGGCATTCAAAGTATTAATCGTCGACGACGAGCCCGATCTTGAGGTTCTGATCCGGCAACGATTCCGCAAACGGATTCGCGATGGAGAGTTCGAATTCGTTTTTGCACATGATGGGGAAGAGGCGCTGACCAAGCTGAAGGATGATCCCGCCCTTGATGTCGTGATGAGCGACATTAACATGCCAGTCATGGACGGCTTGACGCTGTTGTCCCGGTTATCGGATATCAACCGCATCCTGAAAGCCGTCATCGTGTCGGCTTACGGCGACATGCAGAACATCCGGACGGCAATGAACCGGGGCGCTTACGATTTCCTCATCAAGCCGATCGATTTTGGGGACTTCGAAGTCACTCTCAACAAAACGATCCAGGAACTGGAAGGTATCAAGCAGGGATTGCGCGCGCAGGAAGAACTGACTGCGATCCAGCATGAACTGAGCGTTGCGGCGCGGATCCAGCAATCCATCCTTCCCCGTCAATTTCCACCGTTTCCCAGCCGCACGGAGTTCGAAGTCTTCGCCCAGATGACACCGGCGAGGGAAGTCGGCGGCGACTTCTATGACTTTTTTCTAATAGACAAGGATCGCTTTGGCTTCGTCATCGGAGACGTTTCGGGAAAAGGCGTTCCAGCCGCCATCTTCATGGCTGTTTGCAGAACCTTATTGAAGGCAACGGCGCTCCAGGGCAGTACGGCCGGCGAGTGCGTCAAGTACGTGAATGACGTGCTGACCCGTCAGAGCGACGCCGCAATGTTCGTCACGATTTTTTACGGGATTCTCCACACGGATACTGGCGAACTGGAGTACTGCATCGCGGGTCACAATCCACCGTATATTCTGCCGGCGTCGGGTGCACCCAGAGCAATTGTGGAACCCGCAGGATTGATGGCGGGCGCTTTTGAAATTGCCGCATTTGAGACAGGACGGATGCTGCTCGAGCGAGGTGATGCAATCTTCCTATACACCGATGGCGTCACCGAGTCCATCGATCACGCGGGCGAGTTCTTCGGCGATCAGCGGCTTCGCGATTTGCTCGAGCGAATTCCGCGTAATTCCGCTGAAGAGATGGTGTCTGCAGTAGTGAATGAGGTCCGTATATTCTCAGGTGGAGGCCTTGCCGCGGACGACGTGACGGCTATGGCGGTTCGTCACATCGGCGTTTGATATCGTATCTGCCGACTGGAGGTTCGCTTATGACCCGAACACTGCTGGGTCTGATGGTTTCCCTGATGATCGCGCAGACGCCGGCGCAACCCTCGAAGTTGCGCTTTGAGATTTCTTTCCCGGCATCTGTTCATTCCGCTCCGATCACCGGTCGCGTGTACGTCATGATTGCACGGACCAATGACCGGGAACCGCGACTTCAAATCGGGAGAACAGGCGTCCCGTTTTTTGGCCGCGACATCGAACGGCTGGCTCCCGGACAAGCCGGCGTCGTCGACGAATCGGATCAGGGAACACCGATCGACAGCCTGCGCGAGCTGCCGGCCGGCGAGTATTTCGTTCAGGGTTTCGTCAATGTCTATTCCGAATTCAAGCGAGCCGATGGCCATACCGTATGGATGCACGATGATCAGTGGGAAGGACAGCAATTCCAGATTTCCCCAGGCAATCTCTACAGCGACGTTCAAAAGATTACGATTGACCCGCGGGCAGGCGGGGTTATCCGTCTCTCTGCGGGTAAGGTCATTCCTCCGATTCCGTTCCCTGAAGACACGCCCTATGTGAAGCGATTCCGCTTTCAGAGTCCTTTGTTGACAAAGTTCTGGGGCCGTCCGATTTACGTTGGTGCCACTGCGCTGCTTCCACGGGATTACGATAGAGAAACTATTTCATACCCCGTCCTTTACATGCAGGGACACTTCTCCACCGCTGCTCCGATCGGGTTCCGCGAAAACACAGACATCTATCGCGCGTGGACAGCTGACAATTTTCCACGAATGCTTGTCGTCACGTTCCAGCACCCAACTCCGTATTTCGACGATTCTTACGCGGTCAATTCGGTAAATGTCGGGCCGTACGGCGATGCGATCATGCAGGAACTGATTCCGGAAATCGAAAAGCGGTTTCGCGTGATCAAGGAACCTTATGCCCGTGTTCTCTCCGGCGGATCGACGGGTGGTTGGGAATCCCTGGCGCTGCAGATCTATCATCCGGACTTTTTTGGCGGAACGTGGTCGGACTGCCCGGATCCTGTCGAGTTCAGTAATGTGGAAGGGATCAATATCTACAAAGACGCGAACGCTTTCTACAAACAATTTGAATGGGGTCGTAAGGAACCGACAGTTAATACTCGCGAGACCGATGGTTCAGTGCGGCTGACGTCCGAGCAACGGAATCACTTCGAACTCGCCTCCGGGACCAAAGGCAGATCCGGCCAACAACTCGATATTTGGTCGGCGGTCTATGGCCCAGTCGGGAGAGATGGATACTTTGAACCGCTTTTCGACAAAAAGGGCGGAGAAATGAATCCAACAGTTGCCCAGTACTGGAAGGAACACTACGATCTCACCTACTACCTTCAGAAAAATTGGCCGACGTTAGGCCCAAAGCTCGTGGACAAGATTCGGATCTACGTGGGGACGATGGACAATTTCCAGCTCAACGAGGATGTGAAAACCCTTCAGGCGTGGATGAAGACGACTAATGACCCTCACTACGAAGGCGTCTTTGTTTATGGCGAAGGCAAGGGGCACTGCTACAGCGGACCATTAACGACGCCGGAACGATTGAAGGAGATGGCAGAGCATATTCTCTCCAAAAGGCCGGATCACGATACCGGCCAATGGTGGAAACACTAAGTCTTTACTCGTAGCATCATCCACAAGCCGCCGACACCGAAGATGAGGTTTGGAAACCACGCGGCGATTATCGGTGAAAGCTGGTTGATGCCACCAAGTTTGTCGAACAACTCGAACGTAGCCCAGTAAAAGATCCCAACTCCGATGCACAACCCAATGCCATAAAAGGCGCCACGCCGCCCCGTTTTAAATGAAAACGGGACGCCGATAATCGCCATGATGAACGACACGAGCGGGAAGGACAGCTTGCGATAGAGGTCCACGGTCAAAGCGCTCGCGTCGAAGCCACTTTGCTTCAAATCGTCGACGTAGTGCTTTAGTTCAATGTAGGTCATCTGATCCGCCATTCGAACTTCCTTTTTGAAGTAGTCCGGCGGATCGATTTCGGGAAAAGGCAATTGGTCGAAGGAGCTGTATTGAAGGAGCTGTCCGTTCTGAAGATCACGAACTGAGCCATCGAACAAGGCCCACTGGAATCCCGTCCACTCGGCTCTGGAAGCAAGGATCCACCTCTTCAGTTCAAACGTCTTCGGAGAAAACTCAAAAACTGAAATACCGCCAATGAGATTCTGAGCCGGCTCGAAGTAGTTGTAGTGGTAAATACGGTCTTGTGAACCAGCCATCCATTTTCTTTCGGGATCCCTGTAGGTCTGAGGCGCCCTTCCCTTGATCACGTTGTGATACTCGTCCTGCTTCTGGTTGGCGCTCGGCAGAACAAAGTCCTGCAGGGCGTAAATGCTTGCAGAGAGAATCAAAGCGGTGAAGAGCAGCGGCATTGCCATTCGATACAGACTTACCGCGCCGGCTTTGACAGCCAGAATTTCATTTGTTTTCGTCAGCGTTCCGAGGTTGATGAGGATCGCCAGAAGAACGGTCAGCGGTACCACCCAGTACAGGATCTGGGGCGTCAGAAAAAGGAAGTAATTGATGACGACGCGACTGTCGACGTTGTTCTTGACGATGTCCGGCAACAACTCGAAGAGCGTAATGATGATGAAAAGCGTGACAAACACGACCAGCACCAGAGCGAAGAAGAAACAGAAGCCGCGAAGCACGTAAATGTCGAGAACCCGGAAAAACTTGGGATGATGGGTGAGCGAATAAGCCCATTGGCTAATACGCTGCCGAGACGAGCGCAAGGTTCGAATTCTGGACTGAACCCACTCCAACATGGAATTCAAGCGCGCCAGGAAGCGATTTTCACCTTCATAGTCCGCTCGCATCAGCATAATCACGCCAAGCACCGCAAACCCGATATTGCCGATCCATGCACCCCAGAAGGGCGATACATGGGCATTGGCTGCGACCTTCGTGCCGATGCTGAAGATCAGGTAATACGCCAGCATCAACATCAGGCTCAACACCAAACCCATCGATTTACTGCCACGGGCAGTCGAGACCCCGAGCGGTAATCCAATCAGCGCGAGCGACAGGCAGGCAAATGGAAGTGCGATGCGCCGATGGAATTGCATCACTTCGTCGTACTGGGCGGTTCCGCTGCGAACTTTGTCCCACAAATCGCGGGTTCCGATTTCGTATGGAGTGGATCTTTCCGCGTTGTTTCCGGAGTCCGGCACAGGTATCGGCAGGGTTGTGGAATCAAAGTGAGATAGAGTGTAGTTCTTGCTCAGCGGGTATTGTGAAACAACTACCTCGTCCTCGAGGGTTAACTGAAGAGTGCGGTCTTCACGGCTGTCGACCAGGGTTCCGCGTTTGGCAAAAGTGACTCGCGACTCATTGGGGTTTCCTGTTTCCGCAAGCATGATTCCACGCCATTCATGACCATTCGGCGCAACATCCTGAACATACAGAACCATATTTGCGATGCTTTCATTAAAGACACGAGGCTTTAAAACGAGCGACACCTGTTTGAGCTTCATCGAGTTTCCGAGTCGGCGAGTCATTGCGGCTGACCGAGGTGCAACCCAGAGAGTCAATGCCAGGGTCACAAGCCACGCCAGTCCCGCCAGCAGCAACACCGGTCGCAGCAGACGCAGCATCGATACACCGGCGGCTCGAAAGGCGATAGCTTCGCTGTCGGATGACATGCGACCGAATCCGGTCAAAATGCCTACCAGTACAGCCATGGGGATGGTAAAAGTGAGAAGGGCAGGTATGATCGCTAGGGACAGCTGCCCAAACTCACGAAGGGTCGCAGACTGGCGAACGAGGCTCTCCAGCAGTCTCCCAAGCTGCTGCGAGAAGAAAACAAAGGTCAGTGCCGATAGACCGATCAGGGTCGGTGTAAGCGTTTCGCGAAAGATGTAGCGATCCAAAATCTTCATAAACACGTGCGAATGATTAATTTAACACGGGCTTCACGTCAGTAAGCGCCCAACAGCGACCAATCATGTCAACACTGGTCTCATTCTTATGGCACATGCACCAGCCCTTTTACAGGGATCTGGCGCGTAACAAATACGTGATGCCCTGGGCGTATCTTCACGCCACCAAGGACTACCTTGGCATGCCGGCGCTTCTTGAGGAGTTTCCTCACGTCCATCAGACGTTCAATCTCGTTCCTTCTCTCATTCTGCAGATCGATGAGTATTCGAAGGGTGAAGCGCCCGATGAAAATTTTGATCTCGCATTTCGTCCAACCGCGAGTTTGAGTGACGATGACCGCAATGCCATCGTCGAACGATTCTTTCCAGTGCCCGTCCGAACCATGTTGGAACCTTTTCCGCGATATGCCGAACTACATGGAAAGCGGGAACGGCAGGAGTCTTTCTCGGACGATGAACTCAGGGACATTCAAGTCTGGTGGACACTGGTGTGGTTGGATCACGACCGCCGGCCTTTAGATTTGGTGCAGAAGGGGCGCGACTTCAGTGAGTACGATAAGGTCGCTCTGAAAGCGCAGGTCCTTGAAACCATCCGCAGCGTCGTACCGGAGTACAGCAAACAATTCAACGCTGGAAGAATCGAAATCTCAACCACGCCGTTCTATCATCCGATTCTTCCCCTATTGATCGACAGCCGAGTCGATGATCCCTCTGTGCCTGTCAACGTCCGGCTCCGAGTTGATGCGCATGAACAATTGCTGCGCGCGCGAAACTTCATGGAGGAGCGTTTTGGGCAGGCACCAAAGGGTCTCTGGCCATCGGAAGGATCCGTCTCCGATGACGTTGCCCAGCTAGCCAGTTTCATCGGATTCCAGTGGATGGCCACGGACGAAGGCATTCTCGCCAAATCCGGCATCGATCTTAACTGGGACAATCGACATCGGCTTTACCGGCCCTATGAAAGAAACGGGATTCGTATTTTCTTCCGCGACCGCGGGCTGTCTGATGCAATTGGCTTCCATTACATGAATGGTCCCGCTCGCGATGGAGCATACGATTTGATCAGGCGTATCAAAGAAGCAGGCGATGGGCGGCATGTGTCCATTGCACTCGATGGAGAAAATCCGTGGGACTACTATCCGAATAGCGGAAGGGATTTTCTTCGATACCTGTTTGACGGAATTCAAAACGATCCTGCAATCGAAGCCGTGACGTTTTCAGAGGCGTGCGAGCGCATGCCTGCCGAATCGTTAAACTGGCTCGCTCCAGGTTCCTGGGCGAATGCGAATTTCAGTGTCTGGATGGGGCATTCCGAAGATCACGAAGCATGGAAGTGGATTCTTCGGGCGCGCGATGCTTTGATGGAGCGAAAGGAAAATGTTCCCGACGAGCAATGGCAGCTCGCTTACGAAGAGCTTCTGATCGCCGAAGGAAGCGACTGGATGTGGTGGTTCGGCAATGATTTTTCCAGCGACCAGGACGCGATATTCGACGCCTTGTTCCGTCATCACATCGGAAATGTTTATCGATTTGTCGGACTCGTCCTGCCGGATGATCTCTCATTGCCGATCAAGAAGAATCTTGAAGGGCGCCGCCTTGTAATGCCTCCACCGTAGTCTCAAGGGTGGAATCAAGATGTCTGAAAGTACCGAAAGAGCCATACGTTATTTGTCGCGAAGCCCACTGCTTCAAGGAGTCAGCGAAGAAGTCCTGCGTATCATCGAACCGCCTCCGGAGATGATTTCGTTAAAGGCGGGCGATACCCTGATTCGACAGGATGAAGAGAGTACGGACTATTTCGTTCTCGTCAGCGGCCGACTTCGAGTTTTTAACGAGCAGGACGGGCGTCTAACTCCGATTGGTGTTGTCCTTCCAGGTGAGGGTGTCGGAGAGATGGCTCTGCTGACGAATGAGCCAAGGATGGCCACGGTCATTGCACGACTGGACTCCGAAGTTGTCCGGTTTCCTCAATCGACTTTTCTGGTTCTTGCCGGCGGACAACCACTGACCGTTTTGAATATTGCGCGTACTGTCATCAGCCGCTCGATGGGGCGGCACACCTCAAACGCCAATCGAGTCAGCGACTATCCCTCCATCGCCATTCTTCCCCTGACGGCCGACATCGATACCAGGCTAATTGCGGAAAAGCTCACCCTTGAGCTCAATAAATATGGACGCAGTTGCGCCATAGACGCGACCTTCAAGGGCAGCCTCGATGAGTTGGAGGAGCGGTTTGAGTTCGTGGTGTATTCCGCCGGCGCGCAGCCCGATTCCTGGGCGCGATCCTGTCTCTTGCGCGCGGACCTTGTTTTGCTGGCGGCTTCGATTACTGGATCGGCAGAACCGCTCCAGTTGGAATCGGAGCTGCTACATTCGACGGATCATAATATCGTCGGTCGCGTGGATCTCCTCCTGCTTCATCCCTCTCGCTGGCACTCCGACTGTGGTGCTTCCCGCTGGATTGAACGTCTGAAACCCAGGGAATTCCATCATTTGCGTTCTGACGATGGAACCGATATGGCCAGACTGGCGCGGATCATTGTCGGACGGGCAAACAATCTCGTATTGAGCGGTGGTGGTGTTCGTGCATTTGCGCAGATTGGCGCAGTGCGGGCTCTGGGAGAATTCGGAATACCTGTCGATCGAATTGCCGGATGCAGTATGGGCGCTGCGATGGGAGCCATGTGTGCGCTTGACGATCAGTTTGAAGAGAGGGTTCGTGAATCGAGACGGCTTTTTTTGCAGCGCCGCCCCGGAAGGGATTTCACCCTGCCGCTGCTGTCGCTGATGTCGGGGAAAAAACTGACGGATATTGCAACGAATCTCTTTGGTGCCTCGAAGATAGAAGATCTGCCGAAACGCTATTTTTGTGTATCGTCCGATTTAGCGGCCGGCGAAATTGTCGAGCACTCCACGGGGCTGATCTGGCAGGCCCTGCGGGCGACCGCTGCAATTCCTGTGATCGCGCCGCCGTTGCTTCGGGATGGCAGATTCCTTGTCGATGGAGGCGTTCTGAACAACCTTCCCATTGACATCATGCGGCAGCGTTTTTCGGGAAACATTCTGGCGATTGATGTTTCTCGTCCTGAACCGTTAGTTGTCGATAGTCGTTGGGAAATGAAATCCCCCTCGGGCTTCGAAATCCTTCGCAACGGATTTGGACGCGCGCGCAAAAGGGTGGGCCTTCCGAACATCTTCGAAGTACTGCGACGTACGATAACACTTGCGAGCGAACGGCAGGCTCAGCAGGCCCGTCCGCAGGCAGACCTCCTATTTGCTCCGCCGGTTTGGATGTTCCGTCTTACGGACTTTGCTTCGTTCGACCGGATTGTGGAGATCGGCTATCGCTACACCATCGAGGCTCTAACCGATCTGGAAAAGAACTCAGGCGGGTTCGGTCGGGTCACTCGCTTGAATTAAAGAAGATCGTCCAACACCCGATACATTGCTCTGCGCGATAGCGACGAGGTTGCGGTGTGGATAACTCCATCTTCAACCCACGCGATGGTGATCGAATTTTCCTGATCGAAAATCAAACCGCGCAATCCCCGAACCTCAAGTTCCTCCGGTGGAGATACGGCTCCAAAGCGTTTATCTTTGTCTTTGGCATTCTTGCCCCCTGTTGGGAAAGGCAATCCGGTGCTCATTCGGGGCTGGCCGTAAGATCCCATGCTTTGAATTCGCGGCGGTTTCAAGGAACAAAGAATTAGTTCTCCGCCATCAGAAAGTTTGAATGTTTGCCGAACAACGGCGTAGAACGTTCCCCGGATGTCCATCTTCAATTCCTTGCTCATATCGGCGCTCGGCTTCGCAAGATCGATAGACTGAATGGTGCCGACTTCTTTAGACAATCCCAGCAACTGAATATCCGTGGCGCCTTCCGCGTCTTTCATGGTGGACGGCTGGAAGTCCTTCGACTGCACATAGGTAATAACTGGATTGATATGTTTTGCGGGGTCATAGTTCGCACCGGGGGGAATCGGAGAAACAGGTGCGCGTGAACCCTGTGCGAGAGCCGCTGCCGGCAATGCGATGGCCAGAAGAAACGTTGAGATGCGCATAATGGGCGAGATTATAATCCAGCGCGTATGGAAGGCACAGTACAGGCTCTGTTTGTCACAGCGGAAAAGAAAGGCCGGCCCGAGCCTCAGCAGACGGTTTCTCTCAATGTAAACGGTCTCGACGGAGATTTTCACTCCAGGTCTGCGACTCGGCGGCAGATTCTGTTGCTATCCGCGAACACCCTCGACGAGTTTGATCTAAAGCCCGGAACCTTGATGGAGAACCTGGTCGTTGAAGGTATCGATGTCATGAAACTCGAACCCGGGCAGAGGCTGAGCGCCGGGAGCAGCGTGCTTGAAGTCACTGTTCCCTGTGAACCCTGCATTCAAATGGAGCGTATTCGGAGCGGACTAAAAAAGGCTCTCGAGGGGAAAAGGGGAATGTTCGCGCGCGTGATTACGCCAGGAACGATTCGCGTAGGCGATCGCATCCAAATTTGATGCCGGCCAGAATTGCATTCCAGTTTCCACACGAGCGTAATGCTCCGGTAAACGAACTTCTCAGCTATATCCGTACCGCAGACGATCTTGGATACGACACCATCCTTGTTCCCGAAGCCTGGGGCCGGGAAGCGTTTTCCACACTCGGTTGGATTGCCGCAAATACGAGTCGCGTGCGCCTTGGTCCGGGAATCGTCAATGTTTTCAGTCGAACCCCCTCCCTGATTGCTCAGTCCATTGCCAGTCTCGATGCGATCTCCGGAGGCAGGGCGGTGTTGGGCCTCGGGACCAGTGGTCCGACCGTCGTGGAGAATTGGCACGGGATTAAATATGAACGTGGTTTGAGGCGGACGCGCGAGTGCGTAGAGATTGTTCGGCTTGCACTCTCTGGCGGTCGCGTGGACTACAGCGGTGAGATTTTCCGGCTGCAAGGTTTCCGGCTTGGCTTCAAACCGATCCGCGACCGAATCCCGATTTACATCGCCTCAATGGGACCCCGGAACAACGCGCTGACAAGAGAAATTGCGGACGGATGGACTCCAATCTGGATGCCCTTTCTGGGATTGCGATCCGTGCGGACAGAAATGGGATCGAAGGTGGACGCCGCACCTTGTATCATCGCCTGCGTGACAGACCCTCCAGAGCGCGCCTTTGACATGATTCGTTCTCACGTCGCGTATTACATCGGCGGAATGGGAACATTTTATCGGGACACAGTCGCAAGGTTTGGTCTTGAAGCGGAGGCACGGCGAATTCACGCACTATGGCAATCAGGTAAACGCACTGAAGCGGTTGAAGCGGTCACAAACGATTTAATCTCCCAGTTAGCGATTGCCGGTTCACGCGAGCAATGCCGTGAGCGGCTCGCAGCGTACCGTGAAGCCGGGGCCGACATGCCCGTGATAGTGATTCCTCATGCCGCCCCACATGATGTCTTATTGAAAACGTTGGAAGCACTCGCATGATTCCCGTCGCCCTCACCATTGCCGGATCGGATCCCAGCGGCGGGGCTGGTATTCAGGCTGACCTGAAAACGTTCTCAGCGTTGAGTGTCTATGGAATGGCTGCAGTTACGGCGCTGACAGTTCAGAATACAACGGGCGTTTCGGAGGTCATGGCTGTTCCGGAGACTCTGCTCTCCGCCCAAATTTCAGCGGCAGTCACCGACATTGTTCCACGTGCTGTAAAGACGGGCATGTTGCCAACTGTGAAATCTATTGAGGCGACCGTTGCGGCGATTCGCCAGTACGGTTTGACGAACGTCATCGTCGATCCCATCATGAATTCAACGTCGGGGCAGGTTCTGTCGGTACCGGAAGCCCTGGATTCGATCCGAAGGAAACTTCTTCCCATCGCATTGGTCGTGACACCGAATCTGCACGAAGCCGCAGCGTTGACGGGAAGACCTGAAATCATGGAAAACGATTTGGAAGAAGTCGCGCTGCAGATTCACGCGATGGGACCCACGACCGTCTATCTCAAGGGCGGGCACCTGGAAGGTGATGCGATCGACGTATTCTTCGATGGTTCGGACTTTACAACATTTGAGAGTCCGCGAATTCCCACAAGCGACACTCACGGAACCGGGTGCGTACTGTCGGCTGCAATCACAGGTTATTTAGCGCTTGGTGAGAGCCTTCCTGCTGCAATAGAACTCTCCAAGGAGTTCGTCACCAGGGCGATACGGAATAGCTTGCGACTCGGGAAGGGCCGCGGCCCCTGCGATCCTTTAGGCATCGGGAGGTAGCGATGGCGATCCTCGTCAATGGAAAAGACATGAAAGACGCGGTCATCAAGACCGAGAACTATGAAATGCGGATTACAGAACTGACACCCGAAGGAATGAAGCTCAGTCTGAAGGAAACTTACGGTGAGGCGTTTAACTTCGTCCCACGGTTTATAACGATTGTGTATCCGGACACCAGAACCATTGCCGCAAAAGACACCGGAATCGTCGTCGTACCACGAAAGGAAACTGCACAAGCATCGATTCAATTCGCGGAGAAACTACGAATTGAGCGCATGATGAGCTTCGAACTGCGTTACGCGCGAAGGAAGCTGGCGGAAATCAGCATCGAGTAGCTCGTGTTATTCTGATGCCCGTGAAACGGGCCGGAAAACCCAAGACCGCTTCAAACTCAAGCCAGACGGGCATTACGGCGACTGTGCTGACAATGTCTGCTCTGGCACTGATCGCCGTATTGGCGTATGCGAATAGCCTTCATGGCGATTTTGTCTTTGATGATCAGCAGATCGTCCTGCAAAACCCTCTGATCCTGAACATTCATAGCTTGGCGGATGTTGTCAAAGCGGGAATGGGTTGGCGCCAGCTGCTTTTTCTGTCGTATGGATTCAATTACTACTGGAGCGGCCAGGACACATCCAGCTACCACGCGCTGAACTTAGCCTTCCACATCCTGAACGTCTGGCTGGTTTACGGGATCATTCTGCAATGTGCGCACGTTGGCCTGTTTAATGGAACCAGGCAAGACGTGAAGTACGCTGCGGTCGTTGGTGGCGCTATCTTTGCCGTCCACCCGCTCCTGTCCAGTGCCGTCGGCTACATTGCAGGACGTTCTTCCGTACTGTGCGCCGTCTTTTATTTCCTCGCGACGCTTCTTTTCCTGATGGCGCTCGATGAGCGATGGCGGCCGGGACAACGCATCCTGTTTCTCGTTTTGACGATCGCGGCCGGGGTTATTGCCTGGCAGGCAAAGCAAGAGGCGATCACGCTACCCGCGCTGTTCGCGGCGCTCATGTGGATTCGAAGCGAGAAAAAGAACTTTGGATACATTCTCGGTCTGGCTGTCCTGCCGCTGGTGCTTGCGGCCAGCATGTGGGAACAGATCCAGGGTCTGTTCACAACGGTTACTGAGAATAAGGTGTTGATCAATGCCGGATTTGAGCCGGTCCTGAAACCCCTCGAATATTTTCGAACGTACATTTCGGCGATTGTCGGCTATTACTTTCCCCGCTTTCTTTTCCCTGCAAATCTGAACGCCGATCCGCACATTCTTCCGGTTACCCACTGGTACAGTCCGGAATTCATTTTCGCGGTTGCCGTTTTGTTGGCGCTGACGTGGCTGATCGTTCGGCCGAGAAGCTCGGGGCGATTGGTATCCGTCGGTGTTGGAGCCTTGTTGTTGTCGCCCTTATCGGCATACGCCCTGATTCCGCTCGCCGACGTGGCCTTGGAACATCGGGCATACATTCCGGGACTGGGCTTTGCGTTTCTGTCTGCCGCATTTTTCTTGTGGGTAGCGCGACAGTACCCCGCGCTGCGGACTGCCGCCCCCGCGATTGTCGTCATCGTTTTCGGCATTATGACTCTCCAGCACAATCCAGTGTTTGCCAGTAACATCGCGCTTTGGCGGGATACGGTTCAGAAGTCACCCCGAAAACCGCGTGCCCACTTCAATCTAGGGGCGGCATATCAGAATGCTCAGCGGCCGAACGAAGCAATTCACGAATACGAAATTGCACTCTCTCTGAGGCCGGATATCAACGCGGCCTATTCGAACATTGCGGCAATCCAGATCGACGAAGGACGCCTCGATGAAGGCGAGAAGACTTTGTTGAAATTGACGCAACTGGCTCCGGAATACCCGGAAGGCTTCATCAATCTCGCTGTTCTCTATATTCGGAAAAGGGAACCTGAGAAGGCTGTCGCCATGTGTGATCATGCAATCGTCCTGAACTCCGCCGCGTTTGCCGCTCATTACAATCGTGCCGAAGCTCTGTCGCAGATGAGCCGTTACGCGGAAGCATTGGAAAGCTACAAGCGTGCCATCTACATTCGGCCGGATCTCCCGTCGTTTAAGATGGCGCTTGGTGCAGCTTATGTTAAGGCGGGAGACTTTGATGGTGCGGAGAAGACCTTTCGCGAACTGACCGATGGCGCGCTGGCCGCAGAAGCCTGGCGCAATCTTGCGACGATTTATGAATCCGTCGGCAAAAGCGATACTGCGCTCGAGTACCTGGGTAAGGCGATTTACCTGAAGCCTCTATTTCCGGATGCGCATCACGATCTCGGCGTTATCTATCTGAAGAGGAACATGGTTGACCAGGCAATCAACGAACTCAGCACAACCCTCCAGCAGCAACCGGACTACGTGCCGGCTGTTCTTAACCTTTCTCTTGCCTATCAGACAAAAGGCGACAAGCCCTCAGCACGCAACGTCTTGCAGCGCTACTTGACGCAGTATCCCGGCTCAAGATCCGAATATTTGCCACAGCTCCAGGCTCGTCTCGCCTCACTGCAATAAGGTAACGGCAACCTTGACGCTAAGCCCATTACGTGGCTTAATGCGACCGACAGACAACTATGACAAGGGTTCAATCATCAGTTTCATCCGAGGAATTTCGCAGCGTCGCGCGACTCCATCGAATTCTCGAAGCAGCAAAGCTGCTGAATTCGACTCTGGACATTAATGAGTTGACGCGCATCATCCTGAGAATTGTGCGTGAAGAGGTCGGTACCGATCGCGGAACGGTGTTTGTGGTCGAACGGGACCGCAAGCAATTACGCTCGGTGGTCGCGCAGGATATTGAGAATGAGATCGTCATAGCCATCGGAAAGGGAATTGCCGGCGTTGTTGCCGAGACGGGTGAGGTCATCGACATTACGGATGCCTATGCCGATCCTCGGTTCGACTCCCGTTTCGATCCCATCCTCGGATATCGGACGAACGACATCTATTGCATGCCGATCGTCAATCGAGATGGAGTTGTGGTCGGTGTTCTGGAACTACTCAATCGAGTTCGTCCCTTCGGTCCGGACGACGTCGAATTTCTTTCCGGCGTATCGGTTCACGTTGGCCTCGCCCTCGAGAATGCGTGGATGCACCGGGAAATCATTGAGAAACGCAAGATCGAAAGGGAACTGGATCTTGCACGGGAAATCCAGCGAAACTTCTATCCCAACCTGCCGGAGTCATACGGCGGCGTTCAGATCGCTGCATCGAGCGTGATGTGCGAAGCGGTCGGCGGTGACTATATCGATTACTTTCCACTCGGTGACGGCCGATTTATGGTCATGCTCGGCGATGTTTCCGGAAAAGGCATCGGAGCCGCGCTGGTGATGACGTCCCTCCACGCGACGTGTCGAGCGCTGAGCAAACACGTACACTCACTGGAAAAGATCGCGATGATTCTCAACGACACACTCGTTGAGACCACCGGGCCCGGTACGTTCGTTACGTTAATGATCTTGCTGGTCGATCCGGTACGACTGCGAGTGCACTACATTTGCGCCGGACATAATCCACCGCTCCACGTCGATTGCACCGGGAAATCTGAATTGATCGATAAGGGCGGCGGCCCACCTGTTGGCCTGTTTGCTCATTTGAGCTACTCCCGGGAAATCGTGGAGCTCGAGCGCGGTTCGGTGCTGGTCATCTACACGGATGGAGTTTCTGAGGCCGAGAACGACAAACGCGAACAATACGGAATCGAGCGGTTATCAAACACTGTAGTCGCCAATCGCGCCAAATCTGCATCGGATGTTCATGACGTGATTCGTACTGCGCTTTCCACTTTTATTGCCGACGAACCCGCCAGCGACGACTCGACGATGATCGTTTTGAAGTTCTAACCCAGAACCGGCTTCAGATACTTCAAAACGGTTTGAGTCACGATTTCGTAGCCTTTCCCGGTCGGATGAATCCCGTCTTCCTGATTCAGTTCTGCCTGGGCGCCCACGTTCTGCAGGAAAAACGGGATCAGCAGCGTGTGGTGCTTTGTGGATAAATCCGCATACATTTTTTCGAAGGCATCGATGTAATCCGGGCCAAAGTTTCGCGGCAATGTCATACCGGCGAGAATCACCGTGGCCCCGGAAGTCTGGCATTTCAGAATCATCTGTTCGAGATTATCCTTCGCCTCGCGAATCGGTAGGCCGCGAAGCCCGTCGTTCGCTCCCAATTCCAGAATGACGACTCGTGGATGAACCTTGAGCGACTCGTCAATGCGGGCGAGCCCGCCGCTCGTTGTATCGCCGCTGATTCCGGCATTCACCACGCGATAGCGATAACCTGCGCGATCCAGTTCAACCTGGAGCCGAGAAGGATAGGACTCGTTAAGGGCAACACCGTGCCCTGCGGTCAGGCTGTCGCCAAAAGCAAGAATGACGGGCCGCGGATCATCAACGATTACCGGCGCCGCAGGCGCCACAGGCAGAGACGCCGACGGTTGATGTTCAGGTTCGCGGCTGCAGGCCATAAGAATCATGCTGGTGATGAACGACAGAACCGAGTAACGCAGCATTCATGTAGGATAACAAATCGTCGCGCAGTCATGATTTCCATCAAGAACCTCATCAAGACGATTCAGACACCCACACATCGTGTGGAGATTCTCCGCGATGTGACATTCGATGTTCCGGCCGGGCAAATCCTCGCCATTACCGGAGCATCGGGCAGTGGGAAATCGACACTGCTGGGCCTTCTTGCCGGATTGGATTGGCCAACTTCGGGATCGATTCATATTGACGGAAGCGATATCACTCGTCTCTCTGAGGACGAACTGGCAATTCTTCGTGGACGTAAGATTGGGTTTGTCTTTCAGGCATATCAATTGATCCCAACATTGAGTGCTCTGGAAAACGTCACACTGCCCGCCGAGCTTGTGGATGCGGACGGCAGCTTCAAGGAGCGCGTCATGCGGGCCCGTGGGCTCCTTCAGAGTGTGGGACTAGGTGAACGCGAAGATCACTACCCCGCACAATTGTCCGGCGGTGAGCAACAACGGGTGGGCATTGCGCGAGCATTCATGATGCAACCTTCGATAATCCTTGCCGACGAGCCCACCGGAAATCTGGACAGCCGGAATGGTGAGCAAGTAATGGACCTGATGTTCAAACTCAACCGTCACCAGGGAACCACACTCGTCATGGTGACGCATGATTCGATACTGACTCAGCAGGCAGATCGACGAATCATATTGAGAGACGGAGCGATCCATTCGGACGAGATGCTGGGTGCCTCACGAGAACTCCTGAAATGAGATTTGGCTTTCGCATGGCCCTGATCGACGCGAAGGCGAGTCGCGGACGCTTTGCCTTTATCGTTCTGGCAATTGCTGCCGGTGTGGCCGCACTGACAGGGGTTAAAGGATTCAGCGAATCCGTTCGCTACACGCTTAACAAAGAAGCGCGCACTCTCATGGGTGCTGATCTGATGTTGCGCATGACCGCGTTACCGACCGATTCCGAGCGTGCCTTTCTTAACACTCTTGCCGATCGTGGCATCGATTACACCGTGGTAACGGAAACCGTTTCGATGGCTGGGACCAGCGTCGGAGCTGTTCCGGTCCTGTCGTCGATCAAAGCAGCGGATCTGCGGAAGTATCCGTTTTACGGCGTCATGGAATTTGAGCCGGCTTCCCCGGAACTCTCGGCAAATACCGTGATTGTCTCGGACGATCTGTTGTTTCGACTGAATGTGCATCCGGGTGACTTCATCAAAGTCGGTCAAAACACGTTTCGGATTGCCGGAATTTCCCGCAAAGAACCGGATCGGATGACAACGGGTTTCACACTCGGTCCACGCGTATTGATGTCGCGTGAAGGCTTTGAGGCGGCTGGTCTCAGTGTGCCGGGAAGTCGTGCGACACAACGCATTCTGTTGAAGCTTCCAGCCGATATCGATCTGGGACAAATCCGCAAGGAAGTGGAACAGTTCTTCGGACGTCGGGCGAGAGTCCTGGACTATTCCGAAAGTAATCCAACTCTTTCTCGAAACATGGATCGCGCCAGTTCTTTTTTGGCGATGGTCAGCCTGATTGCCTTGATAGTTGGCGGAGTTGGCGTTGCGACTTCGATCGAAAGTCACATTCAGCAACGGATGGATTACATCGCCATCATGAAGTGCCTTGGTGGACGTTCGCGGAAGGTAATGCAGATTTATGTCGCACAGTCGCTTATGTTGGGCCTGGTGGGGAGTCTGATCGGTGTTGGATTAGGTTTCATCGTACAGGCCGCTTTCCCCAGTGTTCTTGCCGACTACTTTGATCTTCACATTGACCTTATCTTTTCGTGGAAACCTTTTCTGCAGGGCCTCAGCGTCGGTATGTTGACAACTCTGCTGTTCACTCTTCCCCCGCTGCTTTTGATTTCCGAGATCCGTCCGGCGCTGATCTTCAGACGCAACATGATCGAACAGGAGAATCGACGCGGCCGCCGTCGTTTCGCTCAAGCGGTGTCGGTTGGCGCCATTGGAGTGGGTATTTGGCTGATTGCTATCTGGACCAGCGGTTCGTTCCGCATCGGAACCTATTTCGCAGGCGGTTTGACCGTCAGTCTGCTGGTTCTCACGGGTATCGCAAAGGCACTGCTGATTGGATTGAGAATCTCCATTAAACGTTGGGGAGTTCGCCTGCCTGGGACAATACGGCAGTCCGTCGCGAACTTGTATCGCCCGGGTGCACATTCAACGGCAATACTCGTTTCGATCGGAATCGGCGCAATGTTTACGCTCAGCGTTCGATTGCTGCAGACATCTTTGCTCGATCAACTGCGGATCAGCGCGCCGCCGGACGCTCCAAACGTGTTCTTGATCAACGTCACTGCCAACGAAAAGGATGCACTGTGGGATTTGCTCCGTTCGGAACCGACGATCCAGTTGCCGGATGCGTCTCCCGCGGTTGCGGGGCAATTGACTCGGATCAATGGAACGCCCGTTGAGCAAATTCAGATCGGCGAGAGCGAGCAACGTTACTTTCGAACTCAGTTCGCGCTTACGTGGGCGGCCGCGCTCCCGAAGGCAACGGAGATTCTGTCGGGAAGATGGTGGCTCCCGGATACATCCGAACGTCTGGTTTCGGTCGAGGAGAATGCCGCAGAATCGCTTCGCCTGAAGGTTGGCGATATTTTGGAGTGGAGCATACAGGGTAGACCTGTCAGTGCACGCGTCGGCAGCACACGCCGAACCGATGCTTCCCGCGTCGGAGCCAATAATCAATTCATCCTGACTCCGGTCTGTCTCGAAGGATTTCCAGTCATTTACTCGGGGGCCTTGAGAGCGCCGGCTTCGGATGTGCCCAGAATACAGCGGGACATCTTCAATAAGTTCCCGACGGTGACGGTCATCAATGCTGCGGACGTGCTGGACATCATTCAGGACGTTGTCGACCGCATCAGCCTGACGGTTCGATTCCTGGCAGGGTTTGCGATCTTCGGTGGAGTGGTGATCCTTGCGTCCTCGGTTGCCGGTACTCGCTATCGACGGATGCGGGAAGTGGCAATCTTGAAGACCATCGGAGCGACACGTAGGAAAATTGCTGAGATCGTGTCTTTTGAGTTTGCCATTCTCGGTCTTGCCGCGGGCACCATTGGGGCGTTATTGGCCGGGCTATTCTGCCTCGTCGTTATTGAGCGAGTATTTCACGATGTCTGGCTCATTCAATGGACACCGCTGGTGGTGTCGGCGATGTCGACCGCCGGACTTGCCGTTGCGGCGGGTTGGGTTTCGAGCTTTCGGATTCTCAGACAAAAGCCTTTGGAAGTTTTACGACAGGCAGACAATTAAGAATCTTGATTGGATTGGGTTTAGGGCTATTTCGAGCGGTAACTGCCAGCAGGGTTTTGGCTTTACATAAATACAGGCATCGGTTTAAGGTAGGCCGTCCATTTACAAGGTGGAGAAGGCTTAAATACCGTGACTTACCGAAAAACGCTGCTGTACTTTTTCCTGCTGATCTGTTCAACCGTTATGCTGTCCGCGCCGCTCCAGGCGCAGACAATTCTGACGTTCCCGCGCGTGGTTTCCGACGCGAACCTGTTCACCGGTTTCGCCGTCAGTAACCCGACGACCACGCCGGTATCGGTTACCTTCACCGCATTCCAGCCCGATGGGACTGTGCTCGCGGGCAGCGGCGTCCGGAATCCGGTTACTCTCAGTATTCCGGCGGGCGGACAGGTCTCCAAGATTTTCCCCGAAGTATTTGGTACAGCCTCGTTTAATGGATGGGTTCAGGCCTCGTCGAATACGAGCGGATTGACGGGTTTCTTCCTTAATGGAAACTCCGCACTAACCGATTTGGATGGGGCGGCGTCGATCACACCGGTAGCCGAGCAGGTGCTGCCGATGGCTGTGGAAGACGGAACGATTCGCACTGAAGTCACGATCGTCAATATCAGTGCCGAACCGGCTAGCGCAACGGTGACTCTGTATGCCAGTGATGGACATGCGATCAGCACAAAAGATGTCTCTTTAGCCGGGCGTGGTCTCGTCCGCCAAACTCTTACGGGTTTGATGGGGCCCGGAGATTATTCTGCCGCCTCGCATATCAAAATCAAATCGACTCGACCGTTGATTGCGCATGAAGTCGTGGCCGACTACATGTTGAGTGGCTCTACGGTTCGGCGCGAGACCATTGCGATGGCCGGTCAAACGCCGGTTGCAGGTCAAACCTATGTGCTGCCGCAGTTCGTATCCGGAGGCGGCTGGTTGTCGCTGGTGGGATTGGCGAATGCCGGCGGCGTCGGCCAGGACGTCACGCTGACTGCTTATCGCGAAGACGGAAGTCTGTGGCCCGCGTCCACAAATCCGCGACGCGTGTCTCTGGATGCAAATGGCGGCTTGCGGGCAACGGTTGGTGAGCTATTCGGATTCACATCGACGACGCAGGTATCCGGCTGGATCGAAGTGAAATCGTCCCTGGGATTTCTGTCGGCGTATATCGGTTACGGCAACGTCTCGACGCCATCGTTTGCATTGGTATCGGCATCGGAATCGTCCACGGCATCGAAGTTTGAAGTGTTTTCCCAGGTTGCGGAAGGTGGCGGCTACTTCACGGGATTGACGGTGGTCAATCCGGGCAAGACGGCGGCCAGTGTCGAGTTCTACACGATGCGCGCGGACGGATCGACCGTCGGTCGATCTGTATTTACTGTAGAGCCGAATCAGCGCATTGCTCGATTATTCCGGGAACTGTTGCCCGCGTCGCTGGAACAAGTCGGCGGCTGGGGATACCTGCGTTCATCACAGCCGGTGATTGGCGCGGTATTGTTTGGATCGACGAACGGCTATGCCTTATCAAACGTGCCGCAGCAGTTGCCCTCGGGCGACTATTTGCCGCCGGCGTTGACCACGGCATCGGTAACCGGATCGGTTCTTTCGAATGGCGCGGCAGTGGATGGCGTGCAGATTACGATTACCGGCCCGGTAACGGCGACAAAGATCAGTGACGGACTGGGACAGTACGTGTTTTCCCAACTGCCAAAAGGGCAGTACAAGATCGCCGCAACGAAAGCCGGCGCGAGCTTCTCACCAGCCGAGATCACGATCACGATCAGTCAGGATAACGTCGAGAAGGCGAACTTCGAAGCCGGCGGATTGTCGCCAGCCGCTTCACCGATTGCTTCATTTGTAGCGCCGGCATCGACGTTTGCGGGAACGCGGACGTTCAGTGTGCGCGTCCTCGGCAATAACTTCACGCCGGCCTCGGTGGTGAAGTTCAACGGACAAGCGGTTCCTACAACCTACGTCAGTTCAACAGAACTGCAGGCGGTACTGCCGTCAATCCAGTTGTCGGTTGCGGGCTCGCGAACGATACAGGTCGAGACCCCACCGCCGGGCGGCGGAACGTCGACACAACTGAGCTTCGTCATCAATGCGGCACCGCAGAATCCACTGATTGAAGGCCGCATGCAGGTGGGATCGGTGCCCTCGGGCGCCGCGATCGATTCGAAGCGGAATCACGCGCTGATTACGAATCAATCGAGTGACTTTGTGAGCGTGGTGGATTTGAAAACGCTCGAGACGCTGAAGACGATCAAGGTGGGGCGCAGCCCGGCGGACGGCATCGCGATTTATCCGGACAAGGATATTGCTCTGGTAGCGAATCCGGGAGACGGCAATGTCAGCGTGATCGATCTGGCGACGAATACGGAAACGAAGAAGATCACGGTCGGCACGTTCCCGATCGGACTGGCGATCGATGCAACAGCGAAGAAGGCGTTTGTGGCGAACTTCTCATCCGGAGATGTGAGCATCATCGATCTGGACAGTCTGACGGAGACCGGGAAGTTCACGGCAGGAGAAGGACCGTCGAACATCGCGATCAATACCAAGACGCATGTGGGACTAGTGACGAACCGGAGCGCGAACACAGCGACTGTGTTCAACGCGACGACCGGACAGACTCAGGGGAGCATTTTCGTAGGCGAGCGGCCGCGCGGTGTGGCGATCAATCCGGATACGAACCAGGCTCTAATCGTCAATGCAAACGCAAACGAAGTGTGGATCATCGACATGGCCACACGGAATCTGGTGGCGAAGGTGGGAGTGGGGACTTTCCAGCACAGTGGGATCCGAAGCTTGGAATTCACGTGACTTGAAGTCGCGGC
>JADMIO011683246.1_pt1 | contig 91729 bp, 72 predicted proteins | sample 8958161 | NCBI WGS metagenome assembly JADMIO01 (sample SAMN16585339, study PRJNA669376) | soil metagenome | isolation source: Crop rotation soil | place: USA: Cullars Rotation, Alabama | collected 2011
GAGCCAGTGTGATTACATTTGCGGCCTAACTGTGGCCAGTCCAGTTACGCTGGAGTCACTAGTATTTAGGTGACACTATAGAAGCGGCCGCGACAACTTGTCCACGTGGAATTCTAAGCTTAGGATCCCAATGTGCTGGAAAGTCCGGGATGCATTGTTGGTGGGAGCGAACGTAAATCCGTCTTCTGCATAATCATCATTACCATCAAAGCTCAATGCATAAGTTGCAGGAGAAGGGACGCTGAGCGTAAGGCTATCATCAAGACATGAAGTGATCACGCCCGTTTGAGTTATATAAGTATCGGGTCCCGGATTTTGAAAAATGTTGATGTGTGACTGTGCGCTCAATGTGCCGCAATCCCCACCGTCACTTTCCACTGAATAAAAATGAGTGCCTGCACCGATGCCAACAGTATCGTCGTTATCAAGAATATAATCGTATACACCATTGCCTCCGGTTGCAACGAGAGAGACGTTTATCGTTCCGCCCGGACAAACAATAGCAGAAGCGGGGACCACAGCGAGATGCAGCTGGTTTTGTACGCCAAGGTTTACTGTTTCCTCATGAGTTGAATTACATCCTGATGCATCTGCGACATGCACTGTGAATGGATTAGCATATTGCGGCAGATCATTGAAAATCCCGTCGGAGTTTGAATTAAAAAAATCATTTCCATCGACTGAGTAAGCGTAAGGCGGTGTACCACCTGAAACATTTGTAACGGTAATTTGACCGTCATCTGAATTTGCACAGCTGAAACCAACTGATGAAACATCGAAGGTGATGTTCGGAGCAGGGTTCACCGTTACTGTTTGCGAATAACATGCGCCCGGAGGTGCACATCCGCCTTCTGTTCTTAAATAATAAGTGGTCGTTGTCGTAGGCGTAACATCGATAAAAAATCCTGTTGCTATTTGTGTTCCGCCGCAGCTGTCAGTGTACCACACATAATCAGTGTTGTCATTTAGCTGCGCAACTTCTCCGACAAATAATTCTACTGTAGATCCCTCACAAGCAGTCGTTGGCCCTTCAATCCAGGATACTCCTGATTGGCATGGACCGCAGCTCAGGCTATATGAAGCTGATGGCGGTTTTGCGCCTGACCAGTTCGCATCCATGAATGCAACGTCGTCAACCTGAATACAAGAGAGATCAGGATTGTTTGTTGCATCAAAATCTGCGAGGTTGAAATTGTTTCCGTTCTGAATGTTCAGACTTGTAAGCTGATTCGAATAGCAGTAAAGCTGATTCAATGAAGTCAGCATTGATGCATCAAGCTCAGAAAGCAAATTGTTTCCGCAGCTCAGATACTGTATTGAAGTGATTGGTGAAGCATCAAGCTCTGTAAGGACGTTATTGTCAATGTCAAATTGCTGAAGACTTGAAAGCCCGGCAAGATTAACGGTTCCGATATTATTATTCTGAAGATATAAGTTCGTCAGTAATGTATTTGCAGTTAGATCTACTGAAGTTATAGAGTTGAAGCTGCAGTCTAAGAAAGTGATATCCGCAAGTGTTGATGTATTTACACTCGTTAGTTGATTGTGAGCGCAATTGAGTTCGCCGAGATGAATGAATGCTTCTATGCCTGTGAGGTCGGAAATATTTTCGCTCTGTACATTGATTACGCCTGAGAAATCAGCGGCTTCATAACACTGGATTTCTCCATCAAAGTTTGTATTGATCAGAGGATTTGAAAGCAGTGCGTTCTTAAAGTTTACATCAGGAATTGAAACGATGCATGTTGGCTCACCAACCTGGAAGTCACTGAATGTTTGTCCAAGGAATGAACCGGTGATGGAAGTTGCAGTTCTGTTTGACGGCGAAAGCACTTCCCAGTTTGGAGAATCATATTTTGAAATTCCGAAATTGTTGAAGTCGGCTCCTGCGTCTACATCAGAAAGCGCCCACTGAACATCGACAGAATAATCATCGAACTCAGCGCCGTCATTATCAAGATGCCACGTACGGTTAACGCTCTTGTCGGGGTTGATCGTTGAAGAATTAATTTCAGAATGATCACCTGCATCTGTGCGCGCAATGATTCCTCCCGGGAAAGTGATGTCAGCAAAGAGAGAAAGCGGTGCATAGGTATCATCGTCACCTACAGGAAAAAATTTTGTTCCGGTCGCCGCATATCCGAATTCAAGATTTCCGACAACATACATTGATGCATCGGCATTGATAATAAAAGCATCCTCACCCATTATCAACTTGCTTGAGTTGGTGATGATCTTTCCCTGGTTGAATGCAAGCTGGCTTGTGATCGTAAGATCGCCTTCAAGTTCAATGTTGCCGGAGTTGAAAGGAAGCAATGTTGAAATGACTCCGTTCCCTAAGATTGTTTGCGTGCTGCCTCCGGCCATCACAAATGTGTTATTGCTGATGCTTCCAAAAATGGTGAGGTTGTTTCCCTTGAATGTAAAGTCAGTTCCGGTGATTGATGCACCCGAAGCGATATCCAGATCCCCGCTGAACCAGTTTACCAATCCCTGAATCTCAAGATCGTCGTCAGGTCCGTCGAGAACTTCAATATCTGACTGCACATTTAGTGTCCCGCCATTTTCTACATAGGTTTCATCGATCGATTTCGGACTTGTAATGCTTACAATAGTTCCGTCACTGATGGTGATGAAGCTTGCTGTTGTAGCATCGGGAGCACTCGTAGCCGGCACCCATGTACATCCGTTGTATGTTTCCCAGATAGTTTCATCATCCCAGTTACCATCGGCAACAGACCTGAATTCACCTGTAGGCACGCAGCCCAAACCCTGATTACCGACAACGAATTCTCCGAAGTCGCCGCTGCATTCGATACCAACCAGAGTGCTGGTGTTGTCATCATATCCATCATCTGCTTTAATTGTCCAGCTTCCATCATCATTCTGCGCAGCATCTAGATTTTGTGTGTCTGTTCCCGGATCAAGATCAACCGGAGGCCATGTGAGAGAAAGGAGATAATCACCTACGCTTGCACCTGTAGACTGCATCGACCAGTAGCGGTTAACGCTTTTTGAAGGATCGATTCCGGAGTTTCCGATATCAGGATGGTCACCCGGATCTGTGCGTGCAACAACGCCTCCGCTGGTGAGCACATCAGGATTTATCAGAACGATCGGCGCATATGAATCAGCATCGCCGACAGGAAATTGATACTGTATAGATGACGTGATCGTCAGCTCCAGATTTCCCCAGATGTAACTGCCTGGTGATGCGCCAAGAATAGTTCCTGTTGGACCGATGATCAGTTTCGAAGCTCCGGTAATAACTTTTCCTGTGATTAATCTTATTGAATCATTAATAGTTTGATCGCCTCCGATTTGAAATCCGTTTGGATTGTCGAGGATGATTGAATTGAAGCTTCCTGTCCCGCCGATCTGTTGTGTTGAACTGCCTGCAAACCGGATGGGCTGTGCTCCTCCGAATGTTCCGTTGTTGATATAATTCGAAAATGAATTCACCGGCATGTTCACATTCACAGTTCCTGAATTGTCGATGATGCCATTGAGATTCATCTGGAATTTATTCAGGTCGAGCGTACCACCGAGATCAATCTGAATGTTGACGTTAAGATCACCCTGGTTCATTGACATCATTCCTCCTGATCTTACTCTGATGCTACCGCATGTTCCGCCACAGTCTGCACCGCCGCAAAGTGCATTGATGATATATTGTCCGAAGACATCAAGGCTGCCGCCGGTTGCAAATCTCCAGCGTGTGCAGGAGTCAGCAAAGAGCGTTGCGCTCGGTGCGATCACAACCTGATCGAGCTCCTGGTTGATATTCTGATGGATGACGTTTGAAATCGTAATCACGCCATCAGCGAAAGTCGGTGGAGCGGAAGCGGGCAACCATGCAGTGCCATTGTATCTTTCCCATACAGTAGGGGTGCTCCAGTTACCATTTGCAACTGTCCGGTAATCGCCGGCTGATTGCGCATTGCTTGTCCCCGAAATTAAAATTCCGGATAAGAAAATAAACAGGATGAGAATTCTTTTCATTGTTGTTGTATTAAGTGTAGTTAATTACGATAAGTTCAGTTTTGACAATAGATCAATTATTTTCTTCGCGATGTTTAGCGGAGAAAAAAAATATCCTGCTAAAAACGGTTGGTTGAGTGTTCCTTTTATTTTTTGTGCGTACGGTATGTAGTAAGCAGAAAAAATTTCTGCATCTGTTGATTAATGCAGGTGGTAGCCGTGCTGAAAGACTCGCCAGTGGTTAGTTGGGCTGACAAATATATTCACAAATAGATCAAATGCAAGGGATTTTTTCGAAGGAAGCCATGTCGGTTATAATGCTGTTGCTATGTTAACCAAGTGTTTCGGAGTGTTCGCCAAATCTTGAATTGTAAATTGTAATACATTTTGACAACGGTTCGCTATTAATGGTGAATCCCTTCGGGATGTTTTCACGCAAAGCACGCAAAGACGCAAAGATTTTTTTTAAACATCGGCAATGCGGTTCGTCTATCGGAAGCTCAACTGCTGACTGCCAACTTCACGGCTGTTCCCTTCTTCCTTCTTCCTTCGTTGTTCTTCATTCTTCATTCAACCGGCTGATACCTCGTATCGCGGCTTCGCTGGATATTCAACCCTTTCAGGGTTGTGTCCATTAAAAAAAATTCCTGCTACTAATGTTGAATCCCTTCGGGATTCCCTACCGTTCAATTTTATTCTGTCGTTTAACAATGACTATGGATGACTGTGTGGCTGTTCACTGCCTGCAGCCGCTGCAGCTGCCGCTGGCTGTTTAATCACTTCGGGATGTTTTCACGCAATGCACGCAAAGGCGCAAAGATTTTTTTTAAACATCGGCAATGCGGTTCGTCCATCGGATGCTCAACTGCTGACTGCCAACTTCAAGGCTGTTCCCTTCTCCCTTCTTCTTTCGTTGTTCTTCATTCTTCATTCAACCGGCTGATACCTCGTATCGCGGCTTCGCTGGATATTCAACCCTTTCAGGGTTGTGTCCATTAAAAAAAATTCCTGCTACTAATGTTGAATCCCTTCGGGATTCCCTACCGTTCAATTTTATTCTGTCGTTTAACAATGACTATGGATGACTGTGTGGCTGTTCACTGCCTGCAGCCGCTGCAGCTGCCGCTGGCTGTTTAATCACTTCGGGATGTTTTCACGCAATGCACGCAAAGGCGCAAAGATTTTTTTTAAACATCGGCAATGCGATTCGTCCATCGGATACTCAACTGTCGACTGCCAACTTCACGGCTGTTCCCTTCTTCCTTCTCCCTTCTTCCTTCGTTGTTCTTCCTTCTTCATTCAACCGGCTGCTCCCGCCGCTGCCTCCTGCCGCTGCCTGCTTACAGGGGAAGCTCAATCAAAAATTCCGTATATCTCCCAATCTCACTGCTGACTTTCAGCTCTCCGCCATGCGCTTTAATAATATCGTAGCTGATGGACAATCCGAGACCGGTGCCTTCTCCGGATTTTTTTGTGGTGAAAAAAGGCTGGAAGATTTTATTCCTGATATGCTCGGGAATGCCTGTTCCATTGTCACGTACAGTGATCTTCGCAAACTGGTTTTCAATTTTGGTGGTGACGGCGATGACCGGGGAAAAATCTTTTTCTTTTTCCTGACGCTCTTTCAATGCGTGAAAAGCATTTGTAAAAAGATTCAGCATCACGCGCGTGACTTCCTGTGCCATCACGTTCACCTTCGGCATATCAGGCTGGAAATTTTTTTCAATCGTGCAGTTGAAGTCGGGATGTGATGCACGGAGGCTGTGATAAGCAAGCATCAGAAATTCATCGCAGAGCTTGTTGATATTCGTCGGGCGCTTTTCTTCTTTGTCGCCATGACTGTGACGCAGCATGCTTTTGATGATGTTGTCGGCACGCTTTCCGTGTGAAGAAATTTTTTCAATGTTCATCGTGAGGTCTGCCATGAGTTCCTGCTTTTCTTTTTCGTCGGATGACAGATTGATTTCATGGATGAGCTCTTTTGATGATTCAGAAAAGTTCGTCACGAAGTTGAGCGGGTTCTGGATCTCATGCGCAATGCCCGCTGTGAGCATTCCGAGTGAAGCCATTTTTTCCTGGTGGATGAGCTGCGTTTGCGTGCGCTCAAGATTCTCCAGTGTTTCGCTGAGCTTTTTATTCGACCTGTTCTTCAATCGGTACTGACGGAGCATGATGAACAAAAGAAAAAATACAACGATGAATCCTGCGATGAAAAAATTTTTCTGCGAACGCTGCTTGCCAAGCTGTGCAGCATGAACAGCTTCTGTTTTTTCTTCTGATGCTTTCTGCAAAACTTCTTTTTTGTCGAGCTCATAGTTCAGCAGCAATTGTGTTTGCTTGCGCGCGCTTTTGATGTTGAAGATGGAATCGTTGAGCAAGCTGTACTTCCTGAAGTAGTCGTATGCCTGCTTTGTATTACCGGCAAGCTCAGCAGACTTCGACAAGCCGAGATAAGCCAGCCGTTCATCATCGATTGATTCAAGCTCCTTTGCATTCTCAAGTGCATTTGAATAATAGTGTGTTGCCTTCTGAATTTCTTTCCGTTCAATGTAAAGATCACCCAGACTCAGATAAAGCACACCGATATTTGTTTCAATATCATATTGCTTGAAAAGCTTCTCCGCCTGAGTGATATCTTTCAGCGCATCGTCATATTTCTTCTGCTGAAATTCTATGATGCCAAGATTGCCCAGGCATTGAACATATATAGAAGTGTCATTCAGCTCTTCCGCTTTCTTCATGGCCTGAGAGCAAAGGATAAAAGCAGAATCCAGCTTCGGGGTTACAGAATATGCACTGCTGATATTCATCAGGTCCATGGCAATATCATGATCAAGATTGAGCTCGCGATCAATTGCAAGTGCACGCTGATAATAAGGCAATGCCTGATCGGGAAGCTCCTGATCCAGAAAAATATTTCCCATGTTGTTCAGGATCACGCCCTGCTCTCTTTTCTTTCCCAGCTTTTCAAACATCTGCAATGCCTGCAGGTAACTTTCCAATGCAGCGGTGTAGCGGTCCATGGAATAATTTGCCGTGCCGATGAAGCTCAGCGCCCTGCCTTTATAGTATTCGAGATTTTTTTCTTTCGCAAACTGAAATGCGCTCTCTGCCGCTTTCAGCGCGAGGTCGGGCGCTTTGATTTTGTATTCATGAAAAATTGCAATCAGTTTTTTTGCAATGATGGTGTCGGCTTCGTTGCTGTGTAAAATAACAGCGATTGAATCGTCAATAACATCTGCGCGAATTTGAAGAGCAGAAATGAAAAATAAGAAAAGAAGCAGCGCTGTCAGATGTTTCACCGGTGAAAAGTAAAGAGTTTTCTGCAGAACGGAATTTTTATGATGATCCGGAACATCAAATTGCATCGCGCGAATATTTTTAGAAGTTCCGGACACACTACAATAGCCCCGATAGAATAGCGGGCCCTTTTACTCCAACGAAGCCTGCCGAATTCGCTTCTAAAAAAAATCGTTCACCATCTAAATCATGTGAATGACAAATGACTCAATGACCTAATGACGGCTGTTTTATTTTACTTTTGCCGCATGAGTCAAAAAGCACCGGAAGAAGTTTTTAAAAATATTATTTCACATGCGAAAGAGTATGGATTCATTTTTCAGAGCAGCGAGATTTATGATGGCCTGAGCGCTGTTTATGACTACGGACAAAACGGTGCAGAGCTGAAAAAAAATATACGCGACTACTGGTGGCGCTCGATGGTGCAGATGAATGAAAACATTGCCGGCATCGACTCGGCGATTTTCATGCATCCGGAAATCTGGAAGGCAAGCGGACACGTGGATGCTTTCAATGATCCGCTGATCGACAACAAAGATTCGAAGAAACGTTACCGCGCCGATGTACTCATCGAAGAGCATGTTGCGAAGATTGAAGCGAAGATTGAAAAGGAGGTGGAGAAAGCGGCGAAGCGTTTTGAAAACTTCGATGAGAAAATGTTCCGCAGCACGAATGTGCGCGTGCTGGAATACGCAAAAAAAATTGACGAGATCAACAACCGCTTCAAAGCTGCGATGGAGAATAATGATCTCGCAGACGTAAAGCAGATCATCATCGATCTTGAAATTGTTTGTCCCATCAGCGGAAGCCGCAACTGGACTGACGTGCGCCAGTTCAACCTCATGTTTTCCACGCAGCTCGGATCTGTGACGGATGAATCAAACACGATTTATCTGCGGCCTGAAACTGCGCAGGGAATTTTCGTGAACTTTTTAAATGTGCAGAAGACCGGACGGATGAAAATCCCTTTCGGCATTGCACAGACAGGCAAGGCGTTCCGCAATGAAATTGTTGCGCGGCAATTTATTTTCCGCATGCGCGAATTCGAGCAGATGGAGATGCAATTTTTTGTAAAGCCCGGAACAGAAATGGAGTGGTACAACCGCTGGAAGGAAAACCGGATGCAGTGGCATAGGTCATTGGGATTTGCCGAAGGCATGCACCGGTTTCATGATCACATCAAGCTTGCACATTATGCAAATGCAGCGTGCGACATCGAATTTAATTTTCCCTTCGGATTCAAAGAGCTGGAAGGCATTCATTCGCGTACAGATTTCGATCTGAAGCAGCATGAAAAATTTTCAGGAAAGAAGCTGCAATATTTTGATCCGGAAAATAATGAAAGTTATGTGCCTTATGTTGTTGAAACTTCAATCGGTCTGGACAGAATGTTTCTCGCTGTGATGTCGCAGGCATACAGAGAAGAAAAGCTTGAAGACGGCACAGACCGCGTTGTGCTTGCCATTCCACCGTTTCTTGCTCCGGTAAAATGCGGTGTGCTTCCACTTGTAAAGAAGGATGGTCTGCCCGAGAAAGCCCGTGAGATCATGGACGTGCTGAAGTACGACCACCTCTGCGTGTATGAAGAAAAAGATTCCATCGGGAAAAGATATCGCAGACAGGATGCGATCGGAACGCCGTATTGCATTACCATTGATCATCAGACGCTGCAGGATAATACCGTTACGATCCGCGAACGCGACAGCATGAAACAGGACAGGATTGCCGTTAATGAGGTGGACAAAATTGTTTCTGCGAAGGTGGATGTACGCGACGCGCTGAAAAAATTAAACACCGTTTAAGATTTATATTATCAACAATCCCCGGAAATGGGCGGATGATGCATTCAATACAATGCATGAAAAATTTTCTTCGGTTGAACAGGCGGTTAATTGGGAAATCAAAAATATTCCGGATGAAATTCCTGAAATAGAAAAAAAATAATCTGACGTTATATTGCGTTGATTGTGTTTCATGACAAATTAATTAATTAAAAAAAATCTTATGCAAAACAGACGCGACTTTCTGAAACAATCCGGAACTGCATGTGCTGCAATTGCCGGTCTGGGATTTCTTACAACGCTTGAAGCATGCAAAACTACAGGCTCTACGGCATCTTCAAATTACGATGCGGCAACCAATAAGGTGACTGTGCCGATGACAGCTTTTGCATCGCAAAATAAAATTGTCGTTGACGGACCGAATGGCGATTACAGAATTTTCCTGATGAAGAAATCGGAAACGGAAATCACTGCATTGCAATTGAAATGCACGCACCGCGGACATGCTGTGAACATGGAAGCAACAGATCTTCATTGTCCGCTGCACGGAAGTGAATTTGATTTTGACGGGAACGTCATTCACGGACCTGCAGCAGTGCCGCTGAAAAAATTTCCGGCAGAGGTTGTGGGAGGGAGTGTGGTGATCTCGGTTGCGTAATAACCACAGAGGCACAGAGATTTTATTTGATGATAAGAAGATCGTTTGGGATTAACACTGAGGCTTCGTGTTAATTTTTTTTGTGAGCATCAGCACTCTTATGTTCGACCGGAAGCGAAATATAAAAAGTACTTCCCTTTCCTTCCTCACTTTTGAAATCGACAATTCCGCCGGCAGCTTCAACGGTGCTTTTTACCATTGCAAGCCCGAGGCCGGTGCCGCTGCTCTTCGTTGTAAAATTCGGCGTGAAAATTTTTGTTCTGAGTGCATCAGGGATTCCTGAGCCATTATCAGCAATGGCGACAACATGAAATCCGTTTTCCGTTTTTGAAGAAATGCTGATGCGGCCATGTCGTGATTCAGGAATGGATTGCACAGCATTTTTAATCAGATTAGAAAATGCGCGCACAAGCTGCTCACGGTCTGCAAAAATTTTCTGCGGATCAGAATTTTTATCAAGTGTAATTTCTACGCCGGGAGTTGCATCAAATAAATTCACTGATGATCGCAGCACATCGTGAAGATCGAGCGCTTCATTTTTCGCACGCGGCATGTTTGCGAAATTGCTGAACTCTGATGCGATAGTGCTCAATGCATCAATCTGTTCAATTAAAGTTTTGCTGATGCGTTTGAAAAGCTCATCCAGGTTTCCGCTTCTTTCATTCCATGCACGCTGAAGATGCTGCACACTGAGCTTCATCGGAGTTAGCGGATTTTTTATTTCATGCGCAACCTGCATGGCCATTTCGCGCCACGCACTTTCACGTTCGCTGCGCGCAAGAAGTGCTGCGCTTTCTGCAAGCGCTTCAACCATTTTGTTGTATTGACGCACCAGCTGGCCGATCTCATCATTGCGTTTCCATTCGATGGCTTCATTGCGGCTGCCGATGCGGATAGAGCTCAGCTTTTCCTGGATCAGCAGCAATGGTTTTGTAATGCGTGATGTTATGACAAGTGCAAGCAGAAGAGATACAACAAGAAGGAATAAATAAATGTTGATGAGTGCAGAAAGAAATCCGCTGATTTCTTTGTTCAATTCATTTTGCTTTTCAAAATAAGGAAGGTTGAGATATCCAGTGATGTTACCGGTACGGTCGGTGAGCGGTGCATATGCTGCAACATAATTCAGCTTGCCGATGCTTTCGGCATGCACGAACTGCGTCTGACCATAAAGCTGCATTTCAAAAAATGCTTCCGGCTGAATGTATGTGCTGAGAATTCCCTGTTCGAAAAGTTTTGGCTGCGATGAATAAAAAAGTTTTCCCGACTCATCATAGATATTGAAATCCAGATTGAAGTCTGCTGCGATGCCTCGGAGATCATTTGTTGAATTGATGGCTGACGCTTCAGATAAATTATCCTGTGCAAAAGGTTTGTCGGTGATTGCAAACCAAAGCGTATTTAATCGCGCAAGAATATTTTTGTTTTTGTCTGCGTCGTATTTGCGGACAATGTAAAACACAGTTCCCGCAGCGATCAATGCAAATGAAATGACAACGAGCGAGATCAGCGCACTGCGTATACGTTGCTTGAGTGAAAGATGAAACGCTCTTTTGTAAGTAGCCAGATAAAAAAATCCCTGTACAAGCAGAAAGACAATCAGAAAAAATAAAAGCACATAAGAGAATAAAGAGACGGCATCGAAAAAAGATTCTGCCGGGCGGCTCACAACAATTCCTGTTTGAGGTGAAGGATGATAAGCAACGTGCTTGTATCCTCCTGCACGGACAACCTGAAATTCTTCCGTGTCGTTTCCGAAAACATTTTCGTGAAATGCATAAGGATAATTTCCGCCGGCATACACCAGCATTCCATTTGAATAGCGCGCATAAGAATAACCGGTCTCATCATGCGCCGCTGAAAAATTATTACTCAGCAAGAGTTCGGGGAAACCTTCTGCAAGCTGCACGGATCGCAGGTTTAGAAGAATCGTAATTGTACCGCAATTGTGTGAGGAATTTCCGCGGACAGGAACGAATGCGAAGTATTGAAGCTTTGCAGATTCATCGGGGAGCAATGCAAGCTTCGGCGACATCGTAATTTTACCTGATGCAAATTGTGCCTGCGCTGCATCGTAAGATAAGGCAGAGGTAGTGTCAGGTGAATTTCCTGAACTGTCGTATGCGTAAATGACAGCATCAAATTTTGAAAAATATCCTTTCAGATATTGTTGTTGTACATACTGAGAAATGCCCGGCGAACCGGAACCTGCCGTAAGCATTTGACAGATGACCGTATCGGCAGAAATTTTTTGCTGCACTTCATCAAAGAGATATTCTGCAAGTTCATCCTGTCTTGCGTCAAGCCGCTGCGCAAACAACTTTTGATTTTCGTTTTTCTTTTCAGAGACGTTATGATGAATGATGTATCCCGCATAGAGCGACAAAACAATTAATACAATGAGTCCTTGCGGCAATGAAACTTTTGTGCTGACATTTTCAAGAAAGGGATGAAGTAATCTCGCTGCAATAAACCAAAAGCTCCAGAGCAGCATCATCATCGACAATGTTGCAGTGAGGGAATAAATATTCAGCTCGCCGATGTTTGTTTCGAAACTGATTTTTGAGTTCAGAATCAAGTCTGAAAGCAACAGGTGCAGCGCGTAAAAAAGAAATAGAAGAATGCCGACGACAGGAACAATCAAAATCTTATTCCGGCCTTCTGCAGAATTTCCTTTTCGGATTCTGAAACAGATCGCTGAGAAAATGAGGATGGCAAAAGCATTCAGCAACAAATCTCCCGGTGAGTTGAAAAAGAAAGAAGAACCATAGGCTTTCGGACTGAAGAAATCATTGTAATACAATTCTCCAGGCAGCCTGAAAGCAATCATGATCAGGCGTATCAAAAGTAAAAGTGCACCTGCTGCAATTGTGTTTAGAAATGTGACAGATTTTTTTTCGAAGAAGAAATAAAATGCGGAAAAGAAAAAGATAAAGGCAAAAAGATAAAACCAGGCTTGTGCTTTGAAAGGCAGGACATCGGGGACTACATGCGAATAGCTGATGCCCGTGAGCAGCTTGCCTGAGGCAGACTTCAGATCAAAGTCTGCTTTCTTTGCAGCCGGCTCGAATTGCTGATCGAGATCAAGAACTGGATTGAAATGGCTGATGAGGAATTTATTTTCATAAGCATAATTTTTCCTGATGAGGATTAATCCGACAATTTTTTTTCCGTCAGTATCGGTTTCGAATGCTTCATAAATTCCGTCGGACAAATTGAGAACTGTTCCGTCATTTATTTTTTTTCCGCTTAAATTTTCAGGAAGGGTAACTTCATTGTCGCTCCAGTGCCGCAGCATTCCGTTTTGAAAATAAAAAAATGTGAACCCATGATGCTGCTGATCGCTATGAATAAAATATTCATGGTACTGGGAATCTGCCGAGAAGCTTTTAATCAGATTCAGCGATTCATGAATTTCCTTTTCAAGATTGCGCAATTGCTCCTGCGCATAGGCGAAGTGTTTTTCAGGCGTGCGTTTGAATAAATGCTGAAAGCCTTCGGCAGTCAGTGCAAAAACCACGGCGAGCAGAAAAAATATTCTCCACATAAGATATGGAGTACAAAGTACGATGTACATTGTACATTGTACAAAGTACATTGCAGAATGTATCAATACGCGCTGTGTTAATCATATTTACTAATTTTCAATTCTAAAAATTCTCTGCGCAACCATGGCTCACACCACTATTGAAGACCTCAGGAAAGTAATTGCCCTGCAGGATCTTCCCGATGATCATTTGCAATGGCTCCTTGATCATGGAGAATCAAGCGAGCACGAGGATGGCGACCTCATTATTAAAACCGGTGATCCCATTGATGATATGTGGCTCCTATACGAGGGCAAGACGCACTTCTATCTGGATGTGAATGGAAAGCTTGTCTATTATCAGACTTTCCAAAACGATGAACAGACAGGAGGTGTAGGCGGTTTGCTTCCTTACTCGCGGATGAAATCAGCTCCGGGAAATAATTATGCTGTCGGTAAAGTGAGATCTCTGCATCTGCACAAAAAATATTTCCGTGAACTCGAGAATCTGAATCCCGATCTTATTCAAAAGCTGATCGGATACATGACGGAGCGTGCAAGATTTTTTGCCACACAAAAGCTGCAGCAGGAAAAAGTAAGCGCACTCGGTCAGCTTGCTGCCGGCATTGCACATGAGCTGAATAATCCGGCCGCTGCCATCAACAGGATTTCATCGGAGCTTGTAAAGCGCCTGATGCAGAATTATGATCTGACGGAAAAACTTTTTAATGACCGTATCAGTCCGGAGTTTATCCGTCTCGTGCGTAAAATTGCAGAAGAGAAACAAGCTGCAGCCGCTCATCAGCCCGTCCTTTCAGCGATGCAGCGTTTAGATAAAGAAGATGAGATTACCGAATGGCTTGAGCAGCACAATACATTCAACAAGGAGATTGCGGAAACTTTTACGGATACAAATGTCACCAAGGATGACTTGGAAAAAGTGCGCAGCAGCGTTCCGCCTGAAGCATTGCCCGATGTTTTGCTTTGGCTTGAAAACCGTTTGAGCGCGCAGCGGATTTTGGCTGATCTTGATGATGCATCGGGCAGGATTTCAAGTCTTGTCGGAGCGATTAAAAGTCATGTACACATGGACCGCACGAGCGACAGGCAATTGACGAACATTCATAAGGACATTGAGAATACGCTCACATTGCTCGGACACAAGCTGCGTGAAAAGAATATAACCGTCACTAAAAATTTCTGCAGTGACATGCGCGAAATACAGGCTTATGTCGGTGAGCTCAACCAGGTGTGGACGAATCTTCTTGACAATGCAATCTATGCTGTTCCGAAAGGCGGCGTGATCAACATTGATACGCGATGCGATGAGAAAGACATCACAGTGAAAATTACAGACAACGGCAGCGGCATTGCGCCGGAAATTGCGTCAAGAATTTTTGATCCGTTCTTTACCACAAAAAAAGTCGGAGAGGGAACGGGTATCGGTCTCGATATTGTAACGCGTATCATAAAGCGTCACGATGCTGAAATCAAAGTCAAGTCTGTTCCCGGCAAAACAGAATTTATCGTTTGTATTCCATTTGAGAAAAAAGAAATAAAACAGTGAAGCTTCCATATATTATACTTGTTGATGATGACCGCCAGGTACTTGGCGCGATTCAGCGTGATGTTCGCAGTAAGTACCGTGATGATTATCGGGTCGTCGGAACAGAATCTGCGAATGAAGCGCTTGAGCTGATCAAAGAGCTGAAGCTTAAAAACGAAGCATTGGCAATGATCATCTCCGATCAGAAAATGCCGGAGATGGATGGCGTATCTTTTCTTGAGAAAGCAAAAGAAACTTTTGAGAATGCGAAGCTTGTGCTGCTCACCGCATACTCTGATATTGAAGCTGCAATCAAAGCGATCAACACTGTCAAGCTGGATTATTATTTACTAAAGCCGTGGAATCCGCCGGAAGAAAAATTATATCCTGTCGTTGACGACTTGCTTGAAGAATGGCACTCACATTACAAGCCTGATCATGAAGGTATACGCATCATCGGATATCAGTGGAGTCCGAAGTCGCATCACTTAAAAGAATTTCTCACCGGCAATCTTGTTCCGTTCTTATGGATGGATGCAGAGCACAGTCCGGAAGCGGAAACATATATTGAAAGTGCAAAAGCATCGAGCACATCGCTGCCGCTTGTTGTATTGAAAGACGGCAAAGTGCTCGCCGATCCTGAACTTTCTGAGCTTGGAAATGCAATCGGTCTGCGTCAAAAACCTGCAGAGGAAGTTTATGATGTGTTGATCGTCGGTGCGGGCCCTGCAGGACTTGCAGCATCGGTGTACGGTTCATGCGAAGGATTAAAAACGTTGCTCATTGAAAAAAGCAATCCGGGCGGACAGGCCGGAAGCAGTGCACGCATTGAAAATTATCTGGGCTTTCCATCCGGACTTTCAGGAGGAGAACTTACACGACGCGCCATTGCACAGACACTTCGTTTCGGAACAGAAATTCTCACGCCGCAGGAAGTAAAAAAAATCGGCGTGCATGATGGATATAAAGTCGTTGAAATGAGCGACGGGTCTGTGATTCACAGCAAGACCATTGTCGTGTCAACCGGTGTTGCATATACCAAGCTGGAAATTCCCGGCATTGAAAAATTTACAGGTGCAGGAGTTTATTATGGTTCTGCAGCAGTGGAAGCAAATGCATGCCGAGATGGAATTGTATTTCTTGTCGGCGGCGGGAACTCCGCATGCCAGGCGGCTTTGCACCTGAGTACGTTTGCGCGAGAGATCAATATCGTGATCAGGAAGGATGGACTGAGGCAAACGGCTGCAAATTATTTAGTAGAAAATATCAGCAAGGTACCGAATATCAAAGTGCTTGGGAATACAGAAGTCGTTGCCGTGCATGGAGAAAATATCCTTGATGAAGTCACGCTGCAGAATTGCAGCACCGGCGAACAGACAAAGGTTCCTGCAAATGCCTTGTTTGTTTACATCGGCTCACGGCCGGGAACAGCATGGCTCGATGATCTTTTGCTGATAGATGACAAAGGATATATTCTCACCGGCCGCGAGCTCACGAATGAAAAAACTTTTCACAGCAAATGGAAACTCAACCGCGAACCGTATTTTCCGGAATCAATCGTGCCCGGAATTTTTGCATCAGGTGATGTGCGCTCCGGTGCGCTTGCAGGAATTTCTTCAGCAGTAGGCGAGGGGGCAATGGCAATCCGGTTTGTGAGAAAATATTTGCAGGAAAACTGATGAAGTGAATAGCTTGATGGCGGCAATCAGGGAATAGGAATCCTCGGTTCTATTCACAATTGATTTGTACCGCTTGCACAGGAACGCTACTTTTATTCTTAAATAAATTCTATGTCACCAAGCCAGCCCAAGCAGTTTGTTATCATTGAAGATAGTCCAGGGATGTCTGAAATGCTCATCGATTTTTTAATTGAAAAATTTCCGGGAAGTGACGTAGCAGCTTATGCAACAGGTGAAGAGGCGCTTTTCAAGCTGAAGCAGGCGCCTGACGCATTTATCCTCGACTACAACCTGAATTCAAAGTATGCGCAGGCGCTGAACGGCATTCAGGTTATGATGAAGCTGAAAAATAAATTTAGTTCTCCGATCATCATTTTTTCTGCACAGGAACGTGAAGATGTGGAAGAGAACCTCAAAAAATTCGGCGCTTATTCTTATGTAAAAAAAGATGAGGTTGCGTTTGAAAAATTGTATCACCTTCTGAGTGAAGCAAAGTAACATTACGTACCCGCGTTAATTTCAATCACTTTCGCCAGCGCCTTTAAAGCAGTATCATGTTTTTTTACAAAAGGATTATTCAGATCCCATACATAACCTGCAAGCACTGAACAAATCTGGCTCTTGAAACTTTTCTGAATATCTGCTGCGAAAAAAATATCGTGCAGGGTTCCGTCATACCACGACGTAACATATGTTCTGAAAGTATTTATTCCCTGCATCATGTGCTGCGTATAATCCTTGTCCCAGTCGATCGTAGTGTCGTTGCGAAGATGGCGCGCAACAAGCTTTGCAGCGGTATGTCCGCTCTCCATTGCAAACGTAACTCCCGATGAAAAAACAGGATCGAGAAACTCAGTTGCATTTCCGGTGAGCACAAATCCATCACCGAATAGTTTTTTTGTTGTGATGGCATAACCTGCGATGACTGTCGGAGGAAGAATTAATTCTGCATTTAAAAAACGTTCGGCAGTGGTCTGATCAGCTGCAATCATTTTACGATATGCATTTTCATCAGTGCCGTTGAATTGTTCGAAAAATTCCGGTGTGCCAACAAAACCAACGGAGGTAATTCCTGTGCTGAAAGGAATGATCCATATCCAGACATCAGGCGTGTGCACAACAACTGTAATCCGGTTTCCGTCAATGCCTTCAGGACGCTTTGCATCCTTGATGTGAGCGAAGAAAGCTTTGCGAACCGGAAAACCGCTGGGCTTGTCGAGATCAAACATCTTCGGAATGACGCGTCCATAGCCGCTTGCATCAACAATGAAACGGGCTTCGATTTCTTTTTGTGATCCGTCGGCATGTTCAACAGTAGTTACAGATGAATGATCGTCATTAAAACGGATTGCAGTTACACCCGTTTTATATTCGACCGGAACTCCTTTTTTCTCTACTGCATCTGCAAGTGTTTTATCAAACTGCGCTCGCGGAACCTGCCATGTCCAGTTCCATCCTTTTGTAAACTGATCTGCGAAATTGAAATCACAGATCTGCCCGCCGCGCACGAACTTCGCTCCGAATTTTTCCTGGAACCCCTGTGCTTTCACTGCATCTAAAAGTCCTGCAGCATCGAGATGATCCATGCACCGCGGCAGCAGGCTTTCACCAATTACAAATCTTGGGAACTGTTGCTTCTCCACGATCTTGACTTTGAAGCCTTCTTTATTCAGAATGGATGCTGCAATCGTTCCCGCAGGACCTGCGCCGATTACGAGCACATCAAATTTTTCATTCATGATTAATTCTTTATTGTCACCGGTTTTAATTTTAAAACCCTGCCATCTGCGCTTTTCGCTACTATCGAGTCCAGATAAAGGGTACACGGATACTTTAATATTCTGTCTCTGTATTCTTCAGGTATCACACTACCTTTAATTTCTGAAAATGTTGATGAGGAATTGTTTGGAAGAATGGAGAGTTTAAATTCCACTATAGTAAACGCTGCATCTTCTGAATAAATATTCCAGTCTGAATTTTTCAAATCATCCAAAGTATAATTAACCGGTGTGGATTTGAGGCAAATAATTTTAGCTGATGGATTCTGAATGTTTAATTCAGTCACATGTTTGCCCTGACAAAAAACAATCTGAATAAAAAAACCAAGAATTAAAACAGCCAATTGCTTCATCGAAATTTTTGCTGAAATTGTTCTTCTTCAATTTTTTTTCGCATGTCCTCTTGGAATGTTGGGACTGTCAGGATTCACGCTCAGTTTTAAGAGCTTCGGGAGCACGACAAGATCCATGTCTTCCATTGGGACAGCTCCAAGCAAAACTTCATTGCCCATAATCAATGCTCCAACAAAGCAATTTCGATTTTCAAAAGTAATGCGAACAGGGCCTGCATACGGAACTGCATGAGAGCTGCCGTCTGCCGTTGTTGCTTCTCTTGTTTCAAGAACAGTTAGCTGAAGCTGCGTAGCAATATGTTCGGGCAACACTAAATAAGTTGAACCGTTATCAGCAAGACATTTTACGTTTATTGGCTTGAGCTCTTGCCTTACAGGATTGGACAAAGTAATTTCCGAATAAACTAATCCCATTTTATTTTCTGATTAAATATTGCATCCACAAATTGGTTGCGAATTAACGAATAACGAATGAAACCTCAGGAATCAGGAACGAAAATCAAGTCTCGATTCGTTAATTAGTAATGCATTAGTAGTTAGTGATCACAGCCCGTGCGCAGAAATTAAATAGATGAGAGCAGCCATGGATGCGGCTCCCAGCTCGAGTTCACGGCGGCTGACTTTATCAAAAGTATCGCTTGCGGCATGATGCAAATTAAAATAACGTTGCGAGTCAACCACGAGTCCTATTCCCGGAACTCCTTTTTTTGTCAGCGGTGAAATGTCTGCGCCGTCCCCATCGCTGTCCCAGTTCCATAAGCCGTAAGGAAGAAAAAGATTTTTCCATTGTAATATTTTTTCTCTTTTCTCCGGTGTCATGTTCAAACCGAAACCATGCGGAGTGAATCCGCCTGCATCACTTTCGACAAGCGCAATATGATTTTCATTTTTCCTCTCTGCTACTTCCGCATATTTTTTTCCGCCTTTCAAACCATTCTCTTCATTCATGAATGCAATAGCACGGATGGTGCGATCCGGTTTGATGCCGGCAACTTTAAAAAGACGAAGCACTTCAATGCTTTGTACCACGCCTGTTCCGTCGTCAGTGGCGCCTTTACCGGTTTCCCATGAATCGAGATGGCCGCCGGCAACAATAATTTCTTCCGGATGTGTGCTGCCTTTTATCTCTCCGATCACATTGTATGAAAGCATGCTGTCAAGCGTCTGACAGGATTGCTTCAGAAAAAATTTCACATGAGGATTTCTTTTCAAATGTGAACTCAATAGTTCTGCTGCATTTGTACTGATTGCTGCAGCAGGAATTTTCGGCAATGAATCATTGTATCCCATCGATCCCGTGTGTGGAAAATCATCCATGTCGATCGACATGCTGCGAACGATGGATGCAACTGCTCCGTAACGCGCCGCTTCACTTGGTCCGGCCCAGCGGTATTTGCCGGCTTCACCATAGGCTTCAAATGTGTTGATGAAGGTCTGGTCGAACGGATGATTGTAAAAAACGATTTTGCCTTTTATCTTTTCTTCTCCCAATGATTTCAGCTCATCAAAATTTTTAACTTCGATCAGCTCAGCTGTAATTCCTTCCGGAGGAGTTGCAATGCTCATTCCGAGCGCGCAAACAGGAATGTCTTTTTTTGTTGAGCCATTGATGATCGTTGCCTGCTCTTTTTCTCCGCGCACCCAATGCGGCACCCAGACTTCCTGCAGCCAGACGGAATCCGCCCCTGCTTTTTTCATTGCATCCTTCGCCCACTCAACGGCCTTTGCTGCCTCTGGAGATCCGCTCAAACGCCCGCCAACAGTGCTGATCAGCTGTTCGAGATTTCTGTAAGCAACACTGTTTGTTAAAGCTTCATTGAAAAATGTTTTGATCGTTACAGAATCTTTTTCCTGAGCACCCACCCGAAGAGTACTGATAAACAGCGATAGAAGAAAAAATCTTTTTATCATAAAAGAGTTTTGAAAAAATTATCGCGCCTTCTCAATAATCATCCGCACACTCTTTTGATAATCTCCAGCTTTCAGCTGAACGATATACATTCCCGCAGGAAGATTCGCATTCTCAACATTCAGCCTCATCTGATAAAGTCCATGCACATCTCTTCCTTCACCTTTAAGCTGCATCACCTCCTGGCCGTAGAGTGAAAAGATTTTTACTTCGGGCTGCGTATTGAACGGGAGATAATATTCTATTGTTGTCTCGCTTGAAAAAACATTCGGATAAACAATCAGGTAAGGCGTTTCACTTTTTGCAACGGGAGGAAGCATGCCTGTTGCAGTTTGCGTAAAGTGTACAACAAGCGAATCCCCCGAAGCCAGCGTGATCTGTGGATTATATGCTGTCGCCGAAGGGAGATAAGAAGTGTGTCCCGATGTCCAGTGATCAAATTCAAAATTCACACTGTCGGTAACGATGGCGCGCAGATTAATATTGAGGCCGCCGTAATAAAATCCGTTCCATGGAAAATGATCGATCGTCATTGAATTCATTTCAACTTTTCCTGCAACGGGAGGATCGGCGTCAACAGTAATATTGTACGGACCTGTTGTACCGTAGCAGCCATTCATTGTTGTCGTGACCAGACTGCATCTCGCCGCAACAAAATTTCTGAGACGGTTAAAGTTTGTCAGCCATTCATTGTAAGTCCCGCTCCACCGCGCAGCATGCTGAGCCATTTCAGGATCGATCATCGCTTGCCACGTATCAAGCTGACTCAGCATTTCATCGCAGCTGAAACCCGTGTTCATCATGTCGATGTATCTCGAGATATACAAATGATTGAAGTCGGGATTCTGCCGCAGGTGCGCAAGCAAATCAATGTGTCCGTCAGGATCATCCAGGGCTCCGCCTTCAACCTGACAGAGCGGAGCATAGCGGCTTGTATCAGGAATGCCGGTGTAGTTGATGTAGAAAGCAAACACAGCATCATTATCCCAGAGAATGTATCCCCACTTTTTATGTCCGCCATCGGGATTCAAACCGCGCCACCATCCGGTGTTGTAGTTCAGCCAGTCAGTTGTATTCACGAGCGCGTTTACGATAATGTAATCTGCAAGACTCAGCACATCGAGTGAATCAGTTACGGTCTGGTAGTCGGCTGCATTCGCCATATTGTGACTCATCGTCCAGTTGTAAAAATTATCCCACGCAGTCATTGCAGGTGTGCCGCCGTACTCAGCCCATCGGTTTCCCCAGCGCTCCACATATTGCAGATCGTATTTTCCCTGATTGTAGTAGTAGTTGCAGAAATCATGATCGTCGCATCGTTCACGAAGATCATACACGCCCCAGTAAATTCCGTTGATGTACATGATGCACTTGTCTGCACCGCGAACATCGAGCGACATGCCCGCACGTTTTGCAAGCATCTCCACATATGCATCGCGAAGATGTGCGCTGCCATTGTTTTGCGGATGGTGTGCAGCAGGATAATTGTCGTCGCCGGCAGCTCTCAGAATGAATCTCTGGAATTCATCACGCTGTGTGTATGGAAACATTTTTTCATGCAGTGCATCACTGATTCCCATTTCATCACGCGCAACAAAATCCAGGCTGCGCTGATCATTTGCCCATGAGTCCTGTCCGTGACTGTTGAACGTTCCGTAAGCTTTTGACGTGCGGACTTTATTTGTATCAAAATATTCTATAGATCCTGTGGGTGTCAAACCCTGATCACCATTGGCAAGTGTCGTGAGATCAGTGCCTGCAATGGAAACAACTTTCAGCGTGTGAGAAACATTGATGAAGTAGGTGTTGAACATCACGAAGCTCTGCAGGATTGTCGGATCGCTGCTGATCGTAATCGCTTTCAGTACAGACGTAGTTGAAATCACAAACGGTGTTGTGTACAATGTTGATGTGCCTGTCGGCATTGTGCCATCAAGTGTGTAGCGGATAACTGAATTCGGTTCGGAAGTGTAAAGTGAAACGGTAATGCTTCCGGAATAATATCCTGCGGGCAGACTGGCATCGGGCTTCAAAGCGTACGCAGCATAAGCAGTACCGGCATTGGATGCGTTTGAAGTAGGTGAAGTGAAAATCCCCCATGCAGCATTTCCGTTTGTAATTCTTCCGTACGAATGTCCGACCTGCGTACCTGCAAGCTGAACGTAGTCGAGGATTGTTCCCGATGGATCAGCAAGCACAACGTAATCAGGATTGCTCTTCGATTGTGTAAGCTTGAAGTTGGTGTGATAGTAACCTCCTGATGAAACATTTCTTCCCGAAGCCCAGAATCTTTTGAAGCCATTTGCAGAGATCGTTACGCCCGCAGGGATCTGCCACTTCATAGGCTCAGTCGGATTGTCGCTGAGATAATATCCTGTCAGCGTAACCGTGCTTCCTCCTGTGTTATAAAGTTCGATCCAGTCTTCATAGCTGCCGTAATTGTCGGCCACCTGACTCAGATTGCTGCAGGAATATTCGTTGATGACAATATCTGCTTTTGAAATAATTGTTGTCAGACAAAAAAGAAATAACGAAACGTAAATTTTTTTCGAATTCATGTTGAAGAAATATTAAAGAGGTTGCGAAACACAAACCTACACTAAATTTCAAGATGGCAAAAGGGAAAGCCGTAACACCTGAGCTTAACATTTTCATCAGCGATAATTATTTGGGGTTGAAATCAGGGCTGATGATTTGGAGCAAATGTTCAGTGCCTGAGAATGCTCAGTCCCGTCATCCGGCAGTACTCCGCCCCCTTCCCGGTGGGAAGGGTGCGGGGTACTTGCCTGCTGCCGGGGCTATTGTAGTGAGCCCGGTGTTTCATCAGTATAGGGATTCGAATTCGTTTCTATTCATGATCATTTTCCCCGGTTACTGATTCGTTAATTAGTATTCAATTCGTTGTTCGTTGGTACGTTCTGTAACATTCCGTTCATTGAACCGTCCCATCCCTAAACAACATCTACTTTCGCATTTGCGAATGACTTCTGCAGAGTATAATACATGCGTGGACCAACACGCCGATGGCCTCTACCGTTTCATCCTGAAAAATATCAGGGATGAAGAAGATGCGCGGGACATTGTGCAGGATGCATTCGAAAAAATGTGGAGGAATCATGAGAATGTAGAATCAGCGAAATCGAAATCATATCTTTTTACAACGGGGTACAACACGATGATCGACAAAATCCGGAGAAAAAAATATGTCAGCGATTATACTGAGGTGGATGAGCAGTCGTTGTTTCATACAGATCAGTACAGCGATGCAAAAAAAATTCTGAATGATGCGGTGAATCTCTTACCGGATATTCAGAAAGCAGTGATCACACTGAGAGACTTTGAAGGATACAGCTATGCAGAAATCGGTGGGATCACGAAGCTGAATGAGTCTCAGGTAAAAGTTTACATCTACCGGGCGCGGTTGTTTCTGAAAGAATATTTAGGATCGATGGAAAAAGTAATCTGACAGGCGATCAATGAAAATTGACATACATAATTACGAAGTTTTTTTTCTCGACTATCACGAAGGCAATCTGAGTGAAGAGAAGAGAAAGGAAGTTCGTGCTTTTGTTGCTGCGCATCCGCAGCTGAAAGAAGAGTTTGAAAATTTCTGCTTGGTGTCAGTTGAAACGGATGAATTTACTTTTTCCGGAAAAGAAAACCTGAAAAAAAATTTTCTGAATGAACGCAACTATAAAACATGGCTTGCAGCTTATGTTGAAAATGATTTGAATGCGGAAGAGAAAAAAGAAACGGAAAATTTTCTTGCAGCAAATCCTGATCTGAAACCCGAGCTCATTCTGCTTCAGCGCACAAAGCTTTCCGCCGATCATTCAATCACATTTGAAAATAAATCTTCGCTGAAGAAGAACACTCGTGTCATCCCGATGTGGGTGCGGGTTGCAGCAGCAGCTTGTCTTGTCGTGGGACTTACACTCTATTTTATTCTTCAGCCGAAAGAAACAACACGCTTTGTGAATACCGATCGCAATAAGCCGGCGATGAATTTACCAGAAGCGGACATTAACATTGGAGAAAAGCATATTCAGAAGACAGTTCATGAAAGTCAGGAGTTAATTGTTCAGCATCCGAAACATAAAAAGGCAATTCATCCTGTACAGAATATTCCCGGCATTCCTGAGCCGCTTAATCATAAAGATCAGAAAGAAAAAAATGAAGAAATTCATTTGGTGATGGAGACGGATTCGTTTAGCAGGCAGCCTGAAAAATCTCTTCTAGATTCGAATCGTCCGCTGATTGTGATTCATGAAAACGCAACGGGTAATCAGGAAGAGAAAAAGAAGATGGAAGTTTTCAATGAAAAAGATCTGGCCGATCTTGGAATAAAAACCAACGATGGCGGCGACCGTAAATCATTTGTTGCAAATGCACTCAACAGCGCCGGAGAACTTTTCGGAATTCACGCGCGCTACGACAGAAACAATAATTTGCTTCAGTCAAAATCAACCGAGACATATGCACTAGGCCCGCTGGCGATTACACGTACAGTGTCGAGGTAAACAAATTGAAAAAATAATTTTTCAATCAAATTGACAAATTGCTCATTTGTCCCGTAGGGACAACCGCTCGGTAACAAACCATGAATTCCCCACGTCCCGTCCCGTAGGGACCGCCCATTGCGTTTGAGGATTGCTCCTAATGAGCAGAAAAAAATCCACAAAAATATTTTCTACCATGTGATTGTGCCTGCGGAACATCACGCAATAAGATCATCGTTCTTCAGAAAAACCAAAGAACAATTTTCACTTGAACTGAGTAATTGCACATATGTCCCGTAGGGACAACCGCTCGGTAACAAACCATGAATCCCCCGCGTCATGGTCCCGTAGGGACTGCCCATTGCAAGATGCATCAGCTACGTAGCAGAACACGCCGGAAATCACCTCATTAATTTGAAAATAATTTTTCCCCGCCTGTAACAACCATTCACGGCAACCGTCCCATTCATAAACAAGAACTAAGAATGAAATCTCTACAACTATTATTAATTGCACTGCTGCCCTTTCCTGCTTTTGCAAATCACAATGATGAAACCTTCACACGGGTTGAATTGAACAGCATCGGGAAGGTCTTCATCATTCAGGGTGACAGCAATTATGTTGAAGTGGATGCATCAGGCTCCAAAAACGGAATTGATGTCAACGTAAAAAACAGCACACTATTTATTGAGAGCAGTGTTGATGCAACCTACACGGTGCACATGAAAAAAATTACTGCGTTGGAAGTCGGCGGCAGCGGAGAAATTATTTCGGAAAAAACAATTTCTGGAGATCATCTTCAGCTCGATGTTTCCGGAAGCGGGAAGATGACATTGCCGCTGCAGGTAACAGATCTTGATGTAGACATCAGCGGCGTCGGCAAACTTGATCTTTCAGGAACGGCTGAGAATGCAAACATCAGCATCTCAGGATCGGGAAAAGTTGAAGCGTTTGAGCTACAGGTGAAAAATTGCAAAGCTGAAATTTCCGGAATCGGAAAGTGCAACATTGACGTGACAGAATCGCTGACCTCTGATATCAGCGGCATGGGGACGGTGAATTATAAAAACAAACCGGCGCATGTGAGCAGCGACGTTTCAGGTGCAGGAAAAGTTGAAGGTGAACAAGACATGGGAAAATCTGACACGACTCATTTATCGTTTGGTGATGCAAAAGTTTTAATCGTGCGCAGCGATTCTGCTATTGCAAAACGAAAAGAGCGCAGTGAAAAATCAAAACCGATCTGGGGCGGACTTGAAATCGGATTCAACAATTATGTGAATGGCGACAATAAATTCGAAGCACCTGACGGATACAATTTTCTCGAGCTCAACACAGGAAAGTCGGTGACCGTCGGATTAAATGTTTTTCAGAAAAGTTTCCGTCTCGGTCACAGCAATGCCTGGTTGTTCACCGGACTCGGGTTGACCTGGAACAATTACCGCTTCGACAAAAATGTAAACCTGAATTCTTCCGGAGATACAATCACCGGCAGGTTTGATACAACATCAGCACGTAACTATTCAAAGTCAAAGCTCACTGCCACATATCTCACTGCGCCGCTCATGCTTGAATTTTTTACAAGCAAGAAAAGCAGAAACGCTTTTCATCTCGGAGTGGGAGGAATCTTCGGATATAAAATTGGTTCGCATACAAAAGCAAGGTTTACAGAAAGCGGCAGCACAGAAAAACCAAAGCAGTATGATGACTTTTATCTGAATCCGTTCCGTTACGGCGCACGCGTTGCAATCGGTTACAGGAAGTTTAATGTGTTCGCTGATTACTATGCTTCAACATTATTCAGAGATAAAAAAGGTCCGGAGCTCTTTCCTGTATCAGTAGGAGTTACTCTCGTTGCCTTCTGACAAAATCACATTTAGTTAACCCGTCACTTTAAATAAATTTCAAAATGAAAACACAACTTATTCTCGCAGCATTTCCACTCATACTGAGTCATGGATGTGCATTTGGAACTGAAGGTTCCGGAAATGTCACTTCTGAAAACCGGACTGTAGCAACGTTTACCGGAATTGATCTCCAGTGCTCTGCAAATGTCTACTTCTCACAGGGAGAAACACAAATCGTAAAAGTTGAGGCCGATGACAACATCATCAGCCACATCACCACTGAAGTAAAAAATGATGAGCTTATTGTAAGCACCGACGGAAAAGATTTTAATACGCGTCATCAGGTGAATGTGTATGTAACGGTAAAGGAGCTTTGCCTGCTCGAACTTACCGGCTCCGGCAACATGACCGGTCAAACGCACATCAATTGTGATAACATGACTTTTCATCTTGCAGGATCGGGAGATATTAAAGCAGACGTGAGAACACTTACGATAAAAATGAAGCTGAGCGGATCGGGGAATCTTGACGTGGGCGGAACAGCAACATCAACAGACATCAGAATTTCCGGATCAGGAAATGTGAATGCAAAAGGTTTGCAGACAATGAGCACTGCAGTTGCGATCAGCGGAAGCGGTCAGAGTACGATCAACGCAAAGGATGAGCTGAATGTAAATATTTCCGGCAGCGGCGATGTGCATTACACCGGCGATCCGCAAAAACTAAAAACAAGCATTACCGGTTCGGGCAACGTAACAAAAATCTGAAAATTGTTTTCTCAAATGGTGGACTCCGGATTGCGATTGGGCAGCCGGAGTTTTTTTATTTACCACTTCAGCCGGCTGAGGTAATTCACATCTGTAGTTCCGGTGTTACGGTAAATCATCATCAGGATTGCAAGACCCACGGCAACTTCTGCTGCTGCAACGGCCATGATAAAAAACACAAACACCTGTCCGGCGCTGTCGCCGCGGTATGCAGAGAACGCCACGAGCAAAAGATTCACCGCATTCAGCATCAGCTCAACGCACATGAAAATCACAATTGCATTTCTGCGGAACATCACACCCAGAACTCCAATGCAAAAAAGCATTGTGCTTAGCAGGATGTAGTAGTTGAGTGGAATTTGTGCAATTAAATTATTCATGTTTAAAAAATGATTCCTGAGTCTTTCGGCTGTTAAAATATTACATATTAAATATTATTGAATTTCTTTTTTTCCCAACATCACAGCTCCGACCATGGCTGCAAGAAACAATATCGATGAAACTTCAAACGGCAATGCGAAGTCGTTGAACAATGAATGACCAAGATTTTTTATGAGGCCTGCATCATTGCTTGCAGGCGTTGAATAATTAAGTGAAGTATTTCTCAGTGCACCTACAAGAACCACCATCAATATTCCTCCGGCAACTGTGGCTGCAATTTTTTGTATCGCACTCTTATGCGGCTCGACTTCAGCATTAAGATTCAGCATCATGATCACGTATAAAAATAAAACCATGATGGCGCCGGCATACACTATAATATGCACTGCAGCAAGGAACTGTGCATTCAGCAAAACGTAATGTCCTGCTATTGCAAAAAAAGTAATGATGAGGTACAATACACTGTGAACGGGATTTTTGGAAATCACAACCATCAGTGCACTGAGAATTGCGAGGAAGCTCAGGAAATAAAAAATGTATTGTGACATCTATAGTGACAACGATTAATCCTTTCCGGAATATTAAAGCCGGTTGTGTTGGAGGTTTTTATTTTGCTTGAAGTCGAGAACTTCTTTTGTCTGGCGTTTTGAAATGTCTATCGGCTCAACGACAGTTTCCACCAGCTTGTCTTTTCCGTAAATGAATTCTTTTCTTTTGAAGTCAGTTGGCACGAGACGATCGGTTAAGAAAATTGCTTCCTTCGGACAAGCCTCTTCACACAGTCCGCAGAAAATGCAGCGCAGCATGTTGATTTCGTAAACGCTTGCATATTTTTCTTCGCGGTAAAGTTTTTCCTCGCCGGTTTTTCTTTCTGCTGCTGTCATCGTGATGGCTTCCGCCGGACAGGCAAGTGCGCACAAGCCGCAGGCAGTGCAGCGTTCAGCCCCGTTCTCATCGCGTTTTAAAACATGAAGCCCGCGATAGATATCAGAAAACACCCTTTGTTCTTCAGGATATTTTACGGTTACTTTCTTTTTAAAAAGATGGGAAAGCGTAATTCTCATTCCGCCGAGGATTGCAGGAATATACAGGCGCTCGGCAAGGGTCATCTCTTTCTTTACAACAACTGTTCTTCTGTTTGTCAGCGGCTCCATTATTTTTTCCTGAAAGGACTTTTAGTTGTGATGGTTCCGTCGGGCATCCGGTAGTAAACTTTATTTTTTATTCCGAACACATTCGGCAATCCCTTTTTTTCATTTTCGATTATGGCCGCATTCACTCCGCGGTTTCCGATTGCAATGAGTTCCAGCGCGCGCTTGTAAAACTGAAGATGCTTGACAGCAGAAAGTTTCATTTACTTATTAATTTATCAAATGAACTGAACAATACTTCGTTGACGATATCAAAATTTTTCACACCCTTGATTGCTACCTGCTCGAAGGAGGTTTCTGAATTATTAATTACAACCCAGTGATCCGCCATCGCACGGTATGTATTCCAGAAATTATTTATTCCTCTTGTAAACCTCCTTCTGACATCTTCATCAGGAACATGATGGCCGCCCTTTGAAACACGAACGCGGATTCTGGCAATGCTTACATCAGGACTGTTCAGATAAACAAAGATAATCGTTACGAGATAATTTTTTTTTCTAAAATCCTGAATCATCTTTTTCAGAAACAATCCTGATAAAGTGGACTCCAGAATTATGCTTTTGTTAGTTGACTTTAATTTTTCAATTCGTTTGAAATACTCTTTTCCTGATGAAATGTTTCCTGCACCCTTGCCATCTTTCGACAGCTCTCTTGAAATTTCATCTGCATTTAAAAAATCATAGCTGTAATTTTTTAAAAAAGATTTGGCAAATGTCGTCTTACCGCTTCCGTTTGGTCCTCCGATGATCAGTAACTCTTTTTGCCGCACACTTTCTCAATAAAATTCTAGCTCACTTTTCCATTCAGCCACATCACAATACCTGTAAGGAAAATATTGATGATCGATAACGGGATCATGATTTTCCATCCGAGATTCATCAGCTGATCATAGCGGAAGCGCGGGATCGTCCAGCGCACCCACATGAAGAAGAAGATGAAGAAGAATATTTTTCCAAACAGGAACAATGTTCCGATAATGCTCAGCCAGTTCGGATCATGAATCACTCTTCCGATCAATGGCATGTTGTATCCGCCGAAATAAAGCGTTGAGATCACTGCTGAAGAGATGAACATGTTGATGTACTCTGCGAATAAATAGAAGCCCAGCTTCATGGAGCTGTACTCTGTATGGTATCCGCCGACGAGCTCTGTTTCACATTCGGGAAGATCGAAAGGCGCACGGTTTGTTTCCGCAAATGCGCACACAATGAAAATGAAAAATCCGAGCGGCTGATAAAGCACATTCCAGTGCCACCCTCTCTGTGATTCTGCGATTTCATTCATGCTGAGCGATCCTGTCATCATTACAAGCGCAATGATGGCGAGGCCCATTGCAATTTCGTAGCTGATCATTTGTGATGATGCGCGCAATGCACCCAGCAGCGAATACTTGTTATTTGATGCCCATCCGCCTATCATGATTCCGTAAACACCAAAGGACACCACAGCAAAAATGTAGAGGATGCCGATGTTGATGTCTGCGATCTGCAGAGAATAAGTTGTTCCGTTGATTGTGATTCCGCTTCCCCATGGAATTGCAGCGCTCGTCATGCATGCCGTGAGCATTGCAAGCGATGGCCCGAGGATGAAAAGGAATTTGTTTGAAACATCAGGAATGATTTCTTCTTTCATAAACATCTTCACGCCATCAGCGACAGGCTGCAGCAAGCCGAATGGTCCTGCGCGGTTCGGACCGATGCGGTCCTGCATGAATGCCGCAACTTTTCGTTCGGCATAGGTTGAATACATTGCAACCACGAGCGATGCGACGAACACCAGCAGGATGAGAATTATTTTTATGATCAACGCAGTTGAAAACATCTGCAGAATTTTTTATATCCTTTTAGCTTCCGATTTATGCTCTCCGATCTCAAGCTTTGAACCTACAACATCAACAGAATTCAGGTTTGCTTTATGCGCGGGCTCCTTAAGCACGTAATGATTTTGTGCAATCACAGAGTGTGTATTGATTCTTGCCGGACCTTCAATCGTCCAGTCGGCAGTTCTCTTTTTTTCAAACCTGCATTCATTGCAAATCCATTCCAGCACTTCATCATATTCATCTTTTCTTGCAGTGACGCGAAACACTTCATCACCTTTATACCAGAGGCGGACTCTTCCTGTGCAATGCGTGCAGTTGCGGTGCGCATCGACAGGATTTACATTCCACACACGCGACTTAAAACGAAATGTGCGATCAGTGAGTGCACCAACGGGACAAACGTCAATCATGTTTCCGCTCATCTCATTGTCAACAGCATGCTGAATGTAAGTTGAGATCTCTGCAACATCTCCGCGATTCATTACACCATGCACCCGTTCCGGGCACAATTGCTCTGCGACTTTTACGCAGCGGTAACAAAGAATGCAGCGCGTCATATGCAGTTTGATCTTGTCGCCGATATCTATTTTCTCAAATGTGCGGCGCGGAAATTCATAGCGGGACTTTGCGAGTCCGTGTTCGTAGCCAAGATCCTGAAGCTTGCATTCGCCGGCCTGATCACAGATCGGGCAATCAAGCGGGTGGTTGATCAGTAAAAATTCCACGACACCTTTTCTTGCTTCGAGCAAGTCCGGAGCAGTGATGTTCTGCACTTCCATTCCGTCCATGATTGTTTGTCTGCAAGCCGGAACAGGCTTTGGCATCGGACGCGGATCTTTCTCAGATCCCTTTGTAACTTTTACGATGCAGGTGCGGCAATATCCTCCGCTCGTTTTCAATGGCGTGTAATAGCACATCGCCGGTGGAACGATTGCGCCACCGATCATGCGGGCGGCATGGAGGATTGTTGTTCCTTCAGGGACGTCGATTACGTTGCCGTCTATGGTTACTTTAGCCATTAAATAAGTTAAAAGTCAAAAGTTAGAAGTCAAAAGTTGGAAGTTATTGCAACTATATATTATTCTTTTTCAGATTAATAATTATTCTTCCAAGTACATTTGATATTTCCTTCAATTCAGATTTTAGTGCCGCAAATTTATCTATTGGGAAAGAATAACCTTCCTGAATAACATCCAACCAAAATTCAGTTTCATTTCCTGACCTCAATGCGATTTCATAGTATCGGATCAATTCCCTTATAGAACTGCTTGCCTTTGCTTCCTTAACATTGGCGCCAATTGAAGTTCCGCTTCTTAATAATTGATCTCTCAAACTATATTCTACACCTTCTTTCTTTAGCAGGATTGTCATTTTAACAATAGCAACTGCATAACCCTTTGTCCAATCCTTTATTTCTTTTTCATATTGCTTCATTGATGTGAGATTAAATTCCACGGCAACCAAGCAACCCTATTCAATTCTTACATCCTATATATCAGCATTTTTTCAGTCTTTCCTTTTAACGCTTCGACAGTTCAACTCACCGCCTCTCTTCTGACTTCTAACTTTTGACTTTTGACTTTTGACTTCCTTCACGCGTGTTCCAGATTATTCACGACATAATAATGTTTCACATCCTTAATACTGCTTCCGTTCCGAACGTATTCTTCAAACTCACCCCTGAAGTGCCGTATCGCAGCGGCGACGGGCCATGCAGCCGCTTCACCCAGCGGGCAAATTGTTTTTCCTTCAATCTTGCTTTGAATATCCCAAAGCAAATCGATGTCTTCTATTGTTCCGTGACCGTCGAGAATCTTGTGCAGAATTTTTTCCATCCATCCCGTTCCTTCACGGCAAGGTGAACATTGTCCGCAGCTTTCGTGATGATAGAAGCGCGTGAAGTTCCAGAGATTTTTCACGACGCTTGTCGTTTCATCCATCACGATGAATCCGCCCGAGCCGAGCATCGTGCCGGTCTGAAACCCCCCGTCACTCAGTGATTCATAGCTCATCAGGCGCGGTTCGCCTTTGGCAGTTTTTAAAATTAATTCTGCAGGAAGAATGGGAACAGAAGATCCGCCGGCGACAACAGCTTTCAGTTTTTTTCCATTGCGTATGCCGCCGCAATAATTTTCAGAGTAAATAAATTCTTCTACCGGAACGCCAAGCTCAATTTCATAAACGCCGGGCTTGTTGATGTGTCCTGACGCAGAGATCAGCTTTGTACCCGTTGATTTTCCGATTCCGATTTTCGCATATTCATCGCCGCCCATTTTCACGATAGGCACAACGGCAGCAAGCGTCTCGACATTATTCACAACCGTCGGACAATCCCACAATCCTTTCACTGCGGGGAATGGTGGTTTGATTCTCGGATTGCCGCGTTTGCCTTCGAGTGATTCAATCAATCCTGTTTCTTCTCCGCAGATGTATGCACCGGCACCGCAATGCACATGCAGGTCGTGATCGAATCCGCTGCCGAGAATATTTTTTCCGAGCAATCCTGCTTCATAGCATTCATCGATTGCTTTCTGAAGAATATGATAAACATACATCATCTCTCCGCGGATGTAGATGTATGAAGTGTTAGCGCCGAGAGCAAATCCTGAAATGATCATCCCCTCAATCAGCAGATGCGGATTGCGCTCCATCAGATAGCGGTCTTTGAAAGTTCCGGGCTCGCTTTCATCGGCATTGCAAACAAGATATCTCGGAACACCGGGCGGCTTCGCGATGAAACTCCACTTCATGCCCGTCGGGAACCCCGCGCCACCACGGCCACGCAAGCCGCTCTTCTTTACTTCTTCGACGATGTCGGCGTCCTTCATCTTCAACGATCTTTCAAGCACTGAATAACCGTCAAAAGATTTATACACAGACAAGGTGTTTAGACCAGTCGTGTTTATATTTTCTAGAAGAAGCTGCTTGCTCACTTACGAATAATTAATTTAAGACTACACGTTTAAATTTGAATGAATCTTCTCCGAAATTCAGGATCACACCCAACTTTAGTTTTGATGCAGCGAGATAATTTAATGTTTGCTTATATGATAATTCTATAATTTCCCTTTGTGCTTTCACTTCAAGGATAATTTTGTTTTCAAAGACAAAGTCGGCAAAATAGTAATGCGGAAGTACGATATCCTTATATACTATTTCAAATGGTTTTTCACGTTCAACAATCTTATTTCGTAATTTGAATTCATATAGCAATGCGTCTTTATAATCTGCTTCAGAGAATCCTCTTCCAAGCAGTCGATGTATCTCCATACATGCACCTACAATTTCATATACTTCATCTTTATAGATTAGCTCATTGCGGTTGTAACTTTCAAGTTCCTTGTTTTCAGAAAAGTTCATGATAATTTTTTCTGCAAGGACTATCTTATCATTCACTTCTTCAACCTAGCTTTTATGGATTTTATATTATAATTTTTTGCCACTAATTGCGCCAATTTTCGCTAATTCTTTTGGCTGTTTAATTCGTGTTAATTAGTGAAATTCGTGGCGGCCCAATGTGTAACGCGCTCTCCTTTGGTTTTGTAATCATTCAGTATCTCATCACATTTCGCTGTCGTTAAATTTTCGTGGTACTTCTCGCCGATCTGCATCATCGGCGCAGTGCCGCAGCTGGCAAGGCATTCAACGGTCTTTAGTGTGAACATTCCGTCTTTTGTGGTTTCGCCGTCTTTGATGCCAAGCTTCTTTTCGATGTAACGAACGATGTCTTCTGCACCCATCAGCCAGCATGGACCCGTGCGGCAAACTTCAATCATGCATTTTCCAACAGGCTTCAGATTGAACATCGAATAAAATGTCGCGACTTCATAAACTTCCACCGGTTGAATTTTCAGAATCGATGCAACGTAATCCATCACTTCCGGACTCAGCCATCCGTCAAATTCAGTTTGCGCAATATGCAGCACAGGCAGTATTGCCGACTTCTGTTTGCCTTCCGGATAACGCTTCATGATTTTGTTCACGAGCGCGATCGCTTCATCACTAAACTTTAGCCTCCCATTCCCCTCCAAAGGAGGGGTTCCGGTTCCGTTATTTATTTTATTGTCATTCATCAAACAATCCCGGCAGTTAAAATATTACCTATTAAAAATTACCCATTATTCCTCACGCGTCCAGTTCCCCCGCAATCACATTCATCGAGCTCATTGTGAGAATCGCATCACTCAGCATTCCGCCGCGGATCATTTCAGGATAGGCCTGATAATAAATGAAGCATGGCCGGCGAAGATGCAGCCTGTACGGCTGGCGGCCTCCGTCGCTGATCAGATAAAATCCGAGCTCTCCGTTTCCGCCTTCAACGCAATGATACACTTCTCCTTTCGGAACGTCTGTTTCACCCATCACAATTTTGAAATGATAGATGAGCGCTTCCATGTCGTTGTAAACTTCTTCTTTCGGAGGAAGATAAAATTCGGGTACGTCAGCATGAAAAGTAGTTTTGTCTTCCAGCTTTTCAAGCTTGTCAATGGCTTGTTGAATGATGCTCAGACTCTCCCACATTTCCTGCTCACGCACCATGAAGCGGTCGTAAGTATCTCCGTTCGTTCCGACGGGAATTTTAAAATCAAAATCCTGGTACGAAGAATACGGATTCATCACGCGCACATCGTAGTCGACTCCTGCCGCGCGCAGGTTCGGTCCGCTGAAAGAATAATTCAGTGCGCGCTCTGGACTGATAGGTCCAGTACCGATGGTGCGGTCCATGAATATTCTGTTGCGCACCAAAAGTTTTTCAAATTCCTTCAGCTGCTTTGGATATTCTTTTACAAAGTATTTTATTTTTCTCCAGGCAGTTTCATTGAAGTCGCGCTCGAAGCCGCCGATGCGGCCAATGTTTGTCGTGAGCCGCGCTCCGCAGATCTGCTCATAAATTTCATAGATGAATTCCCTCCACTGAAAAATGTAGAGGAAGCCCGTCATCGCGCCGGTATCAACGCCGACAACGCTGTTGCATATAAGATGATCAGAGATTCGCGCCAGCTCCATGATGATGACGCGCATGTATTCAACTCGTTTCGGAAGCTCGCAACGGATCAGCTTTTCAACCGTCATGTGCCATCCCATGTTGTTGATCGGCGACGAGCAATAATTCATTCTGTCCGTCATCACCGTGTATTGATAATACGGCTTGTGCTCTCCGAGCTTTTCAAATGCACGATGAATGTATCCTATCGTCGGCTCTGAGTCGACAATGATTTCTCCGTCCATCTTCAGTACATTCTGGAAAATGCCATGTGTGGCTGGATGCGTCGGACCAAGATTAAGTGTTGTATAATCCTTACCGGCTTCACCTTTATCCGGCGTAATGGGAAGAGGGGAGTTCTCAGAATTAATTTTTACAGGTTCCTTCATCATCTTTACACTTTCACTTTATCATTTCCTGATCTTCCAAACATCGTATCGTTCTTATCCGTTCGTGTTTCGTCTTCGATGCGATACTCTTTGCGCATCGGAAAATAATCCATGTCTTCCACATTCAGAATGCGTTTCAGGTTCGGATGTCCTTTGAATCGGAAACCAAAAAAATCATAGGCCTCGCGCTCCATCCAGTTTGCTGCGGAAAATATTCCAGTGAGCGTTTCATATTCGAGGTCTTCTTTTTTTGTAAAAGCCTTGAAGCGTATGCGGATATTGTTTTTCAGCGAGTGAAGCTGGTACATCATGCCGAAAGGTTCAGCTGCTTCGGGATAATGCAGGCCGCACATTGTTGTGAGATACCTGAATTGAAACTGATCATTCTCATAAAGAAATCTGATGACAGCGATCACTGATTCTTTCTTAATTATAAAAACAGGAAAATCATATTCCTGCGTCTGCGAAAGAATGCTGCCCTCGAAATTTTTCGAAAGCGCTCCTGCAATATTTTCTAATGACGGGTTTTCTGACACAAAAATTAATTCACAATCATTCTACTTCAATTCCATATCCCGCAAGCAGCTCTTTATAATAAGGAGAGTTTCTTCTGCGAAGCGATTCATTTTTCACCAGCTTCTGAATGCTTAGGATTCCTTCCAGAACCTGCTCGGGTCTTGGCGGACAGCCGGGGATGTAAACATCAACAGGCATAATCTTATCAATGCCCTGCAATACAGAATAAGTATCGAAAATTCCTCCGCTCGATGCACATGCTCCCATGCTCAGCACCCATCTCGGCTCTGCCATCTGCTCATAAACCTGCCGGAGAACAGGTCCCATTTTTTTTGCAATCGTCCCCATCACCATCAGGAGGTCTGCCTGGCGCGGTGAGAAAGAGAGTCGTTCGGAACCGAATCGTGCAAGGTCATACGTGCTGGCCATGGTGGACATGAATTCTATTCCGCAGCATGAGGTTGCAAATGGAAGCGGCCATAAAGAATTTGCCCGCGCCAGTCCGATGACTTTATCTATTGAAGTTGCCATGAATCCCGGACCGCTGTATCCTTCGGGCACGTCGGCAATCTTCACTTCAGAATTCTCAAATGTTTTTCTTAATTCTATCACTTGCTACTTCCTACTAATACTAATCATTACTAAAATACATATCATTCGTGTTAAATCGAATATCAAATAACGCGTTTAGTTATCTATTGTTCTCGAAAGAGGCTGCTGCCGCCGCTCTTTCTCCTTTTTGCAAACTGCTCTTTTGCAAACTGCAAATTTGCCAACTGCCAACTGATTCCTCACTCCCACTTCAACGCTCCTTTTTTAATGATGTAGAAAAATCCTGTCAGCAGCAGCACCATGAAGATCAGCATTTCGATAATTCCGTTACTGCCAAGTGATTTGAAATTCACAGCCCATGGATACATGAAGATGACTTCCACATCGAAGAGCACGAACAGAATCGCAACAAGGAAATACTTGATGGAGAACGGAACGCGCGCATTGCCTTGTGATTCAATTCCGCATTCGAAAGATTCAAGCTTGATTTTCGATTTGCGTTTTGGTCCGAGGAGATGCGTTGCTGCCATCGTCGTCACCACAAATCCGGCGGCGACAATAAACTGCAATACAATCGGGAAGAAGTCACTTGGAAGATGCGCGTTTGCCATCAGTTAAAATTGAGGCGGCAAATTTATCTTAAAAAGTTCAGGATGATCGTATGTTTTTAGATTTTTCTTAAGCGTGATGACTGAACCATTAGGCGAGGAGGATCAAAATTAACCCGACACCGGTTTGCAGATTTACCTGTTCCGGACCAGCATGTATGATCATCCGCTCAGAAGGAAATTCAAACGTTGTAGATACAAAATTGGAATTTAAATAAAACTGAAGCGGAAGATTTTTGGATTGCTGCCTTATTTGTCCATTGCCTAAGGCATCAATTCCTACCTGTAAGCCGGCCAAAAACGGAGCGCCGTTAGACGCCAGGTATGAACTTCCGGTATTCGCATTCGTCCATTGCTCATAAATAAAATTTCCACCCGGCCCCGGAGTGTTGTCATGTAAATGCAATCTGGAAAGCGGCGAAAATGCAGCAAATCCTATATCTCCAATTCCTACAAAGCCTGGATTGGTAAATGAATTGGGCATGACAGCAGCATCAAATATCTGCATGCGTCTATTATTAGGAAGTGCCCAAGGATAAGTACCCAATGTGCCTGTATAAAAATCAATAGACAATGCGTTTTCCTGACCAATATCGAGATTCTTAGTGGAAAGATTGTTTCCCCCAAGAAAGTCTAATGTGCCATTATTATTATTATTGGTTGTTGCCTGACTCACAGCTTTTTGTTGCAATGAAAGCAGACATATCAGAAGCAGACCGGAAATAATTTGTGTTTTCATTGGATGGATTTAAGATTAAGATTATTTATGGACAATCTGAAACTTGGAAATAAAAATTTCTGTATTCGTATAAACTTGCAAGAAGTACATGTCATCGGCAAATAAATAAGTTGGGATCTCAATACTTTTTTTTGGGCCAAAACCCTGAGAAAATACTATTTTACTGAGAGTCGAGTAAATACTTATATGGTAGATTTCATCACGACAGCTTACCCTTAAAAAGTAATCAGCGGGAGTTGGGTAAACATATATTTTATTTTGGGAAGAGAAATGTTTCGGTACAGCTAAAGGATCAGAGGAGCAATATTCAGGATTTGTGGAAACGCAGATCATATCGAAAAAATAATATGAATAGGTACCTGCCATAGTCGGGCAGTTAGATGTATCAATATGTGCGTTGTCAAAAAAATTTCCTAGCATAACATAAGTATAAGCTGAATCCGCCACAAAAGATCCAGCAATCCTTGTCCAGTTAAGGGTATCGGAAATTATTGAGTCAGCGTAAATGTGACTAAAATTATTAAGTGGCGGTGGAGCGCTTGAATCATATTGTACTGTCGAAAATTTAATACCAAGATGATTTATTGCACAACACCCACTTGGAATATCTGACAACGATACATTGAAAGAGACGAAATAGCGCTGACCAACCACCAAAGGCTGGGAAAGTTGTCTACCCATGAACTCCCTCACATTCGGGACGGTGCTTAGGTTGCAAGCCATTCCGACATAAGCATTTCCTTGCACTGGAATCTGATAACCCCAACCGTTATTTGGAACTCCCAGCACACCTGAACGACAAGAATTGAAATAATCAGGAGTTATACCCCAATTCTGCCAACCTACAGCCTGGAATATTTGTCCTCCCATTGTAGGACAAGCTACCGTATCCTCAAAACTCGGATTCGGCACCAGGTTTTGCGCTGAAGAAACCGTTGCAAAAAACAAGCACAGCAATGAAAGGAAAGCTTTTAAAATGGCTTGTCTGAAAAAAAGATATGGGAGCTTATTTATTCCCATGTTGTTTTGGTTGCGTGGATAAATGTAAATAATTATTTAAGTCGTGCAAGTGAAATATTCTGAAAGTAAATTTTTGTTTATACAAGGTGTAACGAATCAAGAGCCTGTGATGGAATTAGCTATAACCATAGCCGGCAGAAATAATTTACACGGTCGTAGCAACATGCTACGACCAGCGGGGGGTTATACGCAAATCGAAATGCCGGATTACCTGATACATAATACACTATACCTCATACAATCTTTCTTAAACAAATGTTTGGTTTTATTAAACACTTGTTTAGTTTTGCGCACGCCCTGAGCGAGCCTCGCGCTGAGCTTGTCGAAGCGTCGAAGCGCCTCAATTTAAAAAAGATGTCATCAGGAGAAGCAAGAGAAAAATTACTGAATGCAGCTGAAGCGCTTTTTGCGGAACGCGGCTTTGACAATACCAGCGTTCGTCAGCTTGCTTTGAAGGCGAAAGTGAACGTGGCGATGATCTCGTATTACTTCGGCTCAAAAGAAAAATTATTTCAAACGCTGATCGAAGACCGCACAAGCTTTCTCCGTGAAAAAATTCATGCATTGAACCTGGAGGAAATCAGCTCGTGGCAAAAAATAAATATGATGGTGGAATTTTTCGTGGATCGCTTTTTTGAAAAACATACGATGCACAGAATTCTTCACCGTGAAATGGGAATGCAAAAGCGTTCGAAGCTCACGGAAGCAATCGGAAATACGCTGGCGAAAAATGCAAACGAGCTCCGTCAGCTGATCAATGATGGCATACGAAAAAAAGAATTCAGAAAAATTGATACTGAAATGATGATGGCTTCATTCATCGGAACACTCTGGCAGGTGATCGGATCGTACCAGCTCACGTGCAAAGTGCTCGGACAAAAGCCGGAGAAGTCGGGCGTTCCGGGTCAGGAAATAAAGCTCAGGCTGAAAGCACATCTCAAGGAGTTATTTTCTTCGCATCTGAAAAATCACAAAAACATTAACTGAGATTATATCATCAAAAGATTTAAAGACAAAGCTGCCACAACAATGACAACAAGATTTCTAAGAAAAATTTTTCCGCTGTGCTTACTGCTATTATCAGCCATTGAACTGCAGGCGCAGGTGATGACGCTGGAGCAGGCGATCAAACAAGGGAGCGAAAACAATCGTCAGCTTAAAATTTCAAAGTATAAAATTGAGCTCGCTGAAGTGAAATATCAGGAAGCGGTTGACCTCGTGCTTCCGTCATTAAAAGCATCAGCGGGTTATACACGGTTGAGTGATGTGGAAGAACCGAAGATCCAGTTTCCTGGTTTTGCCGAGCCCGTTGCATTGTTTCCGGTGTATGTCAATAATTATTCTGCTAGGGTTTCGCTCAGTGAAACGGTGTTCAGCGGATTCAGATTGAAGTATGCAATGGAGTCGCAAAAGCTTTTGCAGCAGGCAGCAAAGTATGATGCGGCAAAAGATCACGATGAAATTATTTTCACTATCGTTTCCTCATACTTTAATTTATATAAGCTTGAACAATCCATTCGCATTGTCGATGAGAATCTCCGCTCATTGAATCAACGCATTGCTGAAGCACAGAAAATGGAAGACAGAGGAACGCTTCTTCACAATGATGTGCTTCGTCTGGAACTTCAAAAAAGCAATATTGATTTAACAGGCATTGATCTCCGGAATAATCTCGCCGTCGCAATTTTTAATTTCAATATTCTCATCGGCAGCAATGAAAAGTCTGATGTCAATATCGATACAACTGTTGTCAACACTTCTTTTTCACTGAAGACGCTGGATGAATACATGACAGACGCGCAAAAAAACAGGAGCGACCTTCTCGCGATGAATACAAAATCGCAATCGCTGGAAAATAATTTCAAGATCGCAAAGAACAGCTACTATCCTCAGCTTGCAGTGGGTGCAAACTATTATGATGCACGTCCGAATCCGAGAGTGATTCCGCCGCAGGATAAATTTGTAACGACTTGGGATGCCGGTGTAACGCTTTCATGGGACCTCATGAATCTTTACTCGAACAAGCATAATGTTGCAGATACAAGAATTCAGCTTGAACAATCGCGTGAGTCTGTTCATCTTCTTGAAGACGCAATCCGTTCCGAAGTCAACCAAAGTTATGTTGCCTGTCAGCAGTCAGCGCAACGCATTGCAGTCATTGAATCAACGCTTGCACAGGCGCAGGAAAATTACCGCGTGATGAATTCAAGATATACGAGCTCGCTTGCGCTGACGAGCGATCTCATCGACGCCGACGCAGCATTGCTGCAGGCAAACATCAACCTTGCGCTTGCACGCGCTGATGCATCCGTAAATTATTACCGCCTGCTGAAAGCAACAGGCAACCTGAAATAATTCCAGATCACCTCAAACACTAACTAAAAAAAATGGAAAGTCCAGAACAAAAAAAGCCGAAGAAAAAAGCGCCGCTGATCATTCTCTCTATAGTGATTATCAGTGCAGCCGCCTTCGGTATCAGCAAATATATTTATGGTTTACACCATGAAGACACCGATGATGCGCAGCTCGATGCCGACATCAATCCTGTGCTCTCGCGCGTGAGCGGATACGTGAATGAAATCCGCTTTGAAGAAAACCAGCATGTGAACAAAGGTGACACGCTCGTGAAGCTCGACGACCGCGACCTCCAGATAAAAGTGCAGCAGGCAAAAGCCGCGCTTGACAATGCCATGGCAAATGTTTCTGTTGCAAAAGCAAATTCAGGAACGTCGGCGGCTAACATCGCAACTGCATCGTCAAATGTTGAAGCAGCTAAAGTGCGCGTCTGGAAGGCGACGCAGGACTTCGACCGTTATCAGAATTTATTAAACGACAAAGCGATTACGCAGCAGCAGTTTGACGCCGCGAAAGCAGAAAAGCTTTCCGCAGAAGCGCAGCTCGAATCGATTGTGAAGCAGCAGTCGGCAGCTTCCATGCAGGGACAGGCATCTTCACAGCAGATTGCAGTTGCGCAAAGCATGATAGCGCAGCGCCAGGCAGATCTTGATTTTGCATTGCTTCAGCTGAGCTATGCGACGATCACCGCCCCTGCTTCAGGAATTGCTTCGAGAAAAAATATTCAGACCGGTCAGTATGTGAATGCGGGAACACCTTTGTTTGCCATCGTCTCAGACAATGGCGTTTATGTCGTTGCAAATTTCAAAGAGACGCAGCTTGAAAAAATGAAAACCGGTTTGCCGGTGGAAGTGAAGGTGGATGCATTTCCGTCAAAGAAAATCGAAGGAACGGTTTATTCATTCTCGGCTGCAACAGGAGCCAAGTTCAGTCTTCTCCCGCCCGACAATGCAACAGGAAATTATGTGAAGGTTGTGCAGCGCGTGCCCGTGAAGATTAAGCTGAATGTCGATAAGGAAACGGCGGCAATGCTGCGACCGGGGATGAGCGTGAAGGTAAGTGTACGCATAGATTGATATCGTACCAGTCTTCAGTCCGCAGTCTTCAGTCGGCAGTAGAAAAAAATTCTAATTAATGATGGATTCTTCAACTGAATTATAAAGCAATTGAAAAAGAAGTGATGTTTGTTTTTTCATTTTTATTTCAATGGGAACATTTCGCACACTTCAGGCTTTTCAAAAATCATTTGCCCTTTCAATGAAAGTATTTCATATCCAAAAAAATTTTCCGGCAGAGGAGAGATTCGATTTATGCTCACAGATAAAAAGGTCATCCAGGTCTGTAAATGCCAATATTGCAGAAGCATATCGTAAGAGAAAATATGTGGCGCATTGGATCAGTAAGCTCACAGATGCAGATATGGAAAATACAGAGAGTCAGGTTTGGTTTGACACAGCTCGTGCTTGCGGGTATATTAGTGAAGAGACTTACGAAGAGTTGCTTGGAACAAGTGAAGAAGTAGGCCGACTGTTAAACTATATGATGGAAAATCCGGAAAAGTTCGTTTGATATCGAATATAAATAAGAGATAAATTTAATAACTCACAAAAAAAACATTCCTTAAATCACACCTAGTCCTTCGGCTGTTGTACTGCCGACTGTGGACTGAAGACTGAGGACTGAGAACTGATTCACCATGGCAGAGTACGGATTTAAAAAATGGATCATCACGATCACGGTCATTCTCGCATCGCTGCTTGAGCTGATCGACACAACCGTCGTGAATGTATCGCTGCCGCAGATCATGGGGAATCTCGGAGCGACGCTGGAAGACGTGGGATGGGTGGTGACGGCGTATGCTGTGGCAAATGTGATCATCCTTCCGATGAGCGGATGGCTCAGCAACCGCTATGGCCGCAGAACATATTTTGCAGCATCAATCATACTTTTTACAGCCGCATCTTTTTTCTGCGGTAATGCGCATACAATCTGGGAGCTCATCATCTTCCGTTTTATTCAAGGGCTTGGCGGCGGCGGACTTCTCTCAACCGCACAATCTATTCTGATGGAGACATGGCCGAAAGAACAGATGGGAACGGCAACTGCATTGTTCGGACTCGGCGTTGTTGTCGGTCCGACATTCGGTCCAACGCTTGGCGGAATCATCACTGATCACTGGTCATGGCCGTGGATATTTTTCATAAACATTCCCCTCGGAATTATTGCGCTGCTGTTAACGCTCGAATATATCAGCGATTCCGTTCACGGTCTGGATCAGAGTGACACCGTCGACTGGGTTGGAATCGGACTGCTCACGCTCGGCATCGGATCTTTGCAGGTTGTGCTTGAAAGAGGCGAGAGCGAAGACTGGTTCAACACACCTTATATTACAGTGCTCACGATCATGTCGGTGATTGCGCTTGCGATTTTTGTTTTTCAGGAATTGCGCGTTGCACATCCGATCGTGAACCTCCGCGTGATGAAAAACCGTTCGCTTGCCATCGGCATGTTCACGACTTTCATTCTCGGCTTCGGATTGTTTGCATCCATTTTTATTTTTCCGATTTTCTGTCAGAACATTTTAGGATTCACGGCGCAGCAAACAGGCGAGCTTCTGATTCCCGGCGGACTCACAACAATTTTCTGCATGCCGTTTGTCGGGCGGCTGCTTCAGAAAAAATTTCCCCCGCAGGTGATGGCCACTGCAGGATTCATTTTATTTTTTCTTTTCACCTGGACGCTTTCAAAATCAAATCTTCTTTCCGGAGAAAGCAATTTTTATCTGCCGCTGATATTAAGAGGAGTCGGACTCAGCTTTTTATTTGTGCCGCTCACTGCGCTGGCGCTGGGAAGTCTTGAACCGAAGGACATGCCGCAGGGCACAGGACTGAACAACATGATGCGCCAGCTTGGCGGATCATTCGGCGTTGCGCTGATGACGACGATGGTGCATCTGCGTGTCGGATATCACCGCAACATGCTCGTCAGCAACATCAGCCAGTACGATCCCGATTTTCAATCACGCTTCAACAGCATCTACAATACCTTCGTCGCAAAAGGATATGCGGCAGCCGATGCAACGGCCATGACGTACAAAGCGATTGAAGGAGCGGTGGTGAAGCAAACCTATTTGCTTTCGTACATGGATGGCTTTTATCTCACGGGATTATTTTTCGTCATCTGCATTCCACTGTTGTATTTGCAAAAGATCAAGCGCGGGGCAAAGATTGCTGCGGGTGCGCATTAGCAGCCAAGCAGCCGTCACTAGGCTTGCCCTGAGCTTGCGTCGCGCTGAGCTTGTCGAAGCGTCGAAGGGTCATTGGTCATTGAAGCAGCCCAGGTTGGTTAATTTGTTAATTGGTTGATCCGGCGAAAATCGTTCGAACTATAGAGCTAGACATATTCGTTACTTCTGTGTATGGATTCGTGTGCAAGCGAGAGAGGATTGTCTGCATTACCAATTGCAGACTTCCAACTGATTTCCAATTGGCATATAATTTAACATAGAAGAATAATTCCTCTTCTGTAAAATGAATTCTGACTCCGCGTTACGCATTCTTTTGATAGATGATGACCTGGATGATTGCATCTTTTTTAAGGATGCTTTGAATGAAACAGGCGTCAGCACGCAGTTGCAGATTGCAACCAAGTGCACGAACATCCTGGAAGTGACGGGTGAGAATGAGGATAAATTACCTGAGATGATTTTCCTCGATCTCAATATGCCGATGGTGAGCGGACACGAATGTCTGGCCATCATCAGAAAAACTTCTCACCTTAAAAATGTTCCTGTAATTATTTATTCAACTTCTGCAATCAAACGTGAAGTGGAGGAAACTATTAATGCCGGTGCAAATTTATACCTGCAGAAACCTTCGAGCTTTCAGCTGCTTGTGATTGCTTTGAAAAAAATATTGCGCATCGACTGGAGCAATCAGATGATCAATGTTGACAGAAATAATTTTGTTTACAAGCATCTGCAGAATCTTTCGGGTAACATTGACATGTCAAAAGCGGAGAACGGATTTTCTTTGTGATAAATGTTGCGCCCGGATTTAATCTGCATCTTTTCGTTTCCAGATTGATTTGAATTTTGCCAATCTTTTTCCACTGAAGAAAACGATAATCAAAACAAGTGCATAGGCGGCCGAAGCCGCAAAAATTACTGAGTTCATGATGAGCCGGGAGTATTGAGTAGTCAAATGTCCAAATCAATTTTGATGACTGCATGATTCAGAATTAATACAAGATCAGAAACGCTGAAAGTCTTTATCCATGCTGTTTTCAGAGCATTGCATAGAATGTTCGGTAGGCATAGCGTGTTTTTTTACCACAGAGTTACACGGAGTTTCACAGAGAAGCAGCCGAAGTATCCAAACGAAAAAATTAAATTCACAAAACTCCGTGTAACTCTGTGGGCTGTTACTCGGTGTCACTCTGTGGTAAAAATGGATGTTCGGTATGTACAGGAATATTCAATATGCCTGGTGTGTTACTTTTTTTACCACAGAGTTGCACAAAGGAATGCACAGATTTTCACAGAGGAACAGCCGTTATGGTTTGCGAAAATTTAGATTCATAAAACGCTGTGTGACTCTGTGGGCAGTTGCTCTGCGTAACTCTGTGGTAAAAATGGATGTTCGTTATGTACAGGAATATTCAATATGCCTGGTGTGTTACTTTTTTTACCACAGAGTTGCACAAAGGAATGCACAGATTTTCACAGAGGAACAGCCGTTATGGTTTGCGAAAATTTAGATTCATAAAACGCTGTGTGACTCTGTGGGCAGTTGCTCTGCGTAACTCTGTGGTAAAAATGGATGTTCGTTATGTACAGGAATATTCAATATGCCTGGTGTGTTACTTTTTTTACCACAGAGTTGCACAGAGGAATGCACAGAGTTTCACAGAGGAAAAGCAGTTATGGTTTGCGAAAATTTAGATTCATAAAACTCTGTGTGACTCTGTGGGCTGTTACTCCGTGCCACTCTGTGGTAAACGGCTGTTCCATAAAAGTCAGTTCTTCGTAAATATTCCGGAGCAAAGCATCGCGTCGCCTGAAACAATTTTCACAAAATAATTTCCGGGAGGAAAATCGCCGGGATAAGAAATCTGTCTTTCATATTTACCTGCTGCAACATGATTGTCAGAAATGACTTTCAGTGCTCTTGCAAACTGATCATAAATTATAATCTGAATCGACGCTGCATATAACGCGTTGAAAGAAACAAAAACATTATCAGAAGAAGGATTCGGAAAAATTTTCATCGCGGAATTTTTCTCTGCAACTTCATTGATGCCAATGACAGGTGAAAAATCAAATTCAGCAAACACAGGAAGATGATCGGATGCACAATGCAGTGCATCGGCAACAGCTTGTGATACTGCAGCATTCGGCGGACGATTGATTGAATCACTATAATGTAGTCCGTCGTTTCCCACCGGTGTCATCGTTCCGGTTTGATATGTAATTCTTCCCGGCTCTTCCACTGCAGACGAAAGCAATATCATGTCAAACCTGTCGTCAAGCCCGCCTGTAGCGCCACCGCCGAAGCTTCGCACGCGCGGAGATTGCGTATGATAAATACTGTATGCCGGATCATTCCATGTTCCGTTCATCACGATTGCATCGTGGAATTCTCCGTCAGAAGAAGAATCGTTTTCCAAAAGTCTGCTATACGCCGGCTCATAGCTTCCGTAAAAATTAAAGTCACCGCAAAGAATAAAATCCGTTCCCGGCAAAAAAGCATTCGTCACTTTCCTGATGCTGTCTGTCTCGGCAGCACGCAAATCTTCATTCGCCGCGCCGGGCGAAGCTTTCAGGTGACATGAAAAAATATGAATCGTATCATTCGTCGCGATATGAACGAGCGTAAACTGGTTTACATCGCGCAGCGCTGTCTGTATCGGAACGTTGCTGAGAAACCGAAAGCATGACGTGCGGAAAAAAATTCCGTTGTCAGAATCATAGCCATTGATAAAAGCTCCCGCGCTGTATTCATTGCCGGCTGAGTTCAACGCATCCATAATAAAAGTGATGCTGTTGCTTGCAGAATTTTCCTGTGTAACGAGAATATCAGGATTGACATAATTGAGAACAGTTCTGTAACAGGGAAGGCGCGTCGTTGTATCCGTTACAAGATTACTCTGGGAAGGAAAGTTGAGCAGGTTCCAGGTCATGATGCGCACTGTCGTATCAGCGCATTGCGCGACGGCCTGTTGCAAACCCGACATCAGAATTATGAGAAGAAAAAATATTTTTTTCAATCGAATGATTTCATTTGCAAAAGTAGCACGTCTTCCTTCGGAATGATCGAAGGCAGAATCAAGTTGTCAGTAGTGAATATGCAAACACGAATTTCGGGTTCACTCATTCGCCTCAAGCAGCACAACATTTTCAATATGCAGCGTTTGCGGAAACATATCCACGGGCCGGGCTTTCACGAGTGAATATTTTGAAGAGAGAAAACGGATATCGCGGACTTGTGTAACAGGATTGCAGCTGATGTAAACGATTTTTTTTGCGCCTGAGTCGAGGAGATTTTTTATTCCGTCTCTGTGCATCCCCGATCGCGGAGGATCTGTAATGACAACATCAGGATTGCCATGTTTTTCAAACAGATCTTTTGTAAAAATATTTTTCAGATCACCTGAAATGAATTTCGCGTTCTGAATTTTATTAAGCAAAGCATTTGCCTCTGCATCCTGAACCGCTTCCGGAGATTGCTCAATGCCGATTACTTTTTTTGCAAGACGGGAAACGAAAAGTGCAATTGTTCCCGTTCCCGAATAAAGATCATACACAATTTCATTTCCTGTAAGCTGCGCAAATGAGCGTGCAGAATTGTAAAGCCTTAATGCCTGTAGTGTGTTCGTCTGGAAAAAAGATGCAGGCCCCGACCGGAAGACAAGCTCTTCCATTTTGTATTCAACAAATTTTTTTCCGGAATGAAGAATGTGCGGCTCAACATTCCGGCGGCTGTCTTTCCATGGATGAACGGCATAATAAATTGATGTCAGCTGCGGGAAATTTTTTTCCAGAAAATTCATTACCACCGTTATCTTCTCAGCTTCATTTTTTCCAAAGCCACCGATTGCCATGATGCCATCATCACCGAAACGCAGCGTGAGGTAACGGAGAAATCCTGTTTCATGACGCACATCATAAAATGAAAAATTATTTTCCAAAGAAAATTTCCGCAGGCTTTTCATGATTGTCGTTGCAAGATCATCTGAAAGAAAACATTCGTCAATGTTCATGATCCTGTCGTTATTTCCTCTCAGCACAAATCCGCCGGCAGGATGCTTTCTCGTCGCGGGATCTCTCAGCTCTTCGGGCGACATCCATCTCCTGTTTGAAAAAGTAAACGTGACGCGGTTGCGGAAATGTTTTTCTTTTGGAGAAGGAAGAACAGGAAGCATTTCGAAATTCATATTGCTGAAGCGCGCAATCAAATTTTCAATCTGTTGCTGTTTCAACTGAAGCTGGTCTGCATAGCTGATGTTCTGCCACTGGCAGCCCCCGCAATATTTAAAGTGCTTGCAAAAAGGTTCAATGCGATTCGGCGCTTCTTTTTTTATCGCAATGATTTTTCCTGTAGCGAGCGTTTTGTCGCTGTGATAGGATTTGATCATCTGCACATCGGCGATGTCTCCGGGAACGCCTTTGTCGACGAACACGGTGATGTCATCGTGCATTCCGTATGCGCGGCCATCAGCAGAAATGCCTTTGATCCTGAAATTCTGAAGCAGGGTGCCGGTCATGGATTAGCGGATGTGCTGATTAGCTGAATTTAACTTTGTCGCAAACTTAATTTTATCAATTTTGTTTTCCGTAAAAAATTTTACCATGAATAAATTCTACCTTCTTGCATTCACAGCTTTTGTTTTTTCTTCTGCATCATCTGCGCAGCATGTTCAATGGCTGAAATCCGTCACCAACAATTATTCGCTCAATCCCGAAATGCCGCAGCAGCAGTCATGTTTGTCGGGAAATAATATTTATGCTGTTCGAATGACCAACTATTCACTGAACTATGGAATAGATATTTTCGGGTCGATGGCCATTGAGCGTTTTGATTCATCCGGCGCAAATCAATGGTCGTTTCCATTCGGACCAAAAGCTGTTGTACACAGCATCCGCGCTGATGAAAGCGGAAATGTATTTGTTGCCGGAATGTTTATGGAAACGCTTACGCTGGGAACGGATTCGATGACGAATACAAGTGTCGGACTGAACACAAATCTTTTCCTTTTCTCTCTCGACAATGCAGGCAATCTCAGATGGAAAAGAAATTTCTCGGTAACAGATCCCGACTCCTATGATCTGTCAGCGCTATCAATTGATCAGCAAGGAAGATGCTGGTATGCGCTCGGTTATTTCGACAGCACTTCAGTGAGGCAGCTCAGCGTCAGCGGAACCGATGTCATGTTTCATCATGTGTACGGAACGAGAACGCTAAGCAGCATCAGCTTTGATGACCATGATAATATGTTCCTTGCAGGGTCAAGCGGATCAATAACAATGACGATCAATGGTTTTTCAGTGAACGTTCCGGATCCATACATGATGTTTGTTGCGCGCGTGAATGCTTCGGGAAATACTTCGTGGATCAAAATGATCAGTGACGTCACGTTTCAAAGTCCGGAAGTTGTTGCAACAACAAACGGCGATGCAGTGATGAGCGGCAATCTGATGGTGGGCGCGGCATTCGGAACGATTGTGTTCAACGGCCCGCAATGGGTGTATGATATCTTCGTTACAAAAATTGACAGCAGCGGGAATTTTTTATGGGGTATTGAAGTGCCTGAGACACAAACCATCACAGGAGATTTTATGAGAGGAAAAGATAATTTTATCGATGCTGATGCAGCAGGAAATATTTATCTCACAGGAACGTTGCGCGGATCGGTTGACTGGGGCAACGGCGTGATCTCAGATGCCGGAGCGATTCCATCGTATGGCGTATCAACCATCAGCTTTGATGCGAATGGAATTGCACGCTGGCAGATTACCGGAGGCGGAACAGGATTCGTAACGCCGTATTCACTTTCCGTTGCATCGACCGACGAATGTTATTTCAGCTCGGGAATTGTAGGCCCCGTAACTTTTGATTCTGTTACAACCAACCAGGGCGGAAATAATTTTGCATTCATGCTCGGGAAAATCAGTGATCAGTCACCGGTAAATGTTTCTTCAATCGTGTCAGAAAATAATTTTACTGCATATCCGAATCCTGCAAATGATTTTATAAGGATTCATTTAGACAGAAATTATTTTTCTGATCCTGTTGTCATCTATAATATTTTCGGAGAAAAGGTTCAGGAATTTTTTCCAACAAAAGAAGAAATGCAGATTGGTGTCTCTGAATTGGCTTCAGGCTTATACTTCCTGACTTCCGGAAATACGAAAGAAAAAATTTTAGTTCAGCACGAGTAAATTATTTCCACGCCTTCACGATTAATCCCGTTCCTGTCGGATGATGCATATATGTATCAGCATAATTCAAAATAAAGCAGACAGGATACACAGGTAAGTAATAGAAGGGAAGCAGGATAAAAAACAGCTTCGAAACGCCGAGCATTTGTATCGGATATTTCATCGAAAGGCGCCATGCGATTTTTCCGGGCGATCCATACGAATAACGCGCATCCACTTTTGAAAATCCTGCGCGGTGAAGCTTCTCTTTAATATCGCCGATGTTGTATCCGTCGCGTACATGCTCTTCGATAAATGAAGTTTCATTTTCACCGTGCACGTCACTTCCTCCCTGATCGCTCGGCGTTGAAATTAAAAGCATGCTTCCTTTTTTCATTGAAGCATTATAGTTTCTGAAAACGATCTCGTCTTCTGCAATGTGTTCCATCACGTCAACACAAACAACCAGGTCATACGCTTCTGGATTTGTGAACTTCGTAAGATCTCCGATTTCAAATTTCACATTGCGCGCGCCGATGTTCTGAAAAAATCTGTTGCAGTCTGCGACCTGCTCTTCTTTCACATCCACAGCAAGGATGCTGCATTGCTCAAACCGCTTTTGCATCCAGTAAGAATATTGACCATAGCCGGCACCTGCGTCAAGAATATTTATCGCAGCATTTCCACCGGATGATTTTTTCCATACTCTTAATTCCTTGTGAACATGCCATGCACGAAGCAGGAGAAGATCAAGAAGTGCATAAAAAATTTTGCGCAGCGTGGTGGAGCGGTTGAAGATATTACCAAGCGACCGTTTAATTGGATCGTATTGCATTTAAGCAGATGTGAGATATGAGACGAGAGATGTAAGAAAGGCAAAAGCCGGACGCAAAGAAATCACTTTTCTTTTTGCTCGCGGGAATCTTTCAGAAGCTTTTCGATTTTCTCGACGTAGTCCAATGAATCATCGAGGAAAAATTTAAGCTCGGGAATAATCCGGGCCTGATGCCTGATGCTTGCTCCAAGTCTTTTCCGGATTTCCTTATTGTGTGTTTCAACTTCAGCCAATGTTTTCTTGCTGTCGGGCACACCAAAAATGCTGATGTAAACTTTTGCAATTCCCAAATCAGGACTCACACGTACGTTCGTTACTGTCACAAAAGCTTTTCCATAAAAATCGCGTCCGTTGCGCTGAAAGATTTCACCGATTTCTTTTTGAATAAGTCTGGAATATTTTTCCTGCCTGGTGCTGTCCATGTGTAAAGAATATTTAAGAAGTAATATTTAATATTTTAAGCAGCCGGTACGAAAGTACGGATCATTGTACTTTGTACCTTGTACTTGATACAGTTTTATACATTTGAACCCGATGGTCATTCAGAGAGATTTCTGTCTTTAATACGTCTGCCATCAAATAGCTGTGTCCAATTATTTCCGTCTTCTCAGCAACATTAAGAACTACAAATCCAATGTAGCGCTGAATGTTCTCTTCAATATTATTTCTGTTGTCTTTTCGCTTTTCTCGCTGACGATGATAGCGCCTTTTCTGAATGTGCTTTTCAGTCAGGAAGCGAAATACAATCTGCAGCCGTGGAATCTCTCCGTGAAAGTGCTGCTCAATAATTTCAACTATTATCTTTCTGATTACATCGCTGAGCACGGAAAAATAAGTGCGCTTGCACTGATTGCAGTGATGGTGGTCGTGATGTTTTTCATGAAGAATCTTTTTCGCTACCTCGGACAATTTTTCATTTCACCGGTGCGCACAGGAATTGTCCGTGATCTGAGAAACAGGATGTACGGAAAAGTACTGCAGCTTCCGCTCAGCTATTTTACAAATGAGCGCAAAGGTGATCTCATCTCCCGCATGAGCAACGACGTCTGGGAAATTGAGTGGAGCATTTTTCAAAGCATTGAAGTCATGTTCCGTGAGCCGCTCACTGTAATTCTCTTTCTCACCACGATGTTCATCATGAGTGCGAAGCTTACGTTGTTTGTGCTCATTCTTCTACCTGTTGCAGGATTTCTGATCGGCGCAATCGGAAGCGGTCTGCGCAAATCATCTGCAAAAGCAAAACATCAGATGGGCTTGCTCATCAGCACCATTGAAGAAACGCTCGGCGGACTACGTGTGATCAAAGCGTTTGCTGCGGAAAATTTTTCTGCAAAAAAGTTTGCGAAGATCAACGACGAGCACAAGCGTTTTGAAACAGCGTCATTGCACCGAAAGGATCTGAGCTCACCGATGAGTGAATTCCTGGGAGCCGCATCCATGGCTGTAGTCCTGTACTTTGGCGGCAAGCTTGTGCTGGAAGGAAATGCTCTGGAGCCATCGGCATTCATAGCGTTCATCGCGATTTTTTCCCAGCTCATTGCACCAGCAAAAGCATTCACTGATGCATATTACAATGTGCAGAAAGGTCTGGCTTCTGCAGAACGTATCAACAAAATTCTCGACGCAGAAATTTCTATCCGCGACAACAGCGCTCCCATTGCACTCAAGGATTTTAATCATGCAATTGAATACCGCAATGTTTCGTTTGCATACATTAAAGGAGATGCCGGATGGGTTCTGAAAAATTTTAACATCAGAATCGATAAGGGTAAAACGATTGCGCTCGTCGGACAAAGCGGTTCGGGCAAAACAACAATTGCTGATTTGCTTCCAAGATTTTATGATACTGATGTCGGTGAAATTTTACTCGACGGAGAAAACATCAAAGACTACAAGCTTTCTGATTTGCGGAAGCAGATGGGCATCGTCACACAGGAAAGTATTTTGTTCAACGACACGGTGTTCAACAACATCGCTTTCGGAATGGAGAGCGCGACTGAAGATGAAGTGATGAGTGCGGCGAAGATTGCGAATGCGCACGACTTCATCATGCAGATGCCGGATGGATATCAGACAAACATCGGTGACAGAGGCGGCAAGATGAGCGGCGGACAAAGACAGCGTCTCAGCATTGCAAGGGCAGTTTTGAAAAATCCTCCGATATTGATTTTAGATGAAGCGACATCAGCCCTCGATACAGAAAGTGAGCGCCTCGTTCAGGATGCGATTACGCGGCTCATGCAAAACCGCACTGTGCTTGTGATTGCGCACCGGCTTTCAACGATTCAGCATGCAGATGAAATAATTGTTTTGAAAAAAGGCGAGATCATTGAACGGGGAAAGCATGGAGAGCTTCTCGCGCGTGGAGGAGAATATAAGAAGCTTTATGATTTACAAATGTTTGTATAAGCAGTTGTCATTGGTCATTGGTCATTCGTCATTTTGTTGAATTGCCGATTGATTGGATATAAACATTGAGCTTGCGATGAAGAATTTCCAGATCGCCTATCAAAGAGACTTTTTCATCTTCACCGATCAGATTTCTATTGCATGCTTTAAAATCCACGTTTTAGTTTCCGTCAGGGATCCACGTGCATAAAAGCAAAAGTTTTTATTCTCTTTATAAAAGTATCTGCCATAACCTTCGGCTATGTTCGCTGCAATTGAATCAGATGAATTAAGAAGTTGCTTTCCGATTGTCCATAGATAAAGTGACTGCCATTTAGTGACTATGTCATGAATCCTTTCACCCATCTTCATTGCTTGCAGGTACACTTCAATTTTTTCTAGTTCAAGATGTGCCATTATAAATTTTGTGTGTAAAATGATAACGGAAATTCAATTTTCAGTTACACTAAAAGCGGGATTTAATTTCAGTAAAAAAATAATGCTATGAGCGAAGCAATGACCGCTGACCGCTGACCAATGACCAATGACCAATGACGGCTGTTCCAATGACAAATGACCTTGTCTTACTGTATATTTGAACCCGAACCCAAATTACATGCGATATTTAATTTTTGCCTTTTCAATACTGAATTTTATTTCATGCACGCCGGCGAAAAAAACGACGGTAACTTCTACGCCAACAAAATCTGAAAAAATAATTCCTGAGCCGGGAGTCTATCGTGCTGCTTACACAAAAACGAATGATCTCGTCCACACGAAGCTTGAGCTTGTACCTGTTTGGTCCAAGCTTCAAATGACCGGCAAGGCAACGCTCACATTGCATCCGCATTTTTATGAGACGGATAGTTTAGTGCTGAATGCAAGGGGAATGGATATAAGTGGAGTGGTGCTTAAGTCGGCAGTCGGCAGCGGACACCAGCCAGTCCACAGTCGGCAGTCGGCAGTCAGCAGTGAGCAGCCGGAAGAGTTGAATCAGCAATTGGCGTTTACATACGACAGCTCAAAAATTCATATTAAGCTTGATCGTATGTACAGGCGCGATGAGAATTATACTGTCATCATCAGCTATACTTCAAAGCCTGAAGAGCTGAGAGCCGGCGGCAGTGCAGCGATTACCAAAGACAAAGGACTGTACTTCATCAATGCAGACAAAAAAAATCCTGAGAAGCCAAGGCAGCTGTGGACGCAGGGTGAAACAGAGAGCAACTCAGCCTGGTTCCCGACAATTGAAGATCCACAGCAAAAGATGACGCAGGAAATTTATCTCACGGTCGATACAGGAATGACGACGGTTTCAAACGGATTGCTGATCACTTCTACAACAAATAATGACGGAACAAAGACCGATTACTGGAAGCAAGCATTGCCTGCATCGCCTTACCTCACGATGATTGCCGCAAGTGATTTTGCCGTTGTGAGAGACCGCTGGAAAAATATTGATGTGAATTATTATCTCGACAAAGAATATGCGCTGTATGCAAAGATGATTTTCGGAAATACGCCGGAGATGATAGAGCATTTTTCGAAACTGTTGGGAGTTGATTATGTCTGGGAAAAATTCGCTCAGGTTGTAGTGTATGATTATGTGAGCGGCGCAATGGAGAATACGACTGCCGTGATTCACGGAACAAACATGGAGCAGGACAGCAGCGATTATGTAGACGGAAACTATGAAGACTACATTTCGCATGAGCTTTTTCATCACTGGTTCGGAGATCTTGTAACATGTGAATCATGGAGCAACATTACCTTGAATGAAAGCTTTGCGAACTATGCGGAATATCTGTGGCGCGAATACAAATTCGGCCGCGATGATGCCGATCGGCTGAACCAGAATGATCAGGCCATTTATCTTCTGCTTTCAAAAAGCACCGACCCGGATCTCGTCCGTTTTAATTATTCAGACCGTGAAGATGTTTACGATGCCATCAGCTATAACAAAGGCGGGCGCATACTTCATATGCTCCGGAAATATGTCGGCGACGAAGCATTTTTTGCGGCGCTAAATTTATATCTCGAAACAAACAAGTTCGGATCGGCGGAAGCACATGATCTCAGACTCGCTTTTGAAAAAATTACCGGCGAAGACCTGAACTGGTTTTTCAATGAATGGTATTTCAATCACGGACATCCTGTGATTGATATTTCATACGACTGGAATGACACCACAAAAATGGAAACGGTGACTGTTGAGCAAACGCAGGACTTTGAAAAAAATCCATTGTATAAAATCCCGCTTCATTCAGATGTATATCACGATGGAATTGTCGAGCACAAAAAAATCGTCCTTCAGCATGCGAAGGAAGTTTTTGAATGGAAATTTTCTTCGAAGCCAGATCTGATCAACATGGATGCAGACAGATCGCTGCTTTGCGAAAAGAAAGATCACAAGTCGAAGGAGAATTATGTTTTTCAATTTTATCATGCCCCGCTTTACATTGATCGTTTTGAATCATTGAATAAAACAGGAACCGATTATGAAGCGAACTCTGATGCCGGAAGAATTATGGAGGATGCATTGAAAGATCCGTATTGGAATATCAGGGTTCAGGCATTGAAGAACATCGGTCCGCAAGTGAAAGCCAACAAGGACAAATTGAAATCTGTGCTTGTGAATCTGGCTGAAAAAGATTCCGCTGCACCTGTTCGTGCCCAGGCAATGAAGACGCTTGGAAAATATTATAAGGATGATAAAGAAGTCATGGCCGTAATTGAAAATGGAATTAATGATATTTCATACAATGTAAAAGCATCATCTTTTAAAATCATTTCGGATAATGATAAGGAAAAAGGATTTGCAATTGCACATGAGTTAGCGTCGAGCAAAGGCGGAGATGTGCTGAATGCAGTGGCTACTTTTTACAAAGAAAATCCGAAGGAAGACTACACAGATTTTTTTATTGGTGGTCTGACCACATTGCGAAAATATGCGCGCGGATCTTTTGCAGATATCTACGGGAAGTATCTGAAAAAGCAGGACACGACGCAGTGGGCAAAAGGCGTGAAGAAGCTTGAAGAAGTTGCAGGTTATAGTTCCGGTTACAGCAGGAGGATGATCACCAATACGCTTGAGGATTTGTCGAACGACCTTGCGGGAAAAATCAAAGATGCTTCTGAGAAGCAGGAAGAGCTGAAAAAAAATAATGCTGGTCAGAATGAAATAAGCAATGCAGAGCGGGAAAAAGATGAACTCATGGCAAGGCAAAAAAAATTGCGGGAGGGCATCAGCAGGCTCGATCAAAATGACTCCGGGGAAGAGGAAGAATGAGGAGTGCGTTCCTTATGAACATCATTCGTTGATAACCCTCTGAAAAGATAATACAGAGAGAAACCTTTTCGGGAGAAGTGCAGTTAAATTTGTAAATAATAACTGCAATGAATAAGATGAGCCTTACGACACAGCAAAAAGAAGAGTTAAGCAAGCTCAGTCAGTATTTCGAAAAGCTTGAGAAGCTTGCTGCAAAGAACAACATCGATCTCGACGTTTTTATTTCCGAGTACAAAGATGATGGCTATTCATTTTACCGCACGGAAAAAATAGAGATGCAGAAGAAAGCAGAGAAGCGGAAAAAGATTTTTGAGAAGTCGGAGGATCTGAAGACTCTGAAGAAACACCAATAGGATATTTCTTTTGCGCACGTAGTCTATGTGTGATAGCCCCTGCGAGACAGCAAGCAGGGGCTTACTTTTTGAATTTCGAATCCGAATCAAGAAATCCGAAAAAAATCCGAAGCACTAATTTCGAAATCAGAATAATGCCGAAGCTGGAAATTAGGAAAGGGAAAAAGCAGCAGACCCACCTTGACGAATAAGTCCTCCGCGACGGATGAATTAACGAATGAAAGACAGCATCGACAGACCCCCTTTCGCATATCGTTTCATGACCAGATAACTACGAACGTATTTCGAATTAACGAATGAATGCTACTCACACATTGATTCGTTAATCCGTAATCCATTCGTTGTTCGTTGGTCCTTTGTACTTAATACTTTGTACTTAATACCTGCTGCTTATATTTGCGCGCTAACCTGAAACGCCTTCATGCTGCAATTCGCCTGGCTGATTCCTGTACTTCCCCTTCTGGGTTTTTTGTGCATCAGCTTTTTTCAAAAACAACTTAAAGGAAAAGCTGCAGGCATTCTCGGCTCACTTACTGTTTTCGGGTCATTCATCATTTCTTGCGGACTATTTTTTCAATTATCAGAACCTGCAACTATCAAATACTTTGATTGGATAAATGCGGGTTCATTAAAAATTCCAATATCATTTCTGATTGATCCGGTATCGACTGTGATGCTTCTTATTATTACGGGAGTCGGCTTCCTGATTCATGTTTATACAATCGGATACATGTCGCACGATGAAGCGTTCGCCCGTTTCTTCGCATACCTGAATCTGTTTGTGTTCTTCATGCTGCTTCTCGTACTCGGCAGCAACTATGTTCTCATGTTCGCAGGATGGGAAGGCGTCGGATTGTGCTCTTACCTGCTGATCGGCTTCTGGTTCAAGAACAATGAATACAACAATGCGGCGAACAAAGCTTTCATCATGAACCGCATCGGTGATCTGGGATTCCTGCTCGGAATAATTTTAATGTTCATCACTTTCGGAAGTGTTCAGTTCAGTGATGTCTTCAGTTCCGCATCTTCTTTTTCAGATAACCAACCCGTGATCGTCGCCATCACCATGCTCTTGTTCATCGGTGCAATGGGCAAGAGCGCACAGATTCCTTTGTACACATGGCTTCCTGATGCAATGGCCGGACCGACACCTGTGTCTGCACTCATTCACGCAGCCACGATGGTGACTGCAGGAATTTACATGGTCGTGCGGTCGAACATACTTTATTCTATTGCGCCTTCAACACTGGAGTTCATCACCATCATCGGAATGGCAACGGCGATTTTTTCTGCAACCATTGCACTTGCACAAACCGATATCAAAAAAGTTCTGGCTTACTCAACACTGTCGCAACTCGGTTACATGTTTGTGGCCTTGGGTGTTGGCGCATATTCAACAGGATTGTTTCATGTCACCACGCATGCATTCTTCAAAGCATTATTATTCCTTGCTGCAGGAAGCGTGATCCATGCCATGAGCGGAGAGCAGGACATCAGAAGAATGGGCGGCCTCCGGAAAAAATTACCTGTTACTTTTTTTGTTTTCCTTATCGGAACCCTTGCTATCAGCGGTGTTCCTCCGTTTGCAGGATTCTTTTCGAAAGATGAGATCCTTGCAAAGGCACACATGCACAGCGAGCTGCTTTTCATTTTACTTTCTGTGACATCGGTGCTGACGGCAATCTACATGTTCCGTTTGCTCTTCCTCACATTTTACGGAAGCTTCCGCGGCACACATGATCAGGAACATCATCTGCATGAATCACCGCCGGTGATGACAACGCCGCTGATCATACTTGCAATACTTTCTGCTGCCGGAGGTTTTCTCGGAATGCCGGAGATCCTCAGCGAACATCATTTCTTCGGAAATTATCTTGCTCCCGTTCTTTCATCTGCAAACAATGCAAGCCATGCCGGGCCGTCACACTTTTTTGAATATGCGCTCATCATAATTTCCATCATAGTGCTTGTAATGATCTGGTATCTCGCATACGATCGTTTTGCAAAAAAAGAAAAAGTGCCTTCGCTTGATGAATCAGATTTTGCTCCATGGTACCGGACATTGTACAACAAATATTACGTGGATGAAATTTACAATTCAATTTTCGTCAGGCCATTGTATGCACTGAGCGACATCCTTTATAAAGTATTCGACATTAAAATTGTTGATGGCGCTGTAGGTCTTGCCGGGAGCGGTGTTAACAAAGGAAGCGCAATCTTCCGGCTGATGCAGGAAGGATCTGTGGGCTTTTACATTTTCGCAATGGTGACGGGAATCATAATCATGCTGATGGTTAATCTTTTCTGATGCAAATAAATGCTATCATCAAAAAATAAAACGGATAATGTGTAACGTATGCTGATTGCTCTGATCTTTTTTCCTTTCGTCGCTGCAATTGGTGCTTTGTTGTTTAAACAAAATGCAAAGCACGTTGCACTCGGAGCAGCGATCATTGAATTTGCACTTTGCCTCTTCATGGCAATGCAGTTTGTTCCCGAAGGCGGAACGCAATTCATGACAGACTGCGACTGGATTCCTTCACTCGGCATTCGCTTCAAAGCCGGCATCGACGGCATCAGCATCCTGCTCGTGCTGCTCACAACATTTTTAGTTCCTGTCATCATTTTTTCTTCGTTCAAAAGCGAATACAAAAATGCTACACTCTTTTATGCATTGATCCTGATGATGGAGATGGCGCTCGTGGGAGTGTTCGTTGCGCTCGACGGATTCCTATTTTATATTTTCTGGGAGCTTGCATTGATTCCGATTTATCTCATCTGCCTGATCTGGGGAGGAGCAGACCGCATCCGCATCACACTGAAGTTTTTTATTTACACGCTGACGGGCAGTCTGCTCATGCTTGTCGGACTGATTTATTTATACCTGCAAACACCCGGAACACATTCGTTCGACATCAACGCATTTTACAATCTTCATCTTTCTGCAAATGAACAGAGCTGGTTGTTCTGGGCATTCTTCCTCGCCTTTGCGATCAAGATGCCTGTGTTTCCGTTTCATACATGGCAGCCTGACACATACACGGACTCGCCAACGCCGGGAACGATGCTGCTTTCAGGCATCATGCTGAAGATGGGAATTTACGGCGTGATCCGGTGGATGCTTCCTGTATTTCCCGCAGGCGTTCAACAATGGGGAACGACAGCAATTATTTTATCCGTGATCGGAATTGTATATGCATCATGCATTGCATTGGTGCAAAAAGATTTCAAGCGGCTCATCGCTTATTCCAGCATTGCGCACGTCGGATTAATTTCAGCAGGAATTTTTGCGCTGAACATGCAGGGCTTGCAGGGCGGAATGATTCAGATGGTGAGTCATGGCATCAACGTGACGGGAATGTTTTTCATTGCAGACATCATCATGCGGCGGATGAATACACGTAACATGAATGAGCTCGGCGGCATCAGGAATGTCGCGCCGCAGTTCGCAACCAAGTTCACGATCATTCTTCTGGCAACAGTTGCGCTGCCGCTCACGAATGGATTCGTCGGAGAGTTTTTGCTCATCAACGGATTGTATCAGTTCAATGCATGGCTGGCAGCCATCGGCGGACTCACAATTATTCTCGGCGCCGTGTACATGCTCGTTGCATTCAAAAAGATTTCGCTCGGAAATACAAATGCGCTTACGCAAACTTTTACAGACCTCACATCTCATGAGCAGGCCGTTTTGATTCCGCTCGTGATTTTGATTTTTGCCATCGGCATTTATCCGAAGCCATTGCTTGCGATGACGGAACCCTCTGTAAATAATTTACTGAACATCATTCACGGCAGCATACTGAAATGACAACGCTCATTATCCTTTCCGCCCTCGGCATGCTGATCCTTTTTTCCGAAATCTTCGGATTCAAAAAAGCATTGTTCCCATTGACGCTTGCCGGTCTGGCGGCAGCATTCACCGCGACCGTATGCAGCTGGAACAACGAAGGACATTTTCTGAATGACATGTTCATCACAGATCATTTCTCAACTGCATTCACTGCGCTGATGATTGCGATTACATTCATCTGGTTCCTGATCTCAACAAATTTCTTTCACGACTCATCATCGCGCACGGATCATTTCTCGCTGATCATCTTCGCACTCACGGGCGCGCATGTGCTTTCATCATTCGGAAACCTGATCATGCTTTTTCTCGGCGTGGAAATATTATCCATACCGATGTACATTCTTGCCGGCAGCAACAAAAAGAATTTGGGCTCCAATGAAGCAGCTTTGAAATATTTTCTGATGGGAGCATTTGCAACAGGCTTTTTGCTCTTCGGAATTACATTGGTCTATGGACAAACAGGATCATTCAATCTTCAGGCGATAGCAACTTATCTCAATGCAAATGGAACAACAACGATGGTGATTGCAGGCGTGCTGCTGATGATTGTAGGCCTTGCGTTTAAAGTTTCAGCGGCGCCATTTCATTTCTGGGCGCCTGATGTATATGCAGGGTCGCCCACAGCAGTCACGGCATACATGAGCACCGTTGTAAAGACAGCCGCCTTCGCAGGATTCTTCCGGCTGTTCATCACATGTTTTAATATTCCCGGCGCTGCATGGACGAATACCATCTGGATGCTTTCAGCGCTTACGATCATCATCGGAAATATTACAGCGGTTTATCAGAAAGATTTCAAGCGCATGCTCGCATATTCCAGCATTGCACATGCGGGATACATGCTGATGGCAATCCTTGCGCTGAATGCGTATGCGCAGCAGTCAATTTTATTTTACGCCGTAGCTTATTCGATCTCCTCGATATCTGCATTTGCAGTTTTGCTTGCAGTGAGTCACGTCACGAAAAGCGATGCAATAGATTCCTTCACCGGTCTTGCGAAAAAAAATCCGCTGCTTGCATTTGTAACCGTGCTTGCCATGCTCTCACTTGCAGGCATTCCGCCGATGGCCGGCTTCTTTGCGAAGTATTATATTTTCACCGCGGCGCTTCAGCAGCATTACACGGTGCTGGTTTTGATTGCAGTGACCGGCTCGCTCATCGGAGTGTATTATTACTTCCGGATCATCATTGCAATGTTCAGAAGCGAGGAAGGATCTGTGATTCCGCTTACGGTAACTTACAAGGCCGTTTTGATTTGTGTTTCCGCCGCAGCGCTTTTGCTTGGCATCATGCCGGAGTGGATGGCGTCGCTGCTGTGATTATTCAAACACAATTTTTCCCGAGTAGCTTTTCTTTCCGTTGCTGAGGATTACATTATAAATTCCTTTTGCTTCCGCGGAAATATTTATCCGAACCTTGTCTTCGCGCATATCAAGTGAACCTTCCTGTATGACTTTTCCTGTGTTGTCATATATGCTGAGAACTAAGTTTTTTTCATGGTTGAATTCACGAGGAACATTGATGCTGCATATCCCGCGATTGGGATTGGCATAGATTAAAAGTGAATTATTAAACCTGCCCTCTTCTTCAACTCCATTCAATGCATCGAGCTTGGCCCAAAAAATATTTCCTACGAAAGAATCTGCATAAAGCGTGAAGGAATCAAAAATTGCTGTATCGATAAAACCACCGGTTACATATGAAATTCCATTTGCATCAGTAGTAATTGAACGACCGAATGAATTCCTAACATGACGAATTCCGATGCAATCACCTATGTTGTTATATTTTGCTACAAACATATCACGATACGGGGCAGACACTATAGTAACTGAATCAAAAGCAGCAGATCCACGAAATTCGCCAGTAACAAAACTGTTTCCCTGATCATCAGTTTGAATGCTATATCCAAAAGCCAAATCACTTGCATGCAGTTGTTTTACCCACTGCAAAGCTCCATTGATAGAATATTTTGCAATAAAGCAATCACTTATTCCTGTGCAACTAAGCTTTGTAGTATCGAAAGTAATTGTATCACCGAAATATCCAACGGCATAACAGTTACCTACACTGTCATGACTTACGCCCAAACATCCTTCTCCTGTTAAAGGTTCTGCTGCAGTGCGTCCCCAGTTAACACTTCCTGACGAATCATACTGCAAAATAAAAAAATCGTCGAAGCCAGATGAGATAAAATTAACTGTATCAAAAACACTGAGTGAATCATAAAACCCAGTTACATATAAATTTGATTTATAACAACTAATATGGCTTCCAGAATTCCGTCCCGGACCAATTGATGTTTTAACCCATTTAAAATTACCGGCACTGTCATATTTAGCAATAAAAAATCTGTTTTGAGTATTTGACATTGGAATGGTATCAGAATCAAAAAAAACATTTCTAAAATAATTATTGATTGTACCCGTAATATAAAGACTATTGCTTTCGTCTATTTCTACATCAGCCACACCGTCTATTCCGCTTCCTCCGGCTTGTTTTACCCAAATGCAATTTCCAGAAGAATCAAATTTGGCAATGAATATATCATTCTGTCCATAAACGCTTAGAGAAATAGTATCAAATAAAATGCTTCCACAAAACGAACCTGCAACATAAAATGATCTTGACTCGCCGATTGCAATTCCGGTTATATAAGTCTGTTCTCCATTAGTAGATGAATGACCTGCTCCTGTCTTCACCCATAGCGCAGTTCCCACAGAGTTATATTTTGCAATAAAATAATCTCCATCTGTATGGCATGCGATAGTGTCGTTATCGACATATGCTGTACCGGTAAAATATCCGGTCACATAAACATTCCCATCAGAATCTACGGCTATATCTTCTGTGGATATGGAATGCTCGCAACTAATTTGTTTAGCCACCAGCCAACTTTGGCCATCTGAGCGCAGTGCCGTACAGCATATTAAAAAGAAAAAAAACAGCAGGCGGGTGAAAGATTTATTGAAATGAATCATAAGAATACTATTGATAAATAAATTTGATTACAGAAATATTTGTTTTATCGTCTATTTTAACAAGATAAATTCCTTTTGAAAATGTTGTAAGATTTAAATGGTAATTATTATTAAATCGATCTTTTAATAAACAGCGACCGGTTAAATCTTAATAATTATCAACTGCTGACAGGTCTTGCGAAGGCGTTGCCCTGAGCCTGATGAAGCGGGAGACCTGACAGGATAAATATCCAATTCTTTCACATGTCCTCAACATTGCCTGGCTATTATTATCCCGGATTTTCTGGTAAAAAAGAGCTGAAGCCAGGCCGTTTCAAGCTTTACAAATCCCTTTTGATTTGGTTTCCGCCGCGGCGCTTTTATTGGGTGTCATGCCGGAGTGGGTCGCCAGACTGCTGTGTCAGCTCGCTCTATCAGCATCAGGAAATTTATTCGAAAACTATTTTGCCGCTAAAGATTTTTTTGCCGTTGGTGAGGGTAACATTGTAAATTCCTTTTCCTTCCGCGGAAATATTTATCCGAACCTTGTCTTCGCTCATATCAAGTGAACCTTGCTGTATGACTTTTCCTGTGTTGTCATAAATGCTGAGGACTAATTTTTTTTCATTGTTGAATTCTTCCGGAACGGTGATGCTGCATTTTCCCTGGTTTGGGTTAGCATAAATCATCAGCATGTTATTAGCGCCTATGGTATTTTCAACAGATAAAATCTGATCAAGCTTGGCCCAAAATAAATTATTCAGCAGCGGTGTAGTATTGATCAGTTGTGTTGAACCAAAAACAGCAGTGTCTTTAAAAGTGCCTGGGATATAACAATGATTATTTGCATCTGCTACAATTCCCCATCCATCAGTATTGCCGACATGTTTGACGCCAATGCACTCACCTGAACTATCGTATTTCGCGGCAAACATATCTTCAAACTCATCAGCTATCGTAAAATAATTTCCGAACGATGCAGTTCCCGCGAAAACTTCCGGTTATGTAAGAGTTACCGGAGGAGTCAGCATATATTCCACGAGCAAAGGCTCTGTCTGACACATTTAATTGTTTAACCCATTGCTTGGTTCCGGTTGAATTATATTTCGCAAAAAAAACATCAGGAATTCCTTGGGTCACAAGTTGAGTAGTATCAAATAATATAGTATCTGAAAAATCACCTGTGACATAACAATTACCAAATTCATCGCTTGCAATTGCGAATGCAGCGTCGTCTTCACCCTTTTCTATTGCTGTAGCACTCCAGAGCACATTGCCCGAAGAATCATATTTCAAAATTATAATGTCATAGTGACCAGAGGAAACAAGAGTTTCCGAACCAAAGGTGCTTGTGGAATCAAAATAGCCGCATAAAACAATACCCGTGTTAGAAATACTAATTCCATTTCCCAAGTTCTTTCCAGGACCAGAACTTGTTTTTATCCATAGAATTTTTCCAGTAAAATCATACTTCGCAATAAAGCATCTTGTTGTGCCTGGCGATGCAGGAATTGTAATTGTGTCAAAATGAATATCAGATTGGTTATCAATCCCACCGGTTAAATAAGCATTACCAGAATTATCAATTGCAACTGCGCAACCTGCATCACCCCCATATCCTCCTGCACTTTTAGCCCATAGGCAATGTCCTGCAGAATCGAATTTTGCTAAAAAAATATCCGATGAACCATAGCTGGTTAAAGCAATAGTATCAAAATAAGACGTTCCCAAAAATCTTCCTGTGAAGTAAACGGAATTATCTTTTCCAATAGCAACGCCCAAACCTAAATTACTCTCGTTATTAAATATTCCTCCTCCCGTTTTAATCCAGGAAAGGTTTCCAGAAATAGTATATTTTGCAAGGAAGTAATTGCCGAAGGTCGTACAGTTCACAGTATCATTATCGAAATAGGATGTGGTTTCATAATATCCGGAAACATAGACATTTCCACTGCCATCAACCGCAATAGATCTTGGTTCTACTATAGCTGACGAAGTGGCCTGTTTTACGATTAGCCAATCCTGGCAATACCCTCGTTGAAAAATAAATGAAATTAATAATGGAATAATAAAATTAATTTTTTTTGAGTTAATCATGACAATTACTGATGAATTATTTTAAAAAATGAAGGTTGAGAATCGGTGTTAATTTTAATATAATAAATTCCCTTTGACAATCCTGATAAATCTATACTTAATGTGTTTTTAAATTTTTCGACCAAAATTTTTCGACTAGAAAAATCAAAAAGTTCTAATGTAAATTGATTGTCTGGAAAACTTACAGGGTTATTCATTGCCTCAATAAAAATTTTACTTGTTGTTGGATTGGGCCAGATCAAAAACTGTGAGGTTGAATTAAATAAAAGCTCAATATTTTTCTGGCTTTGTAATTTTGAAGGCGATTTGTAGGCCACAGCTTGCCTATATCCATTATTTATATAGAATGCGCAATCTGGGAGTTCAGCTTCAGTATAAATATGCGCTTCTGTGCCAGAAAATATATGAAATGATTCTAGGTTAGCTTTTGGCAATAAATGAATATAGTGTCCAGCTTTTATATTTGCTGAAGTGGTGTTACCAGAAAATGCCGCATCATATAATGTAAGCGAGTTGCGCGCCGAATAATTCATACTGCCATTTGCTTGGGAAAAACCATGTAGTACTATATCGAAATCTGAATAATTTTTGGTTAGAATATAAACACTACCATTTAGGTTTATTCCATCAATTTTAGTCGCACTAGGAGCTGAAATAAATAATTTAGAAATAGGATAAACATCCGACTGTGATATGATTGTAAAATTTCCCAAGTCATCTGTAAATGTATGTGTTGTGAAATTATCACTTGGATCAAAAGGTGAGTTACTGCCCCAGACAAGAGCATTTGCGATTGGTTGAGCGTATTGCTCTACTACCGTTCCGAAAATTGGTGACTTATTTACATTGTGTGGCCGATAGTAATTGGGCGGGTGACCGTCAGACCATATACGCCGCCTCCAATATTTGAGCGGTTCTGAGTTGTTGTCGTCTCATTTTTCCGGGTGTATGTATAGGGCGAGATTCCGCCAGATACTAGTGTAGTAATGCTTCCATTAAAACACTGAAAGCAGCTTACATTATACTTATTGGGATAAACAGGACTTTCTAAACCAACTTTTAATGGCTCAGCGCTTTCAAGATTTATTCCTGACTCAGTCTTATTTCCATTGCTATCCACAACTTCAACATTGTAGAACCCTGCTTCGAGATTGGAAATAGTTTGTGTTTGCTCCTGATTGCTCCAATAGTAATGATAAGGAGGAGTGCCGCCGGTTACATTTGCTGTTATACTTCCGTCCTGAGCGCCGAAGCATGAAACATTTGATCCGTTATAATCCAAGGTAGTGAAAGTAATCTAAATGGTTTGCGCATTTGCAGTTCTTGCAGCCAGGAGAAAAATGAACATGCACGTTATCCATAATGAATTCCTTTTCATGATGATGTAGTTTTAATTGGTAAGTCGGTAAAGATTAGAATCCCTTTCGGCATTATTGACAAAATATTTTTTTATTTGGTCAGCACTGAATACCTGTTGGCAGGCATTCAACTTCGGCCGCCGGAAATTTTTTTAGCCACACTTTCCACGGGCTTTTCAGCCGGTTGCTTTCTAAAAAATATATTCTACTTTTGAATCCCTTTTTAATAAGGATAAACTCCGGCATTTCGATTCTGCAAATCAACTTCTTTAAGAGAAACAGAAATTGCATTTCTGAAAAATTCAAAACGTAATAATTCTCAAACTCAATAACCTTTCAAATTCTCACCGATATGAAAAAGAACAAGTACCTGAAACGTTTATCTGTCTCTCTGATGACACTCTTTCTTCTGGCCGCGTCATCCGGAACGAAAGCGCAAATGACAGTCGTGATCGGAAGCACTGACGGCTACAATTCTACAACTGACTACCCATGTCCAATTCAGGATTTTTACTATGCAACACGCGCGCAGTTTTTATATACGGCTGCTGAGCTTGCTGCTGTGGGCATCACACCTGGTGGTCATATTGATTCGATCGGATGGCCCGTTGAGGCAACTACAATTGCCGGCACCATGCTGCTTGAAAATTATACGATCTCATTAATCAACACGAGCGTGACCACACTCAATCTTACTGCATGGGAACCGGGTGCAACACCTGTGTACGGACCGATCACTTATTCTTATCCTTCTGGCTTTGCAGGCAATGTGATGTTTGGTACAACACCGTTCACGTACACAGGAGGCAATCTGATTGTTGAAGTTTGCGGCGGACTTTCAACCGGCGGTTACATCAGCAATCCGCAATGCGCATGGTCAACAGGGCTTGGATTCAACGCCTCTCACCAATGGCATCAGGATCTTGCAGACGGATGCGGAAATCCTCTTACCGATAATTATGCAACGGCTGATTATCGTCCTGTAATGGTGATGACTTACACGTGTCCTGCAGGCGTGATCACTGCAGGCTTTTCAACGAGTAACAACAATCCTCCTCTGGGTACTGCAGTGAACTTTACGGATCAGAGCTCATCAAATACAATCGGATGGATGTGGCATTTCGGTGACGGCGACAGCTCCAACCAGCAAAATCCTTCGCACACTTACAATACACCCGGAACATATTATGTTTCCATGAATGCCATCGGCTGTTCTTCTTCTGATGTTGCTTACGATACGATTGTTGTGCAAAGTGCGCCATCGGTTCTGATCAACCCCGATAGCCTGTCTGCAAATCTTGCCTGCGGCGATTCGGCAACATTCCAGGTGATGATCAGCAACAACGGAACAGGAGAGCTTGCTTACAACACTAGCGGCTCTTCGAATGCTCAGGTGAGAATGCTTGCACTTACGTACGGAGTTGATGCATTCTCCGAATATCCTTCGACGATTGCAGCGATTAATTCTTATTTCACAAATTATACGCTTACAGATACCAATGCAACAGACCCGGCCGTAATTTCAAATCTGCTTGTTGGAAATAATGTGCTTCTGTTGCCTGAACCTGAAGTGGGCTTGCCGTCAATATACAGCAGCTGGGCTTATGCAATTCACAGCTTCCTGCTCACTGGCGGAACGGTGATTCAGTGCGGCGCAAGCAATGCTCAGGATACATGCATCGGTGCAACAGGCGTGTGGACAGGAACAAACTATAATGTTGTTGACGTTGGTCTTGGCGGAACAAATCTGCTTACTGTCGACAGCATTACTCCACTTACTCAGGGATTATCAGGTTCAACATTCGCTGCAACTACTGCTTGCTATGTAAATCACTGGGCAAACGCAGACAAGCGCACTGTGGTTTCTTATCAGGGAAATGATGCAGTTTGCTACCGGTATGTCGGAGGAGGTAAAGCAATCTTCATTGCATTTGATTACTATGGCGTAAGCAACGATTCGAAAAAAATTATAGCCAATGCAGTTGAATGGGGCGGACAATCAGGACTTCCTTCATGGATAACGATTGATCAGAATGCAGATACGATTGCTCCGTCAACATCTTCAACAATGAATGTAACGTTCCATGCAACCGGATTGCCGGCAGGAACTTATTACGGAGTCATCGGCGTCACTACAAATGATCCTAACAATCCTTACGTCACAGTTTCATGCACGCTTACTGTAACAGGCGGTCCGCTCATTACACTTTCTGATTCATGTGTTGATTTCGGAACGATCATGGAAAACACTTCGGCGCAACGCACATTCACCTTGATCAACAGCGGATGTGATTCGCTTCTTGTATCAAGCATTGTTGCAGGCGCACCTGAATATACAATCAGCGGCGCGCCATCAGTGCTTCTTCCCGGCGCATCAGCACAGGTAACAGTCACATTCCATCCGCTCGCTGTAGGTGCTTACAACAGCAACATCACAATACAGAACAATGCGGGTGATACCATATTCTGTCTGAATGGTTCTGCAGGTCCTGCTCCTGTGATCAACACAATTACAACGGTTACGAATCAGATTAACTCGTGCACAGGAACAACAACATCTAACTTCTCAATCGGCAACACCGGAGGAAGCGACCTGAATTATACAATCACGGGATATCCTTCATGGGCGCAGCTTTCATCAACATCAGGAACTGTTGTGGCAGCGGGATCTCAGAACATCGTTGTCACTTTCGATGCAAACGGTTTGAATGACGGCACATACAATGCAACACTGGTCGTAACTACAAATGATCCGATAACGCCAACCGTAAATATTGCGCTTACTCTTACTATTGACGGCGATCCTGAAGTGAGCATGTCTGTGAACTGTGTTACGTTCACTCCGATTTTCGAAGGCGCGACATCGCAGCAGACATTTATGATTCTGAATACAGGATGTGACACACTTAATGTTTCGAATCTTGTTCCGAGTCTCCCTGAATACACAGTGAGTGCTGCTCCGGGAAATATTCTTCCTGGCGCATCAGCAACAATCACAGTCACATTCCATCCTTTGATTGCAGGAAATTACACAGGTACGATTTCGATTCAGAACAATGATGTCGACACAATAATTTGTGTAACCGGCGACGGCCTTGTTGCTCCGCACATTGATCCGAATACAACGTTCAGCGTTTCGAAAGATGTGCCTGCTTGCAATGGAACAGATTCAACAACATTTACGATTAACAACACAGGAGGTAGTGATCTCAACTTTACGATCACAGGTGTTCCGTCGTGGGCATCGCTTTCTGCAACAAGCGGAACAGTGCCTGCTGCAGGATCGATGGTGATTACAGTGGTGATGAATTCCGGAACACTTGCAGGGGGAACGCAGACTACAAGTCTTACGATCGCTTCAAATGATCCTGTTGCACCGAATGTGACATGCACACTGAGCATGCAGGTCGGAACCAATCCATGCTTCACGGCAAACGGAGTGATCGATGCATGCACAGGCATCGGAACATTTACGACAAATGTGATTGTGAATGCACCGACAACATGGAGCTGGGATTTCGGTGACGGAGGATCAGCATCAACAGCAAATCCGATTCATCAGTTCAGCGCTGCAGCAGGAACAACAATTACTGTTCTCGCCATCGGATGCACAGGCGGTGGTTGTGATACAGAAATTGTTATGCTCACCATGCCTCTTGTAACAGGACCAGCAGCAGCAACATGTCTTCCGCAAACAACTGATCCAAGCACTGCAGGAAATCTTGGAATCGGAATCATTCTGGTTCAGCTAGCATCAATAAATAACATCAGCAGCAATTCAGCGAGCGGCTATCAGAATTTTACGTGTACAGACACAACAACGTTAAACGCAGGAATGTCTTATGCATGGACGGTTCATACAGGAAGCACGTACGAGGAAACAGTGAAAGGATACATTGACTTCAATAATGACGGAGCATTTGATCAGGGCACTGAGCTCATTTTCCAGGATACAGCAGTGTTGTTCACGCACAGCGGCACTACAGCAACAATGCCTGCGAATCCTCCTGTGCTGGGCACAGCATTGAGAATGCGTGTTGAGAGTGAGTACTCCGGAAATCCTGAACCTGACGGCTGTGTGGATATGTTGTACGGACAATGCGAAGATTATACTGTGTTCATGTCGGGCCCGGTTGGCATCGATGCATTGGCTGCAACTACAGGCTTCAATGTATTTCCAAATCCATTCAACAAGAATACGGTGATTGAATATACATTGCCTGCATCAGAAAAAGTTACGGTTGAAATTTTCAATGCAGTAGGAGTGAAGACAGGTGAAATTGTTTCTTCACAATTACAAAGTGCAGGAAAACATTCATACACCTTTACCGGTGGAGCGGCAGGAATTTATTTCATCAAGCTTACAGCAGGCGGCGCAAGCACGATGCAGAAGCTTGTGAAAGTTCAGTAATAGTATTTCATCAAAACAGAAAAGCCGCGGGACAGACCTGCGGCTTTTTTTATTCTGAAAATTTTGGTGAGCTGTATTGTTGAATAATGCTTATCGTTATACGAATGATTTTTTTACGACAAAGCGCACGAAGGTTTTTCACAAAGTTCACAAAGAAGAGACATCTTCTGTCGGCTCTTACTCGATTGAAAAATCTATTCGGCGGGAACAATAATCCATTTAAATTTCAATCACTCAGAATGTTTGCAGGCCAGTAATCATTCACCACTTCTGTGCAAAGCAAGTGCGCAAGCGAGAATGGGAAGGGGGTGTGTGACCTATTCAGCGTGCGGGCTGAATCTTATCCAACCGTCATAGATATCATTCATGTTGTCGAATGAATCCACCCATTTCACAAAAAGTTTTCTGAACTCCTCAATCTCTTCGCGAAGAAGCTTCACATATTTCTGATCGGCCATCTTCTCATAAGATAAAGTGTTCGTCTGAATGGAGAGCTGCTTTGCATGATATTGAATGAGGACAGCGCTTTCCATGCGAAGTGAATAGAGGTCGCCGCCTTCTGCGCCGGCAATTTTCGGAGCTAGCATCATTGCATCTTCCATCATCATATCTTTTACAGATGCAAAAGGATGATCGTCGTCAATAATCTCTGTCAATGCTTTTGTCAGCTCAAAGATTTGTTTTGCTTTTATCATGACCGGCATGTTCTGAATGCGGTCTCTTTCTTTACGTGCTTCTGCCATGTCTTCTTCCGTGGGCTCTTCGAAGTTTTTGAAAAAGTCTTCGGCACTGAAGTCGTCGTCATCATCAAATGCTCCCATAAAAAATATTTTTTTGAATGGAGTAAATGTAGAAGATGGATTAATATTTCAAAAAAAAACTTATGAACCTATGCGATGGATTTTTTATGCGGGATGAAATATCAGAATTTTTTTTAACGAAGATTTTAATCACTTTTGTTTGATTGGATGTACCATTGAAGCAAATAACAATTATTTTTTTCTTGCCGATTATTTTTTCGAGCGAAATATTTTCAGCACCGGAACATGCGGACAGTATTTTAAGTGGTAAACATTTATATGCAGGTATTTGTCTAACTCACCTCACATTTGCAGATGTCGAATTAAGTTTCCTTTACCGCGCAAGCCATCGCAGTACATTCACTCTCGCTGGAAGATATGACTTTAATCTCCTCGACAGAAATTCTGGCTTTGATGAAGAGTCGGTTTATCGTATCTCTTCCCAAGAAGAATACACGAATGGAATCTGGAGATATTTTTATGGAAGAGGTCCGGCTGCCCTTTTCATTTATGATTTTAATTTAGCTTATAACGATGATGAAATTCAATATATCTCCTTAAGTCTTTTGGGTAAAGTCCGAACGTATTCCGATCATTCATTTGGCGCACGCGAATAAAACTATTTTTCGGCATTACCTGTATGCTCTGAAATGTTTTCGCATTTATAAAATTCAGGAAGAAGACCGACTGAATTGGATATGCAGGATATTCCTTCGCTACTCTTTGAAAAACTTCTCGCGGTATAATTCTTTTGATGTCACTAGCTGGATGAAATAAATCCCGGAAGACAACCCTGAAATATCCATATGATATTGATTTACGCCATCCGGAAGAAGGCTGGCTATTAACCTCCCGTCCAAGTCGTAAATTTTCAATACTGCAGGTTCTTTCAGAAGATTTACTTTAACAGTGAGGAATTCAGAAGCAGGATCAATAAAAATTTTTATCTGCCTGAGCCCTTGAGAAGCAACAGAAGCAATTACGTTGTAAAGTGCAGCTTCTACTTCGCAACCGTTACCATCAGTGCATACGACGCTGTAATTACCACTTTGATGTGCAACGTAAAAATATTCAGTCGCTCCAGCGATTGCAATGCTATCGCGATACCATTGGTAGGAGACTGGAGCGGAGTTGGCGTAAAGCGTATCGCCCATCTGGTGAATGGCCTGAGGCTGCGGAAACGGAAATACTGTTATGAAGTTTTGAGCATTGATTGAACTCACTCCGTTTAAATTGTAACAATGAAGTGTCACATCATAACTTCCGGGGTTCGCGTAACAGATGCCTGAAGGATTTACATCTGTAGATGAAGATGGTACTCCTCCGGTGAAATCCCAACGACAGGAGTCTGCATTCAGACAAAGATTTGTGAAGTCAATACACGATCCCGGACAAAGCAGCGAGTCAGATAAAAAGTCAGCGGACATGCTTTCAATTGTTGTTGATGTCTGACACCCGGCGCTGTCTGTAACAACCACGGTATAGGTGCCGGCTTCATGTGTTATAAATTCATTTCCGGTTCCGATCCACGAAGTATCACGATACCATATATAAGAAACAAAACCACCGGTGGCTAATAAGGTGTCGTTAGCCTGGGTGATTACAGGATTAACTGGATTGTCTACCGTAACAAACGCTGGAAGATATAGTGTATCACTTCCATTGCTGTTGGTGGCGATTAGTGTTACATCATATGTTCCGGAAGACGGATAGCAGATAAACCCCGGGCTCACATCGTTGCTTGATGAAGGTATTGCCCCGTCGAATATCCACTGATACGCACCGGCAAGCTGTGATTGATTATAGAATGAGACACAATTGCCCGGACAAATGGTTAGTGGCACATTCGTCAGGCCTGCAGTTGGTAAAGAATTCGTCTCACAAAATTTTATCATCCAGTAATCGATAGAATAATTCCATGCGGGCTGCGTCTTCTCGCCGGAGACTCCTCCACTGTTGCTATTCGCCATAACAAAGCATCCATCCCTCGATTGTATCGCAAATCCGTATTCATTCTTTCCGTTGTTCAGCAAACTCTTATCCCACTGGCGGTCACCATTTGCCTTTGTCTTTAGAATCCATGTTTGCCAATCCTGATTCAGAATCATTTCCGTTTTATCGCCTCCGATACCCGATTCAGATATACCTGCAATGAGATAACCACTGTCCGCTGTTTGTGTAATATTTCCTACTTCCCATTCATCCTGCCATCCGCCAAAACCTCGATCCCACTCTTTTGTGCCGGATGAATCTATTTTTACAATCCAGTAGTCCCTGCCTCCCCTTGACACTGCTGTTTTGTTACCGCTTGCTCCTGATTCAGAAGCACCACCCAGGATATAACCGCCGTCGAATGTTACATCGAGTGACCAGAAAATATCATTACCTGTTCCTCCATTGTCTCTATCCCATTGCGCATGACCAAGTGAGTCCATTTTGACAATCCAATAGTCGTAAGCGCCTTGTGTTGCCTCAGTTTTATCGGAGCTAAGTGAAGAGGATGATGCGCCCTCAACAATAAATCCCCCGTCGGCTGTCTGTTGAATTGAAAATGCATCGTCCTCTTCTGAGCCTCCTAAATCTTTATCCCATTGCATATTGCCAAGCGAATCAGTTTTAATAATCCAGTAATCATAACCACCTTTTGTCGCTTCACTTTTATCTCCGCTGATATCTGATGCAGAATATCCGGCAATAATATACCCGCCATCCCGGGTCTGCTGCATGCTGCGAGCTTCTTCATAACTTGTTCCGCCGAAATCCTTATCCCATTGTTTATTGCCAAGGGAATCGGTTTTAATAATCCAGTAATCAGAGTCCAGGTTTCCACCATGTACTGCCTCGCTTTTATCACCGCTTATTCCGGAGCGTGAAAATCCACAGAGTACGTATCCGCCATCCCTCGTCTGCTGCAGATCAAATAAATAATCCTGGTCGATTCCTCCAAATCTTTTTTCCCATTGCAGCGTACCATTTGAATCCGACTTGACGATCCAATAGTCACCACTGTGATAAGCATCTGTTGAAGAATCCTGCGAGGGCTGGCTTACATTTCCTCCGGCACCGGTAATATGACCGCCAAGGATAAATCCATTATCGGAAGTCTGACGGATGACACTAATTTCATCCCAACTTAGTCCGCCAAAACGGAAATCCCATTGTTTGATGAGCGGGTTTTGACAGAAGACGATCTGAGAATAAAAAAAGGAAAATCCAAGTAATCGAAAAGCTTTATTCATGATGTTGTTTCAACCAAAGATAAATAATTTTGCTTTGAAAGTCTGTAGGCATTAATCTTTTACTGCTACACGCCAGTTTGATAAATGCAAAAAATGCTGCCCCGTTTCCGAAGCAGCATTCGCCTTAAATTTATTATCACTAAAAACTAAAGTTCAACTTCCACATGCCTCGCACGCTTCGGGATTGTCGAGCGAACAGGCCATCTGCGCATACGCTTCTTCAGCACTTACGTTTAATGGTAAAGCTGTTAAACCGCCGCCGTCTGCTGCTGCCGCTGCTTCCTCAGGCTTCTTCATATAGCTTGCATCAACTGTAAACTTGATCGCATCCGCTGCACTCTTGCTGCGCAGATAATACATCCCTGTCTTCAGGCCTTTCTTCCATGCATAGAAGTGCATGCTTGTCAGCTTTGCAAAATTCGGATTGTCGATGAATATGTTCAGCGACTGGCTCTGACAAATAAACGCTCCGCGGTCTGCAGCCATATCGATCAGGTTGCGCTGCTTGATTTCCCAAACTGTCTTATAAATTTCTTTCAGCTCTTCAGGAACTTCAGGAATGCTTTGCACAGATCCGTTGGCTGCGATGATCTTATTTTTCATCGTGTCGTCCCACATGCCAAGCTTCACGAGGTCTTTCAGCAGATGCTTGTTCACCACAGGAAATTCTCCGCTGAGCACGCGGCGTGTATAGATATTGCTCGTGTAAGGTTCAAAGCATTCGTTGTTGCCGAGAATCTGTGATGTGCTTGCAGTTGGCATCGGCGCCAGCAGCAAAGAATTCCGCACACCATATTTTTTCACTTCTTCACGAAGGACATCCCACTCCCATCTTGGAGATGGTGTAACGCCCCACATGTCGAACTGAAATATTCCTTCCGATACAGGTGAGCCTGCATAGGTTTCGTATGTGCCGTCTTTTTTCGCAAGATCTTTTGATGCAGTCATTGCCGCATAATAAATCGTCTCATGAATTTCCTTGTTCAGCTTTTTCGCTTCATCGCTTTCAAACGGATAGCGCATCATGATGAAAGCATCTGCCAGTCCCTGAACACCAATGCCGATCGGGCGGTGACGCATGTTGCTCTTTCTCGTCGCTTCAACAGGATAGTAGTTGATGTCGATGACCTTGTTCAGGTTTTTCGTAACGACATACGTGATGTCAAAAAGTTTCTGATGATCGAACTGTCCGTTGATTACAAAACGGGGCAATGCAATCGACGCAAGATTGCACACTGCAATCTCATCCTTCGAAGTGTACTCAACGATCTCCGTGCAGAGGTTGCTGCTCTTGATAGTGCCGAGATTTTTCTGATTGCTTTTCTCGTTGCATGCATCTTTATAAAGCATGTATGGAGTTCCGGTTTCAATCTGTGATTCGAGAATTGCAAACCAGAGCTCCTGCGCTTTGATTGTTTTGCGCGCGCGTCCTTCCTGCTCATAACGTGTGTAGAGTGCTTCAAATTCTTTTCCGTAACAATCGCCCAGGCCGGGTGCTTCATTCGGACAGAACAATGACCACTCAGCATCATCTTCAACCCGCTGCATGAACAAATCAGAAATCCACAATGCATAGAACAGATCACGTGCACGAAGCTCTTCTTTGCCATGATTCTTCTTCAGCTCGAGAAAATCGAATATGTCTGCATGCCATGGCTCGAGATATATTGCAAATGATCCTTTTCTTTTTCCGCCGCCCTGGTCAACATAACGTGCTGTATCATTGAACACGCGCAGCATCGGAACAATACCGTTCGATGTGCCGTTTGTTCCGCGGATGTACGATCCCGTTGCGCGGATGTTGTGCATGCTCAGACCGATTCCTCCTGCGCTCTGTGAAATCTTCGCACAATTTTTCAGCGTGTTGTAAATGCCGTCGATGCTGTCGTCTTCCATCATCAATAAAAAGCAGGATGATAATTGAGGCTTCGGAGTTCCTGCATTGAACAACGTTGGCGTTGCATGCGTGAACCAGCGCTCGCTCATCAGGTTGTATGTTTCGATTGCCGCTTCCACATCATGCTTGTGAATGCCGATGGCAACGCGCATGAGCATGTGCTGCGGACGTTCAGAAACCTGTCCGTTTAATTTCAGGAGATATGATTTCTCCAGCGTCTTGAATCCAAAATAATCGTAGCCGAAATCGCGGTCATAGATGATCGATGAATCGAGAAGATCACGATTCTCCCAGATGATATGAAACACATCATCAGCGAGCAGCGGGGCTTTCTTATTTGTTTTCGGATCGATATAGTTATAGAGATCCTTCATCGTTTCGCTGAAAGATTTCTTTGTGTTCTTATGCAGGTTGCTCACTGCAATGCGCGAAGCAAGCAGTGCATAATCCGGATGCCGCGTGGTCAGCGATGCTGCAATCTCTGCTGCGAGATTGTCCAGCACTGTTGTTGTGACGCCATCATAAATTCCTTCGATGGTTTTTTGTGCAACAACAAATGTGTCAACGTGCTCACTCAGGCCATAAGCAAGCTTCTGAATGCGCGCAGTGACTTTGTCGAATTTCACTGCTTCTTTACGGCCATCTCTTTTTAGTACGTACATGATTTAGAAAATTTTTTAGGCTTTTTTATAGTTAGTTTTCTTAGAATAAGACGAAAGACGAAGGACACAAGACACAAGACAGAAGACGCTTGAAGTTTAAATACAAATGCGGTTCAATTTAATTTAATGTCCCTTTTAGGCTATGCATCATATTTTTAATTTCCTGAAGAGAACTCTCAACTGAATTATAATCTTCTTCAGAAATGAATTTCAAGCGACAGGATATTAATAATTGAGTAGTCAGTTCGTTTGCTGAGCCGGCAGCTATGCCTAGAAAATTCCTGAATTCTCCATTTGAATTTCTTCCTGCTCCTTCTGCAATATTTGAAGCAATGGATACAGCACATTTCCTGATTTGACTAATAAGCCCAAAACGTTCTTCGACCGGAAAATTTTGTGTCAGTCTATACATTTCAATTGCGAGTTCAACAGCTTTTTCCCAAACCTTTAATTTCTTAAAGTTGTGCATAGTGATAGTTTAAATCTGTCAGCAAAATTGTGTTTTGCTTTAATGACTTAAGTATTTCCAAAGCACATTTCTCTATAAAAAATCCGGTTTATTTAAAGTATTATTTATGATAGTTTCTTGTCTTACGACTTGCGTCTTTTGTCTAACGTCTCAAATCAGAAATCTTCATCCATCTTAAACACATTCTCTTCCTTCGACTGACCCACGCCCTGCTTCTTGTATTCGCTCACTCTCTTCTCGAAGAAATTTGTTTTGCCCTGCAGCGAAATCATTTCCATGAAGTCGAAAGGATTTGCAGAGTTATAATGTTTCGGATATCCCAGTGCAACCAGCAATCTGTCGGCGACAAATTCAATGTACTGGCACATCATTTTTGAATTCATTCCGATGAGAGAAACCGGTAATGCTGAAGTCACAAATTCATGCTCATAAGCAACGGCATCCGTAAGAATATTCAATACCTGCTCGTGACTCAGCTTGGTTTCAAGCATGCTGTACAGAAGACAAGCGAAATCGCAGTGCATGCCTTCATCGCGGCTGATGAATTCATTTGAAGTGCTTAGTCCGGGCATGAGTCCTCTTTTCTTTAACCAGAAGATCGAGCAGAAGCTTCCGCTGAAAAATATTCCTTCAACAGCAGCGAATGCGATCAGCCGTTCTGCAAAAGATCCGTTCTGTATCCAACGCAACGCCCACTCCGCTTTTTTCTTTACGCACGGAACGGTTTCAATCGCATTAAAGAGGTAACGCTTTTCAGCGCTGTCTTTAATATAAGTGTCGATCAGCAGCGAATACATTTCACTGTGAATATTTTCCATCATGATCTGGAATCCATAGAAGCATCGTGCTTCAGGGATCTGAACTTCGCTCATGAAATTCACGGCGAGGTTTTCATTTACGATGCCGTCGCTTGCAGCAAAAAATGCGAGGATATGCTTCACAAAATGTTTTTCATCTGCACTGAGTCGTTCCCAGTCTTTCATATCAGCGTGGAGATCCACTTCTTCTGCTGTCCAGAAGCTTGCTTCATGGCGCTTGTACATTTCCCATACTTTGGGATGCTTGATCGGGAGAAGAACAAACCGGTCTTTGTTTTCTTCTAATAATACTTCTGACATGGTGTTGATTTATTTTGAGTTTGAATTTCTATCTTCTGCTTTTTGCTTTTTCTCTTTTCTCGCTTGTCTCTTGTCTCTTGTCTCTTGTCTTAGTACTTAGTACATAATACCTGATACCTTTTTTAGGGGAGACAATTCCCTGCTCCCGGATTCGAAAGTTTAAAAAAACCTTACCATACGAGAGAAACTTTTTTCTCTTTACTGATTACTGAAAGTTCGGGAGGGACTCTTCCCGTTGATGGGGTCAAATATTCATTTCAGGATTTTCGTAAGCAAGGAATATCTCTTTTATTTTCTAACAATTTTAAACCGAAGCTTGTTCACAATTCGATATTCACGACGAAAGCCTTGCCCCACAAGGGCTTCAAGGCTTATCAACAAAATATGTTCACAAATCCGTTTGCAGATTCAAATCTGTTTGTGTAGCAGGGAATGAATTGTCGTGATGTGGAAAATATTTCATTTTGAAAATCAGCCAGTGACGCGGCATGCATGATTTTGTTGATAGAAAAGGTGAATGCGAATGAGAAAAATTATTATACGATTCAGGTGCTTATTCATTCATTCTGCGTCATTAGCCCGGCTGATCATCACCCCGACCCTGAAGGGAGTTGAATCGCCTTACTCAAATTATAATTTGTCCTCTGAGTAATGACTAATGACCCAATGACCTAATGACGGCTGTTTGGCTGTTCTTAAATTCTTGTTCTCTGATCGTCATTCAACCGTCTGGCTCATCACCCCGACCCTGAAATGAGTTGAAGCGCATACACAAATCAAAATTTGTCCTCAGAGCAATGTCTAATATCTAATGACCTAATGACCCAATGACGGCTGCTACTCCCTCCAGTGTCTTTTCCCTTTCAACGCCTTCTCATATTCTTCTTTGCTGAGAATATTTTCATCAAGCACCATGTCTGTTTTGCAGTAGTTGCGAAAAAAATCTTCGAGCTTTTCCTGTTGCTTCAGCACGACATCAGAAATATAGTTTACGTCTATGTTGATGCACACTGCACCGATGATTCCGTATTCGCTTCTTAAGATGGGAACGGTCGTGCATTTGAATTTTCGTGATCCGATGTTGAGCTCGTAGTTCAGCTTATCCTGCTGGATCATTCTTCTTTTTTTAAGATCGATGATGAGGTTCGTGGCGCCATTGTGAAGCCGTCTGCCGGTGACAACATTTTCCAGCACTTCAATGGAATGTGTGGGATTCATCAGATTATGCAGCAGGATTTCAATGCCCATGTTCTGAAATGTGGATCCGAAAAGCCTGACGATGTTTCTGTAGTTGTCGAGGAATTCACTGGTGTCGTCAGCGATTTTTTTTCCGTCATATTTTTTATAGAGCTTTTCATATTCGCGCAAGTCGTTCGGCTGAAGCTGTTCGCGCACGCGGTTTTGCTCACCGATGAAAATCAGCTGACGGGCTGCGCTGTAATCTGTGTTCTTCAGAAAATAATAAAGCCCGAGGCGGAAATTATTCAGGTTGAACTCGGGAAAATTATCACGGTTGACAGAGAACGGATAAAAGTCATATTCATCCAGGTTCTTTCCTTTATGCAATCGCTTCTCACGAAACTTCCCGATCAGGTAGCCGCCGAGAAACAAAATAATTGTAGTGATGACCTCAGCGGCGATGTGTACAAAAGAACCTTCCATGAATTCCATATTCCCGTTTTTTAATAATGCAAAGTAATTACAATTGTATTTCCGTTTATCAAGAATGTCTTTAAATGCCCGATGCCCGATTCACAATGCACAATTAAACAACCGTGAATGACTGCAGACAATTCATCAATCTGTTTTTCAACTTAGTATTTTAGAATGAATAATATTGCTAACCAATAGATATTCTTTGTGAGCATTGTGCATAGTGAATTGTGCATCGTACATCATTGAGGGCAAGATCTAATTTTGAAATACATAAGAAGTAAAACCATACTGAACAAAACGAAGCGGCGAGATCCATGGTTCCTTGACGACTACACGATCAATCCTTACAGCGGCTGTTCGTTCAATTGTCTGTACTGCTACATAAGAGGAAGCAAATATGGCGAGCACATGGAGGAAAAGCTGGGAATAAAAACCAATGCACCTGAGCTTCTGGAAAAGCAACTGCATCTTCGCGCGAAAAAAAATCAGTACGGAATCATTGTGATGTCTTCCGCAACCGATCCTTATCTGCAGGCAGAAAAAGAAACATTGCTTACAAGAAAACTTCTCGAAGTAATTTTAAAGTACAGATTTCCATTGCATGTGATCACGAAGTCTGATCTCGTGATGCGTGATTTTGATCTTCTGAAAAAAATAAATGAAGCCGCAATTCTTCCTCCTGATCTCGAAGTAAAGCTTCCGCAAAAAGTTTTTATCACATTTTCTTTTTCCACAACCGACAATTCCATTGCAAAAATTTTTGAACCCGGTGCTACGCTTCCCGTTGTAAGATTGCAGACACTAAAGACAACGCTTGAAAATGGCTTTCATTCCGGAGTAAGCCTGATGCCATTGCTGCCGTACATCTCCGACACAGGAGAGCATCTTGAAAAAATGTTCAGCACGTTTGCTGCAATCGGAGTGAAATATATTTTTCCGGCATCAATTACATTATTCGGAAACGGAACTTCCGACAGCAAAACATTAGTGATGCGCGCGGTAAAAAAATATTATCCGCATCTGCTTGAAAAATATGAGAAGTTTTTTTCTTCTTCAGATCAGATGCCTGCTTACTACAAAAATGCATTTGGAAAGAAAATGTCTGAGCTGAGCCGGAAATACAATTTGAAAAATGAAATTGGTCAGTCTTAACCAGTAATTAAATTCGTTGAATCTCATTCGATTGTCTCAGGGTGGCGCCGCTGAACGGAAACAGAGACTGATTAAAAATATATTATGTCACTCACGGTGTAAGCTGCTACTGAGTCTTCCGTGATTTCAGTTGTTGATCCGTCCGTTATCGTATAGATTACACCTTCGTCGGAAGTAGCATGTCCATTAATCGATACAGAATTATTGTAATTGAAATACAAAGGTCCGTTGTATGAGTAAACATGGTAGCTGAATGACATTTTCTCATTCACAAGGCTCTCGATTTTCAACCCAAGCGTATTTGTCGCGGTTCCGCAAATCTGATTGTTTGGAGATGTACGATCCTGACTGACATTGAATTTTGCAACGACCTGGTTGTAATGCGGACTCCCCCAATTGTCGTCGATGAGAAAGGAACTTTCTTCGCCTACAGTGGCTATGCTTGTTTTGCAAACAATACAGGATCCATCATCCTGATCAGCTGCAACATTGTAGTTGATTGCGTTTTTGTCTGTGCATCCTTTCTCATGACAGCCGCTAAGTCCAGCAACGACAATTGCTGCGAAAAAAAATTTTGAAAATAAATTTTGTCTTTTCATGAACTCAGAATTTTATTGTCAGGAAAATTGCAACAGGGACCGTTATCTTAAAGTCAGATTCTTTTGTTTCCGTATTGCTGGTTGAATACACAGTTTCATTCTGATCCGGATCGAATGAGTTGATGAAATATTCAACCACAGTCACATTTGATTTGTTCGTTGCAACGGAATAATATAAAGTTGCTTCTGTACCGAGGAGAATATGCGGTGTAATTAAAAATGAAAGTCCGAGCTGAGGTCCAGCACCATAAGAATTAATTTTTGTATCACTTGTTGTTGCAGTGGAATCTTTTTGGGCACCAAAATCAGTTACAGTAGATGCAAAAGTTTTATCACCTTGATGACTTCCGGCGAAATCAAATCCCCAGGATCCCTCCCAGCGTTTTCCGATGTTTGATTTTTTTGCGAAGCCAAGCCTATAAAAAAGATCATTGATTTTACTTTCCTGACCTGTTGTAGAAAGCTTATCTGTAATTTTCTGATAGTTGTATCCGAGTCCTGCCTGAAATCCCCATCCGCTCTTTGCAGAAAAAATTCCGTAAGTCAGCAGATAGGGATTGCTGATCACGCTGCTGCTGTTATTCAGATTGATGAGTTGTTTCAGAAGCTGGTTTGCCTGCAGGCTGATATACTGATTACAGCATTTTGTCGTGTCTTTTTCCTGGGCGTTTGCACAGAGAAAGCATAAGGCTGCAAGTGCGCAGCACAATAAAATTTTACGCATCGTGTGTTGTGATTAGTTGGCTACGAAAGGATTTGAGAATTGCGGATTACTGATCATGCTGTAATCTGTAAGCGTATTCAGAAAAGCTATGATCGCTGTCTTTTCCTGATTGGAAATATTCATCCGCATTGCTTGTCCGTTCGTATCCTTTAAACGAAGATCAAGATTCGGATGATCTGAAATGTTGTGACTGTAGTGATCAAGCACGTCGCTCAATGTTGCAAATCTTCCGTCATGCATGTAAGGCGCTGTGAGCGCAATGTTCCGCAGATCAGGAATTTTAAATCTTCCGCGGTCCGCAGGATTGTGTGTCACATTGTAGCGGCCATTGTCTGCATAGTCAGCATCCAGACCAATATTTACAAAGCCATCATTATTCACCTGATAAAATCCGGGGTTGTCAGTTTTATGACAACTGTTGCAATTGTACTTTGTAAAAAACAGACTTAATCCCTGGAGTTCGATGCCCGTGAGCATTTGAGTCTCACCATCCATGTATCGGTCGAATCTTGAATTGAAATTGCTGATGCCGCTGACGAAGGCAGCTAGTGCCATAGAAATCTTATCAGCACTGATCTCTTCGGAGCCAAAAGCTTTTTGAAAAAGATCCTTATAGTAAGGGTAAAGACTGATTCTGTTTTTGATGTCCTCTTCATTTCCTACTCCCATTTCAACGTGATTGAGAATTGGTTTCAAGACCATCGAGCCCAATGATGTTTCTCTTCCATCCCAGAACAGATGCATGCTGTCGGTGAAAAAGTTCGAAAGATTTTGAATCGGCAATGAGTTGCGTCCTGTCAGCTTGTTTTCAAATCCCCTGCTGAATTTCACATTGTCGCTGAAGGCCAATGCCTGCTTGTGACATGATGCACAGGAGATGCTCGCATTCACCGAGAGATGAACATCATAAAAAAGCACTCTGCCTAAATTAAAAGTTCCCGTGCCGGTGAGCTTCGACTCATCGAGTGTTACGGTTTTCGGAGAGATGTCTGATGGCTGGTCGGTGCAGGAAGCAATTGCTGTTACGATTGCGGCTGAGAGCATCACCGCATGGAAAAGTTTGAATCTCATGGTAACGGATTTTAAAAATGAATGACCAAAGATAAGCGTATGATTGAAGTTTGCAATATGCATTTTTCACACGGGTGATTTTTTACTTGTAGGTTGTGATGGCGCTGCCACCGCTGCTGCCGCCGCTCCTTGACTTATGCTATAGAACATGAAACATTTTACATCCCCGCCATTGCGCAACTCAAAATTTCTGATACTTTTGTTTCCCTTTAAAATAGCGGCCTGCGGCTGTATACCGAATCTTTCTGATGCAGAAAAAAGTACTCCTGGTTTTCATAGCCTTGTTTGCATTGATCATAACGGCGAGCTTTCTCAATCCTCACCAGTTTGATGCGAATGCTTCTTTTCATACACCCCAAGAGATTGAAGCGTTCAAGCTTCAATTCATGAATCCGATCGGTCCGGGAGATTATTTTCTGACTGCTGCACATTGCAAGGGTTGTCATGGTTATGATTCTGCAGGCGTTGCCAACGTGAATGAAAACGGTGAGTCGGTAAATCTTTTTGATCACTGGCAAAGCACGATGATGGCGAACAGCGCGCGTGATCCGTTGTGGAGAGCGAAAGTGAGTCATGAAATTCTTGTCAATCCCGGACATGCATCAGCGCTTCAGGATAAGTGCACGAGCTGTCATGCGCCGATGGGACGATACACGAAATTTTTTCACGGCGCCGGAGATTATGGATTAGCAGATCTTGCTACAGATTCTCTCGGAAATGACGGAGTTGCATGTGCAAGCTGTCATACGATTGACAGCACAGTGGGTCAGACATTCTCCGGAATCATTCCTTACGATACTGTGAGGGAAATTTACGGACCGTTCACTGATCCTTTCGTTGGCCCGATGCAGCTCTATGAGGGGTACACTCCGCATTACAGTGCGCACATGAATCAGGCAAGGCAATGTTCTTCATGTCATACGCTCATTACTGAGAGTGCCGACCTCAGCGGAAACTACACAGGGGGAACATTTACAGAGCAGGCCACTTACCATGAATATCTGAACTCGCGTTATCCTGCAGACAGCATCACATGCCAGACCTGCCACATGCCGCATGAGCAGGATGCCATCATCATCGCAAATGGTTTTGCTTCTTTGTCTGCAAGATTTCCTTTCAACCAGCATGTATTCGTCGGAGGAAATGCATTCATGCTGAACATGATCAAGAACAACAAGGTGCAGCTTGGAGCAGAAGCAGAAGACTGGAAATTCGACAGCACGATTTCGCAAACGGTTGCGCAGCTCCGGTTGCGTACGATTGACTTCACACTTCAGCTCGACAGCTCACTGAATGATACCGGATATTTCAGCGTGAAGATTGAAAACAAAGCCGGACATAAATTTCCATCAGGTTATCCTGCACGCCGCGCAGTGCTGCAGTTTATGATGACAGATGCAGCGGGCGATACTGTTTTCAAATCAGGCACCTTCAATCCTGATTTTCGTGTAACAGGTGAGACGCCGAATTTCGAACCACATCACGATGTTATCAGTCAGCAAAATGTCCCGCAGATTTATGAAATTGTAATGGGAGATGTGAATTATAATTTCACATCAGTGCTTGAGCGCGCTGCGAATCTTCTGAAAGATGACCGCATTCCTCCGGCAGGATTTACAACGACACATTATTCATACGACACAGCCTTGATTTCAAATGATGCCCTTGCCGATGCTGATTTCAATAAGCTCAATGGAAATGAAGGAACAGGTTATGACATTGTCCATTATCATGTTCCCCTAGCCGCAGCGAATGGAAATATTACGGTACATGCAAGAATGTTTTATCAATCCGTTCCGCCGAAATGGACAGATGAGCTTTTTACATATAACAGCGCGGAGATTGATTCCTTCCATGACATGTATGACGATGCTGATCATTCACCCTTGCTCATCGCATCCGACAGCATTGTGAACATTGCGCTTTCAGTAAAAGGTCAGGATCAATTACAGAGTATAAAAGTGTTCCCGACGATCAGCCGCGATGGGAAAGTGTCAGTTGAAAGTGAAAGACGGATACAGCAGATCGCACTCTATACTACCGCAGGCAAGCTGGTCAAAACGTACAATTCAGTTTCAGAACGTAATTATTCAATAATTCTTGCGGATGAAGAAAGTGTATATTTGATGAAAATCACAACAGACAGAGGACAGTTTTATTTTAAGGTTGTGAGACAATAACAAAAATTCTATTTCTTTGGATTCCCCAAAATTTTCAGACTATAAAACTCTAAAACCAAATTCAATAAAATGAAAACTTCTACTTATTGCCGTTCACTAATGATGACAGCATTGTTTGTAGCTGCGGCTTCGTTATCGAAGGCGCAGTTTGCATTTACAAATGCGAATAGTCTTTTTACATCTCAGACCCACAGCGGTTGTGCAGTCACAGTTGTAGACGTAAACAACGACGGACTCGATGACATTCTTGCAATGGATCAGTCGAGTGATCTTGTTGTTCGTCTTCAAAACCGTGATGGCTCATTCACAAGCTATCCTCTCGGACAGGTCTATGGAGGCCACGTCTGGGGCATGGCGGCAGCCGACGTTGACCACAACGGATGGAAAGATGTTGCAACCGGAAGCGGCTCATGTGTGCTCGTGAAGCTCGGATGGAATGGAACAACAGTAACAAGCAACATCGTTCAGCTCACCAACAGCTACTTCGTGCAGAATGTATTGTTTGGAGATTTCAATAATGACGGCTGGGTGGATCTTGAAGTGAACGACGATGATGACTACGCAAAAATTTATATGAATAACAGCGGTAGTCTTGTTGAAACAACAACGCTGATCAACACCAACATCAATCCCGGAATGATGTACGGGAATGATCCATACGATTCAGGAAATTACGGTAGTGTGTGGACTGATTTTGACAACGATGGAGATCTTGACCTTTATATTTCTCATTGCCGTCAGAGCACTTCAAGCAGCACTGACCAGCGCAGAAGAGACCGTCTTTTTGTGAATGACGGAAACAACAACTACACTGAAATGGCTCAGAGCTATGGAATTGAAGTGACAGATTTCAAGCAGACATGGACAACAAGCTTTGGTGATCTTGACAATGACGGGGATCAGGACATTGTGATGACGAATCATGGTGAGAACGGACAAATTCTCCGTAATGACGGAACAGGTCATTTTACAGATGCTACTTCCGGTTCAAACTTCAACACAAATGGTTTTGATCCGATTGAATCAATGACTGATGATTTTGATAACGACGGATATCTTGACATTCTGATTTCCGGCGGTGGCGGTGGTAATTCATATCTTCTTTATCATAACAACCACGACTGGACATTCACACTTTCAACTCTTCCATTTGCAGCACAAACCAACGGCATGTTGTCATTTGGAACAGGCGATCTCAATCATGACGGAAAGCGCGATGTGTTTGCATCTTATGGTGATGTATACAACAGCCCGACAACTACAGATGATGTATTGTATCTGAACACCGTGAACAATGGAAATCACTTCATCGCATTTGCACTTACAGGAACTACAAGTAATGTTGATGCGGTTGGCGCAAAGGTTTCGATTTATGGCCCGTGGGGAGTTCAGGTGCGCGAAATTCGTGCAGGCGAAAGCTATGGAACTTCCAACTCAATGCAGTTGCACTTTGGTCTTGGAGTTAATACTGTCGTTGACTCAGCACGCATCGACTGGCCTTCGCACATCGTAACGCGTTTTACAAATCTCGATGCTGATCAGTTTGTAACAGTGGTTGAAGGCAATTGCGCCATAACAGGAAATGTAATTCCCGGTCCATTCACACTTTGTACAGGTCAGACAATTACGCTGATGGCTGCAAACGGATTTACAACGTATGACTGGTCAAACGGTGACAACACCCAGTCTACTGTTATTTCAACTCCGGGATTTTATAATGTGCTTGTTACAAATGCAGGCGGTTGCAGCGGATTGTCACCAACAGTTGAAGTTGTGGTAAATCCTGATGAGACGCCTTCTGTTGCTGCAAGCGGCGATCTTCAATTCTGTCAGGGTGGTGCAGTTACACTTACATCAACTCCTGCTTCATCTTACTCATGGTCGTCAGGTGAAACAACACAGTCGATTGTTGTTTCTCAATCAGGAAATTATACTGTAACAATCCAGGGATTGTGCGCAGCATTCACTTCGGATCCTGAAACGGTGAATGTGCTTTCTGCTCCGGTTGCAATCGCTTCTGATGATTCTGCAATCAGTCCGAATTCAATTACGCTGATGGCAACGGGCAATGACATTTCATGGTATGATTCACAAACAGGCGGAACATTGCTTGGAACAGGTCCTTCATACACAACTCCTGTATTGACAAACACTACAACTTACTGGGTTGAAAATGCAACCAGCTATGGCGGCGGCATTGCAGCTACAGGTCAGCCTGATCACACCGGTACAAGTGCATTTAATAATACGATCAACGGAGGAATTGATTTCGATGTGATGGCTCCTTGCGTATTGACAACTGTAAAAGTAATTACAGATAATACCTCTTATGGTGTTCGTGATGTTCAGATTTTAAATTCAGGCGGAACCGTGCTGAATACAGTTTCAATCAATGTAACTACTGATACTGCTGTTGTAACCCTGAACATTCCGCTTGCAGTCGGAACAGGTTACAGAATCACCACAGATGCGAATGTTGACCAGACAAATTTCGGAGCGGCATCTCCATTCCTGCAAAGAAGCACAAGCGGAGTATTGTATCCATACACAATCAACAACGTGATTTCGCTTACCAACGGATGGACAGGCACTGCAACAAGCAACAGTGCCTACTATTATTTCTATGACTGGCAGGTTGAGCTTCCTCCGACTGTTTGCACAAGCGCAAGAATTCCGGTGCAGGCAATCATGCTTTCTCCTGACGGTGTAAGCAACTTCACGGCAGAAAATAAGTTCAGCGTTTATCCGAATCCTGCGGACAACATGGTTACAGTTTCATTCACAAATCAGTCATCAGAAAAATCAACTGTTGAATTTGTGAATGCAGTCGGACAGGTAATTTCATCGTCAACACTTGAGAGTGCCGGCTTTCCAGCACAGTGGGATCCGAAGCTTGGAATTCACGTGACTTGAAGTCGCGGCCGCACTGACCCTATAGTGAGTCGTATTAATTTAAATCATACCAACATGGTCAAATAAAACGAAAGGCTCAGTCGAAAGACTGGGCCTTTCGTTTTAATCTGATCGGCACGTAAGAGGTTCCAACTTTCACCATA
>JADMIO011385299.1_pt1 | contig 91712 bp, 82 predicted proteins | sample 8958161 | NCBI WGS metagenome assembly JADMIO01 (sample SAMN16585339, study PRJNA669376) | soil metagenome | isolation source: Crop rotation soil | place: USA: Cullars Rotation, Alabama | collected 2011
CGCGACTTCAAGTCACGTGAATTCCAAGCTTCGGATCCCACTGTGCTGGAAAGAGTTTCATCACCAAGGACGGCGCGGCGGTGCCCGTCACCGTGGGGCCCGAAGTGTCGCCGGGCCGCGTGGATGTCCTTCTCGAAGACCGCGTCACGCACGTCGTGGTGGATAGCGCCGAGGTGGAGACCAAGGTGAGGCCGCGCTGGCGCAATTATCCGGAAGCCATCGTCCAGATGAAATATTTCCCGTTGTACCTGAAAAATACGCTGATCCTTTGCTTTCTCACCGTCATCGGCACGGTCACCTCCAGCGCGCTGGCGGCGTACGGTTTTGCTCGCATCGCCTGGCGCGGGCGCAACCGCGTGTTTCTCCTCGCGCTGGCGACGATGATGGTGCCGTTCCCCGTGATCATGGTCCCCGTCTATTCGCTGTTCCGGTCGCTGGGCTGGATCGGCACGCTAAAACCCCTGTGGGTCGGCTCGTTTTGTGCCGGCGCCTTCAACGTTTTTCTGCTGCGTCAGTTTTTCATGACGTTGCCGAAAGATTTGTCGGAAGCGGCCCGCATCGACGGCTGCAGCGAATTCCGGATCTTCTGGCAGATTATCCTGCCGCTGGCCAAGCCGGCGCTGGTCGTCGTCGGCCTGTTCCAATTCATGGCCACGTGGAACGATTTCATGGGGCCGCTCATTTTCCTGACCAACCAAAAGGATTTTACGCTCGCGTTGGGCCTGCAGTTTTTCCAGAGCCGGCAGGGCGGGACGGAGTGGCACTACCTGATGGCGGCCAGCACGCTCATCGTCGCACCGATCATTGTGCTCTTTTTCTTCGCCCAGAAGACGTTCATCGAGGGAATTTCGATGACCGGCATCAAGGGATGAGTTCGGGGTGGAGACGGGGCATGCCCCGCCCCTACAAAGACTGGATCCAGTCGATCGCTATTCCCGCCGCCGCTTTTTCCGCGCTGCGAAAACTGTGATCCGCGCGGGGCACGAGCACCGCGTCAAACTTTCGCGAACGCGATTTCTTTTCCAGGAGGGCCGCCATGTCGCGCACCGGAATGCAGGCGTACTGCTCGCGTTCCGGGAACAGGGCCAGCACGGGACAGGTGATCCGGGAAAATTCCCGCAGCGGCCCCGAAAAATCGAACAGCCGCGCCTCCGGTTGTTTCGGGTCGGCGATGCTCAGCCAGCGCGCCGCCGAGAAATTTTTGCAGTCCGCGGGCAGAATCCTGTTTTTCCAACCCTTGGAAACCCAGCGGCGCGCTTTTTCCAATCGTTGGAAATATTTTTTGCGCAGCTCGCGTCGCGTGATCGCGTAGTCGTCGCCGATCGCGGCCAAGACCAGCCCGGCCACGGCGCGGCTCTTCCGTTTCAGCTGCCAGTACGTGATTTTCTGGCAGCCGGTGCTGTGGCCCATCAGCACGAATCGCTTGTACCCCTGGCCTTTGCCAAAACGGATCGCGGCGTCGAGGTCCTCCAACGTGTCGCGGAACCTCTCCGTCGCCACGTCCTGCTCGGCCCCGCGGTTGTTGAAGGACAGAACGTCGATGCCGCGCCGCGGCGCGTCCCGCATCAGCTGCTTCTTGAACGCCGAGCGGTAAAAGTTGCTGTGCATGCCGTGGACGAAAATAAGGAGCACGCGCGACCGCCGGGCGCCGTGGGCCCAGAAGCCGTCCAGCGGCCGATGCGGGCCCGGCAGCGACAAAGAAACGAGCGCGCCGTGAATTTCAGAGTGTGCTTTCACGTCTGAAAGGGTAGAAAGTTCATTATGCGTTTGCGATCCCTCTTTGCACTCTCCCTGGTGCTCCCGTTTGCGGCGTTCGCGCAAGCGGAGCCGCCCGCCGATTTTTTTGATACGTTCAACCGCCTCTCCATCCTCGTCGACCAGGAGGAGCTGTCGCCCATGGACTTTGCCCGCGGCAGCATGCTCGCTTCGCAATTCTTTTCGGTCGGCGCGCCTGGCCTGCCCAAGGCCCAGTCCTGGTTTTCCACCGCGCCCACGCGGGGCCGCGCGTCGATGTCCGGCATGTTCCTGGCCATCCACGGAAAACAGGAGCACCTCGACGCAGTCCAGCGCGAACTCGAAACGAACCGCACGAAACGGGAGTGGCTGTACGAACTGGTCGGCACCGCGGAAAATTTCAACATCGCCATGGAAAACGGCGAAACGTGGAAACCCCTGATGCGGGCGCTCCCGTCCACGGCCGGCTGCCGCGCGTTGGCCCTGTCCTGCATGCAGTCCCGAGACGCGCTGGTGCGGCGTACCGGACTGTACTGGGGCTATTGGTTTGCCACGCCGTCGTATTGGGCGGCCGCGGAAAAAATTCGGAGCGGGGATCCCGATCCCCTCGCACGACGCATGGCCGAATACCTCGCCCACAGCGAAAAGAAGGCGGCCGCGTCCCAATAATCAGCGGCCGGCGGCCAGTATTTTTTTGGCCGCGCTCACGTCGCGCGCAATCGCCTGCTTGAGCGAGGACAGCGCGCCGAACCGTTTGTCGCCGCGGATGCGCTTCACAAACACGATGTCGATTTCCTGTCCGTACAAGTCCATTTCATTTTCAATCAGGTGCACTTCGACGATCGGTGAACGCGTGTCCAGGTAGGCCGCGGAGGGATAACGGCGCCCGCGCACGAACGTGTAGGCCGCGTAGATGCCGGCCGGCGGGCGGACTTCGTTGTGCGGGTCGACATTGGCGGTCGGAAAACCCAGCTTGCGGCCTAGTTTTTTCCCGTGGATGACGTCACCGCGGATACTGAACGGGCGGCCCAGCATCACGCCGGCTTCGTCCAATTTCCCGGCGGCCACCGCGTCGCGGATGCGCGTGCTGGAAATCGTTTCGCCGTCTTCTTTCAACGGACGCGCCAGGCGGACAGAAAATCCGGAGGAGCGCGAAAGTTTTTTCAGCATCTCCACGTTCCCGCGGGCCCGGCGTCCAAACCGCCAGTTTTCGCCCACAACCATCAATTTGAGGCGCGGCGCGCTTTTTTTAAGGCGGGCGATGAACTCTTCGGGCTCCACCCGGGCCAGTTTTTTGGTGAACGGCAGGACGACGCAGCCGTTCAGGCCGAGATCTTTCAGCAATTTAAGTTTGTGGTCCTTCGACGTCAGCAGCGCGGGGGCAAGCTCCGGGCGCAAAATGCGCAGTGGGTGCGGGTCAAACGTCAGGACCCAGGTTTCGCCGCGCAGGGAATGCGCGGCGCGTTGGGCGGCGCGGATGACCGACTGGTGGCCGCGGTGAACGCCGTCAAACGCGCCGGCCGCGAGGACCAAGGGCTTCTTCACGCGCGCCAGTTGGGCGAGGCTGCGATAAATGAGCATCAGGCCGGGACACCTTGCAGCCGGAATTCCGTCATGGGGACCACCAACCGGGCCAGGCCGGCGCGGTCGAGTTTCAAGATTTCATCCATCGTGATGGCATTTTTTACATCCAGCGAGCCCGACTGCGTCCGGCGCAGGGTTTCGAGGATCGCGCCGCAGCCGAGGGACTGGCCGATGTCCGAGCAAAGCGTCCGCACGTACGTTCCCTTCGTGCAGCGAAGGCGGAACGTCGCGCGCGGCAGCGTGAAATCGAGGAGCGTGAATTCGTAAATGTGCAGCATGCGCGGTTCGCGCTCCACTTCCTGGCCCTTGCGGGCCAGCTTGTAGAGGGGCACGCCGGCTTTTTTGATTGCGGACACCATGGGCGGCGTCTGCATGACGTCGCCGATCCATTTCTTCATTTCCGCCTCGAGCATCGCGCGCGTGACGTCGCCCGGATCCTTTTCGCCGGTGATTTCCCCGTCGCAATCCTGGGTGTCCGTCGTGACACCGAGCTTCATCGTGCCTTCATAGACCTTGTCCGAGCCCATGACCTGGTTGGAGAGTTTCGTGCCCTTGCCGAGCAGGATAACCAGGAGGCCGGTCGCGTTGGGGTCGAGGGTGCCGCCGTGCCCGACTTTCTTAATGCCGAAGTGGCGCCGCACGCGGGCCACAATATCGTGCGACGTCGGCCCGGTCGGCTTGTCGACCAGCAGCAGGCCATCCCAAGGGTCGAAGGCGCGGGGCTCCGGCCCGTGAAATTCAGGACTCATCCGTTTTTTTCTCCACCCAGTCCGGATGTTCCGTCTCCATCTTGCTGATCAGGTCCAGCACGTGGCCGCCGCGCTCGATGGACTGGTCGAGTTCGAAAACAATGTGGGGCGTGTATTTCATCACCACGTTGCGGCCGATGCTGGCCTGGAATTCCTTGCGGTGGCGGAAAAGCAGCTGCAGCAGGCGTTTTTTTCGCTCTTCGTCGGCGCGGATGGAAACGAAAATTTTTGCGTGGCGCAGGTCGGGCGTGACCAGGGCGTGCGTGATGGTGACGGCGGACGGGTCGAAGTCGGGGTCATTGACGATGTGGTAAATCGAAGCGGCGACGTCCTGCCGGATCATTTCGCTGATGCGTTCCACGCGTTGCGTGCTCATGTTGGCTTCCTGTTACCCGGCGGGGGCGGTTGGGGATAACGGCCCCGGCCCGAATCAAAGCTGCTGCGCGATCTTCTCGACTTCGTACAGCTCGATGATGTCGCCGACTTCGTAGTCGCCGAATTCATCCAGCCGGATTCCGCACTCCTGGCCTTCACGCACTTCCGAGGCTTCGTTCTGGAAGCGCCGAAGCGTGGAGACATGGCCAACATACACCACATCGCCGCGCCGTTTGATGCGCGCGCGCGATTTGGAGGAAACGCGGCCGTCCACCACGAGGCAACCGGCGACCCGGCCCTTCTTGGTCAGGTCGAAAATCTGTTTCACTTGCGCGTGGCCGTGCACGTTCTCGCGAGCCACCGGCTCGAGCAATCCCTGCATGGCGTCGCGGATGTCGTCGACCAGTTCGTAAATAATGCTGTAGAGCCGGACTTCCACGCCTTCGCGTTTGGCCAGGCCGGCGGCCTCATTGCCCTTGGCCACGTGGAACCCGACGATGATCGCGTTGGACGCACTGGCCAGCAGGACGTCGTTGCCGGAAATATTGCCGATGGCGGCGGTGACGATCTTTACGGAAACCTTGTCGCTCTTCAGCTGGCCGAGCGCGTGCTGGATGGCTTCGAGCGATCCCTGCACGTCGGTCTTGATGATGAGGAGCAATTCCTTCTTGTCCCGTCCCTGTTCGGGCGCCTGCTTGAGCAGGTCCTCAAGGGACGCGCGCTTCGGCCCGCCCGCGATGAGATCATCGGCGCGCTTCTTGGCCATGCGCTGTTCCGCTTCTTCCTTGGCCATGCGGTCATTCGGGAAAACGACAAACTCGGATCCGGCGTCCGGCGCTTCCGGCAGGCCGAGGACCTTGATGGCGTCGGAGGGGCCGGCTTCCTTTACCTTTTCGCCTTTGTAATTGATCAACGCTTTGACGCGACCCCAGTACGGCCCGCAGACCAGCGCGTCGCCGATGTGCAGCGTGCCCTTGCGAACAAGGACCGTCGCGGTGGCGCCCATGCCCGTTTCCATCTGGGCTTCGATGACGTAACCCTGGGCGCGCCGCGCCGGGTTGGCCTTGAGTTCGAGCACTTCGGCCTGGACGGAAATATTTTCGAGCAGCGTGTCGATGCCCTGGCCGGTCAACGCGCTGACCGGGCAGACGATCACGTCGCCGCCCCAGTCTTCCGGGGACAGGCCGACCTGCTGCAGCTGTTGTTTGACGCGGTCCACGTTCGCGGCACGCAAGTCCACTTTGTTGACGGCCACCATGATCGTGACGCTGGCCGCCTTGGCGTGCTGCACCGCTTCTTTCGTTTGCGGCATGATGCCGTCGACGCCGTCGACCACGAGCAGGACGATGTCGGTCAGGTTGGCGCCGCGCGCGCGCATGGCCGTGAAGGCTTCATGGCCGGGCGTGTCGAGAAACGTGATGCGCTGGCCCTTCGGCAGCGTGACCGTGTAGGCGCCGATATGCTGCGTGATGCCGCCGTCTTCGGTCGCGACCACGTTTGTGTTGCGAATTTTATCGAGCAGGGACGTTTTGCCGTGGTCGACGTGGCCCATGACGGCAACGACCGGCGGGCGTGGCTTCAATTCATCGGCCTGGTCCGTTTTCGGTTCCTGCTGCTTGCGGACCTGCGAGACGGTTTCCGGCTTCTTCTCGATTTCCTTCTTCTCGTGCTCGAGGTTGAAGCCGTGCTTTTCGGCGATCTTCTGGGCGACCTTCAGCTCGATCTTCTGGTTAATCGACGCGAAAATATTCATCATCATCAGGTCGGTGATGAGCTGGTTGGGCTTGAGGCCGAGCTGTTCCGCGAATTCGCGCACGATGATCTGGCCGCGCACGATGACGGTCTTTTTCTGGGCTGGCGCCGCCGGAGCCGCGGGCGCAACCGGCGCGGGCTTGGCGGGTTCCACTTTCGGCGCCGGGGCCGCCGCGACGGGCGCGGGCGGCGGAGGCGGAGCTTCGGGTTTGGGCGGCGCAGGCGGCGCCCACTTGGCCCGGCAGTTACGGATCATTTCCACCGTGAGGGAGCTGGACGCGGTCTTGCCCGGGACATTTACGAAATCAAGGATGTCCTTGCTCTTGACGTTCAGCTCTTTCGCTAGCTCGGAAACTCTCATGCTTGTTCTTTAACTTCCTGCGATTCCAATGATTTCTCCGCCGCGGCGCGTATGGCCTTGGCGCTTTCTTCGTCGAGCCCTTCGATGTCCTGCAAGTCCGAAACGTCCGCGGCCAGGATGCCTTCCACAGTGAGGAAGCCGGCATGCACGAGCTTCTCCGCCCGTTCCTTGCCGATGCCCTCGATCGCGGCCAAACCGGCCACGGCCATCGCGACCTTTTCTTCAAAGCTGATGTCGGCTTCGTCTTTGTGAATGTCGACCTTCCAGCCCGTGAGCTTGGAGGTGAGGCGGGCGTTCTGGCCCTTTTTGCCGATGGCGAGCGACAGCTGGTCGGACGCCACCGTGATGGAGACGGCGTGGTTGGCCTCATCCACTTCCACCTTGATGAGCGTGGCCGGCTTGAGCGCCTCGGTGACGAACGTTTTGACGTCCGTGTTCCAGCGCACGATGTCGATTTTTTCGCCGGACAATTCGCGCACGATATTTTTCACGCGGATGCCGCGCATGCCGACGCAGGCGCCGACGGGATCGACCTTGGGATCGTTCGAATGCACGGCCACTTTGCTGCGGAAGCCGGCCTCGCGCGCGATGGCCTTGATCTCGACCGTCTTGTCGGCGATTTCCGAAACTTCGAGTTCGAAAAGTTTTCGCACAAATTCGGGATGGCTGCGCGACAGGATCAGTTCCGCGCCCTGGGGCGCGTTGATCACGCTCATGAGCAGCGCGCGCAAGCGGTCGCCCACCTGGTATTCTTCCGTCGGCACGCGTTCGCGGGACGGCAGCACGGCTTCGGCGCGGCCGAGGTCGACGATGACGTCGCTGCGTTCGAAGCGTCGAACGGCGCCGCTGACGATGTCGCCCGGCTTGTCCTTGTATTCTTCGAAGACCTTGTCTTTTTCCGCCTGGCGGATCTTGTGCAGGATCGCCTGCTTGGCCGTCTGGGCCGCAATGCGTCCGAAATCGCGCGGGGTGACTTCTTTTTCGACGAAATCGTTGAGTTGGGCGTCAGCCTTCAGGCGCTTGGCCTCCGACAGCAGGATCTGGTCATGCGGCGCGGTGACTTTCTCCACAACCTGTAATTTTGCGAAGGCGCGGATGTCGCACGTCTTGCGGTCTATTTCGATCCGCAATTCCTTGGCCGGGCTGACGCTTTTCTTGGAAGCGCTCAATAGGGCGCCTTCCACGGCCTTGATCAGCGTTTCGCGTTCAATCCCGCGTTCACGCTCCATATAGTCCAAAACTGCCTGCAATTCTGCATTCATGACGCACCTTCTTCCCGCCACGGCTATACAAAACCGCGACAACCCGGGGCTTTCCCCTGCCGGTCGCGGAGGTTTCGACAAAAAAAAGTGGGATAAACCCACTTTTGACCGCGGCCAAAAATTTCAGTTGTACAGTTTAGGTTCTAAACGGCGATGGTCAAGTGACAAATGAACAGGGGCTGCTGGGCTACCCGCATAGTTCCAATACTCGGAAGAACAAAGGGTTATGACTTCCAACGGTTGGAAAGCAGCTAACTTTGTCGAAACAGCCTGCGCGGGCACGTCGATTCCTGGAAATGTCCCGTTTGGAACCGGTTTACAGACCCCAATTGCGGATTGACGGGCGGTTGGGTATCCATTATCGCTTGTATTGGTCCCGGCAAGTGATTTGTCGCCGTAATGTAGTGTAAACAGGGTGGATAAAGCGGCGTATCTTGTCAGGTGGAGCGCGGGTGAGGTGTGCCCGCGCCGATTGTGTTTACGTAGTTTGGGAAATTCATGGAGAACGGGTCGCAAATAAAACGGCGCGCGCTCTGGGTACTCGTGTGCCTTTTGCTCGTCGGGATGCTGGGTGTGCAAGCCGCCTTGGTGGACTTGGACGCGCTGGTCACGTATTCCATTTATGGAAGTGACGGCGTAACGCCGCTGGCCCCCGGGTCGCTCGTTTACATTATCGGCAGTTTCGATGCCATCGTTGATCCCATGGCCGCGTTCGGCGCGCCGCCGACAAACCTGGTGGCCATTTCCACCACCGGCGATGATGTACTTCTCGGATCGGTGCGCATCGGTGACAACGTATCGAGCAACGGAACTTTTTTCACCACGGTCAAATTTGAATCGACGCAGGTCAAATACGTCTACATCCGCTACTTCGAATACACCAACGCCGAATACGTCACGGGCATGGTGTACTGGGGCAACTCATCGAACTTTTTCATCGGCGGTCCCACGCTCGGCGTATCCACGGTGGACTTCGCGGCTGACGCAAACGTGCACCTGGTCGCGTCCAACCTGAATAATTTCGGTGTGATCCCTGAGCCGAGCACCGCCAACCTCGTGGTGCTCGTGGCCGGCATGGCGTGGGCCATGCGGGTCAGCATGAAGCGTCGCGTCAAGCAGGCCCGCGAGAACGGGCCGGAGGGTGGGGCCCAATGAAAACGACCGCGCGGTTCATCCTTTTCACAGCAGTGCTGGCCTTCTCGTTCGGCCGCGCGCAGGCGCAGGTGCCCCCGCTGCACGTCGGCACGACCAACACCATCGTGGACGAATTCGGCGAAAATTTGAAAGGCACGATGCCGGCCGCCACCGCCTTTGGTTTTACGTACGCGACCGGCGAAGTCGTCCAGATTCTTTACGCGGGCGGCGGGATCCAGCCGACCGATACGAATGGAAATCCGCAGGCCGCCAACGGCGTACTGTATGAAACGCGCATCGGCGAAGGCGTCGATCCCGGCATGGGACCCGCCGGCCAGTTCGGCGTTTCCGTACCCGGCCGCGCCGGCGTGCAGGGGCTCGGCGCCAACCCGACCCAGGTTTTCGCGCGCGTCTACAACAAGCCGACGATCCAGGAATCGTCCTTCTACGGGGACTCGCAGGTATTTGTCGTCGACGCCAATTTCAACGCGCCCTTCATTCCCGAAATTCTCCGCACGGACAAACCCACCGATCCCAACGACAACGATTTGGACGGGCTGAACAATTCCTGGGAAAAAAGCCTGCACGGCAACCCGAACAACCCGGACACGGATGGCGACGGCATGGCCGATGGACCCGAATTCCGCGCCGGCACGGAATTGACCAACAACACCTCCTTGCTCCAGATGGTGGAACTGATTCCCGTGCCGCCGATGAATCTCGATATTGTCTGGGACACCGTGGATGGCAAGGATTACGAGGTCGAATACAAGTCAGGCGACCTGGCCGACACCAATGAACCGTTCAGCGTGATCAGCGGCGTGATCTCCGCGACCGGTTTGGTTTCGCGCACGACCGTGACGAACGCGCTGGCCAATCCCGGCGGCCATTACCGCGTCAAACTCATCGAGCCCTAAACCCGCCTGGCCGCCCGCGCGTCACCTATGCGCAACCTTGCCAGAATCCCGTATTTTTGCATCATGACGTCATGACCAAGCCCGTACAGACTGCGCTGGTGGGCATTTGCGGCGGCATCGCCGCTTACAAGGCCGTCGACGTGGTGAGCCGTTTGCGCAAGGCCGGCTGGAAGGTCCACGTGGCGATGAGCGACGCCGCGCAGAAATTCGTTACCGCGCTGACGTTTGCCGCTGTGTCGGGAAATCCCGTGCTCGAAACGTTGTTCCCGTCACCGGGCGCCCACGGCGGCGACGAGTTGTATCCGCATTTGTATCCGGCCACGAACGCCGATCTTTTTATCCTCCTGCCCGCCACGGCCGACATGATTGGCCGCGTGGCCAACGGCTTGGGCAGCGACGTGGTTTCGACGAGCGCGCTGTCCCTGCCGTCGCACTGCCGGCGGTTTTTCTGTCCCGCGATGAACGTCGAGATGTGGAACCAGCCCGTCGTCAAAGCCAATGTTGCCCGGCTGGAGCGGGACGGCTGGGCCCGGATCGGTCCCAACGCCGGCGCGTTGGCCTGCGGCATGGAAGGCGAAGGCCGCATGGCCGAGCCGCAGGAAATCGTGGAAGCCATTTTGCAGGAAATGGAATCCGCGCAGGCGTTGAGGGGGAAAAAAGTTTTGGTGATCTCCGGCCCCACGCGCGAGCACATCGACCCCGTGCGTTTCATTGGCAATCCCAGCACGGGAAAAATGGGCAAGGCCCTCGCGGAAGAAGCGGTGGCCTCGGGCGCGGACGTGGAGTTCGTGACCGGCCCCGTGGCGGAAGTGAACCTCCCGCATCGCGATCATTTAAAAATCCACCACGTGACCAGCGCCGAGGACATGCTGAAAAAAGCGAAGGCGCTGTACGGCGGCGCGGACGTGGTCATCTACGCCGCGGCCGTGGCGGACTACAAGCCCGTGGAACGCCATGAAAAGAAGCTGCCGAAAAAATCGGGCGACATCACCTTGCAGCTGACCGCGACGCCGGACGTGGCCGCGACGCTCAATGAGAAAAAACGCAAAGGCCAGGTCGCCATCGGGTTCGCGCTGCAGACGCACGACGGCGTGGAGAAAGCGCGCGCCAAGCTGGAGAAGAAACACCTCGATGGCATCGTGCTCAATTCGCTGGAGGCGCTCGGCGGGGACACGGGAACGTACACGTATTTGAGCGCCGCCAACGGTCGCCCCGCGGCCTTGGAAGAGTGGGGCAAACTTGAAAAACGCGCGTGCGCCCGCAAGATCCTCGCCCAGGCCATCAAAGCCCTGGAACATTAATCAACCGTTACGGGATCAGTCCCATCCGCTTGTTGATCTGATACTGAAGCAGCGTCGGGTCACGCTTTGACGTGCCGAAGTGCTGGGCTTGCAGCTGGCCGTCGGAACTTTTCCGGACAAACCAATCGCCTGCGGCCTTGTGATACACGGCAATGTCATCAAATCCGTCTGCGTCGTAATCGGCCGGCACCGGATACGTGGCCGACCAGCCCCAATGCACAATGCGCGTCAAACCGGAATTGCTGTCGATGATGTACCAATTTCCCGACGCGGGGTGATAAACGGCCAGATCGGTAATTCCGTCCCCATCGAAATCGGCCGGCGCGGGCATGACGGCGGGCCAGCCCCAGTTCTGCACGCGAGTGGTGTTATCGGAACTGCGCCGGATGAACCAATTTCCGGACGCACGCTGAAAGACAGCGACATCGTAAATACCGTCCCCGTCGTAATCGCCCGGCGTGGGGACCAAGCCGGGTCCGCCCCACTGCTGGACGCGCGATGTGCCGGATAAGCTTTGCATGATGTACCAGTAGCCCGATGATTTGTCGTAAACCGCCAGGTCCGTAATCCGATCGTCGTCGTAATACTGATGCACCGGAATCATCGAGGGTCCGCCCCAATTTCGCTTGATGGTGGCGCCATTCGAATTGCGGCGATATGTCCACAGGCCGTTTTTGGGATAATACGTAGCCAAGTCGCACTCAAAATCGCCATCGAAATCGCCCACGGCTGGGATAATGGACGACGATCCGAACGTGAGGCTGAAGGACTGTCCGCTTGAGCTGCGCCGGATAAACCATTTTCCGGAAGACGGCTCGAACACAACATGATCCGTCCGGAAATCCCCATCAAAGTCCGCATCGGAGAGGTCGAAGACCCTTCCGAACAGATCATCGCGGCCCGTGTTATTGCCGGTAACGACATCGGGAACATCTGAGGTGGCGATTGCGTCCGTCTCAAAAGAGTTGGCATGAAAGGTCCGCGTGGTAACGCGCACGCTTTTCGCGTCGCCCGGATTCATGAGGCCGAGGCTGAAGATCACCGTATAGGGACCGCTTGTGGAATAGCTGTAGGCAGAAGCGATGGAAATAACCCGCTCCGTGGACGTAACCCGTACGAAGGCATTCGACGCGGTGTCCGGACCGGCATTCGAAACCGTGACCAGGTGTTCACTGCGCACCGCGCGTGCGGCATCTGTGCGTGTAACTTCCGCACTTAAGTCCGCGTTTCGACCGTGCACGGCTGCCCTGGATTCATTGTTGGTCGCGACCGGATCATTGTCGCGCGGATACAGGATCGCTGTGTTGGTGATCCACAGCAGCGTGCCGATGGATGCCTTTATCTGCAATTGAACGCTGCCCCCGACGGGTAGAAAGCCGTGTGAGTAGTAAACGGTATTCCCGTCCGTATTCGCGAATCCGCCGCTCGCCGTCACGACCTGGATGCTGACTTCCGGCGGCACAGCGTCCGTAACAGAAAAACCGACGGCGGCATCCGGGCCGTTGTTCGACACACCTATGTAATAGAAGTAAGGGCGGTTAAGACCGGGCCCGCCATCGGACGTCGTTTTGCTGATGACAAGGTCCGGCGCGGGCGGGGTCACGTGCGTTGTAAAGATCGTGCTGTCATTGACGGTTTGCGAATCGCAGCCCGACGAATACGCAGCCAGGCGATTACTAAAAGGACCTGCGGTTACGGCCTGCACCTCAACCGTGACATCGGCGTGCGCGCCCGAAGTAAACGTAGTCATTTCCCCGCGCACGAGACCCGCTTGATTGGAAAAAGTCCCGGTTGACGATGAAATTGCATGGATGATGAGGCCCGTCGGCAGAAAAAGGCTGGCTGTGGCGGAAACGGTATCGGGTCCGGAATTGGAGATCACGGCTCGCAAGAAGAAGTTACTCCCGAGTATCACTGGCTCCGTTAGCGCAACCAGCGCGACCCCGAGATCGGCCACATCATCGCACGCGCGTTCGTAGGCGCCCATGTCCCACTGCGAAATGCTGTCCATATTGCCGTCGATCGGGCGCGGGCGGTTGACCAGGTCGTTGGTCGTGCCGGTTGCGGCTGTGTCCAGGCAGGGGGACAATTGCGCCAGGCGAAAATTGTCGGTAGCGAAGTCCAGGAATTGGGGATCGGCGGCGACATTTCCGACACCCACCGGCAGTGGAAACGCGCAGGTGTGATCAAACACTACCGAGCCCGGCGCGGCATAATTATTTTGGGCGCCGTCGACGTAATTGCTCACGATGATGGTATTGATCACCGTGCCTGCCGAGGCGTAAAGCCCGCCGCCTTGGGGAACTGACCCGCGCACGCCGCGCGTCGAAGAGTTTCCGGCGATCGTGCAATTGATGATGGTGCCCGTGGCCATGACGATGCCGGCGCCGTGGCCCAAAGTAGTTCCGTATAGACTCGATCCGGCATGGTTCTTGATGATCAGGCAGTTTTGCACCGTGCCACGGTTGAGATTCACCCCGGCAGCCGGGTTGCCACCCCCACATGCATCTCCGGAACGCGTATCATTCTCTTTCACGATGCATTGGTCCAAAAGGCCGTCGGACATGTCGACACCCCGTACGGATTTTTGAATCGTGAATCCTCGCACAGTCCCATTTTGTCGAATAATCAATCCAATGTGGTCATTCCGCGAACCACACCCCCTGTCAATACCTCCCTGGACGAAGGTAAACTCGGGGCCGTTTACGCTTCTAATTTCGATGCCTTGGGCAACGACGATCAGTTCGCTGACGGAGTAGTAAAGACCATTGGTGACGACTACGACATCGCCGGTTGCGGAAACGGACAATGCAGATTGAATTGTAGTGGCTGCGTCGGTCCAATTGGTGAAGGGGGATACGTTTCCGCCGTTCAGGGAAACGTAACGGGTTTCGGCGAAAGACTGCATCGCGGCGGCGATGAGCACTATCGCAAATAGAGAATAACGTAATAACTTAGATGGCACTGTTAGGTCCCGCTTCGTGAGTGTAACTTACACCCATAAGGCGGAACTATACAGTCCATTTACGGTGCCGCCGGCGCGGTCGTTTTCGGGAGCAGCGTTGCCAGCTTGGCCAGGTCGACTTTAGCGAGCGCGCCTTTGACCTGCTCCATCGTGACGTTGTAGCCGGTGACCTCGACCGTGAAATGTTTGTTCACCAGGACTTGGATTTCGCCGTGCTTGTCCTGGGAATTATATTTTTCCAGGGCCTTGTTGCCGCCGATGGTCGTCGAGCGCTCGTAGCCGTGGTCGTCTTCCTTGTCGACATCCATGGACGCGAAGCCGTACTGCATGAACCCGCCGATGGCGCCCGTCCCGCCCATGTCGGAGATCTTGATGTTGAGGGTTGCGCCGTCCGATCCCGTTGACTGGTACTGGCCTTCCGCGGTGGCGATCGTCATGCCCATGGTCGCGTTCTTCTCGCCGCTGGCGTTGGAGCGTTTCATGCCGGGCAGGTCCGCGGGCAGCAGCGCCTTGAGGTCGCGGAAGTCAACGACCGCGGCGGCGCTGTTGGTGCCGGCGCCCAGCATGGCCCCCATGGCCTTCATCACGTCGTCCATGTTCGGTTGCTGCTGGCCAAAGGCCGCGGCCGACGTCAGCGTTAAGATGGAAAGCAGGACGAGTTGTTTGCAGTTCATGGATTAATTCTCCTTCGGTTGCTTTAATCTTTACGGATTCGGGGCCCGCAGTTCAACATCAGATGCATATGCGATGTCCCTGGTGCGGCGACAACCCCCTCTACATCGAATACCACGATCGCGAGTGGGGCCGGCCCCTGCACGATGACCGGCGGCTGTTCGAAATGCTCATCCTGGAGGGCGCGCAGGCCGGCTTGAGCTGGCTGACCATCCTCAAGAAACGCGCCAATTACCGACGCGCCTTCGACGGATTCAACGCCCGCAAGATCGCGCGCTACACGCCCGCCAAGGTGAAGGCCCTGCTGGCCGACGCGGGCATCGTGCGCAACCGGCTCAAGATCGCGGCCACGATCCAGAACGCGAAATCGTTCCTGGCCGTGCAAAAAGAATTCGGCAGCTTCGATCGCTACATCTGGTCGTTCGTGGGCGGAAAGCCGATCCTGAACCGGCGCAGAAAAATGGGGGAGATTCCCGCCCGCACCGCGGAGTCCGACGCGATGAGCAAGGACCTGCTGCGGCGCGGCTTCAAATTTGTCGGCTCAACGATTTGTTATGCCTTCATGCAGGCAGTCGGCATGGTCAACGATCACTTCATCACCTGTCGGCACTATAATAAATGAACGAAAGTTTTGCGCCGCGGTCTGATCGTGATATACTGGCTCTAGGACAGCAGCCGTTGGAAGGTGTCATGATTGAGCTGGGTCTGCAGAATCACGATCTGGTCGCCGCTTCCGCCGAGCAACTTACGCATAAGATGGTCCAGAAGGGTCGAAAAGGCCGCCGGTTAACCCGGAACATCCAGGAGAAAATTCTTCGTGCCCTGAACAAGGCCTCCGGCCGCAGCTTCACCCTCGATCAACTTTTCAATTACCGGGGACATGTTTAGCGAAGACAAAACGAAACAAGGAGAAAAGCCATGGACGTATTGATTCATGCTGATGGATTTACCCTGGGCGACGCGCAGAAAGCGTTGGTGGAGGAAAAAATCGGCCGCCTTGAGCATTACGAGCCGCGTGCCATGCGGGCCCGCGTGCATCTTCGCCGCACCACGGCACACCACTCCGATACGCAATTCCAGGTCAAAGTGCTGATCGAAGTGCCGGGCCAGGATATCAGCGCAGAAGAGCAAGCCTCGCAACCGATCGAGGCCGTGGATCTGTTGTTCGAAAAACTCGAACACCGGCTGGAGCGACGCAAGAACGAACGCCTCGCCAAACGCTCGGAGGGGTCCCACTTCAAGGCCGCCCAGGCGGGCATGTAGATTTCAATTGTGTAATAATCGGACGCGTAGGGGCGTTGGTCGACGCCCGCAATTGCGCTACGAGGGAATGTTCCCAAACGGGTCGACGATTTTCACGCGCGGGAAATATTTTTTCACCGCTCGCGTATCGCGTTTTAGGAACAGCAGCTTCAGGTTCGGGCCCGCGTCCATCGTGAAATAAATCGCCACGCCGCTGGCTCGCAGTCCCCAGATCCGGTGCATCAAGGCCACGGATTCCGGCCGCCAGAACAACACCGGCGGCCATGCTCCCAGCGAGGTGGCGTGCATGACCAGCGCGTTGGTCTCGGCCGTTCGCCCCAATAAATCGAAGTCGCGCGTTTCAATCGCCTTTTTGACCAGCGCGAGGTCCCTTTTCACCTGGCCCGGCCACACGGCGTAAAGCGGCGATGTCTCCTTCGTGCTGCGCATGGCCGCGCGCGAAGCAACGGCTTTTTTTTGCTCCGACACGGTGAGCAAACCGACGCGGAGCTCACTCCATCGGCGCGGGAATAAAGCGGCATAACTGTCCATCCCGTTTGATTTTTTCCCGGCCCGCCATTCCACGAATCCGCCATAGACGGACCGCGATGCGCTGCCGCTGCCGAGCCGGGCCAGGATCGACATTTGTTTGCGATCCAGGCGCCAGCCAAACAAATCGTCCAGCGCCATGGCCAACGCAGCAAATCCCGAAGCCGACGAGGCCAGTCCCGCCGCGGTCGGGATCGAATTCCACGTGTCCACGCGAAACCCGGCGCGGCGATGGGGTCGCACCAGGTCCAGGAATCGGCTCACGCCCTGCGCGAATTCTGACGTGGCCGGCTGCTTCTTTCCGTTCAGCGTGACGACATCGCGCCGGCCCGCCAGCGAAACGGTCGTCTTTGTGCCCAAGGATCCGAGAGAAATGGAAAGGCTCGAGGTGACCGGCAGGTTCAGTTCCTCGTTCCGCTTCCCCCAATATTTGCAGAGCGCGATATTGGACGGTGCAAACGCAACGCCTCTTTCTTTGACCGGGTCGCGCGCGCGATTACCGAGCAGGCGACGGACCACTTCAATTTTTTTCAACGATGATTCCTTCGTGAGACATGTCGACGGGGATGACCGGCATCGGGAAGTCGTGCCTCGCCACGCGGCCAAGGCCGATGGCGCAGTCGCCGAGGCCGGAGCCGGAAATCTTGGAGCCCAGGATGCCCGGGTCCCCGCGCAAGGCATACACGATTTCGGAAAGCCGGGCGGTGTTCACCCCCATTGCATCCATCAGGCCGTGGGCGATATTCATCATGTCGCCAAAGGTCTTCCAATCCTGCATCGTTGCCGCGTCGGCCGCGTCCATGGAACACTGCTCCATCGCCTCAAAAATTTCCGCGTAGATGGTCGGCGCGTTAACGCGTCGCTTTTCCACGTAATCCACCACTTCCGGCGTCGGCGTCTTTCCGCCCGAGTAGACGGCGCACAGCGGGTGCGTGTACGAGAGTTGCTCGATCTCCAGCGGGTCGGCGCGATAAAGCAGCAACCCGCCGTAAACGCTGGCCGCGACGTCGGTCCCGGAGCCCAGGCCCTGCACGGAGCGGATGGTTTCGCGGCTGGATTTGAAAAGTTCCCCGTTGTCGACGTCGCCGCACGTCCACTGCGCGAGCGCCGCGGTGGCGGCGACGGTCACCGCGGCGGAGGAGCCGAACCCGATGTTGTGGGAAAATTCAGACGCGATGTTGAGGTCGAACCCGCCGGGAATCCTCTCCGCGCTTTTCTTGATCGCGCCCAGGACGAAACGAAAATCCGGCGCCGTTTCGATGCGGCGCAGGTCGGTATGAAATTCGCCCAGGGCGGAGTGGATATTGATTTCCGTATCCGTGCGCGGCGACAGCGTCACCTTGATCCGCTGCCCCACCGCGCAGACCAGCGCCAGGCGGCCATGCAGCACAGCGTGTTCCCCAAAGAGCATGAGGCTGCCAGGGGCGGACGTTGTGATGACCGAAGCCATAAGGCGGGAGTATGAATTCGAAATTCCAAATTCCAAATTCCAAATTTAGAACCCGGAATCCGGAATCCGGAACTCGGAACTAAACAATGCGCGTGCCGAGCGGGTCGCCGCGGACGGTCAGCACGGTGTAGCCGAATTTCTGGCAGATGGCCTCGGGCGGTTCGCTGGCAAACACCAGGACGACGCCGCCCTGGTCGCCCGCGATGGAACCGGCGCCGCAGATCTTGGCCGCCGCGCCCCACGCTTCGATTTCAGAAATGAATTGCTGCACTTTGGCCGGCACCACGCCGATTTTCACCAGCAGCTTGTTGTTTTCGCGCACGAGATTCTGCACCGCGGCCAGGTCGTTCGCGCGCAGCGCCGTTTCCATCTCCAGCGTGACGGCTTCGAAATCGTTCCAGATCGGGTCCTGCTTGAACCGTTCGCCGACGCGCACCACGCATTCGCCGGTGGTCGACGCCGGGACGCCCGTGTGCACGAGGTACATGGAAAAACGCGGCAGGGGGACGGACCGGGCCTGGCCGTTCTGGAAAAGCGCGCAGCCGCCGTGCAGGGAAATGTAGGAATCGACGCCGCTCGGGTTCCCGTGCTGCAGCTTCTCCGCCTCGAGGCTGTACTTCATGACCCAGTCGGGCCGGAAATCGACGCGGAAATAATGACCGATCGCCCGCAGCTCGCTGAGGATCGTGGCGGCGGAGGAACCCATGCCGCAGCCGATCGGGATATTGGACTGCGTCTGGATGTTCAGGCCCTGCTCCAGCTTGAGGTGCAGGCCTTCGAGGATATTGATGAAGGCAAACTCGAAGAGCTCGATGGGCTTTAACAGGACGTCGCGGATGGAGAGCTCGCCGTTCAGGAACAGGTGGTAATTCCGGAGCAGCCGCGCCTTCATTTCATTCAGCGCGCGCAACGTGAAGGAATCGGTTTCCTTGTAGTCCACCAGGTTGAAGGAAACGAGGTCGGACGCGGTCAGCGTGATGACGGATTGCGCCGAGCGGTCCACCGCCATGGCCAGCGCCGGCCGGCCGAAGACGACCGCGTGTTCGCCGCTGAGGATAAGTTTTCCGGGCGCAATTGCCTTCATAAAATCTTTTCGTAAAGCCGTTTGTGTTCGCTGACGCCGGCGAGGCGGAACGGCCCTGTCCTGTATTGAGCAAACGTATGCTTTCCCCCATCAGTCGGAAAGGGCAAATTGTAGATGTCCTCGTACTGCTGGTACGTCAATTCCGTGCGCCCTTCGAGCAGCTTCCGCTGGTTTTCCGCGAACAAGTGAGGCCGGTAGCCGTCCTGGATCACGCCGCTGAAGAACTCGGCCGCGCAGCCCGACCCGTAGCTGAAAAGGCCGATGCGTTTGCCGGACAGGTCTTCCGTCGCGTGGTCCAGCAGGGAGGCCAGGCCGACGTACAGGGACGCCGCGTAGCTGTTGCCGGTGATGCGGTTGTAGTGCAGCGTGTCGCCGAGCTGCTCCTGCAGCGCTTTCGCGGAAAGTTTTTCCTGGCCGCTGGTTTTGGCCAGTCGCTCATGCGCTTTTTCGGCCATGCGCGTGAACGGCAGGTGATAGCAGAAACGATACAAGTCCGCGAAGGAGCGGCCCGATAATTCCTGGTATTGCTTCCACGTCTCGGCCAGTGCGTTCAAATAGACACGCGTGGAGTATTTTCCGTCCACCAAGGCCTGGTCGCGATAATTGGGCCGCCAGAAATCCATCACGTCTTCCGTGTACATGCCGCTCTCGAGATCCACGGCGAGGATGCGCGGGTCCCGCGTCACCAGCATCGCCACCGCGCCGCAGCCCTGCGTGGGCTCGCCCGGGCTGCCCAGTTCGTAACGCGCGACGTCGGAGGCCAGGATCAGCGCTTTTTTTCCGGTCCGCTGCACGACCGCCATCGCCATCTGCAGCGCGGCCGTTCCGCTGTAGCAGGCCTCCTTCAACTCCACGGACCGGCAGCGGCTGGGCAGGCCGAGGAGCCGATGCGCGAAAAGCCCGCCGGCCTTGGACTGGTCGATGCCGGATTCCGTGGCAAAAAGCACCAGCTCGATGTCCTTCGGATCAATTTTTTGCAGGATGGGCAGGGCCGCGCTGGCGGCCATCGTGATGATGTCCTCGTCGGGCGGCGGGATTGCCATTTTTTCCTGGCCGATGCCGATCGCGTATTTGTTGTAGTCGGCGCCGCGCGCGGCCGCGAGCGTCTTGAGGTCGAGGTAGTAGTTCGACGAATAAAAACTGATCAGGTCGATGCCGGTTTTCATGACAATATCAACGACTCGCGGCCGAAGAGCTTGTCCACGCGCGGCGCGCCCAGCAGGAACATCGCGGTGACGAATTCTTTTTTCAGCCGTTTGATCACGGCCACCACCGCGTCCGCGGACTTCATCGCCGGTTTCAGGAAGGGGGAGGCGACTCCGCACAGCGACGCGCCAAGAATGACGCTCTTGGCCATATCTATACCTGTTCGGACACCGCCGGAGGCGATGAGTTCAATTTTTTTTCGGAACGGCTTGAGGTCGCGCAAGGCCTGCGGCGTCGGGATGCCCCAGTCCTGGAACGCGAGGCCGAGGTCGTGCTCATCCTGGCGGTGATGCTCGATGCGGCTCCACGACGTGCCGCCGCTGCCGGCGACGTCGAGATAATGAATGCCGCAACGCAGCGCGAGACGGGCCACGTCGGCAGAAAGCCCGGCGCCCACTTCCTTCAGGATGACAGGCTGCTTCAATTTTTTGGTGATGCCCGCGATGCGTTTGGCGAGGCCGGCGAAATTGGTGTCGCCTTCCGGCTGCACCGCTTCCTGCAGCGGGTTCAAATGCAGGCACAGCGCGTCCGCGCGCAGCACGTTGACCGCGTCCTTGCATTGCGCCAGGTCAAACCCGTGGTTCAACTGGATCGCGCCCAGGTTCGCAAATAGCAGCGTGTTGGGCGCGAAGCGGCGCAGGTCAAAGCTCGCGCGCGCCTTGGGATTCGTAAACATCACGCGTTGCGAGCCGACCCCCATCGCGACCTGCATGGCTTCAGCCGCCATCGCCAGGTTCATGTTGATGCGGCGCACGAGGTCGTGGTCCCCGCCGGTCATGCAGGAAATCAAAAGCGGGAACGACAGCTTCCGGCCCATGAACGTGGTGGACGGGTCAACGTCCTTGAGGTCCAGTTCCGGCAGCGCGCGGTGGGCGAGGCGGATTTCATCGAAATAGTTTTTCCGGCGATCCACCTCGCGGTCGGCACCGATGATTTCGATGTGCTGGACCTTCCGGTCGTTGGTTTTGTCTTTCATGTGCTAAAGGATCTGAACCGCAAATGGACACGGATCGTTTCTATTTCTTCGCCCGCTCAATTTTTAAATGGGCTTTCATGAGCTCGCCGGGATTCGTTTGCGCGGCCAATAGGGAAAGTTCCCCACACAGGACGGTGGCCGCGGCGATGACGGCCAACCGGCGCGCGTTGACGCCGGCTTCGCGTTCGCCCGTGCAGCCCATCCGTTCCAGGTTTTTGCGCACGAAATCGAAATCCTTGCCGCTGCCCGCCGTGCCGACGATGACGTGGGGGACGGTGGCCGAAAAATACAAAGCGTCGTCTTTGAGTTCCGCGTGAACGAAGCCCTGCGAGCCCTCCACGATGTTGGCCGCGTCCTGGCCGGTGGCCAGGTAAAACGCCAGGAGCATGTTGGCATAGTGCGCGTTGGCGCTGCGGAGTCCGCCGGCCAGCATGGTGCCGATGAGGTTTTTCTTGATGTTCAGGTCGACGATTTTTTCCGGCGTCGTTTTTAGAAGTTTCTGGCAGGTCGCGCGCGGGATGGTGATTTCGGTGATGACGTTCTTGCCGCGGCCCAGGATGCCGTTCACCGCGGACGTTTTCTTGTCCGTGCAGAAATTCCCCGAGATGGACACGTACTTCAGGTACCCGTATTCCCGGAGCACCCACTCCATCGCGGCTTCCGACGCCTTGGTGACCATGTTGTGCCCGGCCGCGTCGCCCGTGCGGTACTCGAGGCGGAGAAAAAGCAGGTTGCCGGCGAACTGCGCGTGCAGGTCGATGAGCTTGACGTAGCGGCTGGAACGTTCGGCGGCCTGGCTCAATTCCGGCATGCGTTCGCGCAGGCTCTGCGCGGCCTGCACGGCGCCGACCGCGGTGGGCGCTTCCAGCAGCACGGAACGCGTCATGCGGTCGTCGGCAATAACGGCCCGGATGCCGCCGCAGGCCATCGATATTTTGGCGCCGCGCGAAACGGACGGCCAGAGCGGGGATTCGTAGGTGGCGAGGGGAACCAACACCTCCCCCTCGAATTCCGGTCCCATAATTTTGACCGGCCCGATCGTTTGCATGGGGACGGTGGCAAATTCCTCGGGCGTGGTTTGCTTCACGGGGGCATACTCACGCAAACCTGCACACGCGGAAAGTGAAAAAAGAACGCGGGGTCTCGCGCGCTGCGCGAAAAATGCTAAGGCACCGCGCTGGGCGCTTCCAGGAATTGCGCGTAGAACGGCACCCACTTGTTGATCTCGGCGACCAGCGTGCCATCCGCCTGCCAACTTGTGATGGCCGCGTTGACTTCGTCCATGAGCGCTTGATCCCCGCGTCGCAGGCCCCATCCAATCTTTTCCCGGTTCAAGGGCTGGGGAATAAACGCCAGCGTTCCTTCGTCGCGGGAGTATTGCCACAACACCGAAGGCGCGTCGTGTACGAAGGCTTCGATCGTGCGACGCTGCATGAGAAACGCGACATCCTCCGGTTGCGCGAGCCGGATGGCGCGCACGGCATTATACTGGCGCTTAACAAAGGCCTCGCCGGTCGTTCCGGGCATGACGCCTATTTTTCCGCTCGATTGGGCCAGGTCAGCGGGCGTTTTGAGGCGATTCTTGTCCTTCGCTCTAATGAGCGCCATCAAACCGCTCTCCATAATGGGCGACGAGAATTCGATGCGGACCTTTCGCGCGTCGGTTATCGTCATGCCCGACATGATGATATCCGTGCGCCCATCCATGAGCGCGGGAATCTGGTCATCCCACGCGAGTTCAACGATCTGGAGAGGTCGACCCAGTTCCCCGGCCAATTTCTTTGCGAGATCCACTTCCAAGCCGTGCCACGCGCCCGATTGCTTAAATACGATGGGGGCCAAGTCCGGCGTCATGCCCACCCGGAGCGGCGTGCTGCCGGAGCCGGTGGGCGTGGAGCAGGCACAGAGGCCCAGGACGGCGAGCTGGAGGACAATGCGGACGCGCGTGAATTTCATGGTGGAAACCTCGCGCGGAATATACATAGCGCGCCGCGGAGAGGCAATCCTTCAGCCCCGCGACTTTATCGGCGCAGCGATTTCAGGCGGGTGTGCACGATCAGATGAATAATCCGGCCGCCTTGATCAAACGTGGCATCGATGCTTTCGCGGTCGCTGTCGGTGACCAGGGCAAAGCTCTGCGGAAGGCGCAGCCGGATCAGCTGCTTCCGCTTCAAAAAATCTCTGGCCCAGGCAATCATGATGCAAAGACGTGGCTACTTATTTACCCTTCAAGGCCGCGCCTGTCAGGCTTGAAATGGCTCCTCCGCGTCCGGCTCCTTGAACGTCCGGAACCGGATGTAGGCCCCGATCATGGTGGCCAACGGGATGACCGAGTGGCCGGGGATGAGGCAGTAAATCCCGGCGGCCAGCGACATGAGGAGGCGTTGCCGTTGCGGGAGCTTGAAAATACTGGCCATCCAATAGCCGGCGATCGCGCCGGCCGGAAAACCAATGAACCGCCGCAGCGGCCCGAACGTGGCCACGTCGACCAGGTCGATGATGGCGCCCGCCATGATGGGACCGAAGGCGACGTTCAAACGGCGCGCGGTTGATTTTTTCGCCGGTGGTTTTTCCCAAACGCCCTCGACGGGTTCGGCCGCGCGGCGCGCGAGTTTTTCCCGCAGACTGGATTCCAGGACGCGCTCAAATTCGCGACAGCAGCCAGCCGCTTCGAATTCCAGGTCGCGCAGGGACGTGCCCCGGCAGGTAATGCTCGCCGCTTTCCCGTGCTGCGGACATTTCCGGCGGCCGACGGTTTCGAAAATCGTGTCCGCGACCCGATCCAGCTCGCCTTCGGTAATGGCGGGACTGAAGGACCGCCAGTTGTCCCGCGTTACGGCTTTTCCGTTGATGATGAAGTGAACGTCCACGAAGTCCCCGCGATCCATTCATCCGGCCGACGAGGGATTATGATTTCTTTGCTTCCTTCGTCCAAGAATCTTTCAGCGTGACCGTTTGGTTAAAAACCGGCGCGCCGGCTTTGGAATCCAGGTCGACGCAAAAATAGCCCAGCCGTTCAAATTGATACCGCTCGCCGGCTTTCGCCTCGCCCAGGGCGGGTTCCAGGTATCCTTGGGCGGTTTCCAGCGAACGTGGATTTAGGAATTCTTTGAAATCCTTCGTTTCGTCGGCGTCCGGTCGCTCGACCGTGAAGAGCCGGTCGTACAACCGCACTTCAGCCTTCACCGCGTGGGCGGCCGATACCCAGTGGATCGTCCCCTTCACTTTCAGTTCGGCGGAGGGAGGATCCCATTTACAGTAGACGACGTCTTTTTCCGCGCGCGTGCAGGTCAGGAAACCGGCGTAGCGGATGCGCACGGATTTTCCCGGGGCCAGTCGGAAATATTTCGGCGGCGGATTCTCCATGAAATCATCGCGCTCGATAAACAATTCGCGGCCGAACGGGATTTGTCGCCGCCCCGCGCTTTCATCTTCGGGATTATTCACGGCGTCGACGGTGGCCGGCAGGGCTTCGGCATTTTCGATGACAATCTTGAGCGGGCGCAACACGGCCATGCGGCGAAGCGATCGCTTGTTCAGGTCCTCGCGCACGCAATGTTCCAGCAGCGCGACGTCCGTGAGGCTGCCGAATTTAGTCACGCCGATGATTTCGCAGAAGTTGCGGATGGCCTCCGGCGTGTAGCCGCGTCGCCGCATGCCGCACACCGTGGGCATGCGGGGATCGTCCCAGCCGTGCACGAGTTTTTCCTGCACGAGCTCCAGCAATTTGCGTTTGCTCATCACGGTGTACGTGAGGTTCAGCCGCGCGAATTCGAACTGGTGCGGGCGGTAGGGCAGGTCCAGGTTTTCGACGACCCAGTCGTAGAGCGGCCGGTGGACTTCAAATTCCAAAGTGCACAGCGAATGCGTCACGCCTTCGAAGGCGTCTTCCAGCGGGTGGGCGAAATCGTACATGGGGTAAATGCACCACCGGTCGCCGGTCCGGTAATGGGTCTCGCGCATGATGCGGTACAGCACGGGATCGCGCAGGTGGAGGTTGGGCGAGGCCATGTCGATTTTCGCGCGCACGCACAAGGACGCGTCCGGAAATTCCCCGTCCCGCATGCGCTTGAACAACTCGAGGCTCTCCTCGGCCGGGCGATGGCGGAACGGACTTTCCTGGCCGGGCCGGGTCGGCACACCGCGGTAATCCTTCCACTCCTCCTGCGACAATTCGCAAACGTACGCCTTGCCCTTGCGGATCAGGTCGCAGGCGACGCCGTACATCTGCTCGAAATAATCGGCGGCGTAGTAGTGATGCGTGCCCCAATCGAAGCCCAGCCAGTGCACGTCGTTGCGTATCGATTCGGCGTACTCCTCCGTTTCCTTGCTGGGATTCGTGTCGTCCATGCGCAGGTGGCAGCGGCCCCCGAATTCGGCCGCCATGCCGAAGTCGATGCAGATGGCCTTGGCGTGCCCGATGTGCAGGTAGCCGTTGGGTTCGGGCGGAAAACGGGTGACGATGCCGGGATACTTCCCCGCGGCCACGTCGGCCGCGATGATTTCCCGTATGAAATGCATCGGCTTGGTTGGTGTATCTTCAGGCATGGAACCCGTATTACTAACGGCTCGGCGGGGCCGGCGAAATAAAAAAGCGCGGGCAAAGCGCTTGACCCGCCAAACGGATTGCATTAGTCCATCCTGCCCTTGAGGAAAAAAGATGAGAAAACTCGCACCCGCGTTGATGTTCCTGGTTGCCGCAGCCGTCGCGCGGGGCGCGTATCCGACCGTCCAGGACGGCTTTATCGTGCTGCGGACGGCGTCCTCCACCAATGTTTTCTACGACGGTGACCTGCCCACGCCGAACCCCGATTTCACCAATAACGTTACCTATATATATGAGGGGGAAAACCTCTTCCTCGGGGGCGAGGCCAAAACGCCGCGCGGCACCTGCAATTCGTCCGAAGCGGCCGTGGATGTCTGCACGATGTTCTATTCCGTGGACGGTGGCGCGACCAATTCCCTGAACATGCCGCGGATCGTCTCCGGCTCCATCGACCAATGGCAGGAAGCCAGCAGCACCGGCGAAGTTGAAATTGGACGCGCATGGCCGGTGGGCGTCCACACGGTCAGCGTCTATTTCGTGGGCGTGGACGTCAATTTTTGCCTCGGCGGCGGACTCAGCGGGCGGCTTCCGGCCAGCGGATCGTTCGAGGCCGCCGTCGAAGTCCGCGTCGGCCCCGCTGATATCCGCGCCTGCGACGACGCCGGCCAGCCCGCGTACAACAATGGATGGACCAACGGCGCCAACGGCGGCTTCGGGTTCGGGCCGTGGACAAATCTCGTTTACGTGGAAGACGGCGCGGCGGGATTTTTCGTCGCGACGAATCCGCCGAATTCGGATTTGAATTCCATTGCTAGGCGCGGGCGCGCGTGGGGCTTGTACGCCAACGAAGGCGGGAGTGGCGGCGACCAGCGGCAGATCGCGGCCGGGTTTCGCGAGCTCCTGTCACCGCTGAAGATCGGCGAGTCGCTGACCATCGAATTTGAGCACGGCGACATCAAGGATGGTTTCCTTGGTACTCCGCCGCAAACCGCCGGGTGGGTTGGTTTCGCGTTGCGAAGCCAGATGCCGACGCTCCCGCCCGATCCCGATCCGTTTAACAGTCTCGGTATTCAGGTGAACGCGGAGATGGCCGTCGGTTTTCGCGGCGGAACCGCGACGTACAGCGTGTACGGCCCCAATGCTACGGGAGGCATGCCCACAGATCTTCCTTTCACCACCAACGGCGTTCGCGCGGTGGTGACGCTGACGGGGACGAACACCTACCAGCTGTCCCTGACTTCGTTCGGACCCGGCGGCAGCAACATTGTGATTACGGGACAAACGTATGGGGGGCCGATTGCCGCGATCGGCATCTACAATCGCAACGCTGAACTTAGCGATGCCTATTTTAACAATATGTACGTCACCGGCCCCGCGACAACGAACCGCGTCGCGCGCGACAACGCCGCCGACCCGGCCTACGCGGGCGGCTGGACCACGAACAACAACGGCGGGTTCGGTTTCTCGCCGTGGAATCTTGTGGCTTTTCCGGGACCCGGCGCCGCGGGTCATTTCCTCGCAACGAATCCGCCAAACACGGATCTCAACGCCATCGCGTCCGGCGGCCGGGCGTGGGGCTTGTATGCCAATGGCCCCGGCATCCAGGACACCTTCGCCTATCGTTCCTTTGCCCCTCTGTCCGCGGGACAATCCTTCGGGCTGAGCTTGGAACATGGGGGCATTGCCGTGAACGGCACGGTGGCGATGACGTTGATCGGCAACCCGACGACCAACAATTCTCAAGGCGAATTTTTTGCCTTCGGCTTCGTAGGCGGCGAAAACGAATATTTCATCAATGACAGCGACGGCGCGTATCACACGGGCATTCCGTTTACGGACGCGGGCCTGCGGTTGGATTTCAAATTGCTCACAACCAACGTGCCCCTCCGCTACGCCTTGACCATTGAAACGCGCGGACCGAACGGGAACACGTACCGTTTTTGCGGTCGCGTCGGCGGCGCGCCGCATACGCTCCGGTTCAGGACCGAGGATGCGGAGTCGAGCGATGCATTTATCAACTATTACTATATCTCCTCACCCGCATCGGGAGCGGACAACGATAACGACGGCATGCCGGACGACTGGGAACAGGAAAACGGGCTCAACGTTGGCGTGAATGACGCGGGCGGCGACAACGACGGCGACCGTCTTTCGAATATCGAAGAATATATCGCGGGCACACACCCGACGAACGGCGCATCGTTCTTTTCCGCGAGCGGCTTTGGTCTGACATCCGTCACGGTCGCCTCCGTGACGGGTCGGTTGTACACCTTGGAAAAAACCACGAACCTGCTCGCGGGTTGGTCGGTGGTGACCAATCTTGTGGATGTGTCGGGTACCGGCGGGCCCCTGTCCCTCATCCATGGCGATCCAAACGAGACGGTGTTGATCCGCCGCGTACGCGTTCGAATCGTGAAAGATTAACCGGCCGCGCGCTGCAGCCGGGCCAGGACTTTCTCGCGTCCGATGGCGTCCAGCAGGTGGAAAAGGCTCGGCCCGCCCGGCTGGCCGGTCACGGCCACGCGCACGGGATGAATCAGGTCTGCGGGCTTGAGTCCGCGCGCTTCCGCCGTCTGTTTTAGAATCGCTTCCAGCGTGGCCGCGTCGAAGGACGCCGCGGCCGCGTAGGCGTCGTGCATCAGCGCGATCAGTTCCTTCGCCCCCGGCGCATCCAGCCGTTTGGCCTTCGCGTCGGGGTCGAACGGATAATCTTCGCGGAAAAAATACACGGCGTTGGAAACTTCTTTCCACATTTTCACGCGCGGCTTCATGAGCTCGATGACCCGCGGAAGAATGGGGGATTGGGATGCCTCGGGGAAGGCCTCGACAAAACGCCGGGTCCATTCCTCCTCGGGGGCGCGCTGCAGGTATTCGCCGTTCATCCACTGCAGTTTCTTCACGTCGAATTGCGCGGCGTGCGATTTCACGCGGTCCAGCGAAAACAGCTGCACCATTTCCTCCCGCGTCATCATCTCGCGGTCCTCGCCGGGCGACCAGCCGACCAGCGCCAGGTAATTGAACAGCGCGTGGGCTTCATATCCGGCGTCGCGGAAGTCGCCCACGTAGGCCGCGCCGTCGCGCTTGGAGTAGGGCTTGCCCTGCGCGTTCACGATCATCGGGAGGTGCGCAAATTTCGGAACGGTCGCGCCGAGGGCTTGGTAGAGCGCTATGTGCCGGAAGGTGTTTTCGACATGATCGTCGCCGCGGATGACATGGGTCACGCGCTGGTGAACGTCATCGACGACGTTCGCGAGATGGAACACGGGGTTGCCGTCCGAGCGCACGATGACGAAATCCGGCAGGTTCTCGGCTTCCTTCCGCAGGTCGCCTTTGATTTCATCGTGAAACTGCATGGCCGTGCCCGGCATCTTGAAGAGGATCGCCTCGCCCTTGCCGGTTCCGCCCTTGTCCTGTTTGTAGGCGCGCCCGGCGGCCAGCAGTTTTTCCGCCGCCTCCAGGTGCGCCGCTTTGCGCGTGTGCTGGTACAGCGGCGCCTCATCCACGTCCAGCTGCAGCCATGCCATGGCATCAAGTACGGCTTGCACGGCTTCCGGCGTCGAACGTTCGCGATCCGTGTCCTCCACGCGCAGGAGGAATTGCCCGCCTTCGCGCCGCGCAATCAGCCAGTTGTAAATGGCGGCGCGAATGTTGCCGATATGGACGTGGCCGGTCGGGCTAGGGGCAAAACGTGTGCGAACAGTCATGAAAATATCCTGGGAAAATCCGCCGCTGTTGTAAGCCGCCCGTTGGATTGGAACAACCGAAATATGCGCCCGCCCGCGCACATTGGGTAATGTCCTGATGTCATGCGCCTCCCGGAGGCGCCACTACACGGACTGGTGTAGCAGCCGCTCCGCGAGCGGCAGGGGAGAAAAATTAGGATACTGCCGCACATTGGCTGGAGTTGTGCTTCCACTTTATTAGTTCTATCCTATTTACCCCATGAAGATTGAGCAGTGTGTGTGGACGCCGGCCAGCGGTTGGCAACCGAATCCGCCCGGCCGATTGGGCGCCGAGGCCAATCTCGTGCTGGTGTTCGGCAGCTCGGAATTGTTCCACGATGGCGATATTAGCCGGCAATTCCAGCAGGCCTATCCGCGCGCGCACGTCGCGGGCTGCTCCACCGCGGGCGAAATCCTGGGTGATGAAGTGCGCGACGGATCCTTCGCCATGACGGCCATCCATTTCGAAAAGTCCAACGCGAAGGCGGCCAAGATCACCATTCGCATCGGGGATTCCAGCAACGAGATCGGCCGCCGGCTGGGCGCGGCGCTGGACCCGAAGGACTTGGTGCACGTGCTGGTCCTGTCGGATGGGCTGGAAGTGAACGGCAGCGATTTCGTGGCCGGGCTGACGGAATCCTTGCCCAAAGGCGTCAGCGTGACCGGCGGCCTTTCGGCCGACGGGGCGCGTTTCAAATCGACCCGCGTCATGCTGGACGGCCCGCCCGAGGAGGGCGTCGTCGTCGGCATCGGGCTCTACGGTCCCGATCTGCACGTCGCCTTCGGCTCTTTGGGCGGCTGGGATCCGTTCGGGCCGGAACGCTTGATTACGCGTTCGGAAGGCAATGTCTTGTATGAGCTGGACGGACAGTCCGCGCTGGAACTTTATAAGAAATACCTCGGCGATTATGCGCGCGACTTGCCGGCGTCCGGCCTCCTATTTCCCCTGCTGGTGCGGACGTCCCACGAAGCTGGCGTCGTGCGCACGATACTCTCCGTCGACGAGAAACACCAGAGCATGACCTTTGCCGGCGATGTTCCGCACGGGGCCCACGCGCGCTTGATGAAGGCGAATTTTGACCGGCTGATCGACGGCGCCACCGGCGCGGCGCGCGTCAACCACGAGGCCCTCGGTTCGCATCCGGCCGGCCTGGCCCTGTTGATCAGTTGCGTCGGGCGCAAACTGGTCCTCAAGCAGAGGACCGAGGAGGAGGTGGAGGCCGTTCGCGAAGTTCTCGGTCCCGACGTGGCCATGACAGGATTTTATTCTTACGGGGAAATTTCGCCGCTCGTTCCCGGGGTCCGTTGCGAGTTGCACAACCAGACCATGACCATAACCACGCTTTCAGAATCCTGAAGTTCGACCTTAACGCGCCACCGGCCCCTAACGTATCGTTCTGGAATTGATGCACAGTTTACTCAAACGACAGTTGCGAAAAATTTTCGGCGCCGAGGACGCCGTTCCCGCGACGCTCGCGCCGCTGGTCGAGGCGGTCGACGAAGCGTACCGGCAGTTCGATGATGATCGGCTGATGCTGGAGCGGTCGCTGGAGTTGAGTTCGCAGGAACTTCTCCAGGCCAACACGGAAATGCGCGCGGTCTTCCGTCTCTTTCCCGATCTGTTTTTCCGGCTGAAAATCGACGGCACCATCCTGGACTGCAACACGGGCAAGACGGACCACCTGCGCGCGGGCCCGGGGGACATGATCGGGAAAAAAATCCAGTCCGTCCCGACGCCCGAAGTGGGACGCCTATTCGACGACGCGTTGCGCCGTATTCGCGAGCGGCAGGAAACCGTGATGATCGAATACTCGATGCAGGTGCGCGGCACAGAGCGCCATTATGAGGCCAGCCTGCTGCCGCTGCTCGACCACCAGATCATCGTTTTCATCCGCGACATCACCACGCGCAAGACCGCGGAGGCCGAGCGTGACCGGTTGGTCACGGCCATCGAGCAGGCCGCGGAATCCATCACCATCACCGACACCAGCGGCACCATTCAATACGTGAACCCGGCCTTCGAGCGGATCACGGGCTTTTCGCGCGCGGAAGCGATCGGCCGCAATCCGCGCATGCTGAAATCGGACCAGCACGACGCCTCATTCTATGCCGAAATGTGGAGCACGCTGGAAAACGGACACGTCTGGCGGGGTCAGTTCGTCGACAAGAAAAAAGACGGGTCGCTCCTTCAGATCGAGTCCGCGATTTCGCCCATCCGGGACAGCCGGGGCATGATCGTGAATTACGTGATGGTCGGGCACGACGTGACGCGCGAGGTTCAGCTGGAGGACCAGTTGCGGCAGTCCCATAAAATGGAAGCCATCGGGCGGCTCGCCGGCGGCATTGCGCACGATTTCAACAACCTGCTCACGGCCATCATCGGCAATGCGGAATTGGTGTTAAGCCGCATCACGCCGGCCGACCCGCTGCGCGACGACGTGGAGGAAATCAAGAAGGCGTCGATGCGCGCGGCCGCCCTGACCAGCCAGCTCCTGGCCTTCGGGCGCCGCCAGGTCCTGCATCCCAAGGCCATCAGCCTGAACCAGATCATCACCGAAATGGAACGGCTGCTCCAACGCGTGCTGGGCGAGAATATCGAATTGAAAACGGACCTCTCGGATGACCTCTGGCCCGTGCGGGCCGACCCGGTGCAGATCGAGCAAGTGATCATGAATTTGTCCATCAATGCCCGCGACGCGATGCCGCAGGGCGGTTCGCTGTCCATCTCCACGTCGAATCATCTGCACGATGCCCGGCCGGGCGCCGCGGCGGTCGAAATGCCGGTCGGCGATTATGCCGTCATCCGCGTGACCGACAGCGGCGTGGGCATGGACGAGTCCACGCGGCGACGTCTCTTCGAGCCTTTTTTCACCACGAAGGAAATGGGCAAGGGCACGGGCTTGGGTTTGGCGACGGTGTACGGAATTGTGAAGCAGAGCGATGGACACATCACGGTGGACAGCAAGCCCGGCGTGGGTTCCATCTTCACGATCTACCTGCCGCGTTCGCGCGAAGCCGCGGCCCATGAAAAAAGCAAGGCGGCCGTCGCCCCGATGGTCACCGGCGCGGAGACGATCCTGCTGGTGGAGGATGAAGAACAGGTCCGGCGGCTCACGCGGACGCTGCTGGAGCGGCACGGCTATCATATCCTCGAGGCGCGCCAGGGCGCGGAGGCCATCGACATTGCGGAGAGTTTTGACGGAAAAATTCACCTGATGCTGACCGACGTGATCATGCCCGGATTGAGCGGCGACCTGCTCGCGCGGCGGATCGCGAATATCCGTCCGGCCACGCGCATTCTTTTCATGTCCGGCCACCCGGACTCGACGGTGACGTTTCAAGGCGTGCTGGCCGACGCGCGGCGTTTCATCAAAAAGCCGTTTTCCAGCACCGACCTGGCTCGAAAGGTCCGCGAGGTCCTGGATGAAAAATAGGGCGGGACTCCTGTCCGTCCTGGCGCTGGGGGTCCTGTCCGCGGGCGCCGCCGATTGGTCGTCGCTCGATGCCCGCCAGCACACGATCACGCGCGCCAAATTCGATGAACTTTTGGCGACGGTGTACGCCCCGCAGGGCGGCATTCAGGAATACCTGGAATATGCGTCCAACGCGGTCGCGATTTTTTCCACCGCGGAGAAAACGGGCGCGCCCCTCTATTGCGTGGAATTTGCGAACGTCGACGCCCCGCCGACCCATGTCCCGCCGTCGCTCGCGTCGCTTCGAATCTGCCTCGATCCCGGGCACATCGGCGGCGCGTGGGCGCGCACCGAGGAGCGGTTCTTCTTTTCCGACCGCAACGATTGGTACGTGCAGGAAGCCGCGCTCAACCTGCTGGTGGCCCGGCTGCTGAAAGAACGGCTGGAGGCCCTGGGGGCGCACGTGTTTTTGACAAAGGACGATTTCAATCCCGTGACGGACAAACGGCCCGGCGATTTCGAGGCCGAGACCGTCAAAAAACTGGGCGACTACGAGCACTTTATGGAGCTGCCCGAACTTTTCCGGGAAGCCGCACGGCTCGACTCCATACGGAAGCGAAGCGAACTCGCCTTTTTCCGCGCGTCCGAAATCGAGGCGCGCGCCAAAAAAGTAAACGTGGACATCAAGCCCGACGTCACCGTGTGCATCCATTTCAACGCGCGGGACACCGATGACCCGCACGAATTGATCGAAGACAACGGGCTGGCCGTATTCATCCACGGCAACTATCTCCCCGCTGAATTGCAGGACGACGAACAGAAACTTTTCCTTTTTCGAAAACTATTGGAGGGGACCCATGACGTGGAGCTGGCGCTGGCCCGCAGTGTCACCGATGCGATGATCAAGGAAACGAAATTGGGCCCGGCCTACCACGTGACGGGCGGGGGCATGTTCCCGGCCGGATCCGACAGTTATTTATACGCGCGGAACCTGGCGGCCAGCCGTCAGTACGCCGGACCGGTCATTTTTCTCGAGCCCTATTTCATGAACAATCGAATCGTTTATGCGCGGATTCAGGCCGGCGATTTTGAGGGCGAGCGGGAAATTGAAGGCGCGGCCTGCCGCAGTATTTTCCGCGAATACGCCGACGCGGTCCTGGCCGGCGTCACAAACTTCTTCAAATAGTGCGTCGCGGTCAGCGATTGAGCATTTCTTTGGCGTGCTGCAGCGTCACCTTCGTGAGGTCCCGGCCGCCCAGCATGCGGGCGACTTCTTCCACGCGGTCGTTTTTCTCGAGGAGGCTCACGCTGGTCGTCGTTCGTCCGTCCTTCACGTTTTTGCTCACCGCAAAGTGCGTCGTTCCAAAAATCGCCACTTGCGGCAAGTGGGTGATGCAGATGACCTGGTGCTTCCGGGAAAGGTCCGCCAGCTTCTGGCCCACGGCATTTCCCATCTCGCCGCCGAGGTTGGCGTCGATCTCGTCAAAAATCAGCACGGGAATCTTGTCGTGTCCGGACAGGACGGCTTTCGTGGCCAGCATCACGCGCGAAATTTCGCCGCTGGACGCGATGTCGCGCAGCGGTTTCATCGACTCGCCCACATTCGGCGCAAAACCGAACTCGACGTCGTCGAGTCCGGATTCCTTCGGCTCGGCGTCCCGGACGGCCACGGAAAATTGTCCGTGCGGAAATCCGAGTTCGCGCAGCTCCTTCGTGATGGCCTTGGCCAATTTCTCGGCGCCCTCCTCCCGTTTCTTGCGCAACGCGCCGCCCGCCTTTTGCAATTGTTTGGTGATGACGGCCATCTCGGCCTCGATTTTTTGAAGCTGTTCGTCGCGCGTCTGGAGATCGCGCAGCCGCTTTTTGGAGGTCTCGAGCACCTCCAGGACTTCGGGGATCGTCGCGGCGTATTTCCGCCTCAATTTTTGGTAAGCGCCAATGCGCTGTTCCAGCCATTCCAGCCGGCGCGGATCGCCTTCGACACGGTCCATCGCGCTGCTGATGGTGGAGGCCAATTCCTTGACCTGGACGGCCGCGCTTTTGGCTTCCGCTTTCCAGCTGTCGGCTTCGGGCCACAGGCGGGACAGCTCTTCCAGGTCCCGCTGCACGGCGGCCAACAGGTCGAGCGCGGACGTTTCGCCGTCGCTCAACGCCCGCGTGATCCCGGAGCCGAGATCCAGGATGCGCTGGGCGTTGCTGATGACGCGGTGCTCCTCCTCGACTTTTTCTGATTCGCCTTCGACGGGCGCGGCTTCCTCGATTTCCTTGATGCGAAAGGTGAGGAGATCGATCTGGCCGGCCACGTCCTGGCCGTCGGTCGAGAGGGCGTCCCGCCGCGCTTCGAGTTCGCGGCGCTGGCCAAAAATCCTGCCGTACACGGCCTGCTCCTGTTCGGTGTGCCCGTAGGCGTCGAGAATTTCCAACTGGAAGTCCGGGCGGAGCAACGACTGGTGCTCGTGGGGGCCGTGCAGATCGAGCAGCAATTCGCCGATACGCTTGAGCGCCTGCAAGGTCACGGGGCTGTCGTTGACAAGGTTCTGCCCGGCGCCTTCCGCCTTCACCAGTCGGCGGATGATCAAATTGCCGTCTTCGCACGGCGGAACGCCCAGCGTTTCCAGCAGCGCGTCGAGGGCCCGCGTGTTGACCAGGTGAAATTGCGCTTCCGCCCCGCAGGTGTCCTCGCCGGTGCGGATGATTTTACGGTCCGCGCGTTCACCCAGCAGCAGGCCCAGCGCGCCGATGAGGATGGATTTGCCGGCGCCGGTCTCGCCGGTGATCACGTTGAGGCCCGGTTGGAAATCCACGCGCACGTTTTCCACGAGGGCCAGGTTCTTGACGCGGAGCGTTTGAAGCATGCGCGATCCCTTAGCAAGTTCGGGCATGACAAACAAGCTCCAGCCCCCTAGCGTGTGCCAGATTTTTTTGGCAAAGATTCATGAAGGTGAACCACTGGAAAAAGATCCTGGGCATGTTGTGGATGGCCGCGGGAGCGGCCCCGGCCTGCGACTTTTGCGCGGCCCGCCTGGCCGCGAGTACCTGGGACGGGGCGCCCACCAGCGTGTCGCTGTCCGACCAATATTCGAAATTTGACCGTCCTTCCGCGGGCGGCCACGAATTCACGGGCCACGCGCTGCAACTTTCCGTGAGCCATCGCATGGCGGACCGCTGGTCCGTGCAGGCCGATGTGCCGTGCCTCGATCGCAAACTGGAAGACGAAACGGAGTCGGGCCTCGGCGACGTGTCCCTGATCGCGGCCTACCGCGCCATCAACCGGACGGCCACCGAAACGCCGGTCCTGGTTGATTTTTACGCCGGGGTCAAAGCGCCCACGGGGAATACCGATCCCCTGGAGGAAGAACGGATCGCGACGCGCCCGCCCTCGATCAATCCGGACGCAGACCATGATCACGATCATGCTGATGCGGACGGGGGGGAGACCCATGAAACGCACGCGCACGGGCATCATCTCGCGCTGGGGAGCGGCTCCTGGGACCTGCTCTTCGGCGCCCGCGGCTTGGTGCAGCGCGGACGATGGTCCGCAAATGCGGAGGTTCAATATATTGCGCGGACGGAGGGCGATTTTGATTTCGAGTACGGGGATGAATTTGTTTCCCGTCTTGGCGCGCGATATTTTGTGATGCAAATGCGCGAGGTGCATCTTTCGTTGGGACCGGATGTGACGCGCGAGTGGCGCGACGAAAATAAAACGCTCGGACAAACGAGCGAGGCGTCGTCCGCGGCAACATATGTCGGACCCGCCGTCGACCTGGCCTGGCCCGGCCGGCTCACCGTATCGGTTGCCTGGGACGTCGGGATTGAGGGAGAGAATGAGGGCTTGGATGGCGCGGCCGACCAACGAGCGCGCGCCAGTCTAGCCCTGTTCTTCTAACGCGGCGCGAAACTATTCCGCGCGCGCGCTCACGGGCGCGCGTGGGCCGCCGGACGATTCCTTGCCGAAGGCGTACCCGAAGACGAGGTACGTTTCGATGTCCGCCGTGTCGTCGTTCAAGCCAAAGAGCGCCACCAGGTCCACGTGCGACGCGTCGGTGGGGCGGTACTGGAGGCTGGGCCCGACCGAATATTTGTTTTCCGATTCGCTGCGCGCGTCTTTTTCGGACTCGTTCACATATTTGAATTCCTCGCCGACGCTCCAAGCCCGGTCCCTGATCGTGTAGCCGAGCGCCTGGGAGACCTGGTATTCCGTCGTCCGCGCGTCGCCCACCTCCTGTTCGAGGACGAGGTTGAAGCCGTAGTGCCAGCCCTTGATCGCGTCGCCCAGCAGCAGCTTGGATTCAAAAACGTCCGGGCCCTGGTCGGCGTCCACGAACTTCCACTCAAAATACAGCGTGGGGTTCAGCGGCAGTTTGCCCCAGTCGGCCAGCGCGTAGCGGATCTCCATGGCGAGGTCCTGGTAATAAAACGTTTCCTCGCGCGTATAAATACTGTCCAGGTACACGTCGAATTGCGTCCGGCGGGCGATACCGAATTCGGCTTCGGTGCGGAAGCGGTGCCGCGGATTTTGCGCTTTGGAATCGTCCATGCGCCACCACTGGGCCAGGCCCCAGGCCCCGGGCGGCTGCTGGACGTAAATCCGGGTGGTCGGAAAACGCCGGCGCGTGGTCCATTCCGGCTGTTTGTTCTCGCCGACCAGCGTGTCCTCGCTGAAGGGGGGTTTGCGGACCACGACGTCCTGGCCGCGCGCGAGCGAGACCGCGAACAACAACAGGGCGCTACCCCGCAGTAAACATTTCACGTTCATGACACTCCTGGGTTGATGAAACACATCCTCGAGTAGGACTCTACGAAGGTGGCGCGCCGTCGGTTGACAGCGATTTTTCCCCGCGCCGACGGATGACATGCCCAATCAGCCACGCGGGAAGACACAACCCCAACGCGATATGGGTCCAATGCGCGACGGCCCGCGTGATTTCGCCGCCCGTATAATACAACGCGTAGGCGGACGCCATCAGCAGCGTCCAGATGACGATGAGTACGACACCTGTTGCGCGTTTCTTTCTCTTGCGCCAGTAGTGACGGACATGCGTGGCCAGCAGCGCGCCGAAGATCATCATCATGCCCATCGCCAGCGCCCCGTGGATGCGGATGAGATAAAGCTGGGCCGGGTGTTTCTCCGGGCCGAAATCCCCCATGCGTTCGAAAAACGTGTCCAGGATCACCCAGGTCACGCCCGTGCCGATCATCACCGCGACGGACAGGTAGAGGGTCCATACGCTCCAGCGATACGTGCGCCCGCGCCGTTTCATGCCGGTATCGCATCCAAAATAACGGCTGCCGCGCCGTACGATTGCAGGACGCGCGCGCTGGTGCCGGGGTCCGCCAAAATGACCACTTTCGTCAGCGCATCGGCCACCATGCAGGTGTCCGCAAAAACGGTGACGCTGGCGCCGCATTCGTGGGCGCCGCCGCCCGGCCGCAGGATTTCGTCGCCGCCGCGCCGAAAATACGATGCCGATGTCGCCGCGGCGGGATGCGTTCGCGCGACGCGACAAATTTTGCCGCGCGGGTTTCGCGGATCGCGTATGGCCAAGTCGAGCGGGCACTCGCCGCGCATGCGCAAATCGCCCCCGGCGTTCACGCACGCGTAGGCGAGGGGCCGATCCGCCAACGCGTCCATGGCGCGATCCACCGCGAACCCCTTGGCGATTCCGCCCAGGTCCACGGAAAGCGGGCGCGAAAAAAACACCGTGTCGTTTTCCAGGACGATGTCACTGAACGTGCCTCGTCCGCCGGATCGCACCGCGACGTCGAAGGCACCGCCGGACCGCGCGCCGATTTCCAGTGCGCAGCGCAGTACGTCCCGGGTCCAGGCATGGACCGGTTGGGGACGGCGATGCGCGGTGCCGTTGAGGCACGACAATTCGCTGCGCGGGTCCTGGTAGCTCATCAGGCGATGTACATCGGCCACCGCCTGGAGCGCGTCGTTCGCCCAGGCGTGGAGCGACGCGGCATCCGCGTCACCGTCCAGCGTGACTTCCACGAACGTCCCAAGCAACGGCTGGCATCGACGTATGCGAGTCATGTTCAGCGGCCCCGGATCGCCAGGGCCCAGGTGTGGAGCACGCGGCGCACGCCTTTCGTGATGTTGTTGCTGGAAAGCGTGGCGCCGGCGATATTCTGGATGTCGTCGTGCAGCTTCAGTGGGCTTTCGACGGTCTTGCCGGTAAATTGGACGCGCCATTTCGCGGCCTGCACCTCTGCGCCGTACGTTTCGCGGTATTCCAGGATTTCCACGCCCTTCACGGATCCGTCCGGATTCAACGCCACCGCGAAGTCGATGAGTTCGTGCTTGCCGATGGCGCTGTCAAAAAAAAGCCAGCCGCCGCCGCTGGCTTTGAACGCGCGCACCTGGGCCGAACGCACGCGGACGCCGGACGACTTGGCGATTTCCTTCTGCTGCTCTTCCGTGAGCGTCACGCCCGCGTCGGTCAGCGACTCGCCCGGAAACAAAACGTCCTTGGCCTGTTCCTCGGTGAGATACGTCGCCGCGTAAACAAACGGCGCGGCGCAGGCCACCACGGCCGGCGCCAAACCCGAAAGCAGAAAATCCCGTCGCATGGCTAGAAGTTATAGCCGACTTTCAGCCGGATTTCCTGTTCCGTTTTCTCGATGAGGTGCAGGTCCTTGTCCTTCTGGCCGTCGTAGAATTCCCCGCCGCCCTCGATCTGCGGAAACCAGGTCAACGTGGCCCACCAGCGCGTCGAGCCGTAGTGCAACGTCGGGCCGGCAAACAGGCTCCAGCGCTCCTGGCCCACTTCGGTTTCGAACTCCGTTTCGTAAATGGCTTCCGCGCCGATGAACCACTTGGGCGCGAAGCGGTAGCTCAAGCCGCTGCCGATCTTGTATTCCAGTTCCATCTCCGGCTCGGTCGGCCACTCAAAATCCTCCGGCAGATTGTCGATTTCCGAACGGTCCGCGTAGGTGGATTCGATGCCCGTGTTGGCGACCCAGATGAGCTGGCCATCGAGAAAATATTTCTGCAGCAGCAGCATGAACTCGAGCGACAGCGTGTCCTTGTCCTGCCCGGAATGCGGGTCAAGCCAGCTGTAATCCACCGACACATATTGGCCGAGCCCGATGGGGTCGGTCACCGGGCTCAAGAACATGTATTTCAGGGAGGCTTCCAGGCCGGACGGTTCCAGCCCGGTGTCCTCGTCCTTCGGGATGTAGGCATTGATCAAAAGATCGTTCACTTCGACGGACTGCATGCGCAGGTCGAGATCGAGCGAAAGCTTATCGGTCAGGCCGCGTTCGATTTCGGTTTTCGAGTCCCACGCTTCGTACGTGCCCTGGCCCTTGTCTGAGCGGTAGGTGAGCGACTCGTTGGCCGCCCAGCCGCCTTGCGGCATGGGCTCGACGCCCTTGAGGTACCCGAACACCTGTTCATCGGCGCGGGCCGCGAGCGCCCCCGTCATGCAGAGCACGGCCGTGATAATGGTGCGAACCCGCGTGTGGATCGCCTGACTTCCAGCTCCCCCGCCACTCCAATTCCTCATCACAATTCTCTCCTTGTTTTACTTAGCACAACTGTGGCGTAATACTCGTACTTTTGAATACATAGTCAACTGTTTGTTTTATATACCAAACTTTATGCAAAAAACGATGGCAACGGCGTTGGTTCTGGCGTGGACGGTGACGGCGTGGCCGGCCCCCGCGCCCCGGGACGTGGTCGAGCGCTACGCCGCGCTGGCCTATTCCAACTACGCGTCGGCCGCGCAGTCGGCCCGCGTGATGCGACACGCCGTCGAATCTTTCCTGGAGGCCCCGACCGAATCCGGTTTGGCCGACGCGCGGTCCGCGTATCTCGCCGCCCGCCCGCCGTACGGGATGACCGAAGCGTTCCGCTTTTACGGCGGACCCATCGACGACGCGGACGGGCCGGAAGGACTGCTCAACGCGTGGCCGCTGGATGAAAGCTACATCGACGCCGTCATCGACGACGCGAACGTGTTTCCCATTATTAATGAGGCGCTCCTCGCCGGCCGGAATGAAAAGGACGGTGAGCGGAATATCGCCACCGGCTACCACGCCATCGAATATTTGTTGTGGGGCCGCGACACGTTTGCCGACGGGCCGGGCCGCCGGGGCTATGAAGAATTCGTGGCCGGGAAATCACCACAAGCCGTGCGACGTTCGACGTATCTCCGCGTGGTGGTCAATTTGCTGGTCCGAAATCTGGAAGAACTGGTTGAAGAATGGCGGCCGGACCAGCCGCGCAACTATCGGGAGGAATTTACGGCGCTGGACCCGATGGTCGCGTTGACCCACATCCTCACCGGCATGGGCGTGCTCGCAGGCGATGAGCTTTCCCAGGAGCGCATGTTCGTTGCGTACGAAACCCAGGATCAGGAAGAGGAACACTCCTGCTTCAGCGATACCACGATCCAGGACCTCGAGGCCACGGCGCGCGGGATCCAGAACGTTTATCTATGCGGCGTGGATGCCTTGGTGGGCGCGTCCGATTCGGGACTCAATGAACGGATCCAGGCCCAGCTGGAAAAAGTGGTGTCGACCATACACAACATCCCGCCTCCGTTCGACCAGGCGATTCTCGGCGACGACGAAGCCCCCGGCCGCAAACAAATCCTGGCCGCCGTCACCGCGCTGGAAGATTTGACGGCGCTCATTGTAAACGCCGGCACCGTTTTCGACCTTCGGCTGAACCTGGCGGAAGGCGACGGCGACTGAAGACGCGACTCGTCATCGTTCTATTCGTCGCCTCGCTTGCCCGTGCGGAAGATCCCGTCAGCCCGGAGGCGCTGTCCGGCGGCACCGCCACGGTTTTCGATGTTTCGCGCGAGGCGTTTTCCCGGTCGATCCGGAACCTGCCCCGTGAACAACAACGCGAGTTTGCCGTCGGCAATTCATTCTTCAATGACAACTGGGTGATCGCGCCGTCGTCCACGGAAGGCCGCGACGGACTGGGACCGCTCTTCCAGGCCACGTCCTGTTCGGGCTGCCATTTCAAGGATGGCCGAGGGCATCCTCCCGAAGACGGACGCAATTTCGTGTCCTTGATCCTGCGCTTGAGCGTGCCGGGCGCCGGCCCGCACGGCGCTCCCCGCCCGCATCCAAATTACGGGGACCAGTTCCAGCCACGCGGGATTCCCGGCGTGCCGCCGGAAGGCGAAGCGATCGTGACGTACGAGCCCGTGCACGGCGCATTTGGCGATGGATGGAGTTACGAACTCATGCGGCCTCATTATCAGTTCGCGTCTTTGGCCTACGGGGCCCTCGGCACGAACGTCCTGATCTCTCCCCGCGTTGCGCCGTCGGTCTTCGGTCTCGGGCTGCTCTCGGCGATCCCCGAAAATGACGTATTGAACAACGCCGACCCCAAGGACAAGGACGGCGACGGAATTTCGGGACGGCCGAACCGGGTTTGGAATATGCGCGAAAAGAAAAAAACGTTGGGCCGGTTTGGATGGAAGGCGAATCAACCGACGACCGAACAACAGGATGCGACGGCGTTTCACGGCGACATCGGTATTACCTCGGAGTTATTCCCGGACCAGAATTGCATGCCCGGCCAGTCCGCCTGCGCCTCCGCGCCGGACGGCGGAACGCCGGAGCTCACGCCGCTCAAATTGAAGCGCGTCACGGATTACATCATGCGGCTCGCCGTTCCGGCGCGGCGCGGATGGACCAATGACCTGGTGCGGGTGGGCGAGGGATTGTTCCGGGACATGAAATGCAACGCGTGCCACGTTTCCGATTTCATCACAGGCAACGTTCCGGGAAAGCCTGAACTATCCCGGCAGGCGATCCATCCGTTCACCGACCTGCTGCTGCATGACATGGGCGAAGGACTCGCCGACGGGCGGCCCGATTTCGAGGCATCCGGCAGCGAGTGGCGAACGGCGCCGCTGTGGGGCATCGGCCTCACGCAAACGGTGAACGGCCATACGCGATTCCTGCACGACGGGCGCGCGCGAAATCTCCAGGAGGCGATCCTCTGGCACGGCGGCGAAGCCGAGTCGGCCAAGGTGTCCTTTCGTAAATTATCCTGGCTGGACCGTCAGGCGGTCCTGTCTTTTCTCGACTCCCTTTGAGTCAGTGGCCTGCTCCGGCATGGTCGCAGATGCACGCGTATTCAGACCGGCTGCATTCGGGGCAGATTTCCAAGCTGTAGGGGACTCGGAAATTCTGGAACGAACCGTCCGGCGATGCCTTGATCTGCACGACGATGTTGTACCCATCGCCCTCCGGCAATGACTCCGTGGACAGAAAACCGTTTTCGTTTTTTTCCATCACAAACGTGCTGTTCCCCCCCGGTGCCTGGGCCGTAATGCGCACGGTCTGTTCGGTGGGCGGGACCGGTTGGCGGTCCTCGCTGTAAAAAGTCACCGCGACTTTGCCGTCCGCCATGATCTGGAACTCCGCAGGCAGCGGCTTTGCCTCCAGCAACTTGCCGCCGTGGGGGCCGGCGAAGACCGTTTGCTCCTGTTTGTCCTCGGCCACAGCCATTGCGCACATCATCGAGACCATTGTCATAATTTTTTTCATGCCCATTCCTTTGTTATTTAGTGCCCACTCCGCGGCGCCTTCGTTCCCGCCAGCCTTCCACCCCGTCGTACAGGATCGGAAGAATGAACAGCGTCAGGAAGGTCGACGTGATGATGCCGCCGATGACTACGGTGGCCAGCGGGCGCTGCACCTCCGCGCCGGCGCCGTGCGCGAAGGCCATCGGCACGAAACCGAAACTGGCCACCAGCGCGGTCATCAGCACGGGACGCAAACGGGTCAAGGCGCCCTCGATCACGGCGTGGCGAACCGTTCGGCCGGACTGTCGCAACTGGTTGATGAAGCTCACCATCACCACCCCGTTGAGCACGGCCACGCCGCTCAGCGCGATAAACCCGATGGCGGCGGAAATGCTGAAGGGCAAATCGCGCACCCAGAGGGAAAAGATGCCGCCGGTGACCGCGAGCGGGATGCCGGTGTAAACGAGCAGCGCCTGGTGAAGGCTGCCGAATGCGAAATAGATCAGGATAAAAATGACGGCCAGGGCCACCGGCACGATCACGGACAGCCGCCGCCGCGCTTCTTCGAGGTTTTTGAACTGGCCGCCGAACTCGACAAAGTAGCCGGAGGGCAGTTTGACCCGCGCTTTCACTTTCGCCTGCGCTTCCAGGACAAAACTTTCCACGTCCCGGCCCCGCAGGTTCAGCATGATGGCGGCCCGCCGCTGCGATCCCTCGCGCGTTATGCTGTTCACTTTTTCTTCGACCTTGAAGTCGGCCACTTCGCCCAACGCGAGCAGCCCGCCGTTCGTCGTGCGAACCGGGAGCTGCTTCATGACCTCGACGCGTTTTCGGAGATCCTCCTCAAGTCGCACGACGATGGGATAGCGCCGGTTGCCATCGATGATCATGCCTTTCTCCGCGCCGGCGAGCGCGTGGGCGATGACGGTATTGATTTCTTCCGCGTGCAGGTTGTAGCGCGCCATCACGTCGCGCCGCGGCGTAATCTCCAGCAGCGGCGCCTTGCCGAGGGCGTCGAATTCGACGTCCGCCGCGCCGGGCACGGTTTCCAGCAGGTCGCGTACTTCCGTCGCGATGCGTTCGATTTCGTCGTAGTCCTCGCCGAAGACCTTGACGGCGATGTCGGCCCGCGTGCCTTCGAGGATTTCGTTGAACCGCATCTCGATGGGCTGGGAAAAAAGATACGCCTGGCCGGGCACCTGCACGGTCAGTTCGGCGCTCATCAGGTCGGCCAGCGCGTTCTTGGAAATGGCATGCCCGTCCACCTTTCGCCATTTATCCGGGGGCGTGAAAAAGATGTACGTGTCCGAGACGTTGGCGCCCATGGGATCGGTCGCGATTTCCGCGGTGCCGATGCGGGAGAACGTGTAGGCAACCTCCGGGAACTGATCCAGCAGGATTTTGTCGGACCGCTCCTGCAGGTCGATCGACGCGTCCAGCCCGATGCTCGTGGTGCGGATCATGTGCGTGGCGAAGGAGCCTTCGTCCAGCTGCGGCACAAATTCGGCGCCCAGTCCTTTAAAGACATGCACCGACCACGCGAATAGCGCCACCGCGGCGATCACGAAAAGCCAGCGCAAACGAAAGGCGGCGTGCAGGACCGGCCGATAAACCGCCTTCGCCGCGCGCATCAGCCAGTTCTCCTTTTCCGCGATCTGGCCGCCGAGCCAGAACGTGCAGAGCACCGGGACCAGGGTCAGGGTCAGTATGAGCGCGCCCGTCAGGGCAAAGATCACCGTGAGCGCCATGGGCTTGAACATTTTTCCTTCGATGCCGGACAACGCGAGGATCGGGATATAGACGATTGTGATGATAAGCGCGCCGTAGAACGTGGGCGTCCCCACTTCGCGCGAAGCCGAAAGAACGGTCTGCCAACGCTCGTCCGTTTTCAGGTGACGCCCCAGCTCATGCTGTCGCTGGCCGAGCCGCCGGATGATGTTTTCCACCATGACGACGGCGCCGTCCACGATCAGCCCGAAATCCACCGCCCCGAGGCTCATCAGGTTCCCGGACACCTGGCCGCGCACCATGCCCGTGATAGCAAACAAAAAGGAGAGCGGAATGGCCAGGGAAACGATCAGCGCGCCGCGCACGTTCCCCAGCAGCAACATCAGGATGACAACAACCAGGATGGCGCCTTCGCTCAAGTTCTTGCCGACCGTCCGGATCGTGCGGTCCACGAGTTCCGTGCGGTTGTAGGTGGTGATGACGTTCACCCCGTCCGGCAGGAGCGCAGAAATTTCCTTCAGCTGCTCCGTCACGCGACGTGAAACCGTGCGGCTGTTTTCGCCGGACATCATGAGCGCGGAACCCAGCACGCATTCCTTCCCATTGTAGGTGGAGGCACCGGTGCGCACGCTCGAGCCGATCCCCACATCGGCCACATCGCGGACGCGCATCGGTTCCACGCCGGCCCGGAATTTCACCGGCAGGTCGGCGATCTCCTCCGGGGAAGTGACTCGACCGGAGGCCCGGATTAGGATCTGTTCGCCGCCGACCTGGACCGCGCCGCCGCCGGCGTTTTCCGTATTTTCCCCAACGACGTCTGCCAGCTCTGAAAACGTCACGCCCGCGCTCATCATTTTTTCCGGATGCGGCATGACCACGATTTGCTTTTCGTAACCGCCCGACGCATTGACTTCTGCGATGCCGGGGACGCTGCGCAGCCGGGGTTTGATCACGAAATCATGGACGAGGGTCAGCTCCATCAATTGTTCGGCCCGCGTCGCGGGGCGGTTGGTCCAGCCTTCCTCGTATTCCACCACGTAGTAGTAGATCTCGCCCAAGCCGGTGGAAATCGGCGCCATTTTTGGCGACACGCCGGACGGCAATTCGTCCATCGCGTTCTGGAGGCGCTCGCTCACCAGCTGGCGGGCGCGGTAAATATCAGTCCCGTCCTTGAAGATAAGGTTCACCTGCGACAGGCCGAATTTCGACAGCGACCGGAGTTCCATCATCCCGGGCACGCCCGCCATCTCCGTTTCAATGGGGAAGGTGACGAGCTTTTCGATTTCCTCCGGCGCCAGCGCCGGCACTTCCGTGTTGATTTGCACCTGGACGTTCGTGATATCGGGCACGGCGTCCATCGGCAGCCGCAACGCGGACCAGGCGCCGGCGGCGATGAGCGCCAGCGTGGCGACGCAAATGAACGGCCGTTGTCGCAGCGAAAATTCAAGGATTCTGTCGATCATGCGTGCTCCTAATGACAGCAGCCCGCGCCGCCTTTGGTCAGACGCAATTCAGCCAGATACAGCCATTCCACGGGGCGGACGGCCACGCGGTCCCCGCTGAACAAGCCGTCCGTGATTTCAATCCATTCCGAATTGGACGCGCCGGTTTTCACCGGAACGCGCAATAACGTGCCCCCGTTTTCCACGAACACGAAATCGCCGTATATGGTTCCGAGTACGGCGGAGGCCGGAACGGCCACGACGGGGAGTGACGCGTCAGCAAGGACGGTTTTCGCATGAACAAAATCACCCGGTTCGACCGGCAGTTCAGATTGCGGCATGGCGATGATCACTTCGGCTTGGTTGGATTGCGCCGAGAGTGCCGCGTCCACCCGCTCGACTTTCCCCGTGATCGCGGTGTCATCGCGATCGGCGTAACGGATCAGCAGTTCGTCTCCGGCCTGGAGTCGTAATGAGGAGGGGATCATCGCACTCGCGATCGCAGCCTGCTCCCGCAACTCGAACACCTGGGCCACCACGTCCAGTTCGTGTTGCACGGCACGTTCTGTCACCTCCGCTGTTTCGAGTCCCATGGCTTTTGCGGTGCGTTCGCAGACGAGTAACCCGCTGCCCTCCTTGAAGCCGATGGCAAACGTTTCAGCGGCGTGTTCGTCATGTTGCGCAAATGCAACGCAATCCGTGAGGATGGTGGCCAGCAGTGCGTAAAATATTTTCATGATCGATCTCCTTTCGCGCCGGCGGTGAGGCGTTCAATATCGAGGGCCGCGTCCCAGCCATCGCGCACAGCCTCACTGCGCAACTGGAGCACGGTCAGGTACTCGCGTTGCAGGTCGAGAAAGAGCTGAACCGAAATGGCCCCGAGTCGGTATTGCCGGTCCGCAAGTTCCGCCGCCGCGGAAAAATCGCGCAAGCTCTCGCCGGAAAGTCCGCGCAATCGTTGACGCGACGCGTCCAGCTTCGCGGCCGCGCGCGCGAGGTCCACTTCGAGCGATCGTCGCACGACCGCCAGGGCCGCTTCGGCGCCCAGCTTATGGGCTTCCGCGAACGCGATGCCGGCCTTGTTCCGGTGCCACAACGGCGCTACCAGGCTCAACGCGACGCCGCCGACAATTTCCTGCTCGCCGGCTTCTTCGATTTGGAGGAACGGGCCGGCCGCGACGTCACTCCGCGCTTGCGCGCGCGCGTGGTCCGCTTCCAGCGACATGCGGACAACATCCGCGGATTGGATCCGCAGTTCGACGCTGTAGTCCAGCGCATCGCGGAGATGGTCCCACGCTTCGACTTGGTCCGGAAATTCCGTCGCCACATCCAACGCGAGCGGGTTTTCCGGCGGCCGGTTCAGCAGCGCGTTCAATTCGGCGCGCGCCGCGCTCTTGCGCGCAATGGCGTCGTACTCCGCGGATTGGAACCCGACTTGGCCGGCTTCGATCAAGCGAAGTTCCAAGAGGACGGGCGCCCCCGCCGCGGGGCGTTGTTGGAGCAGCGCGATCATCGCGCGGCAGCGCTCGCCGAGTTCGCGCGCGGAATTTTCATCCTCGCCGGCGATGGCGTATTCGATCGCCAGTTTCCAAACCCGAACCGCAAGGTCGCGCCGGAATTGATCGAGCCGGAGTTCGCCGGATACAATTTCCTGTTCCGAGAGGGCCTGCCGGATTTTTCTTTTTCCGCCGCGTTCGAACGGCTGCAAAAGGCTGACGCCCGCGGCATACCCGTCGTCCGCGTCGGTGCTTTTCAGGCCGAATTCACCGGACCATTCAGGATTGGGTCGATAGCCGGCCTGCCGATGGGCGGCCCGAGCGGCGTCTAGGCCGGCTTCCAAGGCCGGCAATTCGGGCGCGGCAGACAAGGCGTCGCCGATCAATTCATCCAGCGACGCGCTCCAGCAAATAACGGGACAACATAGACAGCACAGAAATAACTTCATTGAAATCCTCCACGACGTGTTGAATCCGGACGTGGGCGCGAGCCCGCAGAAACGGTTCAACCGATTTGGGGAGGATGCTCGATGCTGGCCGGGACGTCTTCCGGCGGAAGGAGGCTGGTATGGGCAAACGGCGCAGCCAGCGGATCATGGGCGGGGGACGTAAGGCTGGAAGCCGGGACGGCGGAATCCACATTGCAGCAAATACAAGCGCACGCGTCCGTCGCGTTGGCGGATTCATCCTCATCGCAATGGCAGGGGACCACCAGGTCGCCCCAGCAAAAGCAGGCGAAGGCCAGCAGCAACGCGATGGAAAACCATTTCACTCCTCCATCAATAGCACAGGTTATGCCCACGTCAACGCGCGGGTTGCTTTCGGTCACCAGAAAACAATGCGCCGATGGTCCAATTTCTGCTAGTTTGAGGCATCCCCATCAGATGAGCACGGTCATTCGATTCGAAAATCTCCAAGTGACGTACAAGAGCGCATCGCGTGGCCAGGGACCGAACCAGGCCTTGAAGGGCCTGTCGCTTTCCGTGCAGCAGGGCGAGACGTTCGGATTCCTGGGCCCGAACGGCGCGGGCAAAACCACATCCATGAATGTGCTGCTCGGATTTGTGCAGCCGACGGCGGGCGCAGCGTTCATTTTTGACGTCAATGTGAAGGAGCCGGTGGCGCGGCAGCGGATCGGGTATCTCCCCGAACTGACGTATTACTACAAGTTCCTGACCGCCGAGGAGCTGCTCCGATTTTATGGACGGATATTCCGCATCCCGAGAACCGAGTTGGAATCGCGAATCGACGCGGTCCTCAAGGTCGTCGAACTCCAGGACGTGCGCAAGCGCCTGATCAAGACGTACTCGAAAGGCATGCAGCAACGGATCGGCTTGGCCCAGGCGCTCATCAATAATCCCGACCTGTTGATCCTCGATGAACCGACCAGTGGATTGGACCCCGTGGGCCGCATGAAAGTGCGCGCGATTATCCAGCGACTGAAAAACGAGGGGAAATCGGTGTTTTTCTCCTCCCACGAATTGGGCGAGGTGGAAACAGTATGCGACCGCGTGGCGATCCTCAACAAGGGGACGTTGGTGGCCGAAGGAAAAATTTCCGATCTCACGAAGGGCCGCGCGAACCTGGAAGAAGCTTTCCTGAACGCCATCGGGTACCAGGAGGCATCGGCCGTATGAACAATATTGCCGCCGTCGCATCCGTGGTCATCAAGGAACTTTATCGCCGGAAGGATTTTTACGTCCTGTTCGTGCTGACCGTGCTGATCACGCTCATCGCCGGGTCGGCGAACCTGTTTAACGACGTGCGTATCGTCCGTTACGTGAAGGAAATCTGCCTGCTGCTGATCTGGATCGCCACGTTGGTGATTGCCGTGACGATGGCGGCCCGGCACATACCGATGGAGCGCGAGGCCCGCACCATTTTCCCGCTGCTCGCCAAGCCGATCACCCGCACGGAAGTGCTGTTGGGAAAATTCCTGGGCTGCTGGCTGGCCTGCGGTCTGTCGCTGGTTGTGTTCTATCTTTTCTTCGGCGCCGTCTGCCTCGTGAGTGAATCGTCCTGGCTCATCATGAATTACGTACAGGCCCTGATGCTGCACTGGATCATGCTCGCGGTCGTTCTCGCCTTGGCGCTGCTGGGGTCGATTATTTTTGCGGCCCCGTCTTCCAATAACACGATCACCCTGATTCTCGTGACCGGCGTCCTGATGATCGGCCGTCACTTGCATAAAATTGCCATGCGCGCGCCCGAGCCGCAGCAGACGCTGCTGACCATTCTTTACTACCTAATTCCGCACTTGGAGCTGTTCGATGTCCGCGATCTCATCATCCACAACTGGCCGTTGATCCCGTGGAACATTTGCGGAATGGCTGCTCTTTACGGCGCGGCTTACGCGGCGTTTTTCCTGTCCCTGGCCTGCTGGGGGTTCAAACGCAAATCGCTGACCTGAAAAAATCCCCACGGATCACACGGATGCACACGGATGCAAAGAAAGGCGATTGGAGTCGTGGTTACATCCGTGTCTATCCGTGTCTATCCGTGGGCTTTCTCGTACTTGCTTTCAGTCTGGCCGCGCGCATCGAGCCGTGGTTCCAGACGTGGGACGGCTTCACGTCGCGCCAGGGGAATTTCATGCAGGTGCTGATGGGGGACAGCCGCCGGATGTTCGCCAATCATTTTTTTGTGAAGGCCGACGCGTATTTCCATAACGGCATGCAGCCGACGGTGTTTGACGAGGCCCAACCGGACGCGGACCACTTGGCCGGGCATGATGAACACGGCCAACACGAAGAGGAACAGCATAGCTACCTGGGGGAGCCGACGGATTGGATCGACGCGTTCAGCCGGAATTTTTATCCCACCAAACACACGGAATTGCCGGACGCCGGCACGGGCGAGGAACGGGAAGTCCTGCCCTGGCTCAAACTGTCCACGGATCTCGATCCGCATCGCGTGCAAAGTTACCTGGTCGCCGCCTACTGGCTGCGCGAGCGGATGAACAAGGTCGATGAGGCCGAAAAGTACTTACGCGAAGGATTGCGGGCCAACCCCGGTGAGCCGGAAATTTTATACGAACTGGGGCGCGTCGCGTTCGAGAGCCGGCACGATCACCCGCGCGCCCGCTTTCTCTGGCAGCGCGCCCAGGACCAGTGGCAGGCCCAGGAGGGGAGCAAGGCGGAACCCGATTGGTTCCTGCTTCGGAACATCCTGTCCATGCGCTCGCGCGTGGAGGAAGAAGACGGGCACATAGACCTGGCCGTCCAATTTCTGCAGACCGCCACGGACGCGGGTCCCGGCTCGAACATGTTTGACCGCCGGCTCCAGGTGTTGCGGGAAAAACAGGCGACGTCCTCAAGCGCCAGCGGGCAGGGTGAGGCGAAAACGGTTCCAGCCGTTCCCTGATTGAGCGAGGACCAGTTCGCCGCCGTGTGCGCGCGCAATTTCACGCGACAAACTCAGGCCGAGCCCCGTGCCGTCAACGCGCCGGTTGTGCGACGCATCTCCGCGGTAAAAGCGTTCAAAAATCCGTTCGCGGTCCGCCTCCGCAATGGCAGCGCCCGTATTCGCCACGGCCAGTATCACGTTGCGGTGATTGGATGTTAACGCGACTTCGATCCGGCCGTTGCTTTGGTTGAACTTGACCGCGTTGGTCATCAGGTTCTGCAGGACCTGCGTCAGCAAATCCGGGTCGGCCGTGACGTTTACGCCGGCGGGCACGTCGACGGAAATTCCAAGATTTGGCGCCAGCGTACGGGCGTCCTCCACCGCGGAAAGCACGGCTCCGCTCAGGTCGACTTGCTCCTTTGCCAACGGCAGGCGGCCCGCGTCCGCGCGCGCCAGCAGCAGCAGTTTTCGCGTGATCGATTTCAGGCGCTGCACCTCGTCGAGCAATCCGGCGAACGTACGTTGCTCCGCGGAATCCACCGCCGATTCCTGCACGGCCTGTTCGAGTTGGCCCTGCAGGATAGTCAGCGGCGTTTTCAATTCATGCGCGGCGTCCGCGCTGAAACGCGCGGCCTGGTGGAAACTACGCTCGATCCGTTCCAGCATCTGGTTAATCACGTCGATCAGCCGCGCAAATTCTGCATCCGACCTTACGATCGGCACGCGTTCGGCCAAATCCCGGGCCGTGATGCGCCCCGCCGTCTCCGCGATCAGGCGCATCGGGCCCAGCGCGCGGCGGGCCACGATCCAGCCCGTGAAACCGAGGAGCAGGAGGGCGCCGGGGATCGACGCCAGGAACAAGGTGCGGTAGCGACGGTTTTCCGATTGCAGGCCCGCGAGGTCGATGCCGATGACGCCGGTCGCCATCTCATGGCCGACGACGCCTAACCGCCAGGTGGTGCCACCGCCGGCGAGGGTTACAAATTTCGGCTCCCGCATCGGCGGCGGTCCGCTTTCTTCGTCGAGAGGTGGTCCGTCGCTCCGTTCCGGTAGAAAATCCTCGTCGCGCCCGGGGCCGGGTGGGGGGCCGGGACGGGGTCGCCGGTCGCGCGGCGGCGCCTGTGACAATTCCGGCGCGGGGATTTGCGATTCGTCCAGACCGGCCGGCCAGTGCGGCGATTGGTAGAACACCTGGCCGCGGAAATCGAGCAGGCGAAGCACGATGCGGTCGCCGGCTTCCGTCCCGTAAATGTAGCGGAGCGACTCCTCGAAACGGCCGCCGCTGAAATGTTCCAGGCGCTGGTGCATCTGGCTTTCGCCCAGCGCACGGATTTCCTGGTCCACCCGTTTCAGGCCCGTTCGATAAATGACGGCCAGGAACGCCGCGCCGCAGGCCAGTAGGACGAGCCCGGAGAGCAGGGCCGAGATCAGCGCGATGCGAAGTTGGAATGACGGCGGTTTCACGCGTCGGCTTTTCTCACGCGGTACCCGACGCCGCGCACGGTTTCGACCAGCGGCTGCTTCGCATCGGCATCCACTTTTTTTCGCAACCGCTGGACATTTACGTCCACGAGGTTGGTTTGCGGATCAAAATCGTACCCCCACACGCGTTCCAGCAACTGCGTGCGCGTAAAGACGCGGCCGGGCGCGCGCATCATCACCTCCAGCAGGTTGAATTCGCGCGGGGTCAACTCGATCTTGTTTCCGTCGCGCGCGACTTCGCGCGTGATCAGGTTTACGGTCAACGTGTCCACTTGCAGGATGCTGAGTTCGTTTCCGCTCTTGCGTCGCGTGACCGCTTGGATGCGTGCCACCAATTCCTCCACGAAAAAAGGTTTGGTCAGGTAGTCGTCCGCGCCCAGGTCCAGGCCCTCCACGCGTTCATTTAATTCCGCGCGCGCGGTGAGCAGGATGACCGGCACGGCGTTTTTCTGGGCGCGCAGGTTCTTCAGGATGCTCAGCCCGTCCCGCCCGGGCAGCATGATGTCGAGCACGAGCACGTCGTAGGCCTGCATGCGCGCCAGCTCGTAGCCGTCGTCGCCGCGGTGCGCGACGTCGACAACGTAGCCCTGTTCCGCCAGCCCCTTTTTAATGAAGCCGGCGACCTTTTTTTCGTCTTCAACGACCAGCACTTTCACGGTCTTTCCCATACCGTGTTTCGGCCCAGTCGCCAAAGGGATTTGCATGACGATTTTGTCATTTGCCGCGCGGCCGCTTTGTCATGCAGCCGGAGTTATATGGGCATCAGAAAAAGAAAGGAATTGGTTATGAACATGAGAATGAAATGGCTGGTGATGGGGATGTTGAGCGCGGCGGCCGCGACGGGCTTTGGAGAGCGCGGTCCCCGCGGGTTTGTGGAACACTTGGACAAGGACGACGACGGACGCGTGTCCGCCCAGGAATTCGACGGACCGGCGGAACACTTCACTGAAATGGACAAGAACGGTGACGGCTACGTTTCCGGGGACGAAGCGCCGAAGGGCCCGCCCGATGCGGCCTCGTTTGTAAAACATCTGGACAAGGACGGGGACAACCGCGTATCCGCACAAGAGTTCGACGGACCGCCGGAGCACTTCAGCCGTTTCGACGAAAACGATGACGGATTCATCGTCGAAAGCGAAGCGCCCAAGGGTCCTCCGCCCGGTGGTTGCGGCGGACACGATAAGGGCCACGACGGCCGCGCGGACGAACGTCGCTAATTGGAGATACCCATGAGCCTATCAATCCTGATCGTGGAGGATTGCGAACCGATACGCACCTTCGTCAAAACGTTCCTGCAATCCCAGGTTGAAGCCTGCCGGTGCCTGGAAGCCGGCAGCGGCGAGGAGGCGATGGATGTGATACGCGCGTATCGTCCGGATTTGGTGGTCATGGATTTCGATATGCCAGGAATCAACGGCATTGAAGCGGCCCGTCTCATCCGCGCCGAATCGCCCGGAACGCCTATCGCGATGTTCACATCCGTGGACGACGCGAATCTCCGTGCCGAGGCGCGGGACGCCGGCATCGCCGACTTCATCCAAAAAAGCGATTACGCGCGCCTGGCCACATGGGCGTCCGAATTCGTGAGCGCGGGCCGGGCAGCGGGCCCGCGTTTGGAAATCCTGTTCGCGCTGGCGCTGGGCGCGTTGCTGATCGCTGCGCCCGTCCAGGCTGCGTCGGACGACGCGTCGAGCGCCACCTACGATGCCGGGTGGACCAACGCGTCGACCGGCGGGACAGGCTTTGGGCCGTGGCAACTTGCCGTGGGCGGCAACGGCGGACACTTTACCGCGTCATCCACCGGCAACGCGGGCGGTTCCAGCGGGAACATCGACACGGGCGGCCGTTCCTGGGGCATGTGGTCCACGAACGGCACGACGGAAGCCGTCCGCACCTTTGACACCGCCCTGACGACGGGGCAGGAGTTCCGGGTGTCGTTCGATAACGGCTACATCGATAGCGGAAAATCGGCGGGCGTCGCGCTGCGGAACAACAGCGGACAGAATCTCTGGGAGTTTTATTTTGCCGGGGGGTCCAACCGCTACGTCATCCATCACCAGGCGGGAAATCTCACCACGGATATTCCCTTCACCGGCGACGGCGTGGAGTTGATTTTCAACCTGGTCGGCCCGACGTCGTATTTCTGCCAGGTGCTGGCGCATATCCAAGGCGGGACAAACAAACAGTTCTACATTTACGCCGGCGATTTGATTTCGCAGTCCGACGCGGCGATTCGTCAGTTCCGCGCCTGGAATTTTGAAGCCGGGCCCGGGTCGGACTATGATGTATTCGTGAACGGCCTGCTGGTCGGCGCGTCCTCGCTGATCAACGGCAGCGTGGAGCCCCGCACGACCTCGTGGTTCACGAACTATTCCGCGCGGTACGCGCGTGTTTACACGACGGACGCGGACCTTACCGCGAGCAACGCGGTGACGACGTGGACGCGCAATACGACGACGCAGAGTTCGCCGGCTTACAGCGGTATCCAGCAGGTGTTCTCCTCCACAAACTGGGTCTATCTACGCAGCACCGGGCTGGGCTCGCATCGCATGGGGCCGTGGTACCTGAACGTCGCGCACAGCACGTTGTTCCCCAATCTCCCGGTGAATTCGAAGGCGCTCTATCGCCTTCCGCGCCGGCCCCTCGCGCCGGTTTCCCGGACGGCGACGGGCCTCGGCACGATCGGCTATTTCGTGGACGGCGTGGCCATGTTCGACAGCACGGATGGGTACCACTGGAACACCACCTCGGAAGTTAACAACGGGACGGGTTATTGGAATCGGGAGGCGTACGTGAACGAGGGCGTCACGTTTGATCCCGGCAACGCGCACCAGGAACAGACGGGGACGTATCACTACCACGCCAATCCGCCGGCGTTGCGTTTTGAACTCGGCGACCACGTCACGTACAACGCCGCGAGCCAGACCTACGCGGAGAGTACGAATCCGGTGACGACCCATTCGCCCGTGCTGGGTTGGGTGCGCGACGGCAATCCGATTTACGGTCCGTACGGCTATTCCAATCCCACCAATCCCGCCAGCGGCGTGCGGCGCATGGTGTCGGGCTATGCTTTGCGCAACGGCGCCAATGGGACGGACAACTTGTCCGTCCGGACCAACATTCCCGCCTGGGCCGTGCGCGTTTACAGCGTATCTGCCACGCAAACCGGACCAACCGTGTCCGTGACGTATCCGTTGGGCCGTTACATGGAGGACAACGCGTACCTCGGCGATCTCGGCTACACGCAGGGCATCCATTTCGACCTCGACGAATACAACGGGCGGTTTTGCGTGACGCCGGAATTTCCCAACGGGACGTACGCCTATTTCGTGAGCCTGACCGCGACGGGCACGCCCGCCTTTCCTTATAATATAGGACGGCGCTTTTACGGGGATCCCGCCGGCAGCAGCGTCCCGGCCATCACCGAGCCGGTGGACACGAATTTCCTCGGCGGCGCGGAGATCCAGGAAAGCATCAAATCCATGAGCAACGGCGCGGCCACCGTGACCCTGGTGTGGAGCAGCGTGGAAGGCGGCGGCTACGTTGTCGATTCCGCCACGAACCTGACGACATGGAACGCGATCGCCACCAACGTCGCCGCGTCGACGAACGGCATCACGACGACGTTTGCCGCAACCAACACGGCAGACTTTCAGCGATTTCTCCGGATCAAGCGGGTGACGCTGGCCGCGTACGATTCCGCGGTCGGGAGTGCCGGCGTCGGCATCCTGAGTATTTCACCCAACAGCGGCGCGCGCGGGAACAGCGTGCCGTTCACGATCACGTTCGATAACACGGCGCCCCCGCAAATGGCGCCCGTCCTCAGCCTCACCATCGGCACCAACGTCATCAGCGGCGCCTCGCACACGGCACAGACGACGGTCACCGGCACGTTCAACATCGGCGCCGGCGCGGCGACCGGCGCGAAGGACGTGTATCTCATCTGGCCCGGCCCGCCCGGCAATCCCACGGCGTACGTGACCAATTACCTGCTGGGAGGATTTACGATCCAGTGAGATGGGCCTGGTCAATCTTGTTGCTGGCCGTCACGGCGGCACACGGATTTCAAGTCCGTGTGACGCCGACATTCGACGGTCGGCCGCTCGTTTTCGACCAGCCGTCCCTGACCAATGCGGCGGGACAGGTGCTCTCCGTCACGCGTCTCGATTTTCTGCTTTCCGATTTCGCGTTGCGCCGGGCCGATGGAACCTGGCTGGAGATCCCGGAGCAATTCATGTACGTCGGCGGGCGAGACGGGACGCAGAAATCCACTTCGTCAACGATCCCGGATGATTCGTATTCCGCGCTGCGATTTCATGTGGGCGTCCCCGAAAAAATAAATCACGGCGACCCGGCCGTTTGGCCGGCCGGCCATCCGCTGAATCCGCTGGTCAACGGCCTGCATTGGTCGTGGCAGGGCGGCTACGTATTCATGGCCGTCGAGGGCCATTGGTCTGGCCAGCGCGGCTATTCATTCCATCTCGCCACGGATCGACAGCTTGCCGCGGTGGAGGTGCCGCTGCATTTGCAAGCCGACGGGGTCGTCGAACTTTCCCTGGCCGTGGAGAAAATCCTGGGACGCATCACGTTGAAGGAAGGCGCGGAGTCGACGCATTCCCGCGAGGGCGATGATATTGCCGACCGCCTGCGCGACAACCTGGCCGATGCCTTTGTCGTGGTGCGGACGGAATCGACGGAAACCCTCAAGACCGAGGCGGCTCCGGCCGCGATGGGCGGCACGCCGTATCGGTTTTCATTTTCGAAATATTTCCCGATGCCCGCCCTGCCGCGCGATAATCCATTGACGGAGGAAGGCGTTGAACTGGGCCGGCGCCTGTTCAACGACCCGCGGCTGTCGATCAACAACCGGCAATCCTGTGCCTCCTGCCATAAGGAGGCCGACGCGTTTTCCGACACGATAAATTTGAGCGCCGGCGCGGAAGGGCATACGGGAAAACGAAACACGATGCCGATTTTCAACCTCGCGTGGAAATCGTCGTTTTTCTGGGACGGGCGCGCCACGACGTTGCGGGACCAGGCGAAGGGCCCGATGGAAAACCCGGTTGAAATGCACGAGACCGTGACCAACGTCGCCGCAAAACTCGCGGCGTCCGGAGACTATCCGGAAATTACCAAGGACCGGATGCTGCTCGCCCTTGAGCAGTTCATGTTTGCGCAGGTCTCGTGCGATTCCCGCTTCGATCGCGCATTGAACGGCGAGGCGGAACTGACGGAACAGGAAAAGCGGGGCTTTGAATTGTTCAACACGGAATACGATCCCCGCCGCCAGCAATTCGGGGCGGATTGCTTTCACTGCCACGGGGGACCGCTTTTCCAGAGCCAAACATTTGCGAACAACGGGCTGGATGCGAAGTTTGGCGATGAGGGACGCTTTGCCGCGACGGGGCGGGCGGGCGATCGCGGTAAATTCGCGGTGCCATCGCTCCGCAACGTGGCATTGACCGCGCCGTACATGCACGACGGCCGATTTGCGACGCTCGACGAAGTGATCGAACACTACGTGAGCGGCGTGCAGCGTTCGGACACACTCGATCCGAATATTGCCAAACATCCGGATGGGGGCGTTCCGCTGGCCGATGCGGACAAGAAAGCGATCGTGGCGTTTTTGAAAACGCTCACGGAAGAGCGGTTGGCGCGAAAGGATTGATCAATCGGCCGCGGGATGGACCGTGTAGCCGCCGGATTTTTCGTCCGGTTCGAGCTTCAACAACCCGCGTTTCTGCGCTTCCAGCAGAAGGTCATTGAAAGAGCGAAAACCGTAGGCGCGCTCATTGAAACCCGGGTTGCGGCGCTTAAGCGTCTGTTTGATCATGGATCCCCAGATGCGGTCGTCTTCCCCGCGGTCGCCGCTTAAGGCCTCGATGGTCTCCGTCACCAAATCGAGGGCCTTGTCCAAATCGGGTCCGGGTGCCGCGCCGTTTTTCGGGGCGACCGTGGACGCCGCGGCCCGCGCGCGCGGCCGGGCTTTGGGCGGGGCGACGCGGACGAGGTCGTCGTAATAGAGGAACTCGTCGCAGTTATTCAGGAACAGGTCGGAGGTGGAATTCTTGACGCCCACGCCGATCACCGTCTTGGCGTTTTCGCGCAGCTTGCTCACGAGGGGCGAAAAATCGGAGTCGCCGCTGATAATCACGAACGTGTCGACGTGCCCCTTCGTGTAGCAAAGGTCGAGGGCGTCGACGACCATGCGGATATCGGCGGAATTTTTACCGGACATGCGCAGGTGCGGAATCTCGATCATTTCAAACGCGGCCTCGTGCAGGTCGCGCTTGAAGACCTTGTAGCGGTCGAAATCGCAGTAGGCTTTTTTGACCACGATGTGGCCCTTCAAGAGAAGCCGTTCGAGCACTTTCTGGACTTCGAAGCGCGGAAAGTTCGCGTCGTGCGCGCCGAGCGCGATGTTTTCCAGGTCTAGGAAGACGGCCATCGTGGAACTAGTGTCAGCATCAGGCATGGTGTTGCGGAGTGTAGCACGCGCGGTCGATTCGCATAGCGGGAAAAGATGCGGCGCGTTAGGGATAACGCGCCCTACCCGGGATGGTAGGGGCGGTTGTCCCAACCGCCCGAAGCGTCATTCCGCGCGAATGTCCGACAGCGATTTTAGCTGGCGAATTTCCGGCCATATTTTTGCCGCCAGCAGGACGACGAGGATGGTGCCGACGCCGCCGCTCACCACGGAAAACGTCGCCCCGAAAAGGGCGGCCACCAGGCCTGATTCGAACGCGCCCAGTTCATTGGATGAACTGATGAAGACGTTGTTCACGGCCGAGACGCGGCCGCGCATCGCGTCCGGCGTGCCCAGCTGAACGAGGTTGTGGCGGACGACCACGCTGATGTTATCCAGCGCGCCCGTCAGCAGGAGCATGAAAAAGGAGAGCCAGAAGTTGTGGGACAGGCCGAATACGATGGTGGCGGCGCCGAAGCCCCCGACGGCCCAAAGCATCGCGCTGCCGATATTCGGGATGGGCCGGGAATGGGCCAGGATGACCGCGGTCAGGAACGCGCCGACGGCCGGCGCCGCGCGCATCCAGCCCAATCCGGTCGGGCCGACGTGGAGAATGTCGCGCGCAAAAATCGGCAGCAGCGCGGTGGCCCCGCCCAGCAGCACGGCGAAAAGGTCCAGCGTGATGGCAGCGAGGATCGTCTTGGTGCGCCAAACGTAGTGGAAACCGGCGGCCAGCGTGCGGAACGTCGTTTTTTCGCCGAGGATCCGTTCCGCTTTGTGACTCGAGATCAGGTAGACAAATCCGGCGTGGACGAGATTCAGTACCGCGTCTGCCGCATACACGATGGCCGCGCTGCCGGTCGCGAGCACTAAGCCGCCGAGGGCCGGTCCCGCGACCGACGCGATATGGAAGCCGCTGCTTTTCCACGTGACCGCGTTGTTGAAAACTTCGCGCGGCACGGTCAGCGGCAGGAGGGCGGACCCGGCCGCGCCGTTGAAGGCCTGGGCGATGGCCGTCATGAGCAGGCACGCGTACATCAACGAAATGGACCCGTGCCGGAAAGACAGGATGGCCAGCCCGACCGAAGCCAGGCCCTGCGCGATTTGCGCGAACACCACGATCCATTTGCGGTCGTAGCGATCGGCGAGATGTCCCGCCGGCATGGAAAGAATGATAACCGGCAGCGCCTGGATCAGGCCGACCCAGCCCAGCGCCATTGCGGAGTTGGTTCGCACGTACAGCTCCCAGCCGATGGCCACCGACTGCATCGCGTGGCCGATGTGGGCCAGAATGCTTCCGCCGAGCAACAACCGGTAATCGCGAAACCGAAACGCCGCGTATGGATCATGCTTAGTCATGTTCTGACCGATAACCGGTCACTTCCTCTCCTCCAGCTCCGCCCATTTAGCGATCGCCGCGTCGAGCTCGACGGGAATCGCGGCGTAGCGATCGGTTGCCTTCCGCACTTCGTCGGCAGGTTTCTTGAAAAAAGCCGGATCGGCGAGGCGTCGATCCAATTCAGCCAACTCCGCTTCCAGGGCTTCGATGTGGGCGGGCAGGGTTTCCAATTCCTTTTGCTGCTTCATCGACAATTTCTTCGGCTTCGCCTTTGGGGGCGGCGGCGCAGGTTTCGCCGCTTCTTCGGGCGCCGGCATGGCGGGACGCTGGCGGAGCCAGTCGTCGTAGCCGCCGACGTATTCGGTGATTTTTCCCTCGCCTTCGAAAACGAGCGTTTCCGTGACCACGTTGTTCAGGAATTCCCGGTCGTGGCTGACCAGCAGCAGCGTGCCCGAGTATTCCACCAGCAGGTCTTCCAAAAGTTCCAGCGTTTCGGCGTCCAGGTCGTTCGTGGGCTCGTCGAGGACGAGCACGTTCGACGGGCGGGTGAACAGGCGCGCCAGCAGCAGCCGGTTTCGCTCGCCGCCGGAGAGGACCTTGATGTTCGTGCGGGAGCGTTCGGGCGGGAACAGGAAGTCCTCGAGATAGCTGATCACGTGGCGGCGATAGCCGTTCACGATGACGTACTCGTTGTCACCGCACGCGTTCTGCGCCACGGTTTTGGATTCGTCCAGCACTTCGCGGTGCTGGTCGAAATAGGCGATTTCCATGTTGGTCCCGTGCTGAACCGTGCCGGACTGTGGGGCCAGTTGGCCGAGCAGGATCCGGATCAGCGTGGTTTTGCCGCAGCCGTTCGGACCGATGATGCCGACCTTGTCCCCCCGCATGATCGTTGTCGTGAGGTCGCGCACCACCGGCACGCCGTCCCATGCGTACGACACGTTGTGGGCGGCGATGACTTTTCGCCCGCTCAACTCCGCCTGCTGGAGCTGCATCGTCACCGGGCCTGCCACTTCACGGCGCTGGCTGCGTTCCTTGCGCAGTTTTTCCAACGCGTGCACGCGCCCGATGCTGCGGGTGCGCCTCGCCTTGACGCCCTGGCGGATCCACGTCTCTTCTTGGGCCAGCTTTTTGTCGAAGAGCGCGTTCGCTTTTTCTTCGGCCTCTTGCAGTTCCCGGCGCAATTCCAGGTAGCGGTCATAGCCGTAGGCCCAGCTGGTCAGGCGGCCCCGGTCGAGCTCCACGATCCGCGTGGCCAGCCGGCGCAGGAACGCGCGGTCGTGCGTCACGAACAGGAGCGCGCCGCGGTATCGCAGCAGGAAACTTTCCAACCACTGGATGGATTCGATATCGAGGTGGTTGGTCGGCTCATCGAGCAGCAGGACGTCCGGCTCGCGCACCAGCGCCTGGGCCAGCAGCGCGCGGCGTTTTTGTCCGCCGGACAGCGATGAGAACAGGTCGTCCGGTTTGAGGCCCATGTGCGCGACGGCGGTTTCCGCGCGCTGTTCGGCTTCCCATTCTTCGACGTGGGCATCGACGCCGCGCAGGACCGCGTCGTGGACTGTCCCGGGAATATCGCGCGGGACCATCTGGGGGAGGAAGCCGATGCGCACGCCGCCCTGGAATACGATTTCGCCCGCATCCGGCTTTTCCTCGCCGCAGATCAGCCGCATCAACGTCGATTTCCCTTCGCCATTGCGCCCGACGAGGCAGATGCGCTCGCCGCTCTCAATTTGCAGCGTGACGCCATCGAGCAGCTTCGGCCCGCCGTAGCTGATGCTGACATTCTGGACACCGATCAACGCCATAAAGCGCGGGAACGTAAAGCATTTCAGGCGGCAAGTCGAACCGGAGGATTAAAGAAGGAAATTAGCCACAGAGGTCACAAAGGTTCACGGAGTAGAGACGGGTTTATTGGGGGCTTCCGTGACCCTCCGTGTCCTCTGTGGTAAAATCTTCGCATGACGGACAACTTGGATGTGGACGTTCCATATTCGCTGCGGATTTCGGATCGCGCCCGACGGTGCCGGATCCTGGTTGAGGCGACGCGGGTCACGCTGGTGGTGCCGCGGCGGATGAACGTCGCGCGGGCGGAATCGTTCCTGCGCGAAAATAGAGAATGGATCCGGGGACGTTTGGAACGAAACCGGCGAAATCTGCCGGCGTTGCCGGCGGGGACGCGACTCTTTCGCGGGTTGCCGGTCAGTGACATGTCCGAGGCGATGATGCGTCGGCCGACGCGGGTCATTATCGAGTTGGAAGTGCGGACGCAGTCGGCGCGGATGTCGTTAAAGCCGCGCCGCATTTTCCTGCGCGACCAGCGGACGCGCTGGGGCAGCTGTTCGCGGCGCGGGAATATTTCGTTGAACTGGCGGCTCGTGATGGCGCCGCCAGGCGTTTTGTCCTACGTGGTGATCCACGAGCTGGCGCATTTGCGGGAACACAATCACGGCCCGCGTTTCTGGGCGATCGTCGAATCGTTTTGCCCGGAATTTCACCAGCACAGGAAGTGGCTGCGAGGCCACGGACATTTGCTGCACACCGGAAGAATGGGGGGATGGGACGATGGTGGAATGGAAAGAAAAGCAGATCCCCATGTCCCCAATTTGTGAACTCCCCTTTACATGCCGAGAATCTGCTGTTTATCCTGTCGACCTAATCCCAAGGAGACCAACATGGCGAAGGCATCGGCCCGGCATATTCTCGTGAGCAGCGAAGCGAAGTGTTTGGAACTCAAGGCCAAGATCGAGGCGGGGGCCGATTTTGCGGAAATCGCGAAACAGTTCTCCAGTTGCCCGTCCGGCCGGAGCGGCGGCGCGCTCGGCACGTTCTCGCCCGGGCAGATGGTCCCGGAATTCGACCGCGTCGTGTTCCAGGAAGCCGTCGGCAAGGTGCACGGGCCGGTCAAGACGCAGTTCGGCTATCACCTGGTGGAAATCACCAGCCGGACTTAACGCTCGTCGGCGGCGAGGAGGGTGCCGCCCTTGATGAGGCGGCAGAAAACTTTCTTTGTCGTTTTACAGTGGTGGCCGTGTTTGCTGAAGATGTCCTTCATCGCCTTGTACTCCACGCTCAGGCGCTCCAGCTGGACGATCCGGTAATACTGGTCGTCCTTTTTCCAAACCTGGCCTTGCTGTAACTTCATGCGGGGATCATGCACGCAGGAGCGACCGGGTGAAAGAGTTTTGGACCATCGGTTACGAACAAATCGAGCCCGCCCGTTTCCTCAACCTGTTGGTCTCACACCGCATCGAACGGCTGGTTGATGTCCGCGACCTGCCGCTGAGCCGGAAGCCGGGTTTTTCGAAGTCGGCGCTGAAAAAACGACTAGAGCAACAAGGTATCACGTATGAGCACGTTCGACGTCTCGGCGCCCCAAAAATACTACGGGCGTCCTATCGGAAATCCGGGAACTGGCGGGCCTTTGCAGCCGCCTATCGAGGGTTGCTCCGAAGCCGCGGGCCGGAAATAAACGAACTATTACAACATGTGGTAGGCCAGCGCGTTTGCCTGCTTTGTTTCGAGCGGGACCCGGCCGTATGTCATCGGAGCCTGTTGGCCGCCGAGATGGTTAAATGCGGCGGCGTACGCGTTACGCACATCCGGTACTGATTCAGCGCGTGGCGTTCGCCAGGAAGTTCGTCAGCGGCTCGATGAAACGGGGAAACGCTTCGATGTGGGGCAGGTGGCCGACGCCATCAAGTTCGACCAACTGCGCGTTCGGCAGTAATGCCGCCGTCTTGCGTCCCAGTTCCGGATAATGGCCCAGCCGATCTTTCACCTCGGGGGGCGCGCGGTCTTTTCCGATTGCCGTGCGGTCGCTTTGTCCAATGATCAGCAACGCCGGAACAGTGACGCGATGGAATTCATGGCAAACGGGCTGGGTGAAAATCATGTCGTGGGTCAGCGCCTGGTCCCAGGCCATGCTCGGGTAGTCCGGGCTGTTGATGAAAGCGGCCAGGTAATCGACCCACGCGTCGTATTCAGGACGCCACGTGCCGTGGTAGTAATTTTCCTGCTGATAGGCGCGGATTTTTTCCGGCGTTTGTTTCAATTCCTGCTGGTATGCCGCATCCACCGGCTGGTATGGGACGCCCTCGGCCTGCCAGTCTTCCAAGCCGATGGGATTGGCGAGGATCAAGGAGGCGGTTTCCGCGGGGAACATCAGGGCGAAGCGCGTCGCGATCATGCCGCCCATGGAGTGGCCCAACACGTGTACGCGATCCACGGATAAGTGTTTCAGCAGCGCATGCGTGTTGTCGGCAAGCTGCGGGATCGAAAATTGGTAGTGCTCCGGCTTCGATGATTTTCCGAAGCCGACCTGGTCGGGCATGATGACGCGGTAACCCGCCGCGGACAGGGCCTCGGCCGTTTCCTTCCAATAGGCCCCGGAAAAGTTCTTTCCGTGCAGCAGCAGGACGGCGCCCCGCGATTCCGCTTCCGGCGTCACGTCCATATAATTCATTTCAAATTCCTGTTGCTGGCTGGTGAACGGGAATGCGCGGACGGGAAACGGGTAGGCGTATTCTTCCAAGCGAACGTCCTGGCCCCCCGCGGGCAGGGCGGCCAGCAGAAAAAGCAGCATGCGCTTCATGGTGCGGTTCGGGAGCCCGGCGCCATGCGCAGGCGATCGATTTCCATCAACGTATTCTGGTAGGCCGGCGCGTTGGTGGGGTCCAGATGCAGCGCCCGGGTCGCCATTTTTTCGGCCTCGTCCAAATCCCCGCCGTTTTTGGCCAGGACCCAGGCGAGGTTGTTCCGGGCCTCGGCGTTGTTTTTGTCCGCCCCGATGGCGCGCCGGTACCATTTTTCCGCGTCGTCGGGCTTTTGCTGGAGATAATAAACGTTCCCGATGTAAGTCCAGGCCCGGCTCTTCAGGTCGCCTTTGGCCGCGCTCTTGTATTCGGCAATTGCGTGCGTGAAATCCTGCTGCTGCTCGTACGTCACCCCGAGGTTGAGATGTTCCTCGGGGCTGAGGGGATCACCGACGATGTGAACGTGCGGCAGCGCGCAGCCGCCGGCGAACAGCGACGCGATCGCGACGATCAGGGCGTGATGAGGAGATAAAAATTTCCGGCGTTTTTCCATTTGCGGGCGAAGTCAGAGGTGGCGACAAATTGCCGCGGGTTGTTTACGGCCAGGATGAACAGGCCGTCGTCCGTGTACCCGGAGACGGCCGAGAAGTGGGCCTTCGTGACGCCGAGCATCCCGAGGTCGAGCAGCACGATGGGCGGATTTCCCGCCAGCGTGGCATCCTTCAAGTCCTCCAGCGTTCCCTGCTGCACCTTGGCTTGGAGCCCCTGCTGCTGGGCATACCACGCCATGTCGGACAGGAGCGTGCCGTGCGCGGTCGGGCTGTAGATTTCGGCGGAGATATTCTCTTCCGGAACCGGCTTGCCCTGGTAGGCCAGCACGGCGGCGAGCGTGGACGGACCGCAGGCATAGTCTTCCGTGGATTGCGGCTGGATGCCGTCCAAATAAACCCGCGTCGTTTTTTTCGGCAGCGCGTCGGGCGGGACGACGGAGGAACACGACAGGCCGGCGAGGCATGCAACGAGGAGTGCGCCGTACGTCCGCGACCGTGCTGGCATGACCATGCTAGGCAATGACGACGTGCCGATCCATCAAACGCAGAATCAAGATCACCAGCAACACGATCAACAGCACCGATATCACCAATCCCGCGCCATCGCCCCCGGTCGTGAGCTGATCCATGTTGACGGCCAGCTGGTGGACCTCGGCATTGCTGGCCCGGGTGAGGCGTTTTTCAATTTCGGACGACGTGTAGCCGAGCGCGGCCAGGCGATTCTTGACCGCCTTGTGCTCGAGCACCAATTGGATGGACGCTATATCCGCGGCGCGATCCACCACGGGAACGGATACGAGGTGGCTGGGAATCATGTCCCCCCGCACCTGCGGACTCAGGCCGCACAACCCCATGACGACAACCATCACTCGCGCCGTGCATTTGATCCACGCGGGCAGTTTCATAGGTCGCTCCTTTCCTCCGGGGACAATCTAACCTGTTAAGGCCACGTCAGCCTGCGCATTTTGCGTAGATTGCCGGTCCAAATCCCTTAGCTGGAACTAGCGTTTTTTTCAGAATTCTAAATCGTGCCGCACGCGGTTCGCCTACTACACCTAATAGTAGCGGCTCCGTGAGCCGCATTATGATCACTTGATCAGCGTAACGTGGCCGGTCAGCTCTTTGTGTCGCGCGTTGACCATCGAATCGAGCATGGTGCTGAACTGCGGTGAGGTCGGCTTGTCGCCGGTCTGGAAATATTCTTTCAAGACCTGGCGCGGAACCTTTGCGTAGGCGGTCACGCCATCATCTTCCTGGTGGATGTACGAATCGATTACGTCGGCGAAATCATTCTGGTCGGGAATGTCGCCGTTCTGGAACTCTGCCTTGAGGTCCGGGCGGTTTTTGATCGCACACGTGCTGCTGGACGGATTGTCCTGGATATAATCACCGACCGATGACGTAAAGCGCAACGGCACGCCCGCGCGCAACAGATATCGGCCCGAGACCGAGTCGGCGTAAATCGCGCAATCGCCGACCACGTATTGCAAGGCGGGATTGTATTCCCGGAGGCCGAGCAAATATCGGTCGTCGATCACGTGGTACAGGCTGGATTCTGCGTCCCGCTCCCAGCCCTTGAACAAATAGGGGTTGCCCAACGCGGACGAGCTCACGGCATTGGACAGACCGTCGCTGGTCAGGAAGGTGACAGTGCCGTAGTCGTCGTACAGGTAGCGCTCCGCCGCGTTGCCGCTGGAATCGGCGAGGGCCACCACGCTTCCCTGGTCATCCGTGAGATAGTAGTAATCGTGGCCGCCGCGGCGCATCGCGAGCGGTCCGCGGACCTGCGTCCACGTAAACGTCCGGATGACTTCATCGTCCGACGAACGGGACCCGTCGAGCGTGAATGCGCTTCCGCCAGTTTTTTGCACGTAGGAGGCCGTGACGGTGCTGCCCTCGCGTTCTTCGATCACGCTCCCGCCGTCATATATATAATGTGTCGTGACTGGCGGCTGGCCGGACGGGATGACCGTGCGGGCGATGCGGCGCCCGAAGACGTCGTAATCGTAGGCGGCCACAACCAGGCCGCCGTCCGATACGCTGACCAGCCTGTTCGCATGGTCGTACGCGTAGGTCAGCGCCGTGCCCAGCGTGGTGCTGCGGCCCACGAGGTTGCCTTTGTCGTCGTACGTGCGTTCATCGCACGGCGTCACCGTGTACTGGTTCACCTGGTAATCCATCGGGCCGGGCAGCAGCCCGTTCATTTCGTATGCGCCCGAGCACGTGGCCGCGCCGGTGACGTTCGTGCGATTGCCGATTTGATCGAGCCCGTACACCGTATTGCGCAACAGCGTGGATCCGCTGGTCGCGGTCGCGTGCACCAAGCGGTCCGCCGGGTCGTATTGCAGCGCGAGGTTGTTGGTCTTGGGGAGGGCGGGCGGCAGAATCGATTCCGTGCGCGAAATCTTGTTGCCGCTCCGGTCCCATCCCAACAGGCATTCGTTGAGCACGGGTGTCCCGCCGGTCGCAGAGTGGCGGACGACGCTGACCTGCCGCCAGCCGAGGTCGCCGGCCGCGTTGGTCCCGCCCACCGCGCCGTCATAAATGAATCGGGACTGGATGTTGTTGGCGAAGCTGATGCGCGCCGGCCGCCGCGGCCCTTCGTACGCAAAACTCGCCACCGCGGAATTGCTTTCGTTCACGCTCGAGCAGCGGCCCATCCCGTCGCGGGAATAGGTCAGGACGCGGCCGCCGGGGTAGGCGACGGACAAACGTCCGCCGATGGAATCATAGGACGAGGTGGTGGAGAGACCGTTCAAGGTTTCGCGCAGGCAATGGTTGAGCGAATCGTAATCGAACACCACGTCGGCCGCGTCATTGTGCGCGCGCACGACGCGCGACAGCCCGTCGAATTCAAATAGCTCGAACGTGGTGTTGGTGGCGACCGTCGGGCCCGGGAGGATGGAGCGCGAGATGCAGCGTCCATTGCCATCAAAATCGCGGAGGATGACCGTCCCGTTGGCGTCCTGTTCCTGGCCCATCTCGCCCAGGTAATTCCAAACGAAGGAGTGGCGCGTGCCATCCGGGCCGGTCACGTTGGTGCACTGGCCCATCGAATCGTAGTCGTACAACGTGACATTGAAATGTCCGTCGAGCAGCGCCACCAGCCGGTCGGGAACGGCGATGCTCCAGCCCCAGCTGGTCACCGCATCGTGGGTGGGTTCGGGAATGCCGTTGTTGTCCAAATCCTCGATCGTCTGCAGGCGCCGGCCCAGGAAATCGTAGACGTGCGTGGTCAGGACGCCGCGCGGTGATATGGACTTCGTGCATCCCAGTGAACTGTATTGCCACGCGTTGGTGTTGCCGGCGTTATCGATGGAACTTACGCACCGGTCCAGCGGGTCGAAGGCGAACGTGCGCGTGAAGACCTGGTCGGGTCCGCCGAGATCCGGTTTTTCGCGCCGCGTTTCCGTAATCACGTTGCCGCCGGAATCGTAGACATATTCCACGCGATTGCTGAGCGGGTCCGTCACGCTGGCCAGGCGCCCGGCGTTGTCATAGGCATAACGCGTAAACCGGGAAAAGTCGTCGCGGACGGAGGAAACGTCGCCGTTCGGCGCATAGGCCAGCACCGTGCTCTTTTCGCCATCGCCGACCGCGGCCTGCGAGGAAATGTTGAAATACATTTCGCGGATCTTCGTGAGCCGGTTGAGCGGATCGTACTCGAACCGCGTTTCCGAAAGCCGCCGGTTGCCGGTCCCCCCGGCGACGTCGTTGGTCTGGCCGTCGCAGCGTTCGAACGTGCAATGGCCCGCGGCGTCGTAGGTGCGCGTCCGCGTGTTGCCCATCGCATCCTGCACGACGAGCTGGCGGTCGAACCCGTCGTAGGAATACGTGTTAGTCCGGTCGACGAGCAGCCCGTCCACATAGTGCTTCGTGGCCGGCTGGCCGTTGAGCGTGTAGGTCCACTCGATCCCGCCGGACACCGACGCGCCGGGCGTGGTCACTTCCTGGAAAAGCAAATCGCGTTCGTCGTAGACGTACAAAACGACGTTGAAGGGATCGGTTCCGGTAACGGCGTCGCCGCCGGCGACTACGACCATGTTGTCGTTCCCATCATAGATGAACCCAACCGGCGCGCTGTTGAACGCATCGACCTGGCTGTCCACGCGAACGAGCCGGTCCAGCGCATCAAACGTGAAGTGTTGCGTCCGCGTGCCGAGCAGGCCGTCCGTTTCGTCGCGGATTTCCGCGACGATATCCTGCACGTTGTCATTGCCGTCGTAGAAAATATCCGTCGCCGTCCGCTTGGACAAATGCACCGGCGTTTCGCACCGCACGACCTGGTCGAGCGCGTTGTAAACGTACAGGTGATCGTATCCGCGCAGGTCCACGTAGCGCGTCAGGTTTCCGCGGCCATCCCGCTCCATGGTGACAGCGAGGTTGAGGCCCGTTCCGCCGGAATCGACCGCGCAATCGGTGAGGTGGCCCAGCGTCCAGCCGTAATGATCCACGCGCCGGCGGCCGTTGGCGTCGGGCGCGTTCGTGATGGCCAGGAGCTGCCCGGCAGAATCGTAGGCGAAATCGACGACGGGCGGATCGTTGCCGACGGTGAACGGGCCCGTGCAGCGCTGGAGATTTCCGTGGCTGTCGTACGTAAGGGTCGTCGTGTTCCCGCGCGGGTCAGTCGCCGACGTTATAAAGTTTTGCGCGTTGGCTTCTTCGTCCCACAGCCGTCCTTTGATAGTGCCGTCCCAGCCTTTGGGGCGTATGCGGCCGGTGTCGGTCAGGTTTCCGCTTGCACTCAACGGCGCGATGTCGTCCAGTTTTTTCCGGCCGGCCTCGTCCACGTGTCCCTTGATCGTGCCATCCCAACCCTTGGGGCGAATGCGACCGCTGTCCGGCTGCGAAAAACTTCCGTCCACGGACGTGGTCTGCCGCGGTCCGCGACTTGAGAACGATCCGAGGACGCCCCACTTGGTGGGATCGAACGGCCCGGTCGTGTCCGCGACGCAGCGGCCCAGCAGGCCGACATTTTGCAGGACGTTTTCCAGCGCGTTGATCCGGTCGCGCATCCGCATATCGCTGTTGTCGATTTTTTCCCAGATCGCGCCGTCGAAAATCGCCCAATCGCGGCACTGCCATTCGCAGGTGCCGAAGCGCGGGTCGTGCTGGTACGTGGAAACGCACTCCGGAAGCGCCCCGGTGAAATCTTTTACGCGAACGACGCGGAGGTCCGCGCGTTTGCGCGGCCGCGTGGTCTTGTCGAAGTCCGACTCGTAGGTGTACTCGACGTCATTTCCGCGCGGCAGCTTCATCTTGGTGCAGAGCGAATCGTTGTTGTAGACGTAGCGCGTTTCGAAATAGTCCGGGTCGGCGGCGCGCAGTTTCCCGGTCGGCCGGTTCTCCGTATCGCTGACCGGCTGGCCGGGTAGGGAACGCCCGGTATATTCGCGCGTCATCACGCAGCGCTGGCGCGAATCGATAAAATATTCGGTGAGATTCCCCATGTTGTCGTTCACGAACACTTTTTCCGTCGCGAACCCGTCGCTCGGCGTGATCGTGAGCGGGACGCGCCGGATATCCTTCAGGTCCGCGCCGCGCTGGATGGTCACGCAGTCCAGGAATTCGACGGCGGCCGGGTTGTGTTCGTACGTGAAGGTCGCGACGGGCTGGCCGATGGGATCCACGATCGAGAGCAGCTGGTGATTTTCCCGCTCGTCGGGGTAGTCATGGGAATAGGTGTAGACCGTGGTTTTTCCGCCTGGAAAATCGTTCGTGTTGGGCGTGCCGATTACGGGCGGCGTCGTCACGCCGGCCAGGTCGCCGTCGCCACCGTCTTCGCCGATCAGCCCGTGGTAATACGAGTAGGTGGTTGTCCGGCCGGCGGCGTCCGTGACGGAAGAAACCCGGCCATCGGGATCGTACGCGATGGAATTGGTGCGATCGAGCGTGTCGATCACCTGGACCAGCTGGCCCGACAGGCTGTACACAAAAAGCAGCCGGTTCCCGTTCCGGTCCACGCTGCGGGAAATTTTTCCCGCGTTGGTCGATCCGTTGAGCGGGTTGAATTCCCAGAATCCCGTGTCGGCAAACGTGAGCCGGAACGCGCCGCCGGTGATGACGCCTTCCCGGAACATGCCATCGCACGCATACAGGCCATTGGTCCGCAGCCGGAACGTATCTTTCCGTCCCGCGCCGTCGAAGACGTCCATATCGACGCCGTTGGTCGCGCAACGGATATCGTACGACGACGACCAGCGTGCGCCCTGGGCCGTGTTGGTGCCGGTGCGCGACAGGTAGGTGCGGCCCCAAACAAAATCCAGGCCGCGGCCTTCGAGGACGAGGTCTTCCTGGTAGACCTGGATTTGGCCGGACGAGGTCAGGCGGAGATTGCTGCCGCACTTGGTCCGGTTGGCCTTTTCCTTCGCCTTCATTTTCAGCGGCGCGCCCGGCGGCAGTTCCGGCGGTTCCTGCAGGACCCGTTCCGGATACGTCGTCTCGTCCTCGCAGAGGACCTGGAGCGTCGAAATGACGATCCCGCCCCGCACCAGTTCCACCGTGTGGACGCCCGGCGCTTGCAGCGGCGCCGTGACCTGCAGCTGCGTATGATCGACAAACGTGACCGGTCCGGCGACCACGCCGTCGATCCGGATCACGTCGTTGCTTTCGAAGAATTGCCCGAGCACGAACAGGTGGGCGGGCGTGCCGGGCGGGAACACGGCGGGCTCGACGGAAAAAACTTCGGGCTGGGGCACGGTGAGCCGGTAGAACCGCCGCAGGGTCAGCGTTTCCGGGGCCGTCCAGCGCACGGGCCCCATCGTGGCGTTGGTGGGTTTTACCACGTCGATGGTCATCCAAGGCGCGGGGACATTGCTGCTGACCTGCACGCCGTAGAGCGCGGAGCCGACGCCGTTCCAGGTCAGGCTGAAGCGCGGTCCCGATTCATTGCTGGCGATCGACCCGGCCAGGCCGACATCGACGGTGGCCCGGGCCGGGCCGCAGAGACAAACGATCGTACTGAAAATGCCAAGCAACGAGGGGCGATGTTTGAACGGCACCACGTGTCGATGCTAACGCGGTCATTCGCGCCACTCAACTTCTTTTGGAAGCGGGGTGAGCGTGCGCGGCTTTACGGAATGTCCCCGACCGCCATCGGGGATTTTCCCGAAGAAGTCTCAGAAAGCGGAGGCTTCAATTTCAGATTTCTGCGCATGGATCGGTTAGGGGCCGATACATATGTTGCTCGAGAAAATGCGCGCGGTTTCGATTTTCAAATCGGCGACGCGCAGGGAAACGAAAGAGAAAGGGAAGAACATGACGGCGAACGAAAACGAACGGGAATCGGAAAACGAATCGAGCGGGCAGCGCGGTTCAAGCCGGTCGAGTGGAAGCCGGGGCGGCGGACGCAAATCCTCCTCCTCCTCGTCGAGGGGCGGAAGCCGCTCTCGGTCCTCCGGCAGCCGAAGCAGCAGCCGCAGTCGCTCGAAATAGCGCGACAAAACCAGCCGCGGGACTTCGGTCCCCGGCTGGTCACCCATATTGCAATATCTCAAAGGCGGCTTGCCTGCCAAAATGCTCGCGCCGTTTCAACGGAGCGAGCTTTTGGTGGGCCCGGTAGGACTCGAACCCGCCCAAAGCGCTTTGCGCATTGTGGCGGGCGAGCCTACGTCATTTTTCATGCGCAAGTCGTCGATTTAAGTATCCGCGACCAAATCCAGTTTTCAGTTGCTGCTCTCGCGATGCGGCTGCTTCCCGTGAACGACAGCCCTCGAAATAGATCAATTCCACGGGCAGTCGATATTTTGTAGCAGGAACAGCTCCTTGAGAATGATGATGCAATCGCACGTCCAAATCGTCGGTAAGTCCGACATACCACTCTCCGTCTGCACATTTCAGAACATACGTATAATGCATGTCATTATCTCAAAGTGGGCTTGCCCGCCAAAATGCTCGGGCCGTTTCAACGGAGCGAGCTTTTGGTGGGCCCGGTAGGACTCGAACCTACAACCAAGGGATTATGAGTCCCCTGCTCTGACCAATTGAGCTACGGGCCCTGGTGAAGAAGTGACCAGTGACCAGTAAACAGTGACCAGTGGTCGGAATCAAGGATGGCAATTTCCTGCGCCGGCCGGCTAATGCCGCCAGCCCGCTTGTTTGAAACTTGGTGGATCAATTCTCAGTGGTTCGAAATAATGCTTCGGCGGTTGTGGTGCCGTATTGGCTTGCTCGACCTGCAAGCTTTCGTAACCTACAATACACAATTCATCAGAGCCATTTATTCTTGAAACTCACCGGAGACGTTAGGCGGCTCGTGCTTGTTACGATGAACATTCGTCGCCACATCATTACTGTTCTGGTGGTGGTTTCCCTCATTGCAACCGCTTATGGTTGCCGGACCCGCCCGATCTGTATCCTTCACGGCGTGCCGCACACTTTTTCTGCGGCGGAGGTTGCGGGATTGTGGATGGGTTTCAGCCCCATCCACACAGACCTTTATCGGCTGGAGTTGCAATCAGACAGTAAAGGTATTTTGACGCAGGCTTATACCAGCATGACCAATCAGCAGACATTGCGGTTCGAGATTTCCAGATGGGACATCGCCACCAACAACGTCCTCACTTGCTCATTCACGCCGCATGACCTTCATGAGCCAGTCATCATGACGTGCGAAGTGAAGGGCGACCGTTTGGAGGCACTGCTTCGCAATGGTGAAGACGGCTGGAAGGAGAACATCGTATTTTGGCGTGAGAGAGACTTGGACGAGAAGTTGAGAGTGATACGTCAATGAGCCTGCGGGCCCTTTAGAAGAAGTAACCAGTGACCAGTAAACAGTGACCGGTGGCCGTAATCAAGGATGGCAATGGCCGCGGCGGATGGGCAGTCCTTGATTCACGACCGCGCTGGACGCATACTCCCCGAATGCAAGGCATCATTCCCGATCTGCAGTCGGCCATTCTCTGCGACGACGTGCGGCAGGAGCGGAACGGAAAATTTATCCTGATCGGGCTGTTCGACGCGATCGTCGTGCAGAACCTGCCCGTGCGCTATCCGCGGCTTTTTCTCGTCACGCGGTGGTGCAGCGGCCAGGGCGACTTCACGCAGCGCAGCCGCATCCTCAAGCCCGACCAGACGACGGTGCTGCTGGAAGGACAAAAAATCCCGGTGCGCCTGCCGTCGCCCGAGGCCACGGCGACGAACGTGGAGGTTTTCATCAACGTGGAATTCCAGCAGGAAGGGACGCACTGGATCGAGGTGCTGCTGGATAGCGATTTGAAGATCCGTTATCCGCTCCGCGTCGGCACGCCCTCCAAACAGGGCGGCGTCCCGCCCACACATCCGCCGGAAATGATGGCTTGATGGGTGGAACGCGCCGTCCCTGGCTCGCCGAGGCGTCAGCGCGAAGGCGGCCCGGCGCGTTTCGGACTAGCGCGCGGAAATTTCGCCTTCGTGCTCGATCAGCTTGATCGTGCGCGGCTTGGCCGCTTCGCGCAGGAGCTTGTCGGATTCCGAAAGATGAATCTGCAGCGCCGACAAGGTCTTCTTGAATTCCTCGGCCGCGCCGATGTTCTTGAGCGCGCCTTCCACGGACTGCGATACGCTCAGCACGCGGTCGATGTTCATCCCGATGGTCAGCAGTTTGTCGATCTGGGACGACAGGGCCGAGCTGGCTTTTTCAATCTGCTGGGCCTGGGCCCCGAGGGAGGACTGGAGCTTGTCGCCGCTGGATCCCAACGACGAAGCCATCTGGGAGGCCGAAGCGTCCAACGACTTTTTCAGCGCTTCGCCGGCGCCCGCGTAGGACTGCTGGGTCTGCGCCACTTTCGCGTGCGCAGCGTCGAGGTTGGCCACCGCGGATTTCAAGGAGGCTTCCAGGCCGGACACGGTGTGTTTCATCGTGGCCTCGGCCGCGGCGGTGATGGCGCCGGCCACTTTGTCGGGCTGGGGAACGTAGTTGCGGAACGCGGCGTCGATGGCGGGGCCGAGCTCGGCGCCCAGCTCTTTCGCGGTCATCGCGGTGCCGGGCAGCGGCGGCTTGCCAACCCTGAGCAGGATAGCAATCAGCACCAAAAGCGACAGGGCGCTGATGATCAGGGAAACGAGCGACAACATCTCAGCGTTCATGAATGACCCCTCATTTGACGGGGCAAAATAGTAATGAGTGCATAGGGGAGTGTCAAAAGAAAGAACGGGCGGGCGGCCGGAACTACTGCTATATCCTGCGCATGACGACGGGAATCCGGGTTGTCGCCCTCTGCATTTTGCCGCTCGCGCTAGCCGCGTGCGGAAAATTTCCGCCTTCGCCCGGGGCTCCGGCGGACACGCCAGCCATTGGAAGTCGTGAAGAAAAAGTTCCAACCATTGGAACTTTTCAATTTGCCGCCGTGCCGGCCGGCCGTTATCGCGTGGGCAGCGTGGAAGGCGGCGATGATGAAAAGCCGCGTGACGTGGAAGCGCGCGGATTCTGGATCGGCACGACGGAGGTCACGGAAAAACAATATGGCCTTGGCCGTTCGCGGCGTCCCGTTTCCGGCCTTTCGCTGGCGGAGGCGCAAGCGTTCTGCCAGAAGCTTTCGACGATGAGCGGCCGGCGCGTGCGCTTGCCGACCGACGCCGAGTGGGAGATCGCCGCGCGCGGCGGGATTGTCGGCGCGCGATTTCCCTGGGGCTGGGGAAAACCGGAAGACCTGGCCGCGTTTAACGAAAAAGGTTCGAAACGCGTCGGGGCCTATCCGGCTAACGGCTACGGCCTGTTCGACATGGCGGGCAACGTCGCCGAATGGTGCATGGCCGAATCCGGCGCGGTCGTGTGCGGCGGGAACTGGGCCGACCGCGATGCGCACCAGTTGGAAGTTTTTCGGCGCGTCCGGCCCGCCGCCGACTACCGCGGCCGCGATGTGGGGTTTCGTATTCTCCTCGAAAAAGAATAAAAAAGTCCCTTGACGGTAAAGCGCTTTACCAATAGCTTTTCGCCCGTTTTATAGGGGGATTCATGAAGCGAGCGATTGTGGTTTTGGCGTGGATCGGTGTGGCCGCGGTGGCATCGGCCGTCCCAACGATTGATGGGTCCATCTCCGGTGGCGAGGGCTGGCTGCATTTCACCGAAGACCCGGATGCCCGTCCCGTGCTGGGCGGTTCAACGACGCACTCGGACAATATCGGCGAGAGCTCGTCCTTCTTCTGGCGGGACGACTTGAACGCCGTGAACCACACCTTCCAGGACAATCGCGCCGACGTCATGGAATTCTATGTCGCGCACGACGTGAACAATCTCTACGTCGCCGTCGCCGGCCCGACTGCCCCGTTCAATTCGTTCACCGATACCGGGGGGAACAACGACCAGGGCGACCTGTTCATCGCCATCGACACGTCCGGCGGCACGGCTTCCGGTTCCCTGAACGTGAACAACACGCACAACAGTTTCGGCGGCGTGCGCGCCGTGGATTTTCTCAACTGGACGCCCACCTATTTCCTGGCCGTGCAGTACGCGGACAACGGCGGCGGGGGCGGCGGCCGGGCCAACATCGAACAGGCCACGACCCATTCCATTTCCGCCGACGAAGGAAATACCACGTCGGACGGCGGATTCGAATGGCGCGCCAGCATCAACGCGTCCGCCGCGTACGACACGGTCAACGGGAACGCGGGTGAATTCGAATTCCGCATTCCGTGGGGCATGATCGGATTGCCGTCCGGTGGCCCGGCCGACGGCGAGCCGCTGCGCTTCGCGATGTACGTCACGCAGAATTTCGCGCAGTACGACCCGTACGACAGCGGGCCCGGTTTCGGCAACGGCACGTCGCACGAACAGATCGGCGACAATCCGGGCGACCCGGACAGCGGCGGCTTGCTGGGCCCGACGGACGCGGGGTCGCTTCACTCGCCGGGCTCGGACTACACCGCCGACTTGTCGCTGTCGGTCGGACACGACGACGGCGTGGATACGATTGAAGAGCATTATTCGTTCGTCGCGAACGCCGTGCCGGAACCAGGAACGTTTGTGATGATGTTTTTGGGTCTCGCGGGAATTGTCGCGGTACGTTTCTTGCCGAAGCGCGCAAATCGCGCTGTGCCGAAATTTCCTTCCGGCGCCGATGCGCCATAGGATGCCGCTCGCGGAGCGGCTACTACATAGTCAGTGTAGTAGCGCCTCCGTGAGGCGCATCAGATCGCACGTTTTATGCACATCGACGTGAAGGTGGCGCACCATCCGATCTTTTCCCGCGCCGCACAACAAATCGCGCGGCTATACCCATAAGTTGTTGCGGGGTAGGTAATGGCATGATCCAGTCGGCGTGTCCTGGACGTGTTTTCCTTTTCGTTTTCATTTCCCTCCTCGGGAGTGCCCGCGCCGACGTACAAAATCTCGCCGTCACGTCAGACACGTTTATCTTGTCCTCCAATCCCGACAACAATGCGGGGGCGCACACGCAAGTCGCCGCCGGCCGGGACGGGGTGAACGGCATACGAAGGGGCCTGTACCAATTTGATCTCACCGTCATTCCTGCCGGGTCCGCTATCACGTCGGTATCTTTTGCCACAACCGTACAACTCGCGGGCACGGCCAATTCATCGTTTGAACTTCTCCGGGTCAACGGGCCATGGACGGAAGGCGTGCAGGAAAGCGGCAGCTTCAACAGCGGCGCGCCGGCGGTGAATGGCGAGACAACGTGGAACAGCCGCAGGCACAACCAGGCGTCGTGGACGAACGCGGGCGGCGATTTCGATGCGACGCCGCTGGCCGTCACCCCGGTCACGGGCATCAGTTCCTATGAATGGTCCGGAACCGGGCTCACGGCCCTGGTTCAAAATTGGCTGAACGATCCCGCCGCCAACCACGGTTTGATGCTGCGCTCTCAATCGGAAGGCGTGTCGCGAACGGCGCGCGGTTTTGGCGCGCGCGAAGATGACAACGCCGCGACGCTGATCGTCGGTTTCGATCCGCCGCCGCTTCCCGCCTTGATCGCCATTTCCAGCGTCACCACGAACCTGACGCTGAAATGGACCAACAGCCAGGGCAAAAAATACGACGTGCTGTACACGCGCAACCTCGCGGCCGGCGATTGGAAAATCGCGGAGGCCAACCTGCCCGGCCACGCATCGGGCACCAACACGTGGGACGACCCGCCGTACCTGGGCGGACCGTTTTTCCCGACCAACTCCGCGCTCTGGTACAGCGTGCGCGAATCGGCCGCATCGCCTTCCGGCCTGCCCGTGCGGCTGGACCTCGTCGCCAGCAATTTTATTTCGCCCACGGTGCTGACCCACGCCGGCGACGGATCCGACCGGCTCTTCATCTGCGACCAGCGCGGAAAAATCATGATCGTGGACAGCAATAAAACGCTGCTGCCCACGCCGTACCTCGATATCACCTCGCGTGTCGTGAATTTGAGCGCCGCGTATGACGAGCGCGGCCTGCTCGGCCTGGCCTTCCATCCGGCGTACACGAACAACGGGAAATTCTACGTCTATTTCAGCGCCGCGAAATCCGGCGCGGGCATCAACCACGAAAGCATCCTCTCCGAATTCCTGGTCAGCGCGACCAACGCCAACTGGGCCGACCCGGCGAGCGAGCGCATCGTGCTGCGATTCGACGAACCGCAGAACAACCATAACGGCGGATCGCTGGCCTTCGGGCCGGACGGCTACCTTTACATTTCCACCGGCGACGGCGGCGGCGCGGATGACGCGCATCCGCCGTACGGCAACGCGCAAAACATCAGCAACCTGCTCGGGAAAATTCTGCGCATCGACGTGGACGGCGGGCTGCCCTACGCGGTTCCGCCCGACAATCCGTTCTTCGGCGTTACGAATGCGCGTCCCGAAATGTACGCCCTCGGCTTCCGCAACCCCTGGAAGACGGCGTTTGACGGGACGAACTGCTGGGTGGCCGACGTCGGCCAGAACGTGTGGGAGGAAATCGACCTCTTGCGCAAAGGCGGAAATTACGGCTGGCGCATCCTGGAAGGCCATCACGCGTTTGACCCGTCCGTGGCCGCCATCGTCGGCGTCGACGTGACGAAGCTCGATTTCCCGATCCACGAATACGCCCACGGCCCGCTCGGCATTTCCATCATCGGCGGCTCGGTGTACCGCGGCACGAACTACCCGGCGTTGCAGGGCAAATATGTGTTCGGCGATTTCAGCACGGGCTTTTTCACGCCGGACGGCGCGCTCTACTATCTTGACCAAACGCGCACCGACATCTGGGAACGGTTCGACTTCTACCTCTCGCCGGGCGGCGGACGTTTGAACCGGTACGTCAAGGGATTCGGCACCGACCAGCGCGGGGAAATTTATCTGCTGAGCTCGACCAACCTCGGCCCGTCGGGATTGTCCGGCGACGTCCGCCAGTTGATGCCGCCGTAGATTTTTGGATGTGAAGAATGCGACGCCCTCGTCGCGTTCGCGCCTTTGCGTCTTTGCGCGAGATCAGATTGCCGCACGCGGTGCGGCTACTACACAGATTCAACTGAAAATGTAGTAGCGGCTCCGTGAGCCGCATCGGTGAAATTTCGTTGCTGGCCCCTCGTTCACTTTGCGCCTTTGCGTCTTTGCGCGAGATCTAATCTGACCCCCTCACCTCTATCCTCTCCGGGGGGAGAGGATGTCGCAGGGAAATTCCGCTTTGGAGACGCGACGCCCTCGTCGCGTTCGTATCTTAAAATCCCGGCCGGTTCGTCACATCATCCGCCGTAAACAACGTCCGATCCGGTCCAGCCGAACGGACGTCAATCGCGTCCGGCGCGCGATTGTGGAACCAGTACGGTGTGCCCCAGCGGTCCACGATTTTTCCATCCACGAGGCGCGCGTCGTTGGTCGCGATGAAAATTTCGCCGAGTCGATTTCCGCCGGACAGCGCGCGCGCGATATCTTCGTTGTCCCCGACGGGCGGCCGATAGGGGTCCTTCACCAGCGTGAGGAAATTGCCGACGGCCTGATGCAGTTCGCGCACGTCGTCGTCGGGCGAAGGTCCCGGCATTTCCGGCCGCGGCGTTTCCGAAGTCGCGACGTCCATCTTGGAACCTGGAACCTGGAACTTGGAACGCGTCGAAATATTCTTCCGCCCCAAAACGATTGCGATGGCGATTCCGATCGCGATCGCGAGGACGATCAGAAAAACGCGTCGCGTCATGCGAGAAAGCCTACCGGCCAGTTCGCGCTGTTCAAGTCATAGAAGCGCGAGATGTTCGGGAGGACGAGGGGCAGGCTCGATTTGCTCACGCCGAGCCAGAGGGCCAGTTCGGCAAAATATTCATCCACGGATATCGTGGGGATCATGCGGCCGCGGCCGACGTCGAGCGGGTTGTTGTCGTAGAGCGCGGGATACTGGCCGAAAATTTTCTGGCCGTTCACGCCTCCGCCCACGACGAAATGATTTCCGCCCCACGCGTGATCCGAGCCGCGTCCGTTCGACGTGAGCGTTCGGCCGAAATCCGAGGAGCTGAACAACGTGACCTGGTCCTTGAGCGCCACGCCCTGCTGGGTGCCGACCAGGCCCAGCGTCGTGTAGAAATCGCCCACGGCCTTGCTCACGACCGGGAGCATCGCGGCCTGGTTGGCCAGCAACTCGCCGTGGTGGTCCCAGCCGCCGAGGGAAACGAAGAACGTCTGGCGCGTCATGCCCAGCGTGGTGCGGCCCGCGATCGCCTTCGCGACCATCTGCAGCTGCGTGCCGAGCTGGGACGTGGGCGTGGGCGAACCGGCGGGCAGGGCCGGGCTCGTGGCCGCGGAAAAACTCTGGTACGCCTCCATCGCGTCCTTCTTCGCCTTGGCAAACGTCTGTGCGAACAGGTTGCCGTACTGCATCGACAATTCGCTTTCCACGGCCGCGCTGCGGATCTGCGTGACAGCCGGATACATTTCCCAGTTGGGATTGTAGCCGGACAGCCCGACGGCGCCGTCCTGCGTGATGGCGTATTCGAAGATCGACAGCCCGGACTGCCACACGTTGCTGCCCGAGAGGGAAATGTTCATCGAAACTTTTTCGTTGCTGTTCAATTCCTTCAGCAGGTCGGCCATGCGCCCGGCCCAGCCCACCGCGGTGCGCGTGTCGGGCAGCGACGTTTGCCACTGCTCGATCTGGTCGGAATGCGAGAACAGCCCGAGCGGGAGCGTGGCGGAATTGGACAAGTAGTTCGCCTTGGTCACCGGCTCCACGAGGGTGCCGACGTTGGCGACGAAACAGGCGTCGCCGCTTTCAAAAAGATTTTTCAATTCCGGCATGCCGGGATGCACGCCCAGCTGAAGGCCCGGGTTGTTCGTCGGGTTGATGGGCAGCAACGTGTTCTGGGCCAGGGCGAGGTTCTGCCGGATGCCCGCGTACTCGGCATACTCCGCGTTTCCGCGGGGCACGAGCATGTTGTACGAATCGTTCCCGCCGTTCAGGAAAAGGCAAACGAGCGCGCGATATTCCCCGTTCACCGGTTCGGCCGCCGCCACGCTGCCGGCCATCTTGAGGTTGAGGATCGTATTGATCATCGGGATGGCCGTGACCGCCGCGCAGCTGGCCTGGCCGAGGAAGCGCCGACGCGTCATAGGCTGGCCGGAGTTGGATTGCTTGGACGACTTCATGACATGGCCCTCGCGGTTGGATTGGAGCATTGGAGAATTGGAGTGATTCGGACAAAATGCCCATCGCTCCAATACTCCATCACTCCAACACTCTTTTTCGTCCTCTTCATCGCATCACGCAGAATTCCGGCGAGGTGACGACCAGGTAAATCGCCAGCTGTACGCGTTCATTGGCCCACGTTGAGGTCACGCCGGAGTTGATGCGGTTCACGGCGTCGCGGATGTTCTGGAATTCGCGCGGGGTGAGCAGACCGTAGGTGAGGACGAGGTCGAGCCGGCGGATCAAGCCGTCGACATCGGTGGCCATGGCAAGTTCCTGCGTGAGGTTCGGCCGCGTGGCGCGCGTCGGGTCGGATGTGCCCCACCGGTGCAGGTCGTTATCGGCCAGCGCCTTTAGATAATAGTTCGGACAGGAGATCGCGCTGCCCGCGTTGACGATCTGGAATTCCGGCCCGACCAGGCCGGCGGCGTGGATGGCGCCGGGCGGGATATAGCCGGGCAGGTAGAAATTGAAAACGCTCGGCGATTTCATGGGCTCCTCGTAGTGGTCCATGAAAAACGTGTCGAGCTGGTAGAAGCCGGACTGGGCGGACGCGTTGAACGCGCGCGCAAAATTCACGACGCGCAGGAACGGTTCGCGCTGCTTGCCGAAAAGCGGGTCCGACATTTTGGCCGGGTCGCGCGCCTCGGTATCGAGCAGGATCGCCTTGAGCACCGTTTTCAGGTCGCCCCGCACCCCCGACCCGTTGTCGTTGAATTTTGCGGCGACGCGCGCGACGTAGCCCGTGGTCGGATTGGACGTCACGAAACGCTGGATGAGCTGGCGACAAATGAACGGGGCGACGTTCGTGTGCCAGAAAAGATTGTCGACCGCCCCGTTGATGTCCAGCAGGCCCGCGGTGCCGACGTCCGGCACGCTCGGCACGCGCAGCGGCAGCGTCGCGCCGTTGAGGAGCGTCTTCGGGTTGCAGTCGTGGTAGCTGTCATACATTTTCATCGGCACCACGAAATTCGGCTGCGCGTTTCCGAAGGACGTGTTGGACGACGGCCCGTAGCTGAAGCCGGTAAATACGCGCGCAAATTCCGTGATGTTGTTGTTGTCGTAGGTCGGGATCGGCAGGCCGTTCGTGCCGAGCTTGCGCGTGCCGTCCTGGTTGAGCTGCCACAGGCCGATCGAAAAAAGCTGCATGACCTCGCGCGCGTAATTTTCGTCCGGGAACACGTTGTTCGTCGGGTTGGGCTTCTGGTTCATCAGGTGACTGAGATAGAAGCCCATGCTGGGGTGACACGTGACGTGGAAGAGCAGGTCGCGATAATTCGCGAAGGCGTTGGTCATGAGCGTGTCGTAATAATTCGCCAGTGCGGCCGGCAGCACGGCCAGCGTCTCCGGGCGATCCGACACGACCAGGATCTGGCTCAACGCAAACGTCAAACGCTGGCGGAGCGGATCGGGCAGCTGCGTGGGCCCGCCCGGCACCAGCGACGCGACGCCCATGGCCCGGTTCCACCAGGCGCCTTCTTTCGGATCGCCGAAGCTGGGAATATTTCCGGGAACGTAATCCGTGAACGGCTGGATCAATCCGATCGGGCGCGTGAACTGGTCGTCAATCCACGCGTCGAATCCCATCGCCATCACCTGTTCCACATTTTCAGGGATCTGGTCCGCGTCCCCGCTGTCGTCCTGGTCGGGGCCGAACGCGGCCTGCACGAGAAAACGCGCCGCGGATTTTGCGTTCGGCAGCGACGTCGCCGTTTCGTTCGCGAGATTCACCGTGGCCACGGTCGGGCTGCCCAGTACGTAATTGGTGCCCGGCGCCGCCGTCAGCGTGATCGTCTCCGTGGATTCGCCGTCCAGTGCGTCGGCCACCGGCTGGAATTCCACCCACACCTCGCGCACGCCCGCGTTCATGACGATGGACGTTCCGGCCGGCATCGCGTAGTCGGTGTCGCGCGCGGCCGTTCCGCTCACGGAAAAATTTACCGTGATCGGTTTGAACCCGCTGGAGCGGCGGATCGCCACCACGCCGTTGTCCGGCCAGCGCTCGCTGATTTCGCCGTCGAGCACCGCGACGGTGACGGTGCTCATGGCGTTGAGCGTTGTCGCGGTCAGCCGCTGGTTGTCGGTCTGGTCGTAATGCTGGGTGTGGTTGGTTTTCGGATTGAAGCCGACGGCCAGCTCTTCCCAATCGTTTAGCGAATCCCCGTCGGTGTCCTGGTCGCTCACCGCCAGCCGGTAAAATCCTAACGGCGCGCCCGACTCCGCGGACGGAATTTCCTGCGTTCCGCCGGTCCCTGTTGAATTGCTTACGGTCTGCCATCCGCCCAACGTCGTGGCCGCCTGCAGCGTGTATTTTTTTCCGGCCTGCGAATAGAAAGCGTTCGTCACGTGCCCGGGCTGTACGTGGAGGCCGTCGATGGCCGGATAGGAAAGCGGGTCAAACGGATTGGTGCCCGCGATGCTCTCGGCCGCGTTGCTGAACTTGTCGCCGTCCGTGTCCGTTCCCGCGGCCAAACCCGACGCGTTGTAGAGCATTTCCCAAACGTCGTTCTGCTGGTTGGCGTTCTGGTCTATGGCGCGGCTCGCGAAGGGGAGGCCCAGCAGGCAACCAAGTGCGACTATCTTATAGGTATGCACGATTGAACTACGAACCGCTTCGTATATTAATCAAGAAGCGGAAAGTTGTTAAGCGCATTTTCTACATAATGCGAATTGGTGGGAGATCAGCACTTTTTACGGCGATCGTCCAAGGCCGCGCGGATTTTCGCAAGATCGTCAGGCGATGTCTTGCCGGAGGCGAGGACGGACTGCATCAACGCGAGCGGCGAACCGTCAAACGCGCGATCGATGAGGTCGTCCACCAGCTGTGCGCGCGTGACGGCGGGGTCCGCGGCGGCGAGGTAGCAGTGGCTGCGCTGCTTTTCGTCGCGCGTAACCAAACCTTTCTCGAGCATGATCTGCAAAATTTTCAGGACGGTCGTGTAACCCATCGGCTTCTTGGCCTTCAACGCGTCGAACACCTCGCGCACGGTGCTGGGCCCGCGCCGCCACAGGACCTGTAGGATGGCCAATTCGGATTCCGTGGGCCGTTTCGCTTTCATGGCGCTCACTTTAAAACGATCTGCAAACGGTTACGAAATTAATCGTAGGCCCGCGCGACGTGTTTTTTTGAAACCCTGCTTGACCCATCGGCGGGCCTGCGTGAAAATCGTACGCCAGAGGGGGCTTCAGGGAGTCGTCGTGTCGTTGCGTATCTGCATACTTGCCAGTGGCAGTTCGGGGAACTGCACCTATATCGCGTCCAGGACCACGCCCATTTTGGTGGACGCGGGCCTGAGCGCGCGCGAAATCCAAAAGCGGTTGGAAGGCCTGGCCGTTCCGGTCAGCTCCATCGCGGCCGTCTGCGTCAGCCACGAACACGCCGACCACACCACCGGACTTCGCATCCTCAACCAGAAACACGGCGTCGCGTTGTACGCGAACAACGGGACGATCGAAGCTTTGCACGGCGACGAGGATCTCAAAAGCCTGCCGTGGCATGTTTTCACCACCGGCCAGCCGTTCCGCGTCGGCGACCTCGTGATCGAACCTTTCAGCGTTTCGCACGACGCATTGGAGCCGGTCGGCTTCGTCGTGTCGTCCGGCGAAGCGCGCGTCGCCGTCGTCACCGACATCGGCGTCGCGACGACGCTCGTGCGCGAGCGATTGAAGCGCTGCCACGCGCTGGTGCTGGAATCCAACCACGACGAACGGCTCCTGCAGCTGGCCGAGCGGCCGGAATATCTCAAGCAGCGCATCCGCGGACGGCAGGGCCATCTCTCCAACGAGCGCGCCGGCGAGTTGCTGGCCGAAGTCGCCGGCCCCCAGCTGACCCACGTTTTCCTGGCCCACCTGAGCGAACAGTGCAACAACCAGGACCTGGCCCGGAAAACCGCGGAACAGCATCTTGCGCGCGCCGGCCACGGCCGCGTGAAGGTCTGCCTGACCTATCCCGACCACGCCAGCGAGGTCTGGCACCACAATGATTTTGACACGACGCCCAGCCCGGTGGTAAGTGTGCCCGCTTAAAGGGTTCCGGTCGCATCCATGGCAAAAGTCGTACTCGAACACGTTTACAAGATTTATCCGGGCGGCGTTATCGCCGTCAACGACGCCAACCTCGAAATCCACGACCAGGAATTCATCGTCCTGGTCGGCCCCTCCGGCTGCGGCAAATCCACGACGCTGCGCATGGTCGCGGGCCTGGAGGAAATCAGCAAGGGCAGCATCTACATCGACGGCAAGAAGATCAACGACGTGCCGCCGAAAAACCGCGACATCGCGATGGTCTTCCAGAATTACGCGCTCTACCCGCACATGTCCGTTTACAAGAACATGGCCTTTGGGTTGAAGCTGCGCCGCTACCCGAAAGCCGAGATCGATGAACGCGTCCGCGAGGCCGCGGAAATCCTGAGCATCCAGCATCTCCTCGAACGCAAGCCGAAGGAACTCTCGGGCGGCCAGCGCCAGCGCGTTGCCGTGGGCCGCGCCATCGTGCGCAAGCCCAAGGCGTTCCTGTTCGACGAGCCGCTGTCCAACCTCGACGCCAAGATGCGCGTGCAGATGCGCACGGAAATCAGCAAGCTGCACAACAAACTTTCCTCCACCATGATTTACGTCACGCACGACCAGGTCGAGGCCATGACGATGGGCGACCGGATCGTCGTGATGAAGGACGGCTTTATCCAGCAGGTCGCGCAGCCGCTCGACCTGTACGACAATCCCGCCAACCAGTTCGTCGCGGGATTCATCGGCAGCCCGCCCATGAATTTTTTCAAGGGCACGGTCGAACAGAAAAACGGCGGCCTCTATTTCAACGAAGGCGCGTTCAGCGTACGCGTGGACGAGAAGCAGTCGGCGAAGCTCGTGTCGCGCGTCGGCCAGGCCGTCACGTTCGGCATCCGGCCCGAGGACATCACGGACGCGGGCGAAAAGTCCGGCTCCAACCCCGACAGCATCATCAAGGCCCGCGTGGAAGTGGTCGAGCCCATGGGCGCCGAAGTGTTCCTCTATCTCACCACGGGCAAGCACACGTTTATTTCCCGCGTCAACGCACATGCGAGCGCGGAGGTGAACCAGGAACTCACCATGGTCTTCAACATGAAGAAGTCCCATTTCTTCGATGAGAAGACCGGGGATTCGATAGTCTGATAGTGGACGGTAGACGGTGGACGGTCGACAGTCCCGATCCCATTCCATGATGATTTATTCAGTCCATTCCTCCTTCTCCGCCGTCAACTGTCCGCTGCTCACCGTTCACACGCGGCCATGACCTCGCCCTCCCTCTTCAGCATCGCCGGCCAGTTCCTCATCGTCGCGGCCATCGCGTTCGTCGTGGTCTGCCTGGTCACCAGTTACATGCGTTTCCAGGCCCTGGCGCAAACCGCCGCCCGCGCGCCGGCCTCGCGAAAGTCCGCGGTGAGCCCGTTCTCCGGGCTGATTGCCGAACGCATGTCCAAGCCGCGCGCGGAAGGCCGGGCGCTCGCGCTGCTGGTCGTTTCACCGAACGAATTTTTTCATCTCACGGTCGACCACAAAACGGCGCTGGCCGAGGAAATGGTCGCCTTCGTGGAGAACCGGCTTCGCCAGTTGGTCCGCGCGCGCGACCGCGTGGCCGTGTGTGAGCCGGGACTGGTCGGCATCCTCATGGATACGCCGGCCTATGCGATGCACACGATCGCCGGACGGTTGTCCGACGCCTTGAAGCGGGAGCCGATGCGCGTCGCGCACGGCATCACGCTCGACGTCTCCGTTCGCCTGGGGTGGACGACGACGGAGCAAACCGGCGCCGCCCAGGCCTTGCTCGACCAGGCCAAGGCCAGCTTGGAAGAAGGTATCCGCTCCGCGCCCGCGAATTATCCGTCGCTGCAAACGCATCACGACGGCGGGCAGGCCGTCGGCCAGCACCATCTCCTCGATCCGATGACCGGCGTCCTGAAGCAGGAAAGCGTTTCCGGCTCGCTGCAGAAATATGTCGCCCTCCATTTCCAGGACGACCTGCCCATGTCCATGCTCTACGTCGATGTCGATCACCTCAAACGATACAACGAACAATATGGACGCGAGACCGGCGACCGGATCATCAAGGCCGTCAGTTCGTTTCTCCAGCGCAACACGCGCGAAGAGGACCTCATCGGCCGTTGCGGCGTGGACGAGTTCGTTGTCGCGGCTTCCGCGAAAACGCAGGAAGCCCTCGGCGTTGCGCGTCGTCTTCTCGCCCAGGTGAAAAAAGCAGGCGAATTGAATATCGGCGAAGGCTTGAAGTGCACGGTCAGCATCGGCGTGGCCGGCCACCCGGAACACGGGTCGACGGCCAAACAACTTTTTGAAGCCGCGCAATCAGCTATGCTCTCGGTCAAGCGCCGGGGACGAAACAACATCGCGCTGATGGACGCGACGCCGGCGCCGGCCCCCGCCGCGGTGCCAAAGAAACGCGCGGATCCGCGGGACGTTTTCTAGCCATGTTGAAACTGGGCGTAAATATTGATCACGTCGCCACGCTCCGGCAGGTTCGCGGCGCGCCGTATCCGGACCCGCTCGCGGCCGCGCGCCTCTGCAAGGCCGCCGGGGCGCACGGCATCACGGCCCACTTGCGCGAAGATCGCCGGCACATACAGGACGCCGACGTGCTGGCCCTGAAAAAAGCACGGCTGCTTCCGCTCAATCTTGAAATGAGCATCGCGCCGGAAATCGTCCGCTTCGCCGTAAAGGTTCGCCCCGCCGAAGTCTGTCTCGTTCCGGAGCGGCGCCAGGAACTGACCACCGAGGGCGGCTTGGACGTGGCGGGACAATTTCGCCGCCTGCGCGGCGTGCTCCGCGCGCTGAAAAAATCCGGCAGCGTGGTCAGCCTTTTTGTCGCGCCCGAGAGAAAGCAATTGGCGGCCTGCGCGAAACTCGGCGTGCCGTTCGTCGAATTGCACACGGGCTCCTTTTGCGAAGCGCACCAGGTGGCGCCGCGGGGCGCGCGCGCGCGACGCGAACTGCGCCGGCTCATCGAGGGCGCCCGCTACGCGCACCAGCTCGGCCTCCGCGTCAACGCCGGGCACGGCATCAATCTCGGGAACATCCGCGACATCCTCGAAATACCGCACCTCGAAGTCTTGAACATCGGGCACAGCCTCGTGGCCGACGCGGTGATGGTGGGAATGAAAAAAGCCGTGCGCGACATGCGCAGCGCGATGGCCGCATATCGCGGGGGCCGTCCATGATCACCGGTCTGGGCGTGGACATTGTCGAAACGGCGCGCATCAAGGATTCGATGGTGCGGTTCGGCGACCGGTTCAAGAAACGGTTGTTCCTGCCCGACGAGCAGGAATATTGCGACCGCATGCCCGAGCCGGCGTTGCATTACGCGGGACGGTTTGCCGCAAAGGAAGCGGTCAGCAAAACGTTCGGGACCGGCATCGGCAAACAGATCGGGTGGCTGGATATCGAAATCCGGCGCAACGAGCAGACCGGCGAGCCGTCCGTCCAGCTACACGGCAAAGGCCTCGATTTATTGAAAACGCGCGGCGCGGAAAAAGTGCTGGTGAGCCTGGCCCACTCCAAGGACTATGCCGTCGCGACGGCGATTTTGACGTAAACCATGAAAATAGTTTCCACAGCGGTGATGCGTGAACTCGATCGGCGCGTGATCGAAGAGGGCGGCGTCAAGGGCGACGACCTCATGCAGCGCGCCGGCGAGGGCGTGGCCCACGTCGTAAAACGCATCGCGGAAATTTCCGGCTACGACAGCCCCGTCATCCACATCATCGCCGGCCGCGGTAACAACGGCGGGGACGGGTTCGTCTGCGCGCGGCTGCTGAAGGACATGGGCTACACCGTCGAGGTCTGGCTCGCCGGCAGCGACGACCAGGTGCACGGCGACGCGCTGCTGCAGATGAGCCGCATGAAAGTTTCCGCCATCCCCCTCCAGGAATTGCCGACGATGGAGGACTGGCAGGCCGCCATCGCGCATCCGTTTTTCGCGGAAATTATCGTCGACGGCGTGCTCGGCACGGGCCTGACCGGTCCCGCGCGCGGCCCGGCCGCGGGCGCGATCCAGTATATCAATGCGCAGTCGGGCGAATGTTTTTGTGTATCGATCGACGTGCCGAGCGGGCTGAATTCCGACACCGGCCAGACGGAAGGCGATGCCGTGCTCGCCGACGTGACCGTCACGATGGGCCTGCCGAAAAAAGGACTCGTGGAGCCGTCCGCCATCGAATACGTGGGCGCGATCGAGGTCGTCGACCTGGGCTTTCCGCCGGATTTTGTCGCGGAAGCGAACGCGGAAACCGACCGCGAACTCATCTTCATCAACGACCTGCGTCCGCTTTTCAAACGGCGCAAGCGATCCTCGAACAAGGGCGATTATGGACACGTGCTTTTGATCGGCGGCTCCCGCGGCATGATGGGATCCATCGCCCTCGCGGCCGAGGCTGCGCTCCGTTCCGGCGCGGGATTGGTGACCGTGCTTACGCCCGAAAGCGTGGCGCCGCTGGTCGCCGTCACGATCCCGGAAGCGATGGTGCTGGCCGCCGAGGAAACCGCGGAGGGAACGCTGACCTCCAAATTATGGGACGCCTGGCGGAAAAAGTCGGCGTCTTTCGACGCCGTCCTGATCGGGCCCGGCCTGGGCCAGAACGTGGAGGCGTTGAATCTCGTGCGCCTGCTCGTACGCGAGTGCGCGGCCCCGCTCATCATCGACGCCGATGCCATCAGCGTGATGGAGGGCCAGCCGGATTTTTTCAGCAAGGCGAAGAAGACGCCGATCATCACGCCGCACCCGGGCGAGATGGGAAAACTGCTCCAACGCGACGCGGCCGACGTGCAGAAGGACCGCTTGGGCGTGGCCACTCGTGTGGCCGGCATGTGCAAGAGCGTCGTCGTGCTGAAAGGCGCGGGCACGGTGATTGCGCAAAAAGGAAAATCGCTGCAGATCAACATGACCGGCAATCCGGGCCTCGCCACGGGCGGCACGGGCGACGTGCTGGCCGGTTTGATCACGGGCCTGGTCGGCCAGGGCTTTGAATCCTTCGATGCCGCGCGCGCCGGCGTATATCTGCACGGCCGCGCCGGCGACCTCGGCGCCTGGCGCAAATGCCAGGCCAGCCTCACGGCCCGGGACGTGTTGGACGAACTTCCGTTCGCGTTTCGCGAACTAACGCTCCGGTAATTCCAAATTACACATTCCATATTCCAAATTTGGAATTTGAAATTTGGAATCTGGAATTTGAATTTCTACTTTCCAGCACATTGGGATCCTAAGCTTAGAATTCCACGTGGACAAGTTGTCGCG
>JADMIO011638319.1_pt1 | contig 91701 bp, 69 predicted proteins | sample 8958161 | NCBI WGS metagenome assembly JADMIO01 (sample SAMN16585339, study PRJNA669376) | soil metagenome | isolation source: Crop rotation soil | place: USA: Cullars Rotation, Alabama | collected 2011
CCGCGACTTCAAGTCACGTGAATTCCAAGCTTCGGATCCCACTGTGCTGGAAAGGCAGTCTGCCTGCGGTGATGCAAGCGCAGCCGCCGGTCCGTTTTATTGTCCCTCAGATCAACAAGTGTATATTGACTTATCTTTTTATGAAGAACTACAGCAGCGTTTTAACGTGCAGGGCGATTTTCCGATGGCCTATGTGATCGCACATGAAGTCGGACATCACGTGCAGAACCTGCTTGGCGTATCAGCAGAAATGGAGGAGCGCAGGCAAAATCTGGACGAACTCGAATACAACCATTACTCTGTGATGCTCGAACTGCAGCCAGATTTTTATGCGGGATTGTGGGCGCATTATGCGCAGCGAATGGACACGATTCTAGAAGATGGAGACATTGAAGAAGGATTAAACGCCGCCAGTGCAGTCGGAGATGACATGCTTCAGAAAAAAATGCAGGGACGGGTTGTTCCGGATGCGTTTACACACGGCACCTCTGCACAGCGCATGTATTGGTTTAAGAAAGGATGGAGCACAGGCGACATCAGGCAGGGAGATACTTTTCACGACGCATCGCTGACCAGCCTGAGCCGGTAAACTTTTAGAACTGACATTTTATTCCTTCACAATCTTCCAAGAAGAACTTTTTTGGTCAATCGTGAGCTGAAGCAGGTACACGCCGCGTGAAAGAAAATTTAAATCCATTTCAAATGTAATTCCGGCTAATGTATTGCCGCGAAAAACGGTCTGACCCAAAATATTTTTGATTTCAACTGCTGCCTGCTTCTGCGTTGTCACGTGCATTTCACCGGAGAATGGGTTTGGGAAAAAATCAATTTTTTCTGCCGGATTTTTTTCGCCGGTACCGGTCATCACGCTATAGATGGCCGCTTCCACCTCGCATCCGTTGATGTCTGTTGCCATCACGTTGTAGTCTCCGTTTTGCGTGGCAACATAAAATTCATTTGTTGCGCCGCTGATCAGATTGCCGCTGAAAAACCATTGGTAAGAGGTGGCGCCGGGGTTGGCGAAGAGGGTATCATCATACTGCACAATCCCCTGCGCGGAAGGGTAGGGGTACACCACCACGAATGCAGGTAAGGAGAGCGTGTCTGTCATTCCGTGCGTATTGCTCGCAACCAGCACAACATCGTAATTCCCAGGGGCGCCGTAACAGATGCCGGATGGATTCAACGCTGAACTCGTATCCGGAATGGCTCCCGGGAAGTGCCATTGCCATGCAACTGAATTCACAGACTGGTTCATGAATGATGTACAGGTTCCCGGACAAAGCGCCTGGATTCCTCCTGCTGCCGCAGCGGGTGGGAAATAAGTGCTGTCGCAGAATTTTACAATCCAGAAATCTCTGCTGTTGTTCCAGCTTTCCTGCGTCCGGTAGCCGCCGGCAGTGCAGGATGGACCATTTGCATTGACCACAGCATAACATTGGCCGGTGGTCTGAATGGCCATTCCGATTTCATCATGACAAGCCGTGAAAACCGTCTTGTCCCATTGTATGTTGAACAAAGAATCCAATTTCAGGAACCATGATTGTTCCTGGCCCATGTTGTTTTCAGTTTTATTCCCACTGATGGGTGAATAGGAAGTTCCTGCAAGTAAATATCCTCCGTCATCCGTAGCCGATACATTTCCAAATTCATCTTCATTCAATTGTCCGCCAAAAATTTTGTCCCACTCTTTTATTCCGAGGGCGTTGATTTTCACGATCCAGAAATCATAGCCGCCCCATAGTGACTGCGTTTTATTTCCGCTCACATCGGAACCGGATCTTCCGGCGAGCACAAAGCCTCCGTCAGAAGTCTGCAGCAAGGAATATAGGATGTCGCTTTCAGTGCCTCCGAAATCTCTGTCCCATTCTTTGTTTCCGAGCGAATCAATTTTTACAACCCAATAATCTTCCACACCATATAAGTCTTCTGTTTTGTCTCCGCTTACCGGTGAAGAAGATGATCCGCCAAGGACATACCCACCATCCAACGTTTGCGTGACATCGTATAATTTGTCAGCATCCATTCCTCCGAAAGTCTGATCCCATTGTTTGTTTCCGAGTGCATCTGTCTTCACAATCCAGAAGTCCTGTGCGCCGCGGCAATGCTGGCTTTTATCGCCGCTGCTGTCTGATGAGGAGTTGCCTGCAAGCACGTATCCTCCGTCAGTGGTTTGTTTCAGGCAGATGAGCTGGTCAGAAGCTGTTCCGCCAAAATCTTTATCCCAAACAATGTTTCCCAGAGAGTCCAGTTTCAGGATCCAATAATCAAAATTACCCCAGCATGGAGAGGTTTTATTCCCGCTGATAATAGAAGCCGACATGCCTCCAAGGATGTAACCGCCGTCTGCTGTTTGCTGTAGTGAATTTAACTGATCTCCATTGGCCCCTCCAAAATCCTTGTCCCATTGCTTATTCCCCGCTGCATCTGTTTTTACAATCCAGAAATCCACAATGCCGGGTGCATTTTTGAGGGGTTCTGTTTTATCACCACCAATATCAGAATATGTATACCCACCGATAATATAACCTCCGTCTGCTGTTTGTTGAAAATAAACCGGAATATCGTCACTGGTACCGCCAAAGGTCTTATCCCACATTTTAACCAGCGGGCTCTGTGCGGCGCTTGTAAAAAAAGCTAATTGGTAATACAGAAAATTCAAAAGAAGCTTTTTCATAATAAAAAAAGAGTTTGCATCTCAAATCTAACCCACTATTCAAAATAGCAAGAAGGATTTTGGCAAAGGGTCTGTAAAGCTTGGTGGGAGAACGATTCAAGGGAACGGGGATGACCTCCCTGGCTTTTGCTAAGCCAGACGAATCACAAGGAAACGGAGCGGTGTCTCCATTTAGGTTTTAACACATAGTACTTTTCGCAAATCCCCAAAGCTGTGCATCGGCCGCCACGGGCTTTGCCGACAGTGCTTTGGGATGCTAAAACGTCATGTTGCTAAACTGTCCGGTCACCACTGCTGAGTCAGTTCCTGACAACGTATACCCGGTGAATGAAAAGCTGCCGGAAACACTGTTCGCAGAACTGGAAGAAATGGTCACACTTCCATGCCCTGCACCGTGTATTGAATAATAACCAACGCCGCCGCCGCCCTGGCAGGAACCACTGGTGCTATTCAGGTTGGTGGTCATGGTATAAGTTCCTGTGTTTTTTGTCTCCACATTAATCGTAACTGAACGGTGCGTCACGGTATCGTAAGCATACAACTGAAGCAACGGTCCTGGATAAGAATTGCTGAAATAGTTAGCTGTAAAAGATGTGTCGTCCAGCGTACCGGTGAATGATGGATTTGTGGATCCTGGGTTGTTGTTTTGCTGCGGCTCTTCTTCCTGTTTGCACGATGCGAAAAGAAGGGCAATGCAAAATGCAATGAGAATGGGTTTCATGATGTTGGAATTATGGGTTCATAATACAAAGCTAACGATTGTTTGATTTCTTTTAACCATCATCCCTGTTGGTGATTCTTATTTTTGAATTATATTAGCCATCATACATACATTAACCGGATTCCATGAAAACCTCTCTGCCACTGCTGTTTCTTTTTTTTGCATTTATTTTTTGCGCTGCTGACTGTCCGTGCGGAAATACGGGTACGAGTTCGCATCATCGCTGGGATGTAAAGACGCGTCATCCGGGAAGTGCGGGCCATGCTTCTAAATACACGTTTGCAAAATTATGCAAACTGAAAATTTCCAACGATCAGTTGGAACAGGTGAGACATGACCCCACGCTGGTGCTGCCAAATGAAAATAAGATCATCAAAATAACCGGTTACCTGCGCCTGTTAAAAGAATCGCCTGACGATTGCGACCTGCACATGGAAATTGCAACGCTGAAATCCAACGGTGCATTCCGTTTTATTGCAGAGGTTCCGAACACCGATGAATATTGCGATTTGCGGGAAGAGATTTTTACGCAGCTGCAAAACAGGTATCAGCTCGCCCGGAAAAAAAAATATGAATTCGGAACCTCATCAATGCCCGAACTGCCACGCATTACAGTAACGGGATTCGTATTCTTCGACAACTCTCACTTTTCACAAGCCGATCCAGATGCCGGGCACAACCACGGCTCAGCGCTGGTGCAGACATTGTGGGAATTGCACCCGGTATTTAAAATCTCGTGGCTGTAAGGTTATTGAATAACTATTTTTTCGGGAATGAAGGTATTTTCATCCCCCGTTGTTTTAAGCACATAAATTCCCTTGCTCCACGATGAAACGTCCACGGTAATTGCTTCGCGCGTGAGGGAACGTCTGTATACTTCTGCGCCCAACAAATCAGCAATCACAATCTCTGTCGTTGCCAATGCTCCCAAAACCCGGAGCGAAATAATTTCCTTCGCTGGATTGGGAAAAACCGAACAGGTTAATTCAAGATGATCTTTGTTGACGAACGTGCCTGTTTCCAGTTTCATCACGGAAATTTTATTGGAGTCGGCAGCATCATAATATTCTGCATACATGTTATTCAGTGAATCAGTAATCAGGTTCGGAAACCAAATCTCACCGGCTGAGAAAGCTGTATTGCCGGCATATGACCATGTGGAGTTTTCATATTTCATCACGGATGCCTTTCCGTTGTAACTTCCGTCGGGAAAAATTACAAAAGGTGTGTTGTTGCCGTCGAGTGCGATGTTATTCTGATAATCCACATTGGTATTCAGGTTCTGTCCGCCAATGTAAACCCAGTTGGAGCCATCAAAAGCCTGCACGTTCGGTGCAAACGGATTGGAACCGGTATTGTAACATACATAAGGAGTGATACCGGCATGATCGAAGGTGATGTGGGTATACTGGCAGGTTCCATTTGAAAATGTGCCGGCTCCGACGTGCACCCAATTTGTGCCGTCGAACATCATGACGCTGGCGGCGAAACCATTTGCCTGGTCCTGGTAAGCCACATATGGAACACCGACTGCATTGAGTGCCATTGTCGGCTGTCCCGCGCCTCCTGCAGTGAAGCCGGCATTCCCGACGGTTATCCAGGATGTTCCGTCAAATTTCTTCACGACTAAGCTGTTTGCCAATGAGACATCCACGTAAGCTGCATAAATGCTGTCGTTGCTGTCAAGCCTGATGGTGCAGTAATTTGCCATGTCAGCAGAAAAACCAGGAATTCCAATGGTAACCGTTGCATTGCCATCAAATTTTTTAACGGTTGCCTTGTCGGCAGATGCGACATCACAGTAAAGCAGGTACGGAAAATTGTGTGAGTCAATGGCGATTGAAACGTAATAACCTGCCGCTGATGAAACAGCTGAGTTGCCGACAACTGACCAGGATGCTCCATCATAGCGCATCACGTATGCTTTGTCAGAATCGGATGCATTTGAAAAGGCAACATAGAGCATGCCTGTCCGGTCAATTGCGAACGAAGTAAGCGTGACTTGAGAAACGCGCGGAGAAAACCCCGTTGATCCAACAGCTTGCCAGGTTTGTGCAGGTGAGAGGCAACAGGATACCGACGCAAAAATTGTAAGGAGGAGTTTTTTAATCATGGCAATAAGGAATTAAATTACGAATGAGGCTACAACAAAGCTAACCAATGTTGGGTAAAAACCACGGTTCTTCATGTTACAATGACTGTTTTCCATTTCCTGAGCACACGGTTGGCAAAGCTTTTTATTACATTGCGGTATAAAATTTATTCCATGAAAAAAATTATACTTTGTTCGCTGATATTCATTTCGACCTTTACCAAAAGTCAGAACCTTCCAGCCTGTGATTCACTGGTGATCAATTGCTGCTCATTTGATTCGTTGGGATTTAATACGCTTACTCTTTTTGCAGACAATCATTCCTCGGTACTTTTTGACTATCCGGGTTTCGTGCTTTTCAATGCAGCCATGGATACCATTGCCAAGGAAACAGTGGTATATTTTGGAATAGGTACGGGGTTCCAGCCGCATACGCTGAACATTGTAGCGCCGCTCATACTCCCATTCAATGGTGAACTCAAACTGTACACAGGATTTTACACGGACCTGGCCTGCAGCTTTCCATTTTATATTCCGGATACGGTGAATGGTGTATCAGCATTGAAAGAAACTGAAATTAAAGTTTTCCCGAATCCCGCGCAGGATGAGGTTTCCATTATGTATGAGAATGTGAATCATGCCGAAGTATGGTGGCTCACTATGTATGACATAACCGGAAGAAAGGTGCTTGAACTTGATGTTGATCATCCACCGCTGATCATTCCTCTAAATGAAATGACCGAAGGCCTGTACTTTTTAAAAATAAATGACAGGGATCAGCGCGAATATTATTCAGGAAAATTGATGGTAGCAGGTAACAGAAATAAGTAAAGCGGGTTTATTGCTTCACAAATTTCGCAATCCATGGATTGGCAGTGTTGTCTTTAACGCGCACATAATAAACGCCTGCGGGGAAGTCTGATGTTTTCACACGTACAAGGTTGACGCCTTTCGTGCTTACCTGGTCACGGTCATAAATGATTTTTCCGAATACATCTGTGATCACCACGCTTACAGCGGGCGATTGCGGCTCAGGATAAGAGATATTGATTTCTGAATTCGCGGGGTTCGGGAAAAGCGTGATGTTGTTCCTGGCGTCATTGCAATTCACAGCAATGGTATTGCTGTAGGTGAATCGTCCGTCAATGTCAACCTGTTTAAGCCGGTAATAAAGCACACCGGTGCATATTTCTTCGTCCACATATCCGTAAGAAAGAATTTGCGTGGAAGACCCCGCGCCGAATCCCCTTACCATGGTTACCAGAGAGAAGTTGCTGTTTTCATGACTCCGCTCAAGTTCGAAACGATCGTTGTTTATTTCTGATGCCGTCGCCCAGTTACAAATGACATCGTCTCCATGCGGTGTTGCGTCAAAATAAAGCAGTTGTATAGGAAGCGGAGTCTGTGACTGAACGGTTGCGAAGTCGGAGAAGCCGGTTAATAGGTCGCGGCGTGTTTGTGCTGCCGTACTTCCGGCATAGCAGATACCTGACAATGTAAATGCACCAGTGCCTGCCGGCGCTTTCACCACTGTCCAACCGAGACCGGTATTGTTGCTCATCGCCGAATTATAAAGTGTCACCTGGTAAGTTCCTGATGCGACACCTGAAGCATTAATGCGCCAGTAGCCATGGTTGAATGTGGGCAAAGCATTATATGTTGCATTTGTGCATTCACTTGCTGCAGGACCGTTACCAGGAAATGCCACGCCGCCCAAAGTCCATCGGTAGAACATACCGAGCAGGTTAAAGCCAGCAGTCGGCGCTGTTGTAAATGTTATGTTGGCTCTTTCATATCCTACAATACCCGGGGCCAACGCTGTTGTGCCGTCTCCCAACGGGAAATCATAACTGTTTGCTGCAGCTGCGATGGCGCGCCTCAGGTTTCCTTCCACGTAACTGTTTGTATTGCCGGCCGTGCAAGCGGCGCTGCTGCTGTTGGTAATGTTGACTTCCCTTGCGGCGGCAGCGGTGGTAATAATTCTTCCCTGTGTCAGGGTGAGCACGCCTGAGGAGCCGAGAATCATGTCGCTGAATGCGCCTGCATTCAACCTCAATGATGAGACGATCACCTGGTTCATGGTGACGTTGTTGAGGGTCAATGCTGCTCCGTCATTTCTGAATAGCTGGTTCACCCCGCCGCTGTTCCTGCATGTGAATGTAATGGTGCTTCCCGATCCGCCATTACCAAGTCCGGTAAAGCTGGCAGAGCCATTGTAGTTGTAAAAATTTCCGCCGATTTCAGTGTGCTTGTTGTTGTTGTTGACGATGCCGCTGTATACGGAATCGTATCCAAGGATGTAAATGTTCGTGGTAAGTGTTACGGATGAGCCGGCATTTTTTGCAAACTCAACATTGTAAAATGAATTGCCGGTAGGCGCAAACGTACCATTGATGGTTGTGTTCGTGCTGCCCACAAACTTAACGATGCTGGTTGGCTGACAAATTAAAGTACCGTTGTTTGTAAAGTTGCCGCAGATTGTCAGCGTCTTTCCGGAATTAATGGTGAGTGTAGCGCCTGCATTGATGGTTAAGTCTTTTACTGTGACATTGGCGTTGATGACAGGCTGAACCCCGCCCGGGGCTATGTAAGCGGGAATCGGATGTGTGCTGCAATCTGGAATGTAGCAGTTCGGAACCCATGCCTGTACATTGGAAACGCCATCCCAAACGTTGGAAGGCGCCGGCACATTGTTGACCCACGTAATCAGAGGAGGTACGCCGATTGGTGTGCCTTGCCAGTTGAGTGAAAATCCTGAAGGGAAAAAACCGAACAGTCCAAGCGAATTGAGTTCAAGAAGGAATGTTACTGTTTCATTTGCCGGAATGGCTACCTGAGGACTGTACACTGGTAAAAATGTGGAGGTATTGGAGCTGACTGAAGGGCCTGCTACCGGCGGCATGTTAAGCGTGCCGGCTGCTGCATTCAGTCCTGTGTTCCCGAATAAATTGAATGCTGAGGTATTGCAGACTGTCAATGGAAATGAAGATGGGATGTTCAGCTTGTTGCAATAATTGGCCACAGTCGGGAATACATGGTTAGGATTGTTGTTCCAGATCGTATCCACCGCCCAGAGCATAAAACTGTAGCTTGAGAGGAAGCCGGAATTCAGTGTGAAGCGGAGGTTGGCCGGACCTGTTACAGAGAAGGTATACCATGCAGAATTGGTTTCGCCCGTGTTGATGCAGGTTCCACTGTTATTCAGGTCGCAGATATTTCCTTCACCCAAAAAGCCCGGACTGGCTACGTTTAATGTTGTGTTGTTACAGATCGCTGTAGGCAATGCACAATCCTGCGACTGTATCGGAGGGTAAGGCTGCGCACCGTCAACTACAACAATGGTGAATGTTCCCGTGCTTGCGGCATAGCCGTCAACACGAACAAGGTAAGTCTGGCCAATGGTCAGCCCTGTTGCAATTATTTCCGAGTATCTTTCCGTATTGCCGTTGCAAGGATTGGTTGCATCGTCGTTGCAATACAACTGAGTCATTGCGCCTCCGCAAGGAGGTAAGTAAAGACCTATTTGAGAATCATTAAGCGTGAGCAGGTTCGTCCTGATCTTCATTGTCGTGTTGGTGGCCACAAATGAATACCAGACTGTATTTCTTGCATTGCCGCCGGGACCCCAGCAGGATGCATTGCCCGGTTCGCCTGCAGTTGCGGAACATGCATTCGTGCCTTGCAGCGGCTGTCCGACAGTAAGCGCTATGGCTGATCCGCACAAGTCGTTGGAAGGCGTGCAGCCATATACAATGCAGATACGGAAATTACCTGGTGCAGTTCCGTCGTTTGAGAAAACCCTTATGTAATATGTTGTACTGACTACAGGCGGCGTTACCGTGAGTGAAGGCATTCCTCCATTGCTGTTGTCGTCGCAGCCCACCAGGGAGAATACACCACAGGATCCACCAGAAGATGTATACACTGCCATGGCCAAATCCTGGGCAGGTGCCGAAGGATCGGGACTGATCATGATCTGTTGCGCAGTTGTTCCTGCAGCGACAGGCGTGGTGAATGTGAACCATACGTCAGGCGTGATTCCATCTGTAAATGCGCCGCAGCCAGGCAGCGGTACGGCGCCCGCTGCAGACGGGGTAGCACAGTTGTTATTGAATGACAAAACTCCGACACATGGTGGCGTACCGAATGCCGCGCCCAGCAGTTGCGGGTTGGCGCAATCGTCATAAACGGGTCCGGAACCACCGGCAGAAATGGTGAAATCGAAACTGCTCAGGCAAGAACTTGTTCCTGTGGTGTCGTTCTCAATCACAAAATAATAGGTGACGCCGCCAACGAGACTGATGTTGTTAAATGGCAATGCACTGCCACCTGAACCGGTTATTGATCCCATGCAATTTCCGGTGGACGGGCAGCCATTGTATACAAACAAGGCCGGCGAACTGCTGGCAGGTGTGTTGTTCAAGGAGAGATTTACGCATCCTGACGATGGAGGGGTGTACATGAAGACATAATCTTCACCGCTTTCAAAACGGGAATGGCAGAGTCCGGTGATGCTGTCATAATCATTTACATACCCGCAGGTAGACATATTGAGCGGAGATGAATAAGGAATTCCGCATGGCGTGATGTCGGCTGCGAATGCACATGTGCGTCCCGGAGGCCGGATGTTAAACCTGAAATAGCTGGTGAGTGCGTTGTCTGTTTTTACGCGCACCCAATACTGGACCGCTGCGCAGGAAGTATTCGTAAAGCTGATGTAAGAAGTGGCATTGGTGCCCGGAGGTCCTGTGCTGTTATCATCGCAGGCGATCACAGCCCCTCCGCAGGCGTTGTAAACTTCCATCCCCATTCCATAATTGGCGCCCCTGCAATCAAGACTATCCGTATATATCTCAAAGTTAGTGATGCCTGCCGGCTTTGTAAATGTAAACCACACATCCACGTAACTCGCTGCAGCATTCCAGCATGCTGCCGCAGGTATGGTTGAAGAAGTGGCCTGAAGTGTCGTGGCCTGGGTACTGATAATGGACAGGCCGGGATTAAATGTGATGTTCTGAGCGATGGCACAACTGTCGTTCGGATGCGGTAACGGTGTGAAACGCTGGAACAAGGTAGGAGTGGGTTTCACACTTATATTATTGATCTCTGTTGCTTTTGTCGGGGAACCGGACTGGTTCAGAAAATTAAAGAAATCACCGGCGCAGAATCCACTGAGGCCAATGGAAGTACCTCCTGAGCCCGGGTTGTAGTTGGTAGCGCCTGATCCATTTACATTGTACCTGAAGTCAATAAAATTGGGTGTTGTCGTATGTGTTCTTTCATAGATACGCAGCTGGAAGCTGATCGCCCATGTAGTTCCGTTATGGTCCCATAACATTTGAAGCCATTCCACGGTAAGGAATTCGCTTGTGCCGCCGCCGCTGAACTTATAATTTACATTTCCCGTTGCGGAAGTTTTAAGGTCGTCCCAGAAAGGAGCGATGATGGCATATGGATTTGCTGCAAGGCTGTTATTTGGCAACGAAGAACCTGGGTTCATAAATGAAATAAATCCATTGGATGAAATCCAGATTCCGGTTGCATTCGTGAAAGTCATACCGCCAAAGTCGAACCCTGACCACCCTACAGGAAAAGATGCACCGGAAATATTTATGAGTTGATCGTCAACGCCACTTGGGATGGCAACAACAGGAAGTGAATTTGCAAGCCAGGTATTTGAGCCTGTTGAATAACCATAATTTATACCGGTACTTTGTGCACCAGCAGTCGAAACACATAAAAGTGCCGCTGCAAATAATACCGAAGTAATAAATTTACGCATTGTGTTTAATGGTTAAAACTAAAAACGTAAATTAGGTGAAGAAGTTATTATGAATTCAAGATAAATCTTTCAGCAACTTAATTCTCTCAATTCACTGCTGCATTGGCCTTGTAGCAGATTTTTCTGCGTGTAAGATATAGAATTCTCCCAATAAGTCCCATATTTTTTTTGTATCCGCCGCCTTTAAAAATTCATGCCAAATCAAATAAATACGTTTGTTAAACCCAGAAATTATAAAATTTTTAAACCTTTATCATGGATGATCGGGACGGAGAAATTTTGGTGAAAAAGGGCCTGGATACAATGCGGACGACACATTATTTATGTTTGCAGTGAAAAAAAACTCTGTATTCATAAACCTATGAGTAAATCCTGGATCAATCACCCCACCCTGTTGCATGGTAAGCTGGTTAATCTTCTTCCGCTGGAGGAAAAACATTTTGACGAACTGCATGAAGCTGCAGCAGATAAAAAGATCTGGGAATTTTATACGGGTGATTGGAGCAACAGGGAAACATTTAACAAAGTGTACAAAGGAACATTGAAGAACAGGGATCGGGGAACTGAGTATCCGTTCGTGATCCAGCTTAAATCGTCCGGGAAAATAATCGGATCCACGCGGCTCATGGACATCGGTGCATATGACAAGCGGTTGGAAATAGGAGGTACGTGGATGATGCCGGTTTATTGGGCGACTGCAATCAATCCGGATTGCAAACTGGCGCTGCTGACTTTTAGTTTTGAAACGCTCCATGCAAAGCGGGTCCAGTTAAAAACGCAGCATGACAATGTGCGGTCGCGTAAGGCAATAGAAAAAATAGGAGGTAAATTTGAAGGCATCATCAGAAAGCACATGCTGAAAGATGACGGGACCTTCAGGAGTTCCGCATATTTCAGCATCCTCGACGATGAATGGCCGGAAGTAAAACCAGCACTCGAAGATTTGCTGCAGCGAAAAATGAAAGAGGAGTTGAAGGCCGCAAATGGCTGAACTAAATAGTATTTTTGCTGTTAAAGTATTGTGATGAAGCGAAGGGAATTTATTAAAGGTTCTGCAATCATCGGTGCAAGCGCCATCGTGCCGAATATTCTTCAGCATGCATCCGGGATGGTGTTGTCATCGGGCAGCAGGAAGGTTTACCGTGTGCTCACGGCGAATAAGACAATGGTAGGAACCTTGCCTGTGCTGCGTGCATTTGCCGGCGACAACAATGATTATGTGTCACCGTATGTTTTCTTTGATGAGTTCGGGCCTGTGCAGGTCAACCCCAAAGACAAGCCGCTGCGAGTAGACGCGCATCCGCATGCGGGGATCATTCCAACCACGTACTTCCTTGCAGGAAACGGTCATCATCGCGACAGTCTGAATTACGACCTGCAAATCGGCAAGGGCGACTTCATGATGTTTACTTCCGGTAAGGGTGCCATCCACATGGAAGAAACGGGAAAAAAACTTTTTGATAACGGAGGACTTTACCATGGTTTCCAGATCTGGCTGAACATGCCTTCAAAATATAAATACATCGACCCTGCGACTGATGTGCATCGTACAGAAAAGATGGCTGACATTTCGGGAAAAGATTATTCGGCCCGGGTCGTGCTGGGAGAACTTTTCGGAGCCAAATCAAAAATTGTAACGCTCTTCCCCGTTTTTTATTTTCACATCACCATGCAGCCGGGCTGCAGGCTTCAAATTCCACTGGATCCTTCACACAATGCTTTTGTGTATGTCATCAGCGGCAGCATCGAAACGGAAGGCAGGCGGGAAATACTGGCCAACCAGGTTGTGCTTTACGAACGCGGCGAAAGCCATGTGGATATTTTCAGTGCCGGCGCCGCAGAAATATTGCTGCTCGGAGGCCGTCCGCACAATGAACCCGTGTATGCTTATGGACCTTTTGTAATGAACACTGAAGACGAAATCAGGAAATGCTACAGCGATTATCAATCAGGAAAAATGGGAAACCCTGATGCTGTGAACAACCGGGGATTCTGAATATCCCTGCAATATTTTTTTTCCTGCACCACCATGTTGTGCTGCGGCGGAAGCTGTAAGTTGCATTCGATCACTGACTTAAAACCGCTGCTTTTACGAACACCTGAATTCAATTGATTGGTTTCCTTTTAATTTGTTAATAACAAACCGTTTCTCTACAACATCAGCCAGTTGCGGGGATTGTGAAAAAAATTCTTAACAAAATTTCACAGTTATCATTTCTCTGATAAATTTGCAGCCGTTTAAAAAAATGACGTTTCACTGACGCAGGTGTGTGCCCTGTTTTTCCCTCATTAGCACGCATTGTCAGGTTTTAAAAAAAGGATCATGACCAACGCATACTTGCACACATCCATCAAACGCCTTCTCCTTCTTTCGTTGTTTATTGTTTTTTCTGCCGGCCTTGTCAATGCACAGGATGGCGAAGCACTTTTTAACAACAATTGCAAAACCTGTCACTCTCCGTTTGAAAAAGTCGTAGGTCCTGCGCTGAAAGGCGTGGAGAACCGTCATAGCGAAGAATGGCTTTTAAAATGGATCAAGAATTCTCCGGCCATGGTCAAGTCGGGAGATGCGGAAGCCGTAAAACTTTTCAATGACAATGGCAAGCAGCAGATGACGGTTTTTACGAACCTCAAGGATGCTGAGATCAAAGCCATACTTACCTATATTAAAGAAGTGAAGCCGCCTGCAGCCGCAGTTGCTGAAAAACCAACAGAAGAAGGCGGAGAAGAGAAGGGTAGCAATGCCTGGATTTACTTATTAAGTGCTGCTGTCATTCTATATCTGATCAGCGGGGTATTGAGGAGGACGCAGGAAACACTGGCTCATGCCGTGCGCAAGCGGAATGGCATTCCTGATCCGGCGCCCATGGGCCGCTGGCAGAGCTTTGTACACTGGTCGCGCAACAACAAGAAATTGCTTGCAGTCATTCTTATCGTCACGTTCATGTATGGAAGCGTAAAAGCGTGGTATGGACTGATGGATATCGGCGTCACTCAAGGGTACAAACCGGAGCAGCCAATTAAGTATTCACACAAGCTGCATGCAGGCGACATGAAGATCAGTTGTATTTATTGTCACAGCGGTGCTGAGCGCGGAAAGACAGCCGGCGTACCTTCCCTGAACGTCTGCATGAACTGTCACAAATTTGTGAAGCAAGGACCAACAGGAGACAAAACTGAAATTGCAAAAATCTACAAGGCACTGGATTACGATCCTGACAAAGGAACCTACGGTCCGAATCAAAAGCCTATTCAATGGGCGCGCGTGCACAACCTGCCTGACCTGGCGTACTTCAACCATTCGCAGCATTTCGTAGTTGGAAAAATTGAGTGCCAGACGTGCCATGGTCCTGTTCAGGACAGCATGACGGTAGCGTACCAGTATTCTAAACTAACGATGGGATGGTGCATCGACTGCCACCGCAGGACGCCCGTGCAAATGGCTAACAACGCTTATTACAACGACTATCATAAAGACTTACTTGCAAAATACGGCTCCGATTCACTGCTTACGGTTGAGCGTATCGGCGGAACGGAATGCGCAAGGTGCCACTATTGAGAAGTTAAACGTTAATCGATATCCGTTAGCAGGAAAACAGCATAACAGGTAACGACAAGCATACAGACGACAATGAATAAAACATACTGGAAAGGTGTAGAAGAGCTGCAGAACGATGCGAAGTTTGTTCAATTAAAGAACAATGAATTTGCAGAGCATCTTCCCCTGGATGAAATCGTTCAGGAAAAAACAGGCGATGCAACTGTAACTCCTCGCAGGGACTTTTTGAAATTCCTGGGCTTCAGCGTAGCGGCCGCGTCACTGGCTGCCTGCGAGGCACCAGTGAGGAAAACAATTCCATACCTGATCCGTCCAGAGCAGGTGACGCCGGGCGCGAGCAACTGGTATGCTTCTTCTTACCACGATGGTTATGACTACTGTTCCATCCTTGTAAAAACGCGCGAAGGACGTCCGATCAAGGTAGAAGGAAATACAAGTTCCAGTGTTACAAAAGGCGGCACGAATGCACGCATACAGGCTTCCGTGCTTTCATTGTATGACAATGCGCGCCTGAAAAACCCTGTTGCCAACAGCGCACCTGTGAGTTGGGAGAACATGGACAAGGAAATTGCCATGAAGCTGCAAACCGTTGCATCGGCTGGCGGTAAGATCAGGATTCTTTCTTCGACCATTATTTCTCCATCGACTTTAAAGGCGATTGAAGAGTTTGGAAAAAAATATCCGAATACAAAACATGTCGTGTACGACGCAGTTTCCTGCTCAGCCATGAAAGCGGCGAACAAGGAAAGCTTCGGCGTGGATGAAATCCCAAACTACAATTTTGACAAGGCAAATGTGATTGCTTCTTTCGATTGCGATTTTCTGATCAACTGGATCTCACCGATTGAATATGCGCGTCAATATGCTGAAACGAGAAAGCTGAACGGCGACAAGAAAACAATGTCGAAGCATTTTCAATTTGAGTCGGCGCTTTCATTGACAGGCAGCAATGCCGATGAACGTTATCATGTAAAACCAGGCATGCAGGGAACAGCCATTGCAAGTCTTTACAATGCAATTGCCGCCAAAGCCGGCGCTGCTACGGTAAATGCCGGTGTACCAGGCGATCTGGCAAAACCGATTTCCATGCTGGCAGATGAGCTGTGGGAAAACAAAGGTAAGTCAGTGGTCGTTTGCGGAATCAACAATACAGCCATTCAAAATCTGGTGAACGGAATCAATGGACTGCTTGAAAATTATGGAACGACGATAGACCTTGACAACCACTGCCACCTGCGCCAGGGCAACGATGCCGACGTGGCGATGTTGATGGATGAAATGTCGAAGGGTGAAGTCGGAGCACTGCTGGTTTACAATTGCAACCCTGTTTACACTTCACCGATGGGAAAGCAATTCGGAGAAGCGCTTAAGAAAGTTACGTGCAGCATTTCATTCGCCGACCGCGCCGATGAAACGGCTTCCATGTGTCAATATATTTGCCCGGATAACCACCCGCTGGAATCCTGGAATGACGCTGAGCCGAAGCAGGGAAAATATTCACTGACGCAGCCGACGATTGCTCCTTTATTCAGCACGCGCCAGTTTCCAGAATCACTTTTAATGTGGGCCGGCAACAACAGCAACTATCATGACTTCATTGCCCAGCATTGGAATGCCAATGTGCTGAAAGGAAAATCATGGAATGAGACCTTGCAGGAAGGCGTTTTTGAAGGGGAGCAGATGGCACCGAAGAGTTATAAGTCGTCAGCCAATCTTACCGCAGCAGCGGATGCTGTCTCCAAAATGAATGTGACGGGAATCGAAATGACCTTGTATGAGAAAACAGGCGTCGGTTCAGGTGTTCAGGCCAACAACCCGTGGCTGCAGGAGCTTCCTGATCCCGTTTCAAAAGTAACGTGGGATAATTACCTGAGCGTATCTCCAAAAGATGCGCGCGACAATAGCTGGAAGCAGGGTAACGTGGTTGAAGTAAAAGCCAATGGTGTCAGCATGAAAATTCCCGTGGTGGTACAACCGGGACAAATGCCTGGCACTTGCTCGCTGGCACTGGGTTATGGCAGAACGAAAGCCGGCAAAGTGGCCGATGGCGTAGGAGTGAATGCATATCCTTTCATCACGATGGTGGATGGACAAATGATGTATGCGGCGGGCGGCGTTCAGATCAGCAAGACGGTGGAAGAAGATCATCCGCTGGCAGCCACGCAAACGCATCACACCATGATGGGTCGTGCGATTGTAAAGGAAACAACACTTGATGAATTTATAAAGGATCCGAAAGCAGGCAATGAAACGGAGTTGATCTCTGTCAAGGTCGGAAAACAGGAAATGAAGAAAACTGCCGAAGAGCTGAACCTCTGGAATAACCATGAGGTGGGCGATCATCATTTCGGCATGAGCATCGACCTGAATTCCTGCATCGGTTGCGGTTCCTGCGTAGTGGCATGCACAGCGGAAAACAATGTGCCTGTGGTGGGAAAAGAAGAAGTCGGACGCAGCCGCGAAATGCATTGGATACGCATTGACAGGTACTTCAGCTCTGATGCAGATCCTAAAGAACATGAAAGCGGCGACATCAAGGCCATGGAAATTCCTTCTGACAATCCAAAGGTTGTATTCCAGCCGGTGATGTGCCAGCATTGTGCGCATGCGCCTTGCGAAACGGTATGTCCTGTTATTGCCACGAGCCACAGTTCGGAAGGCATGAATCAGATGATCTACAACCGGTGCGTAGGTACACGTTATTGCGCAAACAACTGTCCATATAAAGTAAGACGGTTCAACTGGTTCAGGTATACTGACAATCCGAAGTTTGATTTCAACATGAACAACGACCTCGGGAAGATGGTCTTGAACCCGGATGTAGTGGTGCGTGCACGCGGTGTCATGGAGAAGTGTTCGCTCTGTGTGCAACGTTTGCAGGAAGGAAAACTCGTTGCCAAGAAACAGGGAAGAAAGGTAAAAGACGGCGAGATCAATACGGCTTGCGCACAGGCATGTCCAACACAGGCGATTACGTTCGGGGATTATAAAGACAAAGACAGCATGCTCAACAAAATGTGGCAGCCGCAAGGACGGAGCTATCATTTGCTTGAAGAACTGGATGTGCAGCCGAATGTATTTTACCAGACGAAGGTGCGCAACGTGAAAGCGGAGGCACATGCCGAGGCCATGCATGAGGAAAAGAAAGGATGAGAAAGTTACCTGTTATCGGTTACCCGTTAAACGGAGTTTTATTGCAGGAATAAATAATCGAAAAATTAAATTCAACAGGGTTCCCCAGGGAGCTCAATAAGAAAAAATAAATGTCAACAGCAGTAAATGCGCAGTACGAAGCAGTAGTCCGTGACCCGCTGATACTCGGCAAGAAGAGCTATCACCAGATGACGGAAGATATTTGCCGCCCTGTGGAAGGCAAGGCAAATAAATATTGGTGGACGGCCTTCATCATTTCAGCCACCACGATGACGTGGGGGATTCTCTGCCTTGCCTATACCATCGGTAATGGTATCGGCTCATGGGGATTGAATAAGACAGTCGGCTGGGCGTGGGACATCACCAATTTCGTTTGGTGGATCGGTATCGGCCATGCCGGCACGTTGATCTCTGCGATTCTCCTGTTGTTTCGCCAGCGCTGGAGGATGTCGATCAACCGTTCAGCGGAAGCGATGACAATCTTCGCCGTAATCTGTGCCGGACTTTTCCCGTTGTTTCACACAGGCCGTCCATGGCTCGACTACTGGATGCTGCCTTTGCCGAACCAGTTCGGTTCGTTGTGGGTTAATTTCAACTCGCCTTTGCTCTGGGACGTATTTGCCATTTCGACTTACTTTTCCGTATCGCTTGTGTTCTGGTACCTGGGCTTAATACCTGATCTGGCAACGATCCGCGACCGTGCGATCACGCCTACGCGTAAATTTATTTATGGATTACTTTCCTTCGGATGGAAAGGCACTGCACGCGACTGGCTGCGTTTCGAGGAAGTAGCACTGGTGCTTGCCGGTCTTTCCACCCCGCTCGTACTGTCTGTACACACCATTGTATCCTTCGACTTTGCAACGTCCATCGTTCCCGGCTGGCACACGACGATCTTCCCGCCTTACTTCGTTGCGGGAGCGATTTTCTCTGGTTTCGCCATGGTGTTGACGCTCATGCTGGTCGCAAGAAAAGTATTATCGCTCGAAGAATACATTACAATCCAGCACATCGAGCTGATGAATAAGATCATCATCCTCACCGGCTCGATAGTAGGTGTGGCCTACATTACAGAGTTCTTCATTGCCTGGTATTCAGGCGTGCAGTATGAGGCTTATGCATTTCAGAACAGGGCTTTCGGTCCATATTGGTGGGCATATTGGAGCATGATGACATGCAATGTAATTACGCCGCAGCTCTTCTGGTTTAAGAAAATAAGAAGAAGCGCGCTGGCTACCTTCATCATATCCATCTTCGTAAATATCGGGATGTGGTTTGAGCGTTTCGTAATTATCGTAACATCAATTCACCGTGATTACCTGCCGTCTAGCTGGACGATGTATTCACCAACGTTTATTGAAGTCGGAATATTTGTGGGAACCATCGGACTGTTCTTTACCTGCTTCCTCATTTTTGCCAGGGTGTTTCCGGTGATTGCGTTGGCAGAGCTGAAGACGATCATGAAGAAGACAAGCAACCAGTACAAGCATAAAGGAGTGTAGTAATTTTTATAAAGGATAAAATCAAATGTCAAGGATTATCTACGGAATCTACGATGATGAAACGGACCTGATGGCTGGTATCGAAAACCTGCTCAGCAAGGGTGTGAAGTGCGTGGATGCGCAAACGCCTTTTCCGATTCACGGAATTGAAAAACTGCTGAACGTGCCGCGTACCAGGATTTCAATCGCTTCATTCATGTATGGAGCCACAGGAACCACGCTTGCATTGCTGATGACATGGTACATGATGGTGCATGACTGGCCCATTAACATCGGAGGCAAGCCGAACTTCATGTTCTACATGAACCTCCCGGCTTTCATCCCGGTTACGTTTGAAAGCACCGTATTCTGCGCCGCTCATGGAATGGCAATTACCTTTTTGCTGAGGAGCAAACTGCTTCCAGGCGTCACCGCACCAATACCACATCCCCGTATCACTGATGACAAATTTGTGCTGCATGTAAAAGTGAAGGACGAGAGCAAGCTTGAAGAGACTGCAGGCCTGATCAAAGCATCCGGTGCTTCAGAAGTGTTGATGAAATCATTACAGTTCGCTTAAGAATGATGAAAAATATTTTCAAATATATGTTGCCGGTTGCAGTGGTCTTCGCCATTGCTTCGTGCAGCAATGATCCGAAGGATCCGGGATATGAATACATGCCTGACATGTACCGCTCTCCCGACTACGAAACAAACTCTGAGAATCCTAACTTCAAAGACAGCATGACGGAGCAGCAGCCGGTTGCCGGAACGGTAGCCCGCGGGAATGACATTTACACTGCGATGGACCGCATGCCTTATCCTTATGAAAATACGCCTGAGGGATATGAAGCTGCCGGCACAAACCTGCACAACCCGCTTGAACACAGCGAGGCAAACATGACTGAGGGCAAGCGTCTTTATGAAAACTACTGCACACATTGCCACGGCGCAACCGGGCAGGGTGACGGACTGGTTGTCCAGCACAACGGGCCCAAGCCGCCTGCTTATAACAGCGATGCTTTGAAAGACCTTCCTGAAGGAAAAGCATTCCACACGACGCAATACGGAAAGAATATGATGGGTTCACATGCATCTCAACTGACGGCCTCGCAGCGCTGGAAAATAATTATGTATGTACAGACACTTCAGAAGCCGGCCGTAGCGAGTGCTGCCGCAGATTCTTCAAAAGCTGAAAACAAAAAAATGTAATTGGTAATACATAAAATGCAGCCGAACCTACAGACGGAGCTAAGACATTAGATATTACATCATAAAACATTCAACCACTTAATGGAGCCTACAATTTCAGACCGCAAATACGAACTCACCCGCAACGATAAAATCATTCCACTGGTCATGATGGCCATCGGGGTGATCGCTATCGTCATGGGTTTCATGACTGACAAGACACGCGCATGGGCCGTGCTCTTACAGAATGATTTTTATTTCACAGCCATTGCGCTTGCTGGTACTTTTTTCATCGCGTTCAATTATGCAGCGCAGGCCGGCTGGGCAGTCAGCATCAAGCGGGTGCCTGAGGCGATTACCGGATTTCTGAAATACGGGATGGCCGGACTGATTTTAATTTTCATTTTCGGTCACCATGATTTATACCATTGGACGCATCCCGAGCTTTACGACAAAGCCAGTCCTGAATACGACCACATCCTGGCAGGCAAGAGCGGATTCCTGAACATGCCTTTCTATATCATCAGACTTGTGGCGTATGCGATTATCTGGGTGGGTTTCTCAATGGCGTTCAGAAAACATTCACTGCAGGAAGATGCTGACGGAAACGTTGCGCATTACAAGCGTTGCGTGGTTTTAGGTGCGATCTTTCTGGTCTTGTTTGCAGTCACGTCTTCAACATCAGCCTGGGATATTCTGATGTCAATTGATTCACACTGGTTCTCCACACTCTTTGGCTGGTATACGTTTGCCGGGTTGTTCGTAAGCGGGCTGGCTGCCATTGCCATGTTTGTGCTGTACATGAAAGGCCGCGGATTTATGGATCATGTAAACGAAAACCACATTCACGATCTTGGTAAATTCATGTTTGCATTCTCTATCTTCTGGACCTACCTGTGGTTCTCACAGTTCATGCTGATCTGGTATGCCAACCTTCCTGAAGAGGTAGTTTACTTCCAGACCCGCTGGCTGCATTACCGGACCATGTGGATTGGGAATTTCTTGATTAACTTCATTGCTCCATTCCTTGTATTGATGACGCGGGATGCAAAACGCCAGCGCTCCATCATGATTGTAGGAGGAATTATTATCCTGTTCGGTCACTGGATTGACGTGTACCTGATGGTCATGCCTGGAACAGTTGGTACGGAATGGCATCTTGGATTTATTGAATTCGGAACGATGATCGGTTTTCTGGGACTGTTTATCTGGTCTACATTAAGTGAACTTGCGAAGGCGCCGGTCGTGCCACAGCACCACCCGATGTTACAGGAAAGTCTGCATCATCATATTTAGGAATTGGCAAAATAGTAAATAGTAAATGTGTAAAGTACCGGTGAAGTTTCCGGATAACTGATAACGATTAACGAATTTAGAAAATGCATACACTCTTAGTCTGGATTGTCGTCATCCTTGCAGTGATTACCATTGTGCGGACAATCCGCATACTCGAATTGGTCAATGAGCTCGGCGGCGATGGCCACGAAGACGAAATCACGGAGAAGGATAATAACTTCAATGGAAAGCTGCTCATCTGGTTTTTGGTAATCGGACTTGGGGGCATGATCTATTTCACCATTGATGCCAAGAAATATTTATTGCCGATTGCCGCGTCCAAACACGGCGTGCTGACCGATTCCTACCTGTATCAGAATTTCGCATTGATCGGCGTAGTATTCATCATTACACAGATATTGCTATTCTGGTACGGTTATAAATACCGTCACAAGAAAACCAACAAGGCTTATTTCTATCCTGACAACCACCGCCTTGAGTTTTGGTGGACTGTCGTTCCTGGAATCGTTTTGATCGGCCTCATCGTTTACGGACTGAAACTGTGGAATGAAATAACCGCACCTGCGCCAAAGAATTCGATGGTGATTGAACTTTATGGAAAGCAGTTTGACTGGACTGCGCGTTATGCGGGAGCTGATAACAAGCTTGGCAATTCGTTCTTCCGCTGGATCACAGATGAGAACCAGCTCGGTGTGGATCAGAAGGACCTTAATTCCAAAGACGATAAGATTACCAAGGAGCTGCACATTCCTGTTAATACCCCGATTGAATTCAAGATCCACTCACGGGATGTGATTCACAGTGTGTACCTGCCGCATCTGCGCGCACAAATGAATGCGGTGCCCGGTATGACAACGGAAATTGCCCTCACCTCTACGATTACGACTGCAGAGATGAAAAAGATCACCAACAACCCCAAGTTCGATTATGTGTTGCTCTGCAATAAAATCTGTGGCACTGCGCATTATAACATGAACATGAAGGTGGTGATTGACACACAGGAAGATTTCAAGAAATGGTACAAGGAACAGTCGCTGGTGTTCCAGCCTGCAGAAGAAATGCCTGCACCTTCAGCCATGCCGGCTGATTCAGCTAAGAAAATGGCACAAGGCGGACTGAGTGGTAAGAAAGTTGTGGCCGCACGTTGATTAAAATAAGAGTATAAATTTGTTGAACGAAATAAAACCCAGATAATGTCAGATCATTCTCAAGAACACACAGCGCACGGTCATGATGCACATGAGCATCACGATACGTTCTGGACAAAATATGTGTTCAGCCAGGATCATAAGATGATCAGCAAGCAGTTTTTAGTTACCGCCATAGTAATGGCTGTGCTTGCCATGTTAATGTCCATGATTTTCCGTCTCCAGCTAGGCTGGCCAGATCATAAATTCCCTTTCCTCGAAACAGTGCTTGGTAAATGGGGCAAAGGCGGGAAGCTGGATCCGTCATTTTATCTCGGACTTGTCACCATACACGGAACCATCATGGTGTTCTTCGTGCTCACCGGTGGCTTGTCAGGCACCTTCAGTAATCTGTTGATTCCATTCCAGGTAGGTGCACGCGACATGGCGTCCGGTTTCCTGAACATGCTTTCCTACTGGTTCTTCTTTGCGAGTTGTACGGTGATGTGCGCATCACTGATCATTGAAACAGGACCAGCGTCGGGTGGATGGACAATTTATCCGCCATTGAGCGCATTGCCGCAGGCCATACAGGGATCAGGATTGGGAATGACGTTGTGGCTCGTGAGCATGGTGTTGTTCATCGGTTCAGCTTTGTTAGGCGGTATCAATTACGTGGTTACAGTCATCAACCTCCGCACGAAAGGTATGAGCATGACGCGCCTTCCGCTTACGATCTGGGCATTCACGATCACTGCCATCCTGGGAATTCTTTCATTCCCGGTTTTGTTTGCTGCCGCTTTGCTGTTGCTGTTCGACAGGAGCTTCGGAACGAGTTTTTACCTCTCTGACATTTTCATCGGCGGCGCGCCTTTGCATTACTCAGGCGGTAGCCCGATTTTGTTCCAGCACTTATTCTGGTTCCTGGGTCACCCGGAGGTATACATTGTATTGTTGCCTGCTTTGGGGCTTGCATCAGAAATCATTGCCACGCAATCCCGCAAGCCGATCTTCGGTTACAAGGCCATGATCGGATCCATGCTGGTGATTGCATTCCTTTCTTTCATTGTATGGGGACACCACATGTTCATCACCGGAATGAATCCATTCCTGGGTTCTGTGTTCGTGTTTACCACACTGCTGGTGGCCATACCATCTGCTGTGAAAGTGTTTAATTACCTCGCCACCCTCTGGAAGGCCAATATTGTTTTGTCACCGGCAATGTTATTTGCCATGGGACTGGTTTCCTTCTTTATTTCCGGAGGACTTACAGGAATTATTCTTGGTGACTCTGCGCTTGACATCAACATCCATGACAATTATTTCGTAGTAGCTCACTTCCACATCGTAATGGGTAGCTCGGCCATCTTCGGAATGTTTGCCGGTATTTACCATTGGTTCCCGCGCATGTTCGGGCGCATGATGAACAAGCGGTTGGGTTACCTGCACTTCTGGCTGACGATCCTTGGCGTATACGGAACGTTCTTCCCAATGCACTTTGTCGGACTTGCAGGCGCACCGCGCAGGTATTATGCATATACAGCGTATTCAGGTTTTGACGCAGCCATCAACATCAATTACCTGATCAGCACGTTTGCGTTGATCGGCGGATTGGCTCAGTTTATTTTCGTCATCAACTTCTTTTATAGCATGTACCGCGGAAAGAAATCTGTACAAAATCCATGGAAGAGCAATACGATTGAGTGGACGGCGCCAGTGGAACATTTACATGGAAACTGGCCGGGAGAAATCCCGACTGTGTATCGGTGGGCTTATGACTACAGCAAGCCGGGTCATGATGATGACTTCATTCCGCAAACGACTCCCTATGCAGAGACGAAGAATTCGAATTTGCCTGGAGAAGAGTAGGGCATTTAATATGTAATATCTAATATTTAATATTTAATATTTAAATCCCCTGGAAGTTCCGGGGGATTTTTTTTGAGAATGAATGTCAGGATACTATTTGTGGAAAAAAAAATTTGTCGATACACGTGCATCGAGGTCAAATAAACATCTTTGTGTAAACGGAATCCGAAGTGTCAAATTCAAGTCTCGCAGAAGTTCTGGCCAAATACATTCCTGGTCCGGCAGTTCTCATCTGCACCAGCTGGATTGTGAAGCTGAACATTCATTTGCGCATTACCAAAAGCAGGGCGTCGAAGTATGGCGATTACAGGCCGGCAAGGGGAACGGATGCCCATATTATTACGGTCAATCATAACCTGAACCAGTATTCTTTTCTCATCACCTTTATTCATGAGGTGGCTCACCTGGTGTGTGAGAAGAAATATTCGAGGTTTGCGGCACCGCATGGGAGGGAGTGGAAGCATGAATATTCGGCATTGCTGAATTTTTTCCTCGCGAAAAATATTTTTCCTCCTGACATTGAAAGGGCGTTGAGGCAATATGTCAAGGATCCTGCAGCCTCTTCCTGCACGGATGAAAACCTGCTGCGCGTTTTAAAGCATCACGACCGGAAGGAACGGGAGAAAGTTACCTTCCTAGAAGAGCTTCCACATGGTTCCTTGTTCCGGCTTAATTCTTCGAAAAAAGTTTTTGTGAAAGGTGTCATCATGCGCAAACGATTCCAGTGTTTTGAGCATTCTTCCAGGATTGAGTACCGCGTGAGCGCGCTTGCAGAGGTGACGGCAATTGAGGCGAATGACCAACAGGTAGCTTGATGTAACAGCAGGTGGCGAGGCGTGGCAAGAGCCTACTATAGAACGAAATTATTTAACGCTCGCCTTCGCGAGTGAAACCTCGCGACAACAGGCAGTATGCAAACTGCAGCCAACAGCCGGGCGCCAGTAGGCAAGGGACAGTAGGCAGTAGGCAATTAGCAGGCAATGACCCAATGACTAATGACCCGACACCTCCGCTAAAGCTTCGGTGTGCAAAGAATGACGGCTGTTTGAAAACCTTCTGCAGAGACGGGCGCTTGCTACAATAGCCCCGATGGAACAGCGGGACGGAATGTCTTGATAAAGGGGAATATTAGCTTCAAAAAAGTTCCAGCTTAATTCAGGAGATTGCTTTGTTCTTCGCAATCACAACTCATAGTCGGGAATCGGCTGTTTAGGCTGTCCCCAATGACCAATGACCCGACACCTCCGCTAAAGCTTCGGCGTGCAAAGAATGACGGCTGTTTGAAATGGCTGATTAATTTTCCCGATTGAATGAATCATGTATCTTTGTTCACCTCAAACTTACATGCCATGCCTGTAACTTCTGCAGCTCCCAAACCGCTTCTCAGGGTCTCTGAGATGGCCGAAAACCTGATTGGTTCCGAGATCATCAAACTGGCGGGTGAGATACAGGAAAAAATTAAGAACGGTGAGCGCATATTCAATTATACCATCGGGGATTTTGATCCGAAGATTTTTCCCATTCCGCAGGAATTGAACGACAGCATTGTAAGCGCTTACGAAAATCATCAAACCAATTACCCTGCAGCCAATGGCATTGCAGAACTCAGGAAGGAAGTTGCCAATTTTATTCTCGACAGGGAAGGATTGGATTATTCAGCAGATGAAATCCTGATTTCCGCCGGCGCCAGGCCACTTATTTACGGAACATTTGCCACCCTTATTGATGCCGGCGACAAGGTGATTGTGCCGCTGCCATCATGGAACAATAACCATTACTGTCACCTCTTCGGGGCAAAGCCGGTGTATGTAACCACGACGCCTGAAAATAATTTCATGCCGACTGCCGACGAACTTCGTCCGCACCTGAAGGATGCAACGATGGTGGCTTTGTGTTCGCCGCTGAACCCGACAGGAACAATTTTCGAAAAGCACCAGCTGGAAGAAATCTGCGACCTGATCCTGGAAGAAAATAAAAACAGGGGAGAGGATGATAAACCGCTGTACCTGATGTATGACCAGATTTACTGGGTGCTGACTTTCGGCGAATCAGAGCATTACAATCCAGTTTCACTTAGGCCGGAGATGCGCGACTATACAATCTTTGTAGATGGCATTTCCAAATGTTTTGCAGCTACAGGTGTGCGCGTGGGCTGGAGTTTCGGGCCGAAACGTATCATGGATAAAATGCGCGCCATTCTTTCACATGTGGGTGCATGGGCGCCGAAGGCAGAACAGGTAGCCACCGCACAGTTCCTGAAAAACCGGCTCGCCGTGAATAGTTTTCTCAGTAACTTTAAAGAAGAAATTGACGAGAGGCTCGTGAAATTTTATAAGGGTTTTTCGCAGCTGAAGAAAGACGGGTTCCGCGTGGACTGCATCGCTCCGCAGGCGGCCATCTACCTCACTGTTCAATTTAGCCTGAAGGGAATGAAAACAGCAGATGGTGTTACGCTGACGACGCAAAGTGACGTCACCAATTATATTCTGAATGAAGCAAAGCTTGCACTGGTTCCTTTCAATGCATTCGGATCATCAAATGAATCGACCTGGTACAGGCTGAGCGTTGGAACCTGCACCAAAGAAGAAATCCCGGAGGTGTTTACCTCTCTCAGGAAAGTATTGTCGCAATTAACGTAAACATTATTTCCTCCAAAACCATTTATCACTTCATACTTAAACCCCACTCTATCGGAACATTTTTACACTGACAAGAACTAACCAACAGAAATTCCGTGATGAGTAACAACTACTGCATCATCATGGCCGGAGGCATAGGAAGCCGCTTCTGGCCCATGAGCAGAAACAATTATCCCAAACAGTTTATTGACATCCTCGGCACCGGCAAATCATTGCTGCAGCAGACTTACGACCGCTTTACGGGGATTTGTCCGAAGGAAAATATTTTCATCGTCACCAATGAATCCTACGTTGAGCATGTCCATGCCCAGCTTCCTTCGTTAGATGCCAACCAGGTGCTGGCCGAGCCGCAGCGCAGGAATACCGCTCCATGCATTGCATACGCAGCATTTAAAATATTTTCGATTAATCCACATGCCAACATGGTGGTTGCTCCAAGCGACCATGTGATCCAGGATGAAGATGGATTCAGACAAGCCATCAATAAAGCGCTTTCCTTTACGGAGAAAAATGATTCTCTTCTTACGCTGGGAATCCAGCCCAACAGGCCGGATACAGGCTATGGATACATCCAGTTCAATGATGATGAAAGCACGGAAAAATACAAGATCAGCAAGGTGAAAACGTTTACAGAGAAGCCGAATCTGGAGATGGCGAAATTCTTTCTCAAGAGCGGAGACTTCCTGTGGAACGCCGGCATCTTCGTATGGAACATTGAAGCGATCCTGCGCGCTTTTCAGCAAAACCTTCCGGAGATGTATTCTATTTTTGAGGAAGGAAAAAAATTATTCAACACCAGAGACGAAGCAGATTTTGTGCGCAAGGCATATACGCAATGCACAAACATTTCCATTGATTACGGCATCATGGAGAAGGCAAAGAATGTATATGTCCTGTCGGCTGAGTTTGGCTGGAGTGATTTAGGTACGTGGCGATCCTTGTACGAGCACGTGCCTCATGATGAAAACAGTAATGCCGTTGTCGGAAATGTGATGATGGAAAATTCTTCAGGCTGCATCATCAATGTTTCAAAGGACAGGCTTGCTGTGATCCAGGGTTTACATGACTTTATCGTGGTGCAATCAGAAAATGTGCTGCTGATTTGCCGGAAGGATGATGAGCAGCTCGTTCGCACCATGGTGAATGATGTGAAGCTGAAAAAAGGAGAGAAGTTTATCTGATCGGTGACCACCAGAATGGGTCCGGACATGTATTCATGGAAATAATTTTATCGGCCGGAAAGCTCCGTCCATGGCGGGCCGAAGACGCTCCAGCCATCGCAAAGCATGCAAACAACAGGAAGATCGCAGACAACATGCGGGATGGTTTTCCTTACCCCTATTTATTAAAGGATGCTCAAGCCTGGTTAAGCATGGCGCTCCATGAACCCCGTCACCTTTTCCTTGCGATAGAAGTGAACGGAGAAGCAGCAGGCGGCATCGGAATGATGTTTAAGGAAAATGTTTACCGGCTTTCTGCAGAAACAGGCTACTGGCTTGGTGAAGAACACTGGAAAAAAGGAATTACAAGTGAGGCGATCAGGAAATTATCAGATCATGTTTTTTCGGCGACGGACATCATCAGGATTTACGCTGAAATATTTTCTCCCAACGTTCCTTCGATGAAAACCATTTCAAAGGCAGGTTTTCACCTCGAGGCCATCAACAGGAATGCGCTGGTGAAGAATGGGGTGATCATGGACCAGCATGTGTATTGCAGGTTGAAATAAATTACTGAAATATGTTGTTTGGTTGACCGTAACATCTAAACTTTTAGATTATTTATTTCAAGAGAATGATGTTCCGGAGGGAATAATCCCACTATTTTAATCTGACCTGACAGGTCCTCTTCGACCTGACAGGTCCTTCTCGACCTGACAGGTCCGCCTTTACCTGACAGGTCCTATTTTATTTTATTATATTGTAAAATATCAACATCATCCCTTTTATTCCGCCGTCGTCCTTCTTTTTTTCTTCTTCGGATCTTCCGGAAAGAAATAACGCACATCAACAGTCAGATAACTGCCTGAAAGCGGCTGGTAAACATCCATTTCCTTGGTGTTTCTCTTGTAGTGAACCTTGGTGGTAAGTTCATAATCAAACGGACGATGCAGCGAGAAGCCCAGGTAAAAAAAACCGCTTTTTTCAGTGCGGTATTCCCATCCCAGGTTGGCAACCACTGCAGCCTGGAAAGTATGATTCCGCACCGTGAGGGTGCTGTGGTATTGGCTGATCGACTGAACATTGCTGGCATACATATCTGCAGACGCTCCCAGGGATGCATTCATAAAAATCTTTTCTCCAAGCCTTATGTATACAAGCAGTGAAGCTGGAATTTCATAACCGATGATTCTGAATTCTGAACTTTCAGGAATACCTTCATCATCAACATCAAGGTGGTATTTGCGTTTTACATAGTTGATGCCCAACTCCATTGCCAGCAAGTCAGTGAATCCTTTCCGTATGACCATACCGAAATTATATCCGCCTTTTAAGGCAAGATCGAATTTTACATTCGATGTATCCACGGTAACCGTTTGCTTTCCCGTTCCAAGAAAACCGAGCGGGAAAATGGGTTTGAACTGTACTCCGAAGCTGGTGAGACGAGACTGGCTGAAACAGCTGGTGTTTAACAATAGAAAACAGGTAAGAAATAAGTAAAAAAGAAAATTAAATCTCCGAAAGAATGTCTTCACAAATAGTTCTCGTTGCAGCTACAAACTTATGATTTGTATTTTATTAAATGGTAACAATTATGATTTCGTATCCTTTTTTTGAAACAGTGCAACGATGGAGACGAGCATCCACGCTCCTTCAAGAATGATGAATGGAATATATTTTAAAAACACAGAAGCAAGCGTTGACAGACCGGCACCTGCGATGTTCATCCAGATGTACAGCCGGTTTGAAACGGTGAGCACTTTTATGAGGATTAGCAGATAAGCAAGCAGCAGGATGGCCACACCAAAGGTTCCGATATAATCTACAGCAGTCATGGTTTGCTAATTACGAATAGGAACGAATGTAATAATTTCGAATTGATCAGCTTGATGTCGCGACTATTGCTTAATGAATCGTTGAACAATTCCTGAATTTTTTTCCCTGAGTATGTAAACGCCGCCTGGCAAAGTCGAAAGGTCAACTTCAGAAGCAAGATCGCCCGATCTGGTTATAGAAATAGACAGCATTTGCGCTCCTATGATATTCAGGACCTGGATTGTTGTTGCTTCAACCCCACTTAATGTTTCCCCTGGAAACCGGATCATTAATTTCCCGGTTACGGGATTTGGATAAACTTCGAAGGCGTGATCGGATGCAAGACCAGGTACGCCACTATTCAGACTGTCATAATTTGAGAGTATGGATGTCTGCCCGAAATATTCAACCAGGAAAATAAGACTGTCTTTGCAAAACAACCCGCTTTGTCCCCATTGATCAGGTCGGTAAAATTCAAGTCCATGTTTGTAATACCCCGTCTGAATTACATTGGTTTTATCAAAAGCATACAACCCCGCTTCCTGGTAATCGAGGTAAAGCCCGAAAGCATCAGCTGCAACGAATTTAGGGTCGTTCACTGGAATAGAATAGGTGCCCCCAACCTGTGTAAGGAGGGAGCTTCCGTTGTAAGCGTATTTTTCAATTCCGGGATTAAGTCCCGAAACATATACATAGAGTGTATCTTCGAACACAGCGATGTCATGAAACTGCTGAAGAAAAGTAACGGGTAAGTTCACGAGTTGCTGGTAATTATTTACCAGGTCATATACATACATGTAACTTGTCGTGGAAAGAAATAATTTACCTGAAGAGGTTACCTCAATGTCCTCCACCTGTCCTGTGGGAGAAAGAACAGTATCCACAAAAGGATTGCTGACATCACTCACGTCATAACAGATCACATTCTTTGAGCCAATGCCAAGGAATACCGGCTTCTGTATAGCTATGGCTTTATCTTCCCAAACCTCTTCTTTGTAATAATCGGTGATGACCAGGCCGCTGTTTGGATTGAGCGACGACATGAGCATGAGATCGCTGGCCCGGTAAACACGGAAGTCGTCATCTGTATAGTTGAAACTGAAGATGTAGTTCCCGGTTTTGTCATAATGAATGCCATAACAAAAACCAATTGTTACCACATCGTTGATGAGCTGGGGATGCTGCGGGTCAGAAATATCATATTGCTTAAAGCCATATCCTTCCTGGGCTACCACCATCCTGTTGCCGTATTTATCCGAAGCGCAATTCCATCCGCCCGTCAGCGTCAATCCCAGGTTGACAGGCGCAAGCAAATTGGAGATGTCAATTGTTTTCACGCCGTACCACTCAGAAGCCACGAACATTTTATGGTTCCCGATGGCCACATCAAAATGCCAGAGCCCGGCATTGATGTCAGTGATGAAATGCACATTGCCTGTATCAGATACGTTATAAACATAAACATATCCCGCAGTATCGCCTGCTGCAGACAAAGAATCACTCATGCCGTTGGTGGCAAAATAAAGCGTGTCGTTGACCAGCTGGCCGCTCAACGGTGCAGCAATGTAGAAGTTGAAGCCACCGCCAAGTGTGTCGCTGTGCACAACCGCAGGTGTCTGCGGGTTGCTGATGTTAAGCGAATAAAAAATTCCTTTCGGATTTCCGTTTTGCCAGCTTTCTGTTCCGCCTAACACATTGAGCAGCGGAACATTTCTCGAAAACAAAACATTTTCCGGATCGGCAAAATCCTGTTCATAGAACGAAAGCTCAGTCATCGCAGGAATGTCCCACAGGTGGATCCCCGTTTGCTGATTGGTACCATACGCCGTTGTGAATGCCAGCAAATTATTTTTAATATCCACACCGCGCACCAAACTGTTTCCTGACTGTTGCGCAAAAGTGTTCACCAATGAAAGTGAATGATTCGAAGTATTAAAATAAAAAACCGCCATCATGGTTTTATAAGAAACGAAAATGCTGTCGCCGTAAAAAGCCATGTTGTATGCGGCCTCGTTCAGGCTGTCAGGAATGTATTGGTCAAGAAGTGAAGGCGTTGATGGTGATGAAAGATCCCAGACCGATAGTCCGTCATGGTTGGCGCAGACATACAAACGGTTGTTGTGGACCTTGAGGTCATCGATGTTAGAGACCAAACGATATTCGAATGTTTTTGCATGAGGTACAGGCGTGCTTGCATCGTACACGATCAACGTATTCCCGGCGCCAGTATATAGATAGCCATTGTTATATTCCACGGCATAGCATCCGGCCCCCGTGTTGGAAGAAATATATTGAAGATTGTTTTGTGCCAGTGAAGGAAAGGAGAGAAGAAAAAAATAAATGATTATCCCTTCGAATAACGAATCTTTTGCGAATAGACGAATTGCGACTGACTGGATTCGTAATTCGTTTATTCGAAGCTTTCTTATGATCCCATCGAATACCGAATCTTTTACGAATAGGCGAATTGCAATAGTCGAGATTCGCAATTCGTTTATTCGGGATCTTTTCATTCGATATTCGAAGGGGTCAAAAATATTCTACTTAAGGGAATTTAAATAAGTTTTCCAGGGCTTCCAGTAAAAATCCGTCCAGCCGGTTTTGATTCCCGCCGCATGTCTGTCAGGGACGTTGGCATGAACCATATTGATCACAGCATCGTTCCCGTCTTGTACAAACTCCAGGATAAACGTTGAATCAATATCATCTTTGTTCCAGTCGCTGCCACGCCAGCTTTGTACAATGAGCTTATCCTTCACCAGCTGGAGGTTCTTGCCGAAGCAATAGCCGTCATGCGCAGAAAACTTCGCGCCTTCCTTGGCGGTTATTTTCGCCGCATTCCCTCCTGTAATCAGTGTGTGGAGTTTGCTGTCGAGGTACATGGCATATAACTGCGCAGCTTTTTGATTCTTAAAAACAACTTTTTGGGTGAGGGTTTTGGGCATAGCGTCACAAAATTAGAAATATTATGATAGTTCTAATAGGGCTCAAGGGCGCAACGGTTGTGTATACCGACCACATGTCGTCATGAAAATCTTCATGAGAAAATATACTGTGATGGGTTAAAAATCATTTTCAGTCCAACATTATGAATTGACTTCCGCATTACATTTGAAACATCAAAAAAATCACTATGAACAAAGCCAGACTAACTTCAATTCTTATTATTGTTTTTATTGTTAACGCTTCTTTACCTGCATCTGCACAAGATGTTGCGCAGTCACAGACACCTTATGGTCCTGCAATTGTTGTCAACTTTCAGCAGTTGGCGGACTATGAAGTTTTGCATCCGGTGAAGCTGAGGAAACGATTCATTGAACAGGGAGAAGACCGGGAAAAGGGCGGAACATTTGTTCCTCAACCAATACCCTCAGATGCGTATCATTTCAATGTTCAGCCATCGCCACAGGATCAGGGTGGGCACAACACAATTACATCCCAGGCACCTGTAACATCATTCAACGGAATTTTGGACAACGGTACGTTAATTCCTCCTGATATCAGAGGTGCCGCCGGTGTTACTTATGTCATGGAAACTACCAACCAGCACTTTAAGGTCTATACCAAAACAGGAACCCTGGTGAGTACATTGTCCATCACTACTTTTTTCAGCGCTACAGGTGGAAGCGGATATTTTGATCCGCATATTTTATATGATGCCAATAACAGTCGTTGGGTAGTGTGTATTGCCGGTGATGTTTCCGGCGGACACAGCGGTGTGTTCCTCGCAATTTCACAAACCAATAATCCTACCGGATCATGGTATGTTTATGCGCTTGATGGTACAGGAAACTCAACGGATTTTCTTGACTACCCGCTGTTGGGCCTGAATACAAACTGGGTGGTAATAACAGGCCGCGATTTTACCAGCGCAGGTCCTGTGAAACCTAAGATATTTGTCTTCAACCGCGCCAATGTCTACAGTGGAGCCAGCGGTACAGCCACCACTTTTACGGATGCCACCAATACAATTACGTTGGCTCCTGCCCATACGCTCGATAACAGCCAGACCACGGAATACCTGGTCTGCAACTGGAATGGAAATTCAGGCGGTAACGGTTATGTTCGTTTGAGTTCTATCACTGGTTCGGCAAGTGCACCTGTTTACACAGCGGGAAGCACGATGGGCGTGGCCTCTCCGTGGAACGACAATGGAAATCTTTCTACTGGTGCGACACAGAGCGGAACCACTGCAAAGATAGAATCCGGTGATTCCCGTATCGGAAATGCAGTATACATCAATGGCGCATTGTGGTTCAGTCATACAGCCTACCTGCCTGCGTCTTCGCCCAATCATTCCGCCATTGACTGGTGGCAGGTGAATCCTGCAGGTCCAACGCTGCTGCAATACGGCCGCGTTGAAAACTCAACGTCATTTTATTTTTATTCCAGCATCAGTGTAAATTCAGCCGGTGACGCCTTGCTGGGATATTGTTCTTCTTCATCTACTACGTTTCCAAGCGCGTCTTACTCGTTCCATGCTGCAAGTGATGCTGCGAATACGATGCAAAGCATATATACTTACAAATCAGGACAGGCATCCTATAACAAAACATTCGGAAGCGGGAGAAACCGGTATGGAGATTACACAGGAGCAGCGGTGGATCCATCGGATAATTCATTCTGGAACTTCAGTGAGTTTGCGCAAACAGGCAACAACTGGGGAACAGTGATCGCAAACGTTGCTGCCAGCACAGGCGCAACATGCAATGCACCTGCCGGTCTTACGACGACGGCAATCACTTCCACTTCTGCGACCTTGAACTGGAATGCGGCTGGCGGAGCCATTGGTTACAATATTCAATATCGCGTCGTGGGTGGTTCAATCTGGACAAATGCGAATACGGCATCTACCTCCCTCGCCGTTTCAGGGTTATCTGCTTCCACGAATTATGAATGGCAGGTTCAAACGGTATGCGCAGCTGGTTCTTCTTCCTTCACATCTTCAGCTACGTTTACCACTTCAGCGCCTCCTTGCAATGCACCAACAGGAATGAATACAACGAACGTTGCCGACAATTCAGCCACCTTCAATTGGACATCTGTTGCAGGTGCGGGAAGTTATAACGTGCAATTCAGGAAAGTTGGGACGTCTTCCTGGACTTCAGCGAATACTTCTGCTACCAGCTATAACGCATCAGGATTAATTGCAGGCACATCTTATGAATGGCAGGTTCAAACACTTTGCACTGCCGGAGGAAGTTCTTCATTCACTGCTTCCACTAATTTCACGACAACAGGAGTAGCACCTTGTAATACTCCGGCAGGGTTAAGCACGACAGGTATTACGGCCACCACTGCCACATTTAACTGGGGTGCAGTTGCAGGTGCAGTCAATTATGGAATTCAGTACCGAATTGTGGGAGGATCTATATGGACTTCTGCAACATCGGCAACTACCTCTTTTGCAGCCAGTGGTTTAACCGCTGCAACAAATTATGAATGGCAGGTACGAACCAATTGTTCTTCCAGCTCCTCTTCATATACCGCCTCTATAAATTTTACAACAAGTTCCATCAGCTATTGCACCTCCCGAGGAAACAATACCACCTATGAATACATCAGCAGGGTGGCACTGGGTACGATCAATAACACGAGCGGAAACAACAGCGGGTACGGAAATTACACTGCGCTCAGCACCAACCTTGCGGGGGGAACCTCCAATACGATTACGTTGGTTCCCGGCTTTACAAGCTCATCCTATAATGAATATTGGAAAGTGTACATCGATTATAACAAGAACGGTGTGTTCACTGACGCAGGTGAGAATGTAGTGACCAGCAGCGGAAGCACCACGCGCACCGTTTCTTTTACGGTTCCCACCACTGCCTTGAATGGTTCCACACGGATGCGTGTGCAAATGCAATACAACAGCTATCCAAGCAGCTCATGTCTTACTTACACCTATGGTGAAGTGGAAGATTATACGGTGATCGTTACCGGCAATGCACAAAGTGCAATCCTTGCAGGCAATTCGAATGGAGGAAATAAGAATGATAATTCCAATGCCGTTCTTTTATATCCGAACCCTGCATTCAATTACCTCAACGTTGAGTTTAAAAGCGACCTGAATACCAATGTGAAAATCCGCATAACTGATTTGATTGGCAGAGAGGTTGTAAATGTGGAGAAAGCTGCATCCGAAGGTTCAAATAAACTTGAGCTGAATACTACTGAATTGAAAAAAGGCGTTTATATTTTTGAAATGGACAACAACGGAATTCTTTCCCGCCAGCGGTTTATGATTGGCGAATAAAATCTGAATTGGGTTTATAAAAAAGAAGCTGCCTTTTGATGGGCAGCTTTTTTTTGTCAGGTGTATTTTCTTATTCCTCCGCCATCGCAATCCGCTTCGGCGCAGCTTTGAAACGTTTGTTACCTGTGATCATTTTCAAATTGGCCAGTTCCATTTCGGTGAGGAAGCGCCACTTGCCGCGCGGCAAATCTTTTTTGGTGAGGCCGGCATATAAAACGCGGTCGAGTTTCGTTACGCGGTAGCCGAGGTGTTCGAAAATCCTGCGTACAATCCTGTTGCGGCCACTGTGAAGTTCAATTCCTATTATGGATTTGTCTCCCGGCGCATAAGAAATCTCATCAGGCTGGATCAGGCCGTCTTCAAGCGTAAGGCCGCTTCCGATCGCTTCAAAGTCTTCCTGTTTAAGATTTTTATCCAAGTGAACTTCATACACTTTCTGAACCTGGAAACTGGGATGCGTGAGCTTGTCGGCCAGGTCACCGTCATTGGTGAAAAGCAACAGTCCCGTTGTATTCCTGTCCAGGCGTCCTACCGGGTACACACGTTCCTTGCATGCATGACGGATGAGCGACATCACCGTGCTGCGGTTTTGCGGATCGTCGACGGTTGTGATAACATCTTTCGGTTTGTTGAGTAAAAGGTAAACCGGTTTTTCCGATTTGAGTTTTGCATCGTTGTACTTCACTACATCTGTCGGCTGCACTTTGTATCCGAGCGTTGTAATCGTTTCGCCGTTTACAGAAATAACACCTGCCGAGATCAATGCATCTGCTTCCCTGCGCGAGCATATTCCTGCATTGGAAATATACTTGTTCAGACGGATGCTGCCATCACTCTCTTTTGGCCCGGCCTCAATCTTTGGCTTACTGAAAGAACGGGGCCTCTTTTTTCGTTCGCCATAAAATTCATGGCTCTCTTTGCGGTTCCATTTTGGTTTGTCACCAGGAGCTGCTTCTGCTTTTGGTTCGCGCGAAAATTTTTCAAAAGTTTTTTTGAAACCTTCGGTTCTGCCGCAGTCCGGACCAGGACCTTCTTTGCTGTAGCGCGGCTTGTCTTTCTGAAACCTGCCGCCAGGTTTTCCAAAACTTCCGGGTTTATCTCCATAAGGTTTCCGTCCTCCAGGTCCTGCAAAAGGTTTGGCGCCGCGATAGCTTCTCTCAGGTCTTTCACCGGACGGTTTGCCATCGCTTGCTGCATCGTCTTTTTTCCAGTCAGGTTTCGACGCGCCTGAAAATTTTCCATACGGTTTTTTAAAACCGCCTGTCCGTGTTCCGCCTTCTTTACTGAAGCGCGGCTTGTCTTTGGAAAACCTGTCATCGGGCTTGCCAAAACTTCTTGCTTTGTCGCCGAAAGGCTTGCGCCCCGGTTTTGAAAATGGCCTGTCACCATAAGTTTTCCTGGCCGGCCTGTCTCCTGATGGAGCATCGCCTTCTCTTTTAGGCCTGTAGTTTCCACTCCTTCCTTTTGAAGGACTTTTCTCACCTTCTTTTTCATAGGGAGTTCCTGAAGTCTTGCGATTCCGGCTGATATTGCGGTTTCCTGCTCTCATTTTTTCTGTTTGAGTCGCGAAGGTAGGAATTGCAGGCAGATAGTCCCTAAGAATCAGGTTAAGCCCGGAGTATATGCCTCATCGATGTGGTTGATGACCGTGTATTCCTTATTGGTGATCACGGATACGATGTCGAATTGAGCAGTGGCATTGTCCGTGCGATCTTTCATAAAAACGTCCGCCGCTTTCATCACTTGCTTCCATTTTTTGATAGGTACCATTAATGCCGGATCGCTCAGGTAAGGCGATTCCCTCGTCTTCACTTCTACGAAAATGATTTTATTGTCTTTGAAAGCAATGATGTCAATCTCTGATTTCTCCCAGGTATAATTCTGGTGCAGGATGATGTGATCTTTTTTGCGCAAAAATTCCGCAGCCAGTTGCTCACCGAGTTTGCCGAGTTCACTTTGTTTGCTCAATTGCGGAACGTTATTCGTTATCAGTTAACCGTTATCAGGGGCAACCCATTCAAATATAATTGACGAGTCTACATCCACCTTCAATTTTACTTTCCTCCCAAAAATGAGCGGCATGTTATTCCTGATGTGCCCGGCCGGAAAACCGTAAAGTACAGGATAAGAATATTCTGCCACCGCTTCGCTGATGATTTCTTCGGCAGTTTTGTTGAAACGGACCTTGTTGTCTTTCATGTCATTCATTCCGCCGACAATGAGTCCGGACAGCTTGTACAATTTGCCTGCACGCTTCAAAGCCATCATCATCCTGTCGATATGGTAGAGGTATTCGTCCAGGTCTTCGAGAAAAAGAATTTTACCGGCGGTGTCGATGCTGGAAGAGGAACCAAGTAATGAATAGAGTATTGACAGGTTTCCCCCGACAAGCTCCCCCTGCGCTTCTCCCGGCTTGTTGATGTCAGTGTAAATATTTTCGTGTATGTTGTATTGAATCTTTTCACCAAACAAAGCCTCCTTCAATTTTTTCTTTACTCCATTCGTTGACTTCATAAGATTGAATGCCATGGGTGAATGAAGAGTTTCAATGCCGGCATGCTTGTGTACATGTGCATGTGTAACGGTGACGTCACTGAAGCCGACCAGCCATTTCGGGCTGCTTTGAAATGTTTTCCAGTCAATCCTGTCGATGATGCGTACCGTACCGTAGCCGCCGCGCGCGAAGAGAATGGCTTTTATAGAAGTGTCGTCCAACGCCGACTGGAAATCTTCAGCCCGCTCGTAATCCGTTCCGGCAAACTGGTTCAGTTCCCTGAATAGATTTTTCCCGAATTCAACTTTGAGACCCCATTCAATTAACAATTCTACGGCAGGCTTCATTTCATTTTCCGAAACTTTCCGTGCAGTGGATACAATGGCAACTTTATCTCCGGGTTTTAAAAAAGAGGGTGTAATCATAAGTGCAAAGCAAAGATGGAATTTATATTGTTACTTCAGGATCATCCGTGCAGCAAAAAATGAGTTTGTTTTATTAATAATTAATGGTTAACCGGCTGGTTGAAAAAGGCGGAAAACGAGCATCGAAGATCTCAACCCGTAGTAATGGTGGTGCCTCATTTTAAAATTAACAAATAATAATTGCCACCAAAGCGCCAAAACTCCAATTAACAGCTAAAACGTTTTGTGAAAGTTTTGTGCTTTGGTGTTTTGGTGGCAAGAAAGGCTGCATTAACATTCAAACTGAGACACTATCGAAGTAATTGATGGTGTCACTCCACAACTTAATTTGTCTATTTTTGCGTCCCTTAAAATTGTTCGGGTTTTGCGGTGTACGGTTGTAAGTTCCTCAGCCTTAAACCTCAAATTGCCAACCTCAAACCAGCTATGAGTCGTTACCTCGTCACCTCTGCCTTGCCATATGTAAATGGTCCTGTGCACATTGGCCATTTGGCGGGAGCTTATTTGCCTGCTGACATTTTCGTGCGGTACCTCCGGGCCAAGGGTGAAGATGTGTTGTTTATCTGCGGGTCTGACGAACACGGCGTGCCCATTACTTTGCGTGCGCGCAAGGAAGGAATCACGCCGCAGCAGCTGGTAGACAAATACCACACGATTGTGAAAAATAGCTTTGAGGAATTCGGCATCTCATTCGATTTCTATCACCGTACCAGCGATCCGTTGCACCATAAAACAGCATCTGATTTTTTCACCACACTTTACGACAAGAAAGTTTTTGTAGAAGAAGTGAGTGAGCAATATTTTGATGAGGAAGCGAACATGTTCCTCGCCGACAGGTACATTACCGGAACATGTCCCAATTGCGGGAACCCCAATGCGTACGGTGACCAGTGTGAACGGTGCGGGAAGAGCTTATCTCCAAAAGACTTGATCAATCCGCATTCCCAGCTCAGCGGCAAGCCGCCCGTGATGAAGAAGACAAAGCATTGGTACCTGCCCCTCGACAAGATGCAGAAAGAATGGCTGGAAGCGTGGATCAGAAGCAAAGAAGGAGCGTGGAAATCAAATGTGTTCGGGCAATGCAAATCGTGGCTTGACCAGGGATTGCAGCCGCGCGCAGTGACCCGCGACCTGGATTGGGGCGTGAAGGTTCCGCTGCCGGATACTGAAGGGAAGGTTTTATATGTATGGTTCGACGCACCGATTGGTTATATTTCATCGACGAAGGCATACTTCGAATCAGCAGGCAATGCACAGCCGAAATCCGCTTCGTGGAAAGACTATTGGTGTGACAAGGATTCGAAATTGATCCATTTCATCGGCAAGGACAATATCGTTTTTCACTGCATTATATTTCCCGCCATGCTCAAAGCGCATGGAGATTTTATTTTGCCGGAAAATGTTCCTGCAAATGAATTCCTGAACCTGGAAGGCGAAAAAATATCTACGTCGCGTAACTGGGCTGTGTGGTTAAATGAATTCCTCGAAGAATTTCCAGGCAAACAGGATGTGCTGCGGTATGTTTTATGTTCCACCTTTCCTGAAAATAAAGACAACGATTTTACGTGGAAGGATTTCCAGGCGCGCAACAACAGCGAACTGGTAGCCATTCTTGGCAACTTTGTGAACCGCACCCTGGTGCTGACGCAAAATTATTTCGGAGGAAAAGTTCCGCAGCACGGGAAACCGAATGAGCGGGATCAGGTTTGCATTGCTTCCATGCAGCAGGCCAAAAAACTCATTTCGGAAAATATTGAGAAATATAAATTCCGCGAAGCGCAGAATGCACTGATGGACCTGGCGCGCGCAGGAAATAAATACCTCGCCGAAACAGAACCCTGGAAAACGATCAAGACCGACGAAGCCCAAACGGCCACGATTCTTTACATCGCCCTTGAAGTGACAGCCTATCTCGCAGTCCTGATGGAGCCCTTTCTACCCGGCGCCTCTGCGCGTTTGTATAAAATGCTGAACCTCGAAAAAATTGACTGGAAGAACGCCACCGGGCAAATCCTGAAACCAGGTCACCAGCTTGGACAAGCAGCATTGTTGTTTGAGAAAATTGAAGACGATGCCATCGGGAAACAAATTGCAAAACTTCAATCAACAAAAATTAACCGGATGCCTGAAAATAATGAGGCTGTTCAACCCGAAAGCTCCAACCCCCAACCCGAAACCTCAACCCTCAAACCCGAAACATCTTTCGATGATTTCAGCAAGATGGATTTGCGGGTGGCGACGATTCTTGAAGCCGAGCGAGTTCCAAAAACAGACAAGCTGTTGAAGCTGAAGATTGACCTGGGCTATGAACAACGCACCATTGTGAGCGGCATTGCGCACTGCTTTGAGCCGGAAAAAATAATCGGACAGCAGGTCACCATCATTGTCAACCTGGCGCCGCGGAAAATAAAAGGCATAGAATCCAAAGGTATGATCCTGATGGCGGAGGACGGCGACGGCAATCTGAAGTTTGTAATGCCTTCGGAGAAAATTAACAACGGAAGCACCGTGAAGTAATCATAAGTTAAAAGCGATTCTTTGAAAGCACTAACATCATTCTATACAGTAATACTTTGCTGCTTTGCCTGCCAGGTGTTTTCCCAGGCGATTTCTACAGGCACTCCTCAGCTCAACTTCGGGTCGGCGTATGAAAATGCACCCGACAGCGTTCAGCTTCTCATCAGCAATACGTTGAACAGGACAGTTCATGTGAACGGGATCAGGTTTTACGATACCTATGGTGTTCCGGCATTCTCTGCGAGCGAGCAGAACTTCTCCATTGCGCCGACTTCTTCGCACAGTATCTGGATAAAATTTTCTCCTCGCCACAACATTTTTCACAATTCGGAAATGGTGATCGTGAATGACGGATTGATGGGATACCTGAATGTTGACCTCGTGGGGCAGGGGAAATACTCAGATACTTATTACGACTCTTCTGAAAATTATTCTGAGGAAGCACTTAAGTCAGCATTGCATAACCTCACCGGCGTCGGATATGTGGCGCTTGGATACAACATTGGCCGCGACAGCATGTTCATGTATGTGGACAATAAAAGAGTAAACGGTCAGGGTGCGGCACAGAATACAATTGAATGTATTTATACGGGCAGGGAAGCCATTGGGTATACAGACCGCACCGATTGTCAGACGAATTTCTCTTTCAACACTGAACATACTTTTCCGCAGTCGTTTTTCAATTCGCTGGAGCCGATGAAATCTGATTTGCATCATTTATTTCCAACTGATGATGTGGCCAACAATTACCGCGGCGACAACCCATTTGGAATTGTAACAGGGGCAACGCTGTGGGCAGTGGGAGGATCAAAAGCCACCAACAGTTTGTTCGAACCCAGGGATGCGCAAAAAGGAGTGGCCGCGCGGGCGTTGATGTATTTTGTTTTACGCTACCAGAATTACAGTAATTTTTTGAATTCACAGGAATCTATTCTACGCACGTGGCACCATGATTTTCCGGTTACGCAAATTGAGAAAGTAAGAAACGACAACATCAACCTTGTGCAGCACAACAGGAATCCATTTGTGGATTACCCGCAGTTTATTGAACGAATCAATTCATTGAGTTCCAATTCAGTCGCCCCGGTGATAAAATCCATCGACCTGACCGAAGACACCATTGTCTATGGATTTGTGCAGCAGGGAACGCCTGTTGTTTTTCATTATGTGATTGTAAACAACGGAAATGCGGCGGTACAGTTTTCCAATTTCAGCCTATCACAAGCCGAACTGACTTTCCAGTCGGGCGGCAGCAATACAACCCTTGCACCCGGTGAAGCGCTGGCATTGGACATTAAACTTATTACGACAAACAGTGATTCTATTCACGCATTCCTGAATTTTAATACTGACGATCCTGGGCACCAGTCCGTAGCAGTTCCTGTTTATGCCAACGATTCTGTACTGAATGGCATTGCAGAATTGGAAGAGGAAGAAGTGACTATTTTTCCAAACCCGGCGGTGAATGAATTAAAAATCAAGAGGCATCACCTGCAAGTCAATCAGATACGGATCTATGACTCAATTGGTAGAATTGCCGGAGAATTTGTAATAAAGGACAAGTCAGAAGAGATCACACTGAATATTTCTGATTTGCAGGAAGGAATTTATTTCATTGGTATTTACGAAGGAGAAAAAATCTTTTTCAGGAAAATGGTTAAAGATTAGATTTGCCGGTACGAAGTATAATCGTTACCAATGTACAAATGCATTGACGCTTAGATATTGGTAAATTAGTATTAATTCGTACTTGGTACCTGGTCCCGTAGTTCAACGGATAGAATAGAAGTTTCCTAAACTTTTGATGGCAGTTCGATTCTGCCCGGGACTACATATTTTCAGTTTCTTAAATCCAGCCACGCCGGACAATTTTGATTTTTATCATGATGTCCGGTTTTGCTTTTAGTGTATTCCACCTGGTATGGAATTACGTTTTTTAAGAGCGGAATACCCAACCATTTCCAGGACTTGCCGTCATCATGGTGTGCATATATGATTTGAAATATAATATTAGTCCTGGCTGACCTGCGGGTGTTTTCTGGTATATATCTTTACATACATTATATATCTTAAAAGCAGCGCTACATCAATTAGATCGGTGTTGAATAAGGACCTTTAAATACAACCCATGAAAAATAAAACCTTACTGTTTTTAATTTTTATCCAACTGACTGCCGGGATTCTGGTTTCTGATTCCTATGCACAGCTGGGCGAGTGGACATGGATGCACGGTGACAATTTTATAAATTCACCGGGAGTGTTTGGTACACAAGGTGTATCTGACCCTGCCAACAAGCCGCCCGGCTTGTATGAGACCTGTGAATGGAAAGATAACAACGGGAACTTTTGGCTTTTTGGGGGATACGATTTTAGTGCAGGTAATCATGCTGCCTTATGGAAATATGATCCTTTGGTTAATGAGTGGACCTGGATGAAAGGACCTACTGTTACCAATGCGCCTGGCGTTTATGGAACGCAGGGCGTTTCCAATCCGGCTAATTATCCTGGCGCCAGAACAAACGGAGCATGCACGTGGGTAGACGCTTCAGGAAATCTATGGCTGTTTGGCGGGAACGGATATGATGCTGCAGGTGTGGCGGGCCAGCTTAATGATTTATGGAAGTATACGATTTCCTCGAATGAATGGACCTGGATGAAAGGCCCTAACACTGCGAATGATCCTGGCTTCTTCGGAACGCAAGGAGTTTCTAATATCGCAAATCTTCCTCCGTCACGTAAAGAAACATCCTGCGCATGGACGGATAATGCAGGCGATCTTTGGCTGTACGGAGGTGCAGATGCAATTGCCCGTTGGGGTGATTTATGGAAGTATACTATTTCCAGCAACGAGTGGACGTGGATGAAGGGCTCGAATACAACCAACCCGCCGGCTGTCTATGGCACACTAGGCGTAGCAAATCCTGCGAACACGCCGGGGGGAAGGTGGGTATATGCATCGTGGAAAGATTTAGCCGGCAACCTCTGGCTTTCCTCCGGGAACACCGGCAGTGTTACATTTATATTGGCGGTAAATGATTTATGGAAGTACGATATTGCCAGTAACCAATGGACCTGGATGAAAGGAACCGGTACCATTGATGATCCCGGAAATTATGGAACCAGGTGCGTAAGCGCAGCCACCAACATGCCGCCGGCAAGAATGGAAAACAGGGCACGCGTGCGTGACGCCTGTGGTAACTTCTGGAACTTTGGCGGATATGCAACGATTGGATATTTAAATGATCTCTGGCATTACAACGTAACCACTAACCAATGGACCTGGGTGAGTGGAAATAATACTTCCAATCAAACTGCTACCTATGGCACACTGGGTATTTCAAATGCTGCCAATAAACCGGGAGGAAAAAGGGGAAGTGTTGCATGGATAGATAACAATGGATATATCTGGATTTTTGGCGGCTTCGATGGTACCAATTGCTATAATGATCTATTCCGTTTTGTCCCTGATTCCTCTTGTGCATCATCATGCATACCAGCACCGGTTGCACTCTTCAATGCGCCCAATCAGATTTGCCCCGGTACATGCATAAACTTCGATAATCTTTCGATCAATTCAACAACTTACCTGTGGACGTTTGCCGGCGCAAATCCGAATACAAGCACGGATGCAAACCCGCAAAACATTTGCTATCCAACACCCGGAAGCTATGATGTGCAACTCATTGCATCGAACGCAAACGGATCCGATACACTTACCTTGAATAATTTCATTACTGTTTATCCGACTCCCCCGCCACAGGGAATCACACAGAGCGGTGATACACTTTTTGCAAATGCAGGGGCCGTGAGCTATCAATGGTATCAGGGAGGGAATATTATTCCGGGCGCAACAGATTACTTTTATGTTGCAACGCAAAGCGGAGATTACAATGTGGTTGCCACCGACATAAATAATTGCGAGGTAGAGGCCGTGATCTATGATGTGTTGGCTTCAATTCAAGAATCTGCCGGCAGCAGCACAATGCAGTTGGAAGTATTTCCCAATCCGGTAGAAGATCAATTCACGATTCGCAATTTACTGCCGATGGATATCAGGATTAAAAGTGGAGCAGTCGTTAAAGTTTCTCTTTTTGATGTGATTGGTACGGCTGTTTCCTTGCCAACTGTCAACTGCGTGCTCCCTGCCGTTATAGATGTCCGCACACTGCCGAAAGGGATGTATTGGATTGAAGTGAGGTCTGATGACAAAGTGTTTCGCAATAAATTCGTAAAACAATAATGCCTGCAAATGTTGTCACATAATTTTTTGCAAACGAAGACTTCTGTCGGGCAGCCTTACACATTATTTGCGCAGCGGAAGTTTTTATGGTTGAGAGAAGATAAAAACCAATAAGTTTGCCGGGCGAAAATGCCATGCAGCTCAACCAACTTTTCCGTCCGTTGTATTTTCTGTTTTTGCTTTTGATGTCAGCAGAACTGTTAGCGCAGCCGCTCCCGTCGCAGCTTCGTCTTTCACAGCATAGTCCTGACAGTTTCATCGTGGAATTTAAAACAACGAAAGGAAGTTTCTTCATCACAGCGCACCGCAACTGGTCGCCGCTTGCATGCGACAGGTTATTCCTGCTGGTAAAAAATAATTGGTACGATCACACCGTCATTTACCGTGTCGCGCCGACCCGCAGTTACAAAGGCGGGAGGGTGGTTCAGTTTGGCGTGAGCAACAACGCAGCCGCCAATTATGCCTGGCGAGATGCCGGAATACAAGACGAACCTGTGGTGCATCCGCATGAATGGGGAGCGGTTTGCTTTGCGCGCGACAGTGTCAATTCACGTTCTACTGACATCGCCATTTCACTGGCGGAGGGCATCCAGCTCGACACGGTGAATTATAAAGGCGTGATTGGATTCCCCACCTTTGCCTTGGTGACAGGAGGGATGGATGTGTTGCAAAAATTTAACGGTCAATATGGGAACAGCATTGTTGATTTACCGGATGATTCCCTTTTTCTCGGCAGGGCCTTCTTAGACCGGAAGTTTCCGGGTCTTGACCAAATTATTTCAGCTGCTGTAATTAAATCATGGTCCGGAGGAAAAGAGAATTGATCACCCTAGATTTTTAAGCTGTTGTAGTTCATCTTAATCTTTTATGAAAATCAATTAATGAATAGACAGCTGTATAATATTCTACAAATTGAAAGTTAAAAAACTTATGTTTGCAAAAAATTGCATTTGAAAAAGGAGAATAAAGTAGGCTTTTGTTTTTTTGCAATGCTGTTTCTCTCAACGGTATTGTACCTTAAGATTTCTTTTGACAAATATTCCTTCCAGGATGAACAATGCTCCAGAGCGGTTTCAAATATCGTTTCCATTCTTCCGCACGAAGATAATCCGGCATTAACGTGCCGGACAGCGGGTGCACCCTTCCCGGCACTTGTTAATGAGAAGACTGGATCACAGCGTCAAGGGTTATACAACAAATTCTTATCCCAACTTAATTTAGCTTTTCATAACACGCGTAAATCTTTTTCAACTTTTTACGTCACGGAAATACGCACGAAATTCCAACCTTCAAGGTCGCTCCATTTGACCTTTTGTATTTTCAGAATTTAGCATCAATTTTTTTCAAGCGAGTTGCATCACCAGGTTGTTGAAATTAATTCAATACCTGAATGACGATGTTTTATTTTTCAATTACACATTTTATTTCGAAAAAAATTATGTCAAAAAGTCCTGAAAAAAAAGTGCGGGCAGGGGGCATCATGCCGCTTGTTCTTTATGTAGTAATTACCGTCAGTTTGTTAGTGGTAATTAAATTACTGATTGGTTAATGATTAGCAGGACAGGGGACCGGGCATCGGGCTCCTGTCTTAATTATTTTAATTAAATCTCTGACAAATGGAACTGACAGAAAGAATTCTCATGTTGCATCATATTACAATCATTGGCCTTACAGCAGTATGCGCCATGATGTGGGTTAAAATAAACATGCTGAAAAAGCGGCTCGACCGGATGAACGGTGCTGCATCTGAAAAGATGAAGACTCATCTAAAGAAAATTTAATAAAAAAATCATGGAGCTCCGTTTCAACCCTCAGCGAAAGAAAAGAGAAATCAGGGTTTATAGTGAACCTTCCGGTTATCAGCTTGCAAAAGAATTCCGTACAGTAAAAATTACCGCAGCACGTTATGTCAAAGATTTCATTTTAATTATTCTGGGAATATTTTCCGCCTCCTTCGGCCTGAAAGGCTTTCTGCTCACGAATCATTTCATTGATGGCGGTGTAACGGGTATCTCGCTCCTGATTACGGCCCTTTCATCATTGCCTATTGGCACACTGATCATTTGTATAAATATTCCATTTGTAGTGCTTGCCTATAAAATACTTGATAAAAAATTCGCAATCAAAACGGCCTGCGCGATTGCTGGCCTTGCGCTCTGCCTTGCAACGGTAGAATTTCCTGACGTTACAAAGGACAATTTACTGGTTGCTGTCTTCGGAGGATTTTTTTTAGGTGCGGGAATCGGGTTGTCGGTGCGCGGAGGTGCAGTACTCGACGGCACGGAAGTTCTCGCCATTTACCTTAGCCGCAAATTTGGCACAACGATCGGTGACATCATCATCGGAATTAATGTTGTGATTTTTTCCGCAGCAGCCTATTTGCTTTCCGTGGAAATTGCCTTATACTCAATGATCACTTATTTGTCGGCGTCAAAGACACTTGATTTTATTATTGAAGGAATTGAAGAATATACAGGCGTTACTATCATCTCTGCCAGAAGTGAAGAAATCAGGCAGATGGTTATTGGCAAGGTGGGAAGGGGCGTGACGGTATACAAAGGGAAGCGAGGTTTTGGACGACATGGTGAGACGAAGGATATTGATATCATTTATACGGTTGTAACACGTCTGGAATTAAACAAGCTGAATACGGAGATTGAAAAAATTGATGCCAACGCTTTTATAGTCATGAACAGCCTGAAGGATACCAAAGGCGGCATGATCAAAAAGAGACCACTCAAGCATTGACATCTCGAAGAAGGTTTAGGATTGTCGCATGCTGCCATCAGTCAGCTGGCCGGTGGCAACTAAAGAAGCTGATATAATTGTTATTTTTTCTTGCTTAAAGGCATTTTGACGACGAGGAATTAATTCTATCTTGGCAGTATGATAAGGCAATAAGTTGTTCTGAGAATTTCATCAGCAACTTTTAAGGGACACTCCGGGATTTCTCAAGGCGGATACAATTGTACATTTCAGTATAAACTTCATGCGAACCATCTCGATCTCAACCACAAGCAAAGCTTTTTTATCAGGCTTCATCATTTTATCTTCGTTCACCTCCTTAGCCGTATCAGATCCCGATACGCTTATTGCATCAGGTTCAAACTGGAAATACCTTGACAATGGCTCCGACCAGGGAACTGCATGGATTGCTGTTTCATTCCAGGATTCAGCGTGGGCAACAGGCACTGCGGAATTAGGATATGGAGATGGTGACGAAACCACTGTAATGAGTTACGGGCCGAGTGATACCAACAAATACATTACGACCTATTTCAGAAAAACTTTTTCGGTAATCAATACCAGCGTATACAAGGGGTTGCGCCTCTTCCTGAAACGTGATGACGGCGCCGTGGTGTACCTGAACGGAGTGGAAGTGTACAGGAGCAATATGCCGGACGGAACCATCTCGGATACCACACTTGCATATGCGGCAATTTCCGGAGGAGCCGAAAACGCTTTTATCCCGGTATTCATGAGCACGGCAGGTTTGGTGAACGGAACAAATCTTATTGCCGTTGAAGTCCACCAAGCCGCCGTTACAAGCTCTGACCTCAGCTTTGACCTCCGGCTGCTTGGCGATACCACTGCCGTGCTGATCCGCAACCCTTACCTCCAGCTTGCTACGCCGAATTCCATATACGTCTGCTGGCGGACCACGATTCCTCAGGCAGGAAAAATATTGTACGGACAATCTCTTGCGTATTCAGATTCTGTTATTGAGCCTGTACCGGTAGGGGATCATTTTGTACAGCTTCAGGGATTGGCACCGGCCACAAAATATTATTATGCTGTTTACTCCGAGCAGAAATTGCTGGACGGGGATTCCACTTCATATTTTTATACGCCGCCTGTTGCGGGTACTGTAACTCCGGTAAGGATCTGGACCATGGGCGATTTCGGGAGCGGGAATGACCAGCAGGACATGGTCAGGGATTCTTACTATGCATATACGGCAAACAAGTATACGAACATGCTATTGTGGCTGGGAGATGATGCTTACCCGACAGGCAGCGACGAACAATACACCTACAATGTTTTCTACGGACACTATGAAAGTATCATGCGGCAAAGCATGGTCTATTCCACGTTCGGGAACCACGATCTGTTTTATTCAAGCGCTGCAAACCAGACCGGGCCTTATTTTGATCAGTTTGTGTTTCCTAAAAACGGGGAAGCTGGCGGCATCGCTTCCGGAACGGAAGCGTACTACTCTTTCAACTACGCCAACATTCATCTGATCTGTCTTGAATCAAACATTGATTCCTTCGGAACACAGAATACTGCTGACATGTTAACCTGGCTGAATGCTGACCTGTCTGCGAACATTCAACGGTGGATCATCGTGTATTTTCACTGTCCTCCCTATTCAAAAGGATACCATGATTCAGACGTAGATGGTGACATGACGTACATGCGGCAAACGGTTTTACCGGTGCTTGAAAATTACGGAGTGGATCTGGTGTTGGGCGGGCATGACCATGACTATGAGCGGACCTACCTGCTGCGAGGGCATTACGGTTTATCTGCAACTTTCGATTCTACCATGGAAGTTGAACAAGGTGGGGGAACGCCGCCTGATTTTTACACGAAGGTTTCTCCTTTCTTCGAAGGGACTGTCTATGCAGTAGTCGGTTCCGCAGGTGAAATTCAAACTGTGCAGACAGACTGGCCCCATCCCGCCATGTTTTATTCCAACTACACGGATTACGGTTCAATGGTCATTGATGTGAATGGAGATACATTGGATGGGAAATTCTTAACGGTGACAGGAACTATTCTGGATCATTTCTCAATCTTAAAATACGGCTCGGTGCGCACCGAGGAATCCGGAGTCGGGCGCGACTTTTCTTTGTTCCCTAATCCCGCCAGGAACAAGCTCATGATCCGGTTCGATGCAAAGGACCAACCGGTATGTGCGATAAAAATCTGCAACAACGTGGGTGAAGTCATGAACCTTCCTGAAGAAAAAGCCGGTTCATCGTGGCTCAGACAGGTCGACACAAGCAATTTTCCCCCGGGAATTTATTTTGTTCAACTCATTACAAGCGATAGCGTAATGGTGAAGAAGTTTTTGAAGCAGTGATGAATAAATTTATGAGCGCACGAAATGGATAAAAGATCGTTGGCTTTACTTAAAAACATACGTCTCCAGCTTCCCGAAATTCGCTTCCCTCACATTCAGCAGGCGGCTTGCATCGGGACCAGAAATTTTACCACGCTTATAATTCTCCATTACCACGTTGGCAAATGACTTGCTGTTCCTGCGCAGCACCATTATATAGTAATTGGGTCCGCCTGATGATTTTGGCTTCCTGGCTTCTTTATCAAGAAATTCTTTCCACGCCTCATCGGCTGATTTCAGAAGCTCGTTGGATGCGTCTTCAAGCAGTCCGAGTGATTTCATCCGCAGCACCATTGTCCGGTTGAAGATTCCAAACCGTCTTGACGCCTTCGTGATGTTTTTGAATTCGATGTCTCCTTTTTCAGGGACAAAAGTTCTCACTTCCTCTTCCGGAACCAGGGCACGAGCCGCAACTTCATTGCAGAATTTTTCCACCGGGTGCATGCCTGCGCCGTAATTGATCAGACCTGTATCGTTTGAAATCCCGGACACCCCGATCCAGATATGTGCAAGTTCATGCACGAGCGTGAAGAGCTGGCCCTGGTCCCAGTCATCGCTGTTCAGAAAAATAAACGGAGCGAACTGATCGGCGATGACAAAGCCTTTGAACACATCGCTGTTTAATTTCAAACGCGTGTGAAAGTTGCTGCTCAGCGCCACGAAGATGCGCTGATCCTCGGCTTTGGTGATCCAGTATTTTAGCGGCTTATCAGGTTTGTCTTTCAGGGAAATACCAAGTGTTTTGCGAATGTCGGCGGCAACCACGGCAGGATCATGTTTGATGTTGTATTTACCCGCAAAGGGAAGTTTGCCCTTCGACTTGTAAAAACCCCGCAACCATTCCTGCTTCTCCTGTACTTCACGCATCATGAAAATCACAGCCGTGTCCAGCTCATCTTTGTTGCTGCGGAAATCTTTCAGCCGTGGATACTCCTTTGGAATATAAGGCAAACTGAATACGTCAATCGGCCGGCGATAGAGGCGTGCAAGTTTTTTCAGTTGTGCCAGCGAAGGCGAATCTTTTCCTTCCGGCGATTCCCATTCCTTGACGCGTTCGGCAGTAACAGTTTTTGAAATGGTCTTTGCCGCTTTTTCAAGCGAGATGCGCCCGGAGGTACGCGCCCATTTCAGAATTTCACGGTTGATTTTAGGTTTGACAGCCATGATGAAAACGGGACAATGTGTAAATAAATCATTGTTGCTTATTTCGGATAAAAGCCTTGTACAAATATGTAAATTATTTCAGTGAAGCTGAAAATATTTTATCCCGTTGGTTCTCGGAAAAGCATGAACCTTTTAAAAGCAAAAACCCCGCGCCCTTAGGAGGCACGGGGAAACCACAATTGACTAATGAAATCCGAAGTAACTATTTCTGTAAATTGATTACGGTAGTTTAACGCTTTGCAACCGCGCTAAGTTTGTCACGACCGGCTGAATTGGTGTGTCGCTCTTATCACTACAATGTGCCCAAGTTTTTTTGATGTATGAAAACCATCAGGATAATGGCCGGAGAGAAGTTTGAATCGTGTTGATCAGCAACCTGGTCTGCAGCACCGGCCATTATGTAATCCTGGTGGTTAATTAAATCATTGCTCGAAGGAGATTATTTCCGGTAAGGCGAAATGCATGCTGTTTTCTTATACCGTCCAGCTTTTCCTTGTTGAGGGGTTTGCAGATGTAGTGGCTTACATAACTGCTGTTGTTTGCTCTTTCTATATCATGAGGATGATCGGAAGACGACAGCATGACAATGCAACAATTATCTTTAACGGACGGGTCAAGAGATTCGTAATTCACCAGGAACTCAAAGCCGTCGAACTGCGGCATGTTGATGTCCAGGAAAATAATCCTGGGCAGTTCCTGTGGCTTCCCTGAGAAACGAATCAGGTAATCAAGCGCTTCAGGCGCAGAGCCCAATGAGACCACATGTTCAGCGAACCCTGTTTTCAGAATGAGATGTTCTGCGATGAACCTGTCGATTGACGTGTCATCCACCACCATTATTTTTTCGGCGAAGGCGGGAACGGAGCTGTTAACCATGGAGCAGGTACTTTAAGTTTCCGATGATTGCAGCCATGCTTCCGGAATGAATGGCTTCTCTGTATACTTCGATGCAGAGCGCAGAAAAGGAGACCATGTAGGCGAATGCCAGCCAGCCAATCAGAAGCTGCCTGCAAAGTATGACGTTGTGGGAGGATTCAGGCGATCGCATATTTTTTTTCGTTTAATAAATGATTGATGGTCAAGGGAACCATTTCAAATTCAGTCGACTTTTCATAAAAATAATCTGCACCGAGTTTCATGCAGTACCTTTTAAAAAGCGGTTTGGCATAATTTGAAAATACAATTACTTTAATGTGCGGATGCCTTGTTTTTATTTCATGGAGCAACGTCAAACCCATGCGCATGGGCAGATGCACATCCAGGATGACGAGGTCAATATTTGTCAATTCAAGCATGAGCAGCGTCTCCCCGTCACTGTGTGCTTCACCCATAACAATTGACCCTGAAAAGTCTCCCAGTAACTCCCTGATGCGCGGAGCGAGCAGCGGCGACTGGTCGGTAATAAGAACATTCAAGCGAGATTTCATATTGAGTATTTTTAGTTTGAGAAGCAAAACAACTGCGTTTCAACCCCTGTCCAAATAGGACTTCAAGCCAATTCATTGTAGCTGTTCTCACTACCCGCAACGGTCCGAAACCCGCATTGCGCGTTATTTCTGCTCAAATCGTTTATACGTCAACGCTTTCTTACACTTTATTTAGGGCCCGTTCAATGCCCAGCAATCTCTTTGGCATCAGGCAGTTTTTGCCTGCGGCTCTGATTCAGTAAGCATTTTTAACTGTTCAGCATTCAGGGGTTTGTTTAAAAACTTGCTTACGTACGGATTCTGTGCCGCGCGTTTATGGTCATCGGGATTTAAGGATGTCGACAGCATCATGATGATGCAGCTTCGCTTGATCTCATCATTAAAATTTTCATACTCCTTCAGGAAGCCAAAACCATCCATTTCTGGCATCCTGATGTCCAGGAAAATGAGGTGAGGTAGTTCTTCTTTCTTTTCCCAAAGATCCTTCAGGTAAGCAAGCGCGGCTGCGGCGGATTCCATTGCAATGACTTCTTCCGCAAGTCCGTATTTTAAGATGTTACGCTCGGCAATGTAACGGTCGACATAAGTGTCGTCCACGATCATCACTTTTTTATAAAAGGTAGATGCTTTGTGATCTTGCATAGAATATTCTGTTTTTAATGTTGTTTAATTTACATTCGGCAGGCAAACCATGAATGCCGTTCCTTTTCCTGGCTCCGACTCCACCTGGATTTTGCCTTCCAGTTTGTCCACGATTTCTTTTACCAGGTAAAGTCCCAAACCGGATCCCACTGAGTTTTCTGATACACGGTAGAACATGTCAAAAATCTTTTTTTGATTTTCCATGCTGATGCCAATGCCATTGTCCTTTACAACGATGTCGGTTTCTTTGTCTGTCATGTTTACCTGGATATCCACATATGGATTGGACACGACTGGATTCTGGTACCGGATGGCATTTGAAACAAGGTTGTTGAGCAATACATTCAGTCGGCTTTTATCTGAAACAAATGTTTTTTGATTGGTGATCGTATATTGAATATCGACCTGGCGCTCGTTGTTGCTGCTCATGTGCTTCAGATTCTTTGTGATGTCTTCCAGCATTTCCCGGAAGTCAATGCATTGTTTTTTTACTTCCAGGCGTGAGTTGCGCGAGTATTGCAAAATGTCCTGGATGAAATCGTCAAGTTTTTTGATGCTGCCCTTGAGGAGACTGAAATTTTTTAGCAGCAGCGCGTCTTTGGTTTCTTCTTCTGAAATTTCTATCACTCCTTTCATGGAAGAGAGCGGCGCACGCAAATCATGAGAGACGCTGTACACAAATTTGTCCAGTTCATGATTGGCATGAAGGAGCGCTTCTTTCTGAGCTTCCGCTTCGGTAAGCCGTGCCAGCTTATACGTTTGTTCGATATTTATCCTGCTGAATTTTTTAAACTGATAAGCCCACAACCCCGAAATAAAAAATATGGCCGCAGCCAGCAGTGCATGAATTCCAAACGTGGAAAGGCTCATGTAATCGAGCTGCGAGAAATAGATTCGCTCGAATCCGATGTATTGCAGGTACGCGAATACGCCGTGGTGAAGGATGACAAGGAGGGTGATCGGGATCTGCAACTTCCAGTTCTGGTAAGTGATCAACATGGCACTACCGACGAAGGCCACGAAATGCATTTCGAACAAACCGTGCATCTGATAAATATATTGAGCCATAAAAATTCCAAGCACCAGGCTGGCTACATATTGGTAGAGATCAGATTCCGGCAGCAGTGTCTTCGCTGAATAATAGGCTGCCAGCGAAAGTCCTCCCACACCAATGGCCACGAGCCATGTATCATAGAAAAATGCAAGCAGCAGGCCGCAGACAAAAAAACCAGACATAAAATAATTCATGATCCTGTCTGATTTATTCCTGATCTGCAAGGCAAATGCATCCACCTGTTGAATGAGGTCAGCTTTGTTTGAATCGATTTGTGTGCTGTTCATGGGATTATTTTTTACAAGCGGGAAGCTGGCATCCGTAAGCCAGCGTTGCCAGGGCGGAAAAGGTGGGAGCTGAATTCTTTTTTACCAGGGAATCAAGCGCCATCTTTGCAAAATCACTATTCGGGTTGGTGCAATAACGGCTCTTGTTGTAATTGCCACGGTAGTAGAGTTTGTGATCGGCATCCAGTATTGCGGCTTGCGGAGTTGAATACACGCCGCAGGAAACTGCAATTGATTTGTCGAACAGCACAGGAATTGTCAGTTCAAATTTGTTTTGGATTTCGGATTCTGTATAGGAGGCATGATTGCTCAATACAACAATCATAAAATTGACGCTGCTTCCAAATTGTTTCACAAGAGATCTGAAGTGAGGAATATTAAACCGTGAACACGGACATGAAGGATTGAAGAAGTGAATGAATAATGGTTTGCTTCGCGCTTGTTTAATTTTGCCTTCAAGGTCTATCACCGAGCCAACATGGACGACAGCATAATTTTCCGGAACCGGCGTGGGAAGGCTGTATCTGTATTCATTGAACCAAAACAGCATTGCGATGCCGGAGAAGAAAACCAGTAGACAGGAATACACAAGTGTTTTTTTCATTTGAATGAAGTGGGCACTGTCCAGCTCTTTAATAAGACCTGTTCAATGAAGATGCTGCATGTTCCAATGATGGCGAATAATAAATCTGGATTAGGTAGTCGCCCGTAGTCAGTCTTTTTTCCAATAGTTCTGTGAGATAGGGATGTAAACCCTCATTCAGGCAAAGCGTCGTGCACCTTGCAGGTTGTCCGTACATATCCATTACAACCATCTGGATATTATTTTCACCCGTTGTTCCGGAAATATTTATGCACCCCCTGTAAGCTGGATTTGGCAAAATGCTCAGGCGGAAACGGTTTTGTTCCCGCGTAAACATAAACTTGGAAGTTGTTCCCGGTTCAGACATTGTGGTGCTCCAGGCAGAGGTTTCATTTGAAAAGCATTCATTGTATTCCAACCGCTCAATGATTTCATATGCACTGTTGCCTGAACTGTTTGCTTCAGGAAGGGAAGCCAGGTTGAATATGATTTGGTCCGCTGAAATTGAAATCATGAAATTCACCAGCGTGACCGGAATGGCATCAGACTTCTCTGAAGCTTGGCCATGCACCTTCAGGGTTCCGCATACCATTAGAATGAAGCCGAAAATCAAAAAATTACGCATTGATATTTTGGAATTTCGTTTCACTTTACGGTTGTTGCTGCCGGAAGCTGGATGTTGAAAGTTGTTCCCAATCCCGGTTCTGACGCGACCTCAATTCTGCCATTGAGCTTTTCCACAATTTCTTTGACAATGTAAAGTCCCAACCCTGACCCCACAGAAGATTGAGAAGCACGGTAAAACATATCGAAGATGCGCGGCTGGTATTCTTTACTGATGCCAATGCCATTGTCTTTCACGATGATATTCGTTTCGGTATCCGTCATGTCAATTTTTATATCCACCATCGGATTGGTTGCAGAAGGGTTTTGATACCATGCTGCATTGGATATAAGGTTGTTAAGGACCACACCAATGCGTTCTTTATCACCGATAAAAATTTTTGATTCATTTACATGCAGGTTGACGTCAACCTTGCGTGCGCCATTGTTAAATTTAAGGTTGCGTGTAACATCCTGCAGTAGATCCTTGAAATTGATTTGCTCATACTTCACTTCATTTTTCGAATTATATGCATAGTCGAGAATGTCACGTATAAATACGTCCAGTCTTTTCACGCAACTTTCTATCAATCCGAGGTGGTTATGGATGACGATGTCGTCAGTGTCTTCTTTGGCCATGTTTACCACACCTAAAACAGAAGTGAGTGGGGCTCGCAAATCATGCGACACGCTGTACACAAATTTGTCCAGTTCCATATTCCGCTTAATTAATTCTGCATTTTTACTCTGCAGCAATTCTTCTGCTTCTTTGCGTTCAGTGATGTCTGTTACAATTCCATAGATGCGTGTGGGTTTTCCGGAATTGTCAAAATCAAATTTCCATTCGGTGTAACCGGTTCTCACGGTGCCGTCTTTTTTTATGAAGCGGTAGGTGAACGAGGAATTGTGAAGCTTTTCGAATCCCTCCAGAATTTTTTGTTGCGCATGGGCAAAATCCTCAGGATGCATGAAGGATAAGAAGGCCTCTGTTGAAGGCTGCACTTCTTTTTCCGTAATTCCATAAATGGTATAGAATTCATCTGACCAGCGTTGTTTGTTGGTCACCAGGTCAACCTCCCAGCTGCTTGTGTGTGCAATGGCCTGTGCCTCTTTAAGCATCGCTTCACTTCTCAGAAGTTCTACATGGCTCTGGTGACGCTCCGTCGTGTCAAGCGCGATTCCATAAATGGCTATGGGGACGCCATTGCCGTCAAGTTCAAACCTGCTTTCAGTATGGATGTGCCGGATACTGCCGTTCTTCAGAATAATACGGTGATCGAGCCGGGAATTTCGAAGTGACTTTATTTGGTCTTCAACTTCTGCTAACACAGATGGAAGATCCTCGGGATGAATAAAAGCCAGCCAGCTTTCGAATGATTGTTTATTTTCATCCGTGGAAAGGCCATAGATCCTGCATGCTTCCTCCGACCACAAGGCAATGCCTGTTTTAAAATTCAGCTGCCAGCTGCCCAAATGGGCAATGGCTTGTGCTTCTTTAAGACGGGCTTCGCTTTGTTTCAGGTTTTCTTCCGCCAACTTTTGTTCTGTGATGTCCTGAACAAGTGACATGATGGTAGTCACGTTACCGTCCTTGTCTTTCATCACGGAATTAAACCATTCACACCAGATCACGCTGCCGTCTTTTTTATAATTCCTGTGTTGAAATTTATTCCTCTTTATATTTCCACTCAGGAGTTGCTCTCCGACCCTTTTAACCTTTGCCAGATCCTCTTCATGCACCTGTGTATATCCATCCCGGCCGCTGGCATTGAACTCGTCCAGGGTCCAGCCGAATATTTCCTCTGCCTGTTTTGAAAGCGATTTAATCTTCAATTGATTGTCCCATTCAATGAATCCCATGGGAGAATTTTCCAGGTGAAACAATAGCATGTCGTGGGTGGTTTGCAATTCCGACAAAGCCTTGTCTTTAATTTCTTCCGTTCGTTTTTTTTCCAGGGCTCCCAGCACAGCGCTGGGAAGTCTTTGCAGCCGGTCTTTTAACACATAATCAGAAGCCCCTTGCTTTAACATGGTTACTGCAAATTCATCGGGCATGGAAGACGTTACAAGAATGAATGGTATTCCCGGCCTTTTGACCTTCAGTATTTGCAGTGCGCCTGTGGAATCAAAAGAAGGCAGGTTGTTATCAGACAACACAATGTCGGGAACGAAACTTTCAATGGCATTTTCATAATCACTTTTATTGTCTACCACCAGTTTCTGGAAATCAATTCCGGCCTTCACCAATTCACGTTCTATGAGTTCAGCGTCACTTTTCAGATCCTCCAGGTGAAGTATTTTTATCTTATGTTTCATTGTGTTTCGGCTGTGAGTTTGATCAGTTCTTACTGAAAGAAATCGTTGCTGTTGTGTGTATACTTTCCTGTCTGTGAAAGGGAATCATTTTCGTTCGCGGATATTTTCTTCGTACATATTTCACAAGCGACATGCGCAGCCGCTCCGGCAGACAGATGTCGTACACGAGCATGTCGAATTGATTTTCTTTCAGCTGGTACAACGCATCACTGTATCCTGAAGCTTCCCGCACAAAAACACCTTCCCTGCTGTTCCCAAGCATCTCACGGATGGAAGGTGAAACAAAAGGAGAGTGGTCTACAATTAAAATTTTAAGGTGCTGATTCATAAAACAGTTTGAGTGTTACGCAAATCAATGACAATAGGAGGGGAATTTGAATAGGTGGGAACCTGGAGTTGGCGTCGCAGAACCTTGACAGTTGCTATCATTGTTCGCACTACAGTCAGAATCACTTAATAACGCTGATGCGAATGATCACTATTCCTGTTGAGTAAAAATTACCCTGGTCAGGCGACGAGCTTAAATGATTTATAGATTTCAATCATGTTCTGATTGGTATCTTTTAAAGCAAATGGAAGCTGTTCAGAAATGGTATGCAACAGGCCTTCGATGTCTTCGAAAGTCATTTTGTTGTTGATTGGAATTCGCAGACCGGTGTTGTTATAAGAGACGCTTGGAAAAACGGAAAGGTTCACGTAATACCCACATTTCATCAGCCGCCGCACCATGTTATAGCCCACTTCTGGTTTGCCCACGCCGATGAAACCGATTGGGGAACTGGATTCGCGAATCAGCGGCAGCCGCAGTTTCGCCGCAAGACGGTTAAAAAATTCTACTTTTTCCCGCAGCTGATTTTGTAGTAAATATATTTCGGGACTCAGGTGGATTTTTGCAGAAGCAATCACGGCACCCAGGATCATTGGAGGCATCTGAATGGAAAAAATAAATGCCTTGCCCACATTCCTGATCAGTTGCCTGGTTTTTTCCTCTGGGTAAACCAATAATCCTCCTGCTACGCCAAAGGCTTTTGTAAGACCGGTGGTGAGGTACAGCCGTTCATGAAAAGGGATTTCGCCAAGCACATAACCGGTTCCATTTGGTCCGGCCCAGCTCATTCCGTGGATGTCATCAACATATAAATACAATTGTTCATGCCTGTTGAGCAGCTCATGCAATTCCTTCACAGGAGCGAAATCTCCTTTCATGGAGTAGACGCCATCGCACATGAACCATATTTTTTCATAATTCTTTTTCAGCTCACAGATTTGTTCTTCAAGCTTGTCGATGCGGTTGTGGCGGATCAATTCAACACGTATGTTTCTCACCTTAAGCAGTTGAACTGCGGTCTGAACGCTGTCATGCACTTCTGCATCAAGCAGCACCGCGTCCCTGTCAGAAACAAGAATGGGGATGTTCGACATGTGCCCGACCGTCAACGACTGCAGGAGCACAACGGGCTTGTTGAACATTTTGCTTAGCAGCTCTTCTGATTCGGCATAGTATCTTGAAGAGGCATATGCCCGGGAAGAAGAAAACTGCGTGCCGTACCGCGTCACCGCTTCAATCGCACCGGCTTTGAGCCGCTCATCATATTCGAGACCGAGGTATCCACAGGAGCCGAAGAACAATAATTTTTGTCCATTGATTGTAACATGACGTCCGTCAAGGGATTCATTTTCTGTTTCTGTGTGTACGATGCCGAGTTTAGTAGCCAATGTTGCGACTTCATTTACAATTTCAATCGCTTTCTCATGGTTATTTCTCAATTTCATAAAAAGTTTTGGTTTTTTAGTCGTAAATAAAAAATGGTTGTTTTTGTCAAGGCAAATGACCTCCAATGAAAGCAGGCTGCATATAGTCCATTGTATATTGTTCGTGTAGGAAATGACAGGCAGGCGGTGTAGTAGTTAAGACTACATCTAATGCCGGAATTTGTCAGTTGACCCTATCCGTCGGATCTGAAATCACTTTCACTGGATTTTTTGGTGTGGCTTTGAAAAAGTATTTATCGAAAAGGTAGCACAGGTACATCGTCACGGTGAGAAAAAGAAATACCACCATGACGCATTCTCCGAACGTAACCTGACTGATTATTTCCATTGCATTACCGTCAATGGCTTCTTCTGCCTTGACAGGAAGAGAAAACGTGAACATTATCAAGGCAATAAATCCCGGGATCTTTTTAAGGTTCATTTTGACAAGGTGGTTTGAACACTGTCAGGATAAACCGCCACCGCTGCTGATGTTTTACGGGGCTCTGAAATACTCATGATGAGAATGAACACCACGACGGAAGGAATGATGATGCAGCAAGCCATCATTTCGCGGAATTGACCTGACTGGTGTTGCCGCTGAGTAAAATAAAGCTGACGCTTGATTCTTTTCGTTTTCATTTTTTGGTTTTGATCTGGATGCAAACAAACAATTGCCTTAAGCGCCAGCGAATAGTGAGGACACCAGAAAGTATGTCATGAAAAAAGCCATCAGCGTGTGATGATAAGCACTACAACGCAGCAATTTGTGCGTGTGCCCTTATTCTGAAAAGGCCAATTTCCGCGCAGCTGAAAACTGCCATTATTATTTGTTCTTCATCACACGAAGCATCATTGGCCAGAGCTGGTCATAAGGTATGAGTTCAGTAAGCTCACGGTCATGGGTACTTTGTCTGCGGAAGTCAATTAAGCGATCATGGAATTTCTTTCCGATCGCCTCTGCCTTGCTGATATCAAAATTGTATTTGTCGAGCAGCAGCAGCAACTTGGAAAAATAGTAGCTCCGGTAGTGGCGCCGGCGGCTGATGTTGCGCGAGACGTACATCCTGAAGCTGTGGCTGAATTCAGAGAGGCGGTCGGTATTGTGTTGTGCAAGCAGGTACATCAGTTCGGCAACCTGCAAAGCAAAGTTAAGCCCTTGCTTGTCTTTTTTAAGCAAAGAAATCTGGTTGAGGAAACGTGCCGGCATGAAAAGCGCAATTTGCTTTTTGTCATTGAGTGCGAAATGCAGGTAGGCAAGTTTTATTTTCCAGAGCTCGCGCTGTGCATTCGTCCTGCTTTGCCAGTATCGGCTGCCGGTTACTTCATTGTATACCTGCTGCGCCTGCTCGAACCTGCCTGCATGCATAAGCAGCTGGAAATAGTTTTCCATGTACAGCATCCAGTTGTGGTTATTGGCATGTAAGAACTTTTTATTCTCCTCGGCATGTTTGAGTCCGTACACAAAATTCCGCAGTGCCAGGCAGGCATTCATTTCGTGATGGGCCAGTTCCGCCCACCGTGCATCCTGTTGCAGATGCGGGTTGTCGAGCAGGTAATGACGGAACTTACGTGTGACTTCGAGCAAAGAATGGTAATCTTCCCTGGCGTACTCATAGTAAATGGCAATTCTGAAGTGTGCAAGCCACAGGTTGTGGGAGTGATAGGTCCTGACAAGCTGCTGCAATCTTTTCGCGGCATTTCTTGCTTTTGTTTTGATGCGTCCTTCAAAATGCCAGCGGTTGCGCATGAGCAGGCTGAGCTCGCAGAAGAGAACATCGGCTTCAGTTTCGGCAGAAAGCAGTTTGCTCAACGTTTTCGCTTTCTGAACAGAACTCCTATACGCTTTCTGTTTTCCCTGGAGCGCATAGTGATAAGTAAGGCGGTGATGAATGGCATGGGCGTAGTGTGTGAGCGCATACTTACGCGCATCGACCGCAATCCTTTTCATCAGCTCCCATCCGGGCTTTGGAAAGCCCTTCAGGATCATCGCTTCCGCAAGCGCGAAATTCCGCTGTACCAGGTACCGCTTTTTATCATATTCATTCCTGAAGCGTTCACTGAGGTCTTCAGTCGCAAGCTGGGATAATGACTTTTTTTTTACGCGGTGGGTAAGCTGGTAAAGTGCATTGCCCGAAGCCCCTTTTTCAGGATACATAAGTCCTTCCATTTCGGGATAGCTTTGTATGTATCCATGCGAGACTTCAAATTCGAGTTGTTCGGTTAAAGCGGGTATTCCAGAGATGGCTTGCTGGCGCTGGTTGACTTTTTCTGAAGCTTCTTGTCCTTTTAATTCAGAAGCTGCGTGTAACAAGTCGTGCAGTTTTTTCATTGTGCGGAGGAGATTTTTCAATGATCTGCAAGGTAAAAATAGACAAAATTACCCGGATTCTAAAAAGGTTTGCTGCAAAAGCGGCATAAGATGCTGCCCTGATTTGTGCGTGCCGGCGGGAAGCACTCTTCAGAATTTTGTTGCACTTAATTAAAAAACTAAAAATCTATGGACTTATTAATTGCAATCCTGATGTACCTCGGGTACACCTACACGCCTGCGCAACTGAATGCTCAAACGGCCGCCACACAAGATCCGAATGTAAAGTATGCCAAGTACATTATTGACAACCGCTATTACTCCCTCGATGAAGACGGGGTAGTGATTGACGTGGATGTGAATCCAGGCCATTAATATCGAATAGGCCACGGTCACGCTGTCTTAGGTTGGGGACATGAGTCAAATACCGGTCATGCTGTGCCGTTTTGCAAGGGCAATACAACATCACAACATGATTCCTGCACATGCGCCTGAATATGTGCAGGAATTTTAATGCAAAAAGAAAAAAAGCACAGCAACCACATGCCCGGAGAGAAGATTAGAGTTCTTCACTGTTGAGTAATGTCAACGGTCTGCAGCACCGGGATGTGCGTTGCTTATGCTTTAGAATTGCGTGGAAAAAATTATGCCCGAAGATAATGGCTAAAGAAAATAAAAAGATTGCCCGCGATTGGCGCCTGATTCCGGGTGGGCAGAAAAGAAATAAATCGGCTTCCGAGGAAAATGAGATCTTCAATGAACTTAAAAAATTCCTTGCCATCGCACAGCGTCGCCTGAAAACGAACGAATTTTCCGAATATACTTTTATTGTTAAAGCGGGGAACCAGCGAAAACGTGAAAACGTAATTGCCGCTAATGTTGCAGAAGCAGAAGGCGTTATCAGGAAGATGTACCCCTTTGCCGAAGCGGAATTGGTAGAAGTGAATTCAGAAAATTAATATGCAAAGCCAAATAAATGCTGCGGGATGGATATTGAATGGAAAAATATGGTTCCGGGGAATGCGTCATTTATTGTGCATGAGTAAATTTTTGCTACGATCACAAGCATCACCTCAATGAGTAGTTCAATCGAAAATTATTATTCAAGTGTGTATTGCGACGTCGGGTACAACAAGGATTTAGACGCAGTGCAGACGAAATGGAAAGGCCTGATGATTTCGGGTCCCCAGTTCCGCGAGATCCTTGACGCCATCATTGGTTTGCTTGAAATAAAAAAGTGCCCTTCTGTGATTGCCGATGCGCGAGAAATGAAAATTATTATTTATGAAGACCAGCAATGGATTGTCAACAACTGGTATCCGCGTGCACTGAAAGCCGGCTTCCGGCATCAGGCGTTGGTTGTCGCGAAAAGTACCTATAGTGAACTTTCGATCAAGAAAATTGTGGAAAATTATGACCATGTAGAGGTAGCTACCGGATATTTCGAATCGATGGATGAAGCCTGGGCCTGGATTAAAAACCAGGAGCCTGCGTCCAGGCCAGGCGCCTGACCTGCTTTTTAACCTTGCTGTAAGGTTGTACTTCGCGAGGTATGGTCAACAATCCGAAATATATTCTTCCTGATCTTCCATTCACATGAAGTTAGGGTTGATCATCAATAACCTGCTGCAGTTCAATGGTACTATTTTTTAACAACATAATGTGATAATTTCTACAATGAAGGTGCATGGCCGAAAAAATCAAATAAGAATTTTTGTAATATTGTATCGCAGATCGGCCACGTTTAGGCATTACCCAAGAAGAGCAAATGTGTCCGGAGAGAAGGTGTAAGTCCTTCACTATTGAGGTAATCAATGGTCTGCAGCACCGGGCACTTTTTTTATGCCCGCCATTTAATTCCCGCCGAAACCATAAAAGATTTGTTCCGTAAGAGTTTCTCTCTTAAATTAGTCACCACTTGCAGACCGTTGACCTTTTAACCGTAGCCACGCTACACCGTCATGGGTCGCACAATAACGAAAAACACAACTCCTTCTGTAGAGGAAAGCTTAAGGAAATCTATTAAGGAAGCCAGTGATTACAAAGATGCGCTTGATGAAAGTTGCATCGTTGCAATCACCGATCAGAAAGGAATCATCCAGCATGCGAATGACAATTTCTGCAGGATCTCCAAATTTTCCCGTGAAGAACTGATCGGTCAGGATCACCGCATCATCAATTCCGGTCATCACTCTAAAGAATTCATCCGCAACCTTTGGGTGACCATAGCAAATGGAAAAACCTGGAGAGGCGAATTAAAAAACAAAGCGAAGGATGGAACCATTTATTGGGTGGATACCACCATTGTTCCATTCCTTGACGAATACAAAAAGCCATATCAGTATGTTGCCATCCGTGCCGACATCACCGAGCGTAAGAGGGCAGAGGAAAACCTGGAAAAAAGCCTCAAGGAAATTTCTGATTATAAATATGCACTGGATGAATCTTCTATCGTCGCCATCACCGATCAGAAAGGAATCATCAAATATGTCAACAATAATTTTTGCAAAATTTCCAAATACAGTTCTGAAGAGCTCATCGGGCAGGATCATCGCATCATTAATTCGGGACATCATTCGAAAGATTTCATCCGGTCGTTGTGGACGACCATTGCACATGGAAAAATCTGGCGTGGAGAATTAAAGAACCGCGCGAAGGACGGAGCCATTTACTGGGTGGACACCACCATCGTCCCTTTTCTGAACGAACAAGGCAAGCCATACCAGTATGTAGCCATCCGGGCTGACATTACAAGCCGCAAATACACCGAGGAAGAAAACAAAAAATTAAATGAAGACCTGGAACTTCGTGTGAAGCAACGCACGGAAGAAATGGAAGCATTCTCCTATTCCATCTCGCATGATTTGCGCGCACCGCTGCGGGCCGTAAACGGGTATGCGAAAATGCTCGAGGAGGATTATTACGGGATGTTTGATGAAGAAGGAAAACGACTGCTCAAAGTGGTTCAGGACAACGCGAAAAAAATGGGCGTGCTGATAGATGACCTTCTTACTTTTTCAAGGCTGGGAAGAAAAGAGATTCAGAAGTCGATTGTAAACATGAATGCACTTGTTGAGAACGCGCTGAATGAACTGGCCAAGACAACAAACCTTCATCAAGCGAAAATAAAAATTAAGGAGCTTCATCCGGCCATGGCTGACCGTTCCCTCATCAACCAGGTTGTTTTAAATCTGCTTTCCAATGCACTTAAATATTCCGCAAAGGAAGAGAAGCCACTCATCACCATTCAATCAGAGAAAAAAAATGATGAACTGGTTTATTCAATTACTGACAACGGGGCAGGGTTTGATATGCAATACGTGAATAAACTGTTCGGCGTGTTTCAAAGATTGCATACTGTGGATGAATTTGAGGGAACCGGCGTGGGACTAGCCATTGTGCAGCGGATCATCTTCAAACACGGCGGCAAGGTATGGGCCGATGGTGAAATTGGAAAAGGAGCCACGTTCTGTTTCAGCTTGCCTGTGAGTAAATCGGATGAACTGTTGCTGACAAATTCAAATGGGTAAATAATTATGAGACATGGAAGAAAAAAATGTTGAACTCGAAATTCTGCTCATTGAAGACAATGCCAATGATGCAGAACTTACCATCCGGTCGCTTCGGAAAAATAATATTGCGAATCACATCATCCACCTGAATGATGGAGCCACTGCACTTGAATTTATTTTTGGCACCGGCAAATACGAGGGCCGGAATGTCAACCACAAGCCCAAAGTCATCCTGCTGGATCTCAAGATGCCGAAAATAAACGGCCTGGAAGTTCTTGAAAAACTGAAGTCGAATGAGTTGACAAAAAAAATTCCTGTCGTGGTGCTGACATCATCTAAGGAAAGTCCTGACGTTGAAAAATCATATGCGCTCGGCGCGAACAGCTATATCGTCAAACCTGTCGATTTTGAAAACTTTCGAAAGATTGTCAATGACCTGGGCGTTTACTGGCTTTTGTTAAACCAGCCACCATTATAAAGAAAGAGGTTGAGCCGGATGAAACGAACACTAAAAATACTTCACCTCGAAGACCTTCCAAGCGATGCGGAATTGGTTGCGCATGAATTGAAAAAAGGCGGAATTGAATTTGAAGCGCATGTGGTGGATAATAGAAAAGCATATACGCAGGCACTGAAAGACTTTTCGCCTGACCTGGTTTTGTCTGACCACTCCCTGCCGATGTTTGATTCCCGTGAGGCCCTTTACATATTGAAAACAAGCGGAATAAAAATTCCGTTTGTGCTCGTCACGGCCACCATCTCGGAAGAATATGCCGTTGAGATCATGAAGGACGGTGCCTATGATTATGTACTGAAGGACCGCTTGCAGCGTTTGCCACAGGCCATCCTGAATGCAATGGAAAGATGGCAGACGGAAATGGACAAGCAGAAATATCTTGAAGAAATTATTTCCAACGAAGCATTGCTCCGGGAAGCCGAACACATGGCGCGTTTTGGAAGCTGGCAGACGGATTATGAAAAAGGTTCTTCAAAGTGGTCGGATGAATCATACAGGATATTAGGTTATGTGCCTGGCGAAGTCCAGCCCTCCTTTGAAAACCTGCTGAAGAGCATACATCCCGAAGACCACGACTATGTAAAAGATACGTTGGAAAAAGCTATCCGGGATTTGAATTCACACAAGCTCAACTTCAGGATCATCGACAGGAATGGTGTCGTAAAATACATACGTTCTGAAATTATGATTGCCAGGGATGCAGACAGGAAAACGATACGCATTACGGGATTCAACCAGGATGTGACTGAAATGAAGCTTGCTGAGAACGCAAGGAGCAAAGCGGAAGGAGAAATACTGGAAATGAATAAACAACTTCGCGACTTGTCTTCTCACCTGCAAAATGTGAGGGAAGAGGAGCGCAAACACATTGCAAGGGAAATTCATGATGAGCTGGGGCAGCAGCTTACAGGAATAAAAATGGATTTAGCCATGATCAGGCAGGATTCCTCGTCAGCCAAGACTATCAATGACCAGAGCATTTCAGAAGTCATGAACATGGTTGATGATGCGATAAAAACTGTGCGTAAAATTTCGTCGGAGCTTCGGCCTTCGGTAATCGATGACCTGGGGTTGCTTGCAGCGCTTAACTGGCAGAGCCACGAATTTGAAAAGAGATATGGCATTCCGTGTTCATTCACCTCTTCGGTGAAAGATTTTTCTTTTGAGAAAGGATTTGTCACAGGTGTGTTCCGAATCTACCAGGAATCATTAACCAACATCGCACGGCACAGCAAAGCGACTGAAATCAGCAGCTCGCTGAGCCAGGATGAAGACCAGTTGATCCTCACGGTTAAAGACAATGGTGTCGGGTTTAACCAGGAAACACTTCAAAAGAAAACGCTGGGCATCATCGGAATGAAAGAAAGGGCCATCATGCTTGGCGGAGAATTGAACATTGACTCGAAGGAAGGACAAGGAACACGGATCACTGTACGATTACCAATTCAAATCACATAATAACATGACCAGAATTCTCATTGCCGACGACCATGCCATCGTAAGAAACGGCATTAAGCAATATATTCTTCGTGAAATGCCTGATGCAAAAATTACGGAGGTGGATAACGGGAATGCGCTGCTTAAAGAAGTGCGCACGCAAACTTTTGACATTGTGATCAGCGATGTGTCCATGCCGGGCAGAAGCGGGCTGGAAGCGTTGAAACAATTGAAGGAAGAATTTCCAAAACTGCCCGTGCTGATATTGAGCATGCATTCGGAAGAGCATTATGCATTGCGCGTTCTCAAGGCGGGAGCGTCAGGCTATATCAGCAAGGATTGTACGCCCGACGAAATGGTAAAAGCAATCAAGCAAATTCTGAACGGCAGAAAATACATTACCATGAACATGGCAGAAATGCTTGCAGGAAATGTAGGCATCGATTCTCCGGGGGCTTTGCATGAAAAACTTTCAGACCGGGAATTTGATGTCCTGAAAAAAATCGGCGCCGGCAAAACTGTGTCTGAGATTGCGGAAATACTTTCTCTCAGCGTCAATACCGTCAGCACCTACCGCGTCCGCATCCTGGAGAAGATGAACCTGCACACCAATGCTGAGCTGATACATTATGTTATTGAAAACAAACTTATTGACGGGTGAGTTGTAGGGTAAACCATTACCCGAATTCAGATCAGACTGCTATGTGAAACAGGGCAGCCGTGGGCTTCTTTTGCAGCGTCAATGTCAGTAAAGAAGCAACAAAAAAAAATCAATGTGCTGATCGTAGAGGATTCTCTTCTGATAGCAAGGAAGCTCAGGAAAATTCTTTCTTCTCTTGACTTTGTGAATATCACGGGGCATGCTAAAAATTATAATGAAGCGACAGCCATCCTGGGCATCATGGTGCCCGACGTCGTGATACTGGACATCCAAATGCCGGGAAAAAGCGGGCTGGAACTGCTTACAGAAATTAAACTGAAACATCTTGTGTCCAAGGTAATTATTTTCAGTAATTATTCTGACGCGTATTACAGGAATCTCTGCAACCACCTGGGAGCAAATTATTTCCTAGACAAATCAAGTGAGTTTGAAAAGATTCCGATGATACTTGAATATTACAATGCCAAATAACTTTTTTCGACCTGAATATGGAATTCATGCCTGAAGCTATAGCCGGTGCCTTCACTTTGTAGGAGGCGATGTGACAACCACGGAATCCTTAACACGACAATAAATTTAAGTGAACAACTATCTTCCGGTCTGCTGCGCAGGCATTTATTTGCACCCCGATCCCAACATCTTATGAAACAGGAAAAACTGAAACTACTCATTGTGGATGACTCTGTAATTGTCGGAAAGCGATTGAGAAATCTATTGTCACCATTTGAAAATATCTCTATTGTAGGCCACGCTGAGAATTTCAAAGAGGCCTCGATTATTCTTCAATCAATGCAACCGGATGTGATACTTCTCGATATTGAAATGCCTGGGAAAAGCGGAATTGATTTACTTACGGAAATCCGGCTGATGCACTCACATGCCAAGGTGATCATGTGCACCAATTATGTGAATCCTTATTCAAAAAATCTTTGCCTTCAGCTGGGCGCTGATTATTTCCTTGACAAGTCTAATGAATTTGAACAAATACCTTCATTGCTGAAGCAATGGGCCAACTGAGGCAGGGATCAGCATTTCAGGCCATTTGTTTTTTAATGCTGCCATCCAGCAGGTCGATCGTCCGCTTTCCGTAGCCGGCATTTTTTTCTGAATGCGTGACCTGAATGATCGTCACGCCGACTTCTTTATTCAACTGTTGAAAGAGCTCCATGATTTCTTCTCCTTGTTTTGAATTTAAATTTCCTGTGGGCTCATCAGCGAGCAAAAGCTTGGGCTTGGCTATCAGTGCGCGTGCAATTCCTACCAGCTGTTGTTGTCCGCCTGAAAGCTGCGATGGAAACAAATCTTTTTTACCGACAATCTGGAACCGGTCCAGCATGTCGGCAACCATGGCTTTCCGTTCGTTGGAGCGTATATCCTGGTAGAGCAGCGGGGTTTCAATGTTTTCATAAACGGTGAGTTCGTCAATCAGGTGATAGGCCTGAAAGACAAATCCAATGTGCATTTTGTAAAGCGAGGATTTTTGTTTCTCCTTCAGGGTATGAACGCGCTCGCCCATAAAAAGGTATTCGCCTTCATTGGCCTCGTCCAGCATACCGATTACGTTCAGCAGGGTGGATTTTCCGGAGCCGGAAGGGCCCATGATGGAAATGAACTCACCTTCTTCTACATCGAGGTCAACATTGCGAAGCACGGTGGTTTTATTGCCACCGGTGGTGTACCATTTCGAAATATTTCGTAAGCTGATCATACTGTGTTAAATTTATTTTTAAGTGTAAGAGATTATTCCGCCCGCAACGACTTAACCGGATTTGCCAACGCAGCCTTAATGGCCTGTGTGCTTATTGTCAGCGCGGCCGTCACAGTGGCTATAAATCCGCTCAGCAGAAAGACCCACCAGCCGATGTTGATGTGATAAGCGAAATCTTTCAGCCAGCTGTTCATGAAGTACCATGCAAGGGGCGAAGCAATCAGAAGTGCTACTGCTACAAGCTTTACAAAATCCTTTGAAAGCAATGCGACAATGCTTTGCACCGATGCGCCCAGCACCTTCCTGATGCCGATTTCTTTCGTCCGGTTTACCACTGCAAGTCCAGCGAGTCCGAGTAAGCCCAGGCAGGCCAGGAAAACGGAAATGCCGCCGGCCCAGCCGACAATGCTGGCCCACCGTGCTTCCGACTTATAAAACTTGTCCAGGTTGTCGTCGAGGAAATTGTATTTGAAGGGGAGATCAGGAACGACGGCCTTCCAGTCTTTTTCCATGGCCTTTAATATGGAAGATGCATCTCCCGGCTGGATGCGGACGAAGAATTTATACGGAACATAACTTGAAAACTGCTGGAACATCTGCGGCTTTACGTCTTCACTGAACGGACGGAAATGGAAATTTTTCACCACCCCGATCACGACGGGCGTCAATTCCTCCGAATATCCTTTCAGCTGTTGCCCTACGGCATTCTGTACAGTCCAGCCGAAATCCTTTACCATGGCTTCATTCACAATGACTGATGCCGTATCCGAAGCAATGGTTTTGTCGAAATTCCTTCCAGCCAGCAGCTCCATGTTCAGCGTAGAGAGATAATCAGCGTCTACATAATATTCATACACTTGTTTTTGTTTGCCTTTGTATTCAAAACCGGACCGGCTCCATCCTGTGCCTTCGCCTAAACTGAGTTCGGCACCGGCTACATTTTTAATTTCGGGATGGCTCAGAAGTGATTGCCTGAGCAGGGGGTAAATCCTTTTCGTGTCCGTGTCGGAGGCATTGATCACCACGACGTTTTCCTTGTTGAAGCCTGGGTTTTTCGAACGCATGAAATGCAATTGCTGCAGGATGATGATGGTGGAAATGATCAGTCCGACGGAAAGGACAAATTGAACCGTCACCAGTGATTTGGTCAGGAAATTCGAACCGCCAATCCGCAGCTTGCTCTTCAATACTTCTACAGGACGGAATGCAGACAAGACAAGAGCGGGATAACTTCCGGCCACCAGACCGACCAGGATGGAAAGCCCTGCAAGCATCCATGCCAATTCAGGAAACTGCGTGAAGGAAAAACTGAGCGTCCGTTCAGAGAGTTGATTGAAATATGAAAGCAGCAAGCGCGCGATCAGCAATCCGGCCGCAGACGAAAACAAACTCAGGAGCACAGCTTCAGTGAGGAATTGCAGGACCAGGTTTTTCTTATCGCTGCCCACAGCCTTCCGGATGCCGACTTCCTTTGCACGGCCGGCAGACCTCCCGATGGCCAGCGTGGTGAAATTAATGCAGGCAATGAGCAGCACCCCCGCTGCAATAAGTATAAGTGTCCAGATATTTTTTGGATTCACCTGGTTCACTTGTCCGCCGACAATTTTCAAATCGGTATGGATGGACTGCAAGGGCTGCAGGCCATACGTCACGGGTGAGCCTTTCCCTTTCCACTGTCCGGATTTCCGCAAATCCGTTTCATCATTTGGATGGTATTTTTGATAGAATCCCTGCAGGCGTTGTGTTTCAGCATTGAGCTTGCTGTCGTCACGCAGTAGAACGAAGGTCTGATATGCGGAGCGGTGCCAGTTGCCCACACTTCTTTTTCCCGAAGAAGTTAATTCGGTGATACCGAAGTTTCCCAATATTTTAAACTGGATGCTGGAATTGGAGGGAATGTCTTCGCAAACGCCGCTCACAGTAAACGGAATGAATTCATCCTCGACCTTGATCTCAAGCATCCGTCCGAGCGGGTTTACTTCTCCATACAATTGCCGTGAAACACTTTCGGTGAGCACTACGCTGTGCAGATCGTGCAGCGCCTGTGCGGGGTTTCCGTATTTCATCGGGAAGGTAAAGACAGTCAGGAACTGTGGATCTGCATAGGTCACCTCCATGCCCTGCACATGTTTATCCACACGAATGAAACTTTCTGACCAGCCCTCGTCTACGCGCACATAATCTGAAACTCCCGTCAGCTCTTCTTTCATCGCCGGTCCCAAAGGCATGGGCATGTATGTGTCGCCACCCGCTTCGCGGCCGTCCATTGCTTCCGTCCACCGGTACATGCGGTAGATGGAGCCGGCATTTTTGTGAAAACGATCGTAATTAAATTCATTCAAAGCATAGAGCAGAAACAGCGAAAAGCAGGCAATGCCAAGCGATAGGCCGAACATATTTATGGCGGTAAGTCCTTTTTGCTTCAGCAGGTTGCGTATGGCAATTTTAAAATAATGTTTGAACATGCGATTTATTTTATTCTGTTCGTAAACTATTTACAGGGTTGCTGATTGCTGCTTTGATGGTTTGGGAACTGATGGTCAATAGTCCAAGTGCTGCGATGATCATGATGCCGGCTAATAGAATCATGGGTGAGATCTCAATCCGTGTGGCGAATGTGTTCAGGAATAAATTACCAATGATAAAGCTGATTGGAGTACCCACAAGCACAGCGATTCCAATTAATGCCATAAAAGATTTGCTCAGTAAGATCACGACATTCCAAACCGAGGCACCCAAAACTTTTCTGACACCTACTTCTTTGATACGGGTCCTGGTTGCATACATAGCCATTCCGAGCATGCCCAGGCAAGCCAATGTTATGGCAAGAAAAGTAATGTAACCCAATATCATCAGGAAGTCCTGCATTCCGGATTCCCTGTACGCATTCCGGATGTCTTCCTCCATCATGCTGAATGATAGACGCGTGTTTGGATCAAACTTTTTCCAAATATTATTTACGGCAGCAATCACATGTTCTTTTTGCGCCGGATTAATTTTAAGAGTCAGGTAATTTAGCTGACTCAGGTTACAGCGCAGTGCAAGCGGTTCAATTTGAGCATCCAACGGACGGAAATGGAAATCTTTCACCACGCCTTTTACCGATAACAGGATGGAATCATTCATATATATTGTTTGACCAATAGCTGACGCAGCATCCGTGAAGCCAAATTGTTTCAACGCTTTTTCATTCAGGAGAATGTGCTTTTCATTCCCCTGCTGATCCGTTGCGTCGAAATTTTGTCCGGCTGAGAAATTAAGTTTGATCATGTCGACAAACGAACGGTCCACCACCAAATCATTCATGCTGAACGATTCATCGTTTTTATTTCTTTTATAGTTGTCAGACCTGCTGTTGTATGTTCCCACCGGATGAGATACACCGCCTGCCTGTTCTATGCCTGGAATGCTATTGATCTCGCTTGAAATTTTTTCAAAAGGAATTCCCTGAAGATTGATATTCAAATTATTTTTTTGATCAAACCCATAATCGGCCTTGAGCATGAAATCAATTTGGCTGTAAATGACAAGCACCACTATGACAAAAATGATTGACAATGTAAATTGAGCGACCATTAAAATTTTTCTGAACGTGAGCCGCGAATAGACTTTAAGGGTAACTGTATCTTTCAGCACACTTGCCGGGTTGAATGCTGAAAGGTACATGGCCGGTAATACGCCGGCAATGATGCCGACACCGGTTGCAAATAATACAAAAATGAAATAGAGATAAATGTCTTCTCTCATATCGAGCGTAAAGTGTGCACTCAGCGGCAATTGCATGTACCCACTTTTCAGTGCCTGGAGCAACAGGTAAGAAATCACAAGTGCGATCAATGAAAACAAAACACTTTCTCCGACAAACTGATAGAAAACCTGGAAGCGCTGGGCACCCATTACTTTCCTGATTCCGATTTCACGCGCACGGGTAAGGGATTTTGCAATTGTGAGACTGGTGAAATTAAACAGGGACATCAAAAGAATCACGCCCGCCAGCAAACCCAGGAAGATCAAAACAAATTTCGGCATGCCGGCTCCCATTTGTCCGACCAGGTCGGGTCCGGGTGTAATTTCTGAGAGTGGCTGCAAATAGAAAATGTAACCTTTGTCACCAGGCTCTGCCAGCTTAAGCCCGGTATAATATTTTTTACTGATCTCTGCCAGGGCGTGTTCAACATCGGCAGGATGTTCTCCTTCTTTTAATTTTATATAAATGTAGTTGGTAAAATAATTGTTCCAGTTAGACACCGATGATTCAAAAACTGTCTTGGGTTCTCTGAGTTTTTCAATTGAAGCCAGCGCTTTTGATGAGCCGAGCATTTCAAATTCAAAGTGTGTTTTACTTTCGAATACTTTCAACACACCGGTTACCATAAAATCTCCATTGCCACTGATGGTGATGGCTTTTCCGATGGGATCAGTCTTTCCAAATAATTTTTCTGCCGCCTGTGATGTCAGGATAAGTCCGTTGGGTTCTGAGAGCGCGGTAGCAGGGTTTCCTTTTTCCAGCGGAAAGTTGAAGACATCTAAAAAAGACGGATCAACCAGCAGGCCATTCATGGGAACGGCTACATTTCCATGACGCGCTTCACCATTAAAATACCTGTGCACGCCAACCACATTTTCTGCAAAGGTGTAATGATCTTTAATCGCATCGCCTAATGGCAGCGGCGCAGATGCAAACTCCAGGGTAGCCCCACCCGTCTTGATAACCCTGGTATCAACCCTGTAGATCCTCTCACCGTCCCGGTGAAACGTATCGAATGTATGCTGATCTTTGACCAACATGATAATCAGCATGCCCAGCGACATGCTTACTGATAAGCCTGCCAGGTTAATGAATGAAAAGGCTTTATTCCTCCAGATGTTTCGCAACGCGATTTTAAAATAACTGGTAAACATGATTTTTATTTATTCTGTCCTCAGGCTGTTAACCGGATTCACCAATGCAGCACGCAACGCCTGAAAACCTACTGTACACAATGTGATCGCCAATGCCAGCAAGGCAGAGAGCGCAAAGATCCACCATGAAATTTCTACACGGTAAGCGAAATCCTCCAGCCATTTATTCATTGAAAACCATGCGATGGGAAATGCAATGACTGAAGAAATGAGAACGACTGCAATGAATTCTTTTGAGATCAATGCAACGATGCTCGTATAATGGGCTCCCAATATTTTCCTGATTCCTATTTCTTTTACACGACGGTTTACGATCAGCGTGGCCAAGCCGAACAAACCCATGCAGGCGATAAAGATGCTGAGCCCGGAAGCAAGGAGGATGATCTTGTTGGTGCGTTGCTCATGTGCATACTGGCCGGCCAGCGTTTCATCCAGGAACTTGTAATCAAATGCCTGCACCTTTTCAATGCTGTTCCAGGCATGTTTTAAAAGTTCAATGTTTTCAGAAAGGTTGCCGCCGTGCATTAATACACTGATCCTTGTTTGCGGCGCATAAGAAATATTCACGTCTTCAACTCCCCGGTTGATGGGAACTTCGCTCTCAGCCAGAACGAGCGGCTGAACTTTTGAATGCAACGATTCATAATTGAAATCCTTCATCACGCCGATCACTTCCGCATCAAACTTGCCCGGGAATTTTTGTCCGACAGGATTTTTCCAGCCATATTCTTTTACCAACGCTTCGTTCACCAGGAATCCTGTAGCGGCATCGCTTTTATCGGGAGAAAAATTTCTTCCGGCCGCCAGCTCAATGTGCATCGTTTTCAGGAAATCCGGATCTACAATGTTGGCGCGCAGCTGGCGGTATTTTTTTTGTTCGTCAGTGTATCCGATACCAATCCATGAAAGCTCGGCAAAGGTGTACAGGGAAACGGAAACGGATTTTACGCCAGGCAGTTTTTGCAATTCAGTTTTGTAAAGTTCTGCAAGCTTGGTTCCTTCTTTGTCGGGTTTGTTTGACTGCACAATGACAACCTGGTCTTTCTGATAACCCAGGTCTTTGTGCCTGATGTAATTCATCTGACGGCTTACAACGATGGTGCAGGTGATAAGAGTGATGGATGCAATGAATTGTCCGGCAACGAGCGCATGACGCAGGTTTCCTTTCCTGCCCGGGGCTTTGGATTTTCCTTTGAAAACTTCCGTCGGGTTAAATCCTGACAGAACAAATGCGGGATAAATGCCGGCAACGAATGCAATGAAGCAGGTGAGAAAAATGCACATGAAGAACAGCGGGAAACTGAATGAGATGCTGAGGTGTTTCTGGAAAAGCGTATTAAACGGACCGATGAAAAGCAGGGCGAGCAGGAGCCCGATGACCACAGAAGTAATGGTGAATAGAAATGTCTCCGTCCAGAACTGCATAACGAGTTGCTTCCTGTCTGCGCCGAGCACCTTCCTGACTCCCACTTCCATGGCTCTTGAAGTTGAGCGCCCGATGGATAATGTGATGAAGTTAAAACATGCGATCAGCAGGATTAAGAAACCAATCGTAGACAAAACATAGGTATATACCGGAGAACTGACAGGTTGAATGCCTTCGGGCAATGCATTGTTCAGGTGTATGTCAGTGATCGGCTGCAGGTGCAGGTTATAGGTTCCTTTCCTGTAACCATTTCCAAGGACTTCCTTCGCAAAGGCATCAAATTTTTCGGTGAAGGATGCAGGCTCCACAGGTGTTTTCATCAAGGCATACGTTTCAGGAAAGATCTGGTGCCATGCTTTCAACTGCTTCTCTGACCAGAGGAAATGTGCGTTTTCGAAAGGGATCAGGAGTGAAAACTTCACGCTTGATTCTTCGGGGACATTGTTGACGATGCCGCTTACCGTGAATGATACATACTCTTCATTTAATTGAAGCTGCAGAACTTTTCCGATGGCGGGTGATTTTCCGAAATACTTTTCGGCAATGCTGCGTGTGAGGATAATGGAATTTGCCGAAGGAAAAGGACGCTGTGGATTTCCTTCATCCAGGTTAAAGTCAAATAATTTGAAAAAGGAATTGTCGGCAATCGTCACGCCTTCCGAGGTGGACGTTTCTGTTCCCGCTTTCAGGTTGGCGTTGAATGAATATACCCTGCACGTTGATTCAATTTCAGGGATGGAGCTTTGCAATGCCGGACCCAGCGGCAGGGGTGTCACCGTTTCTGTAAATATTTTGTCTTCTGATTCTTTTTCTTCGAGCCAGAGGCGGTAAAGGCGGTCGGCTTTTGAATTGAATTTATCGTACGACCATTCGCTTTTCACGAAAAGCATGATCAGCAGACAGGCTGCTGCGCCGACGGCAAGTCCGGAAAGGTTGATAAACGTATAACCCTTGTTCCGGATCAGGTTCCGGATGGCCACTTTAAAATAATTTTTATTCATGGGTATAGAGTTTCTTGAAAATTATTCTGTGCGGAGTGAGTTGACGGGATTGGCAATCGCTGCTTTGAAGGCCTGCAGGCTGACTGTTAAAAAAGCAATGAGCAAAGCCAGCGCTGCTGCCAACGCGAACATCCACCATTGCATGTTGATCCTGTACGCAAAATCCTGCAGCCACTGATGCATGCTCCACCATGCCAGCGGGAAGGCGATGAATGCAGAAACAAGCACGAGTGTGAGAAAGTCTTTTGAAAGCAGTGCCACAATTCCATGCACGGAAGCACCCAGTACTTTGCGCACTCCGATTTCCTTGGTGCGTCTCTCGGCCGCATATGCTGCAAGTCCGAAAAGGCCGAGACATCCTACAAAAATTGACAGCACAGTGAAAATGCCGAAGATGGAACCCATGCGCTGATCCGAACTGTAGAGCGCATTAAAATCTTCGTCCAGGAATGAATAATCGAATGGCTCATCCGGAGAAAATGTTTTCCATTTTTTTTCAATACCCGCAAGCGACTCATGTATGTGGCCGGGATTTACGCGGGCAAGCAGGTAGGAATGTCCGAGTCCATATGTTTTGCTGGAAGTATGAAACAATGCAAAGCTACCCATGACGCTGTGCAGCGACTGAAGGTTAAAATCTTTGGCAACACCGATTACGCGGAAGCGTTGGGAATTGCCGGGGTATTGCAGGTACATGCCTACAGGGTTTTGCCAGCCGATTTGTTTGACGGCACTTTCGTTCAGGATTACAGAAGCCGAATCATTAAATTCTTTTGAAAAATTTCTTCCCGCCATGAGCTTAATGTCAAGGGCGGGTATAAAATCGTTGTCCACCATAAATGACGGAAGTCCGATTTCTTTTATAATGTGTTCGTTCGCACCTGCAGGTTCAGGGACATAGGTATCAGAAAAATTATTCGCGACGGGATGACCCGAAGTCATGCTGACGTGAGCGATGCCCGGTGTTTTTTCAAGTTCCTCCCGGAAAGTTTCTTCGCTTTTTCCAAGCCGCTGGCTGTCAGAAATAACCACCACATTGTCTTTATTCAAGCCGAGGTCTTTGCTCCTGATGTACTGCAGTTGCCAGAAAACAATCAGCGTGCAGATGATGAGCGCCGTGGATACAGTGAACTGGAAAACAACCAGGCCATTGCGGATAAATAAGTTTCCGAGCCGGGCTTTGTACAACTTAAAGCCCCTCAACACAGCGATGGGCTGAAAGGAGGTAAGGTAGAATGCCGGGTAACTGCCGGCCAGCATTCCCGTGATGAGAGCCAATGCAAGGATGAAAATCCAGTTGCCGTGGGCGATCAACAATCCGGGCCCCAATGCTTTCCCGGCAACATCGTTAAATGGTTTCAGGAAAAGCAACACAAGCACAATGGCCGCGCAGGTGGAGATCACGCTGAAAAGAATGGCTTCTGAAAGAAATTGTTTCACTAGCTGTTTTTTTTCTGACCCCAGCACTTTTCTTATGCCCACTTCCTTTGCACGTTGCGCTGATTGTGCAGTTGACAGGTTCATGAAATTCACGCAGGCCAGCAGGATGATGAAGAGTGCAATGATGGAAAAGATGTAGATGTATTTAATGTCACCGAGTGTGTCGATGCGTGAGCCGATGCTGGCAGAATACAAATGAACGCGCGTGAGCGGCTGCAGTTCAAAATCCCACCGGCCGCCTTTCTTATAAAATTCTTCCAACGGCTGGCCGATCCGCATAAATGCTGAGGCTGCATTCTTTTTTACAACAGCGGGAAATTTTCCTTCAAGCTCATGGATGGAGGCTTCATCGTTTGGCACATTGTCTTTCAACTTCACATAGGTGTTTACCTGCAACCACACCCAGCTCCAGTTGAATCTTTTTACGTTTGGATAAGAGGAAATGGAAGCAAGGATGTCGAACTGCCACGTGGCTTCAGCAGGCGGATTTTCCACCACGCCGGTGACCTTAAACGGCTTCCTGTCGTTGTCGAAAAGCAATACTTTGCCAACTGCATTTTCGTTTCCGAAATATTTTTTTGCTGTTTTCTCACTGATGACGATTGAATTTGGTTTATCCAGGCATGACTGTGCGCTTCCTTCCAGCATTTTGTAATTAAATACCTGCAGGAAATTGGAGTCAACGCCTAAAATATTTTTCTCCGTAAAATAATTTTCAGCTCCGTTGTGCGCGCCTGTGCGTACGACCAGGTCACCGGGTTTGTAGATTCTTACATAAGCTTCAATTTCCGGAATTTCACTGGCCAGCGCCGGACCCACTGTAGGCGGGGTATTTCCTGTCAGGAAATCAGTTCCATCCTGGTTGCCATTCAGGTTGACCTGGAAAATACGGTCTGCATTTTTGAAGAAAGTATCGTAACGCAATTCATCCTGGATGTAAAATGCGATCAGTATAACAGATGCCATTCCAATGGAGAGTCCGGCAATGTTTACAAAGCTATTTACTTTATTGCGGGCGATGTTCCGCCAGGCAACCTTGAAAAAATTTCTGAGCATGGTGAATTTTTATTCTGTCCTGAGTGAATGAATTGGATTGGCGATGGCCGCTCTCACTGCCTGCAGGCTCACAGTGAGAAATGCAATGCAGAGGGCAAGGCAGGCAGCCACTGCGAAAATCCACAAGGGGATCGTGATGCGGTAAGCGTAATCCTGCAACCAGTTATGCATGATGTACCACGCGGCAGGCGCGGCAAGGAGGATGGCTACCAGGACGAGCTTTAGAAAATCTTTTGACAGCAAGGCAACCATATTGGTAACGGTAGCTCCCAGCACTTTCCTGATTCCGATTTCTTTTGTCCTGCGTTCGGCTGTATACGCGGCCAGTCCAAACAAGCCCAGGCATGAAATGAAAATGGTAAGGATGGCGAACAGCCGCGAGAGTTTCGCAATCAGCATTTCACCTTTAAAAATATTGTCGAACTCCTGGTCCACAAACTTATATTCAAACGGGTAGCCGGGATTGTCTTTCTTAATTACATTCTCGACCTGAGCCAGGGCTTCGGTTTTGTTGACTTCTTCTTTCAGCCGGATAAACAAAACCGTGGTGGCAGCGGGTGAACAAAACAGCAGGTAGGGAGCAGGTGTCTTATAAAAATCATTGTAGACGAAATCTTTCACCAGGCCGATGATGTGATATTCATTTCCGTCATGCCTTACTGAATTTCCGACAGGATTTTTCATTCCCATGAGCTTCGAAAAACTTTCGTTGATGATCACACTCATCGTATCTGTTTTCCAGTCCGGATGAAAGTCCCGGCCAGCCAGCAGTTCCATCCCGGAGGTTTTGATAAAGTCAGGGCTTCCCAATTCAACAGTGATGAGGGCTTCCTTTGTCGGATCTTTTCCTTCCCATTCGAAGCCGCCTGTATTGCTGCCTTCATTCAACAACGTCTGGCTCGTAGTCGCAAGGTGGGTGACCGCCCCCGTTTGCAGCAGGTCTTGCCTGATCACATCCATGTGTTCGTTCATCTTACCCTGCATGACGATAAATATGAGATTGTCTTTATCATAACCCAGGGGCCTGTCCTTCACATGCTGCACCTGCTTAAAAATAATGATGGTGCAAATGATGAGTACAATGGAAACAACAAATTGTGTGACCACCAATCCCTTACGCACGATGGCTGCACCTGACGACCTGCCTTTCTGCATGCCTTTGAAAATGCTGATGGGACTGAATGAGGAGAGGTAGAAAGAAGGATAACTGCCTGCAACAATTCCGCAGAACACGGCAATGCCAATGAGTAGAAACCATTGTGCCGGATGGGCAAGTCCCAGCGATAATTTTTTCTCGACGAGTTCATTGAAGTAGGGGAGGGCGAGCATCACGAGAATGCAACCTATCAGCAGGGCGAGGAAAGACATCAACATGGATTCGCTTATGAACTGTTTCATCAAGGCGAATCGTTCTGCACCCATTACTTTGCGCACGCCCACTTCGCGCTTGCGTTGTTCCGAACGTGCCGTGGCCAGGTTCATGAAGTTGATGCAGGCAATGAGTATCAGCAGCAAGGCAATGCCGCTGAAGAGGCGTACAAATTCAATCCTGCCTCCGTCCGGCTTTCCTTCCGTGAATTTACTCCTGAGGCGCCAGTCATCCATGGGATGCAGGAATGGCCTGGCAGCCGCATCTTTTTCTTTTTTCTGAATGAAAGAAAATAATTCTTTATTCAGCTTCATGCGATCAGCGCCGGGTTTAAGCTCGACAAACGTTTGCATGCCGTTTGATCCCCATGAAGTCCACCAGGGATTTTCGCTCTCAAAAATTTTAAAGGAAGCCAGCCATTCAAACCGCAATGAGCTGTTGGCGGGCGCATCGGCCAGCACACCGCTGATGAGCATTTCCTTTTCTCCGTTTACCTTGATGTATTTACCTACGGGGTTTTCACCGCCGAAAAATTTCCTCGACATCTTTTCGGTGATCACAATTGAATGTTCATCCTGCAAAGCATTTTTTATTTCACCATGTACAAGGGGAAAGGTAAACAGGTTTAGGAAAGACTTATCCACCAGCCTGCCGTCTTCATAAATCGTTTTATCCGCTATTGTAAACAGCCACCTGTTTCCCCAATCCGTGCGGGCGACGTTTTGAATTTCCGGAAACTCTTCTTTGAGGGCACCGGCAAGCAGGCCCGGTGTCGCAGCGAACGTGTAGGTCTTGCCTTCATAGGTTTGGTTCTCCAGCACCTGGTACAACGAATTGTACTTTTCGTGGAACTTGTTGTAGCTGATTTCATCCTGCACCCACAACATGATGAGGATGGCGCAGGCCATACCAAGAGATAAACCGAAAATGTTGATCAGGCTAAATCCTTTGTTCTTCCTGGCATGACGGTAAGCGATCTTAAGGTAATTGGTAAACATGGGCTGACTTTTATTCGGTTCTTAGCGAGTTAACAGGATTGGCAGTGGCCACACGAAGTGTCCTCAGGCCCAGCACCAGCATGGCCATACACAGCATCACCGTACCGCCTGCTGCAAAAACCCACCAGGAAAGTTCAGTGCGGTAGGCAAAATTCTCAAGCCATTTGTGACTGCTGTACCAGGCAATCGGAACAGCGATGAGGAATGCGATGATCACCAGTTGTACGAAATCTTTTGAAAGCAAAGCAATGATCTGGGAAACACTGGCGCCGATGACCTTGCGGATGCCGATTTCTTTTGTGCGCTGATTGGTGATGTAAATGATCAATCCCAATAATCCCAGACAGCTGATGAAAATGGAAAGACCTGTTGCCCAGAACAACAAACTTGAAATGTGCTGCTCGGCCTCATAGTATTTTGCAATCTGCTGGTCGAGGAATTCAATTTCTATGTCGTCGTCGGGATATACTTCTTTCCATGCCTGGCCGACTTTTTCGAGGGCCTTCTGCCAGGTATGATTTCCGGGGTCCTGAGGAGGTAAAGCGATGTTGATGACACCTTCATGCACAGCCCAGTGTGTGATGATCAGTGGCTTGATGACGTCGTGCATCGATTTCTCATGAAAGTCAGCAACCACGCCCACTACAGGGGTTTTCATTTCATTCCAGTCTATCGTTTTTCCTATGGCGTCACGTGGATTTTTAAATCCGATCGCATGCAGAAAGGATTCATTGATCAACAACCCGTTGATGCTGTCGCTTTCGGTGAGGTTGCTGCCGGCCAATAATTTTATTTTGTACAGGTTGATATATGCCGGATCCCCAAGCTTCACTGACACGCTCGTGTACTTTTCATTTTTTTCCTGGAGCAGCCGCGCCATGGTCGTCCATCCTCCCCGGTAAGAAGGCGGACCGTAACTGACGCTCACATTTTCAAGTCCTGGGATTGCTTTTATTTTTTCCGTGAGCACGCTTAGGCTGTTGTGGCTCACCCTGGCTGGATTTGGCTCAAAGAAAACAACGGCGTCTTTCTTAAATCCCAAATCTTTGTGCAGGGCATAATGAATTTGTTTTCCTACCAGCATGGTCACGATGATGAAAACCTGTGCGATCACAAACTGTGAAACCGACAATACCTTTCTGAGCCGGACATTCCGCCCTGTTCCCGAACTTCTGGTGACCTGGTTTTTCAAAACGGACACAGGTTTGAAAGAGGAAAGGACAAGGGCAGGATAGAAACCCGAAAGCAGACTGATGATGAGGGTGAGCACAAGGAGGAAAAGCAACACCTTTGGCTGAAGGATTTCGAACTGAAGTCCTGCTGGGATAAAATCGCTGAACACTTTCAGCAAGAGTGGTGCAATCAGAATGGAGAGTAGCGTGGCTATCAGTGTCAACAGGAAAGTCTCACTTAAAAACTGAAACACCAGTTGTTTCCTCGAGCTGCCAATGGTTTTCCTGATACCGATTTCGCGCGCTCGTTGTGATCCCTGTGCAGTGGTGAGGTTGATGAAGTTGATGCTGGCCAGCATTAACAGGAATGCGGCGATGGCAAGCAGGCCATAAAGAGTGGGCTTGTGGGCAAGGCGCTGATCGAAATTGTCATAGTCGGTGCTGAAATGAATATCAGCAAGCGGCTGGAGCACAAACAGGGTACTGTAATTCTCATCGGGTCTTGGCTTGGTGTGCTTTTTATGCAGGGCATTGATTTGTGCAGCCACACCGGCTGCATCGGCGCCAGGACTGAGTTTTAGCATGACCTGGGTTTCCGAACTTACATTGTCCCATGCCGTCCAATCATCAGGCGTGAGAAATTTAATTTCGAAAGTGGACCGTGAAACAAACACATTAAAAGTGAAATCGGTATGTTCTTGAATGTCTTTCACAATGCCGGTAACAGTTGTGCGGATTGAGTCGCTGAGTAAAATTTCTTTGCCGGGAATTTCTTCCAGCGGAATGTTTCCAAAAAGAATTTTCGCCTTTGATTCCGTGAGCACTACCTGGTACGGCTGCTCCAGGGATGTCTCAGGCGATCCATGCACCCATGTATAAGGAATGAGTTTGAAGTAGTTCTTGTCAGCATACACCACCCTGTTATCCTTTTTGTGTACAACTGCTTTTTCTTTGCCCGCCACCGGAATGCTGATGCGCTGTCCGATACGTGTCTGGAAAAATGACATGACCTCGACGCCTCGCACTTCTTTGGCAATGGCATTTCCCATGGGAATGGGTGAGCCGGAATTGTGTCCGGTGCCGCCCTCATAGGTGTATTCACCGCCAACACGGAAAATGCGGTTTGCGTCCGGTTCAAATTTTTCAAAGCTGAAATCATATTGAACGATCAGGAAGATGACCAGTGAAGCACTGATGCCAATGGCCAGGCCAATGATGTTGATCAGTGAAAAAGATTTGTTGCGTAGGAAGTTTCTGAACGCGCTGACGAAAAAATTCCTGATCATGTGAAGCGGTTTGTGGGGTTAAACAAGTATATTTTCAGTCACCGTTTGTCCGTCCAGCATCCTGATGATGCGGTGGCTATACCGGGCATCATGTTCTGAGTGCGTGACCATCACGATGGTTGTTCCCTGCTCGTTCAGGTCAGTGAGAAGCTGCATGACTTCAATTCCATTTTTTGAATCCAGGTTTCCCGTGGGTTCATCGGCCAGGATCAGCTTGGGATTGTTCACAACAGCCCGGGCTACGGCAACACGTTGCTGCTGGCCTCCGCTGAGCTGTTGCGGGAAATGGTTGCGCCTGTGCATGATCTGCATTTTGTCAAGCACTTCTTCCACGCGTTTTTTTCTCTCAGCATGACCCACCTTTGTATATATGAGGGGGAGCTCTACATTTTCATAAACCGTCAGCTCGTCGATGAGGTTGAAGCTTTGGAAAACAAATCCAAGGTTGTGCTTGCGCAGGTGAGCGCGCCTGCGCTCATTGAAGTTGGCGATTTCAATGTCGTTGAAAAGATAGCTTCCGCTGTCAGGATCGTCGAGCATGCCCAGGATGTTGAGCAGTGTTGACTTGCCGCAGCCCGAGGGGCCCATGACGGCAACAAATTCTCCGGACTTTACTTCCACGTTCAGCTTGTTGAGCGCTACTGTTTCTACCTCTTCTGTCCGGTAGATTTTTTCGAGTTCAGAAATTTTAATCATAAAAAGTATAGTTGTGAGAAAGGATGTTTTAAAATTGTTTTGGAAAAACAACCTGCCGGAGCACACCCCGGTCCAAATGAACCAGGGTGGCAGGGCAGATTCCAAATTATTGCTTCAACACTAATTCTTGCATGTCGTTATAGTTCTCATAATTCGAGGTGATCACTTTGTCTCCCGGCTTCAATCCTTCGAGCACCTCGTAATAGTCAGGATTTTGCCGTCCTAAACGAATGTCCACGCGGTATGCTTTTGTGGCACCGTCATTTACTTTGAAGATCCAGTTGCCGCCCGTCTGTTGGTAAAATCCACCTCGTGGCAAAAGCAAAGCGGTTGTCTCATCGCTGAGCGCAAGACGGAGTTGCAGTGTTTGCCCCCTGCGGATTCCTTTAGGTACTTTGTTTTCAAATTGCATGTCCACCTGGAAGCGGCCATTGATGACCTGTGTATAAACTTTTTTAATAATGAGTGAATAGCTGGTATCGCCCATCATCACTTCCGCTTTCAAGCCGGTATAGATCCGTGAGATGTAGTGCTCGTCAATATCTGCGCGCACCTTAAATCCTCCGACCACGTCGAGTTGTCCGAGGCGCTCTCCCTTATTTTTTGATTGACCGACTTCTGCATCGAGGCTTGTCAGCTGCCCGTCGACGGGTGCGCGCACGACCAGGTCGCCCACCTTTCTCTTCATGAGTTCAAGCGCACCTTGCATTCGCCTGTAGGATTCATTCATCTGAAGGAGTTGCTGTTTGGTGGAAATGGAATCCTGGGCCAGCGTTTCCTCCGAAAGACTCTTTCTCCTCATTTGAAATTTATAGGCATTCTCTGAGGCAATGAAATCCTGCTTGGGAATAAATTGTTCGTCGAATAATTTTTTGTTGAGATCATACACACGCTTTGCTTCTGTGAGCGAATTGTCGACCTCAGCCATCATGTTAAGCTGATCGATGGTGTGCTGGTGCGCCTGGTTGCGGGTGTTCTGCATTTCGGTAAGCACCTGGAACACGGCTGTTTCACGGTTGGAAAGGTCAAGCTCCAGGTCGGTATTCATGAGCTTCAGAATCGGATCGCCTTTTTTCATCATGGCGCCGTCTTCAACAAAGACTTCATCCACTCGTCCGCCCTCCATGGCATCCAGGTATATGGTGGTTTGAGGAAGCACGATGCCATTCACCGGAATAAATTCCGTGAACGCGCCGTTTTTTATTTCGCTGACGGTAATCCGCTCCAGGTCTACGTTGAGACGTGATTTACCTGAACCAAGCAATATGCTGCCGGCAACCAAAATGATGATTGCGCCGGCGACACTCCATGTAATGACTCTTTTCGGAGTCCACTTCTTTTTTTTAACGACCCTGTCCATCCTGAGTTTGAAAGAGGAAAATTGGTTCCCCCCATGCGTTAAAATTATACCAGAAATCCAGAACGGTAAAATTCATGCAGATATGAAAATCAGTCAGGAACAAGTGTCCGGTTTTGATACAACGCCTGTCCGCTAACGATACAGTCTTAAAAAATACAAAACTTAAAATCCATGCATTAAAAGGTTATACACTCTACATTTGCTGTCGCTAAATTCAAGCCCTGTGACACTGAAGAAATCTTCCGTACTTGTGATTGATGACGACACTGACGTGCTCACGGCGGTAAAGCTGCTGCTGAAAACCGAAGTGGGAGAGGTGCTCACGGAAAAAAATCCGCAAAATATTCTGTCGCTGATCAGCAAGCAGAAGTTTGACATCATTTTATTGGACATGAATTTTTCAGCATCTGTGAACACAGGCAATGAAGGTTTGTATTGGCTGAAGCGCATAAAAGAGGTGCGTCCCGGAACGGCTGTCATCATGATCACAGCGTATGGCGACATTGATCTTGCTGTGCGGTCTTTGAAAGAAGGTGCTTTTGATTTTATACTAAAGCCCTGGCAGAACGAAAAGTTGCTTGCCACGATGCATGAAGCATTAAAGGATAAAAAGGAAGAAAGTCATAAGGCAGGTATCAATATTGAAGACGGAAGCGCCGTGATGGACGATTTAACCGCCCGGTCAGCGGTGATGAAAGACATCTTCCACAAGATCCTGAAGGTAGCGCCAACGGATGCGAACATTCTTTTGATCGGAGAAAACGGAACGGGAAAGGACTTGATTGCAAAAGCCATCCACCGCCATTCAGACCGTGCTGACAAACCATTTGTAAAAGTGGATGTCGGGGCCCTTACGGAAACTTTGTTTGAGTCGGAGCTATTCGGTCATAAGAAAGGCGCCTTCACTGATGCGCGTGACGACAGGGCAGGAAGGTTTGAATCCGCATCCGGCGGCACTTTGTTTCTGGATGAGATCGGAAACATATCATTGGCGCAGCAGGCCAAGCTGCTTACGGTTTTGCAGAACAGGCAGGTGACGCGACTGGGTTCCAATCAGAGCATACCCATTGACATCAGGCTGATCTGTGCCACGAATGTTCCCATGAGCGAGCTCGCCAATGAAAGCCGTTTCCGGAAAGACCTGGTGTACCGCATCAATACCATCGAGATTGAAGTTCCTCCGTTGAGGAAAAGAGAGGAGGATATCATTCCACTCGCAAATCATTTTCTGGAGGCATATTCAGAAAAATATTTCCGCAATTCAATCCAGCTTGATGAGGCAGCCATTGAAAAGCTAAAGCACTATCATTATCCGGGCAATGTACGGGAGCTGCGGTATATCATTGAGCGAGCGGTGATCATGGCGGAAGGAAACGTGCTGCGGGCGGACGATCTTATTTTTTCGCCCATTGAAGCTGCCGGCGAGCAGCATGATGAGTCAGGCGATTCCAGGCTGAGCACCGTAGAAAAAAATACCATCATGCGTGTGATTGAAAAAAACAGCGGTAACATTACCAAAGCAGCAAAGGAACTGGGACTGACGCGTACTGCATTGTACAGGCGGATGAGCAAATATGACATATAAGAATTTCGGCAGGGGAATACTGCTGCGGGTAATCATTTTATTTGTTTCACTGGTGGCGGCTGCATGGCTTTTGGTAAATGCCAACTACATTTTATTTACAGTTGCTTTTATCGTCGTGGCATGGCTTACGGCAGACCTCTATCGTTTCACCAAAAAGGCAAAGGAAGAAATTGAACAGTTTGTTGAATCGATTCACTACAGGGATTTCTCGAGGTATTTCGACATGAAGCATGCGCCTGTGGAGCTGAAGCCATTTCGTAAGGGATTCAACGAAATCAATTCTACGTTTAAAGTCATCATCCGTGAAAAGGAAACGCAGCACCAGTACATGCAAAAAATCCTGGAGCTGGTTGACACGGGAATCATCTGCTATGCAGAAGAAGAAGGCGACATTGTGTGGATGAATGAAGCGCTGAAAAACCTGTTGGGAATCCCGTACCTTAAAACCATTGATTACCTGAAGAAGCGGAATGAAGAATTGTATGAAAGCATTGTCGCCCTGAAGCCGGGAAAGAATAAAGTGATCACGCTTAAGAAAGAAATGAATGAAATAAAGGTGCTGCTTTCTTCCACCATTTTTCAGACGGAAGGAAAGAGCTACAAGCTCATTGCATTTCAGAATGTGAATGAAGCGCTGGATGAAAATGAATCCCGCGCCTGGCACAAATTGTTGAGTGTGATGACCCATGAGATCATGAATTCGGTGGCTCCCATTTCTTCCCTTGCAGATACTTTAAAGAACCGGTTGAAAGATTCAAAAGATATGAATGGCAACGGCCACGGTGATCCTTTGGAAGACATTGAATTGGGTATTGATACCATCAAGCACCGGAGTGAAAGCCTGATGCGGTTTGCGCACACGTACAGGAATTTCAATAAGATCACCACACCCAACCTGCAGAAAGTTTTTGTAAGGGATTTGTTTGAGCGACTTCATCATTTGATGCAGCCCTTGTTCGAACAAAAGCATATTGAAATGGAAGTGATCCTCAAAGATCCCGGCATTGCCTTGATGGCCGATTCAAGCCTGGTGGAGCAGCTGCTCATCAACCTGCTTACGAATGCAATGAATGCGGTGAAGGGCATGCCTGAACCCAGGGTGACGTTATCGGGAACAGAAACCGGGAATGGCAGAATCCTCATCAAGGTAGGCGACAACGGTGTGGGGATTCCTGAACGGAACCTGGATAAAATATTTATTCCTTTTTTCAGCACGACTAACGGCAGTGGAATTGGACTTAGTCTCTGCAAACAAATCGTGTTGGTTCACAACGGCACCATCCAGGTGCAGTCGGTGGAAGGAAAGGGCACTTCGATCGGGCTTTTGTTTTGAATCTGTGCAAATAAGGTTACTCATTTCATGGAAACGCTGGGACCCGGCAGTTCTTACGGATACGGGCAAATCCTTTAAGAAGATTATCTTTGAATTCTGTCAGGTCTCGCGCCGCACACATCAGTGTTTGAAGACCTGACAGCAGTTATAATCCTCGAAAATTAAAACAGTTTAAAAATTTTAGGGAAAATACCGGCACCCCGCTTGCAGGTTTAATTTTTTTGGTGCATTTTTGATTTGAATATTTTTCAACAGTTCAGAATTTACAATTGATCCAGGTCACCTGAAGAAGGGATTTGGGAGGAGGCCGACAGGACCGGCAGGAGGGTAGAATCCTTCGTAAGGTAACCTAAAAGCGTTTTTAAGGTTTAAATAGGAAAGGCTATGGCTATAGGGCTATGAGTAATACCTATACCTCCAAATTTTCTTTCCAGCACATTGGGATCCTAAGCTTAGAATTCCACGTGGACAAGTTGTCGCG